>Ga0207652_10003365_pt1 | contig 13209 bp, 17 predicted proteins | sample KBSC63BmetaG_FD_184334 | JGI IMG/M metagenome (GOLD analysis project Ga0207652, IMG submission 184334) | Corn rhizosphere microbial communities from Kellogg Biological Station, Michigan, USA - KBS C6-3B metaG (SPAdes) (version 2) | ecosystem: Host-associated > Plants > Roots > Rhizosphere ... | reverse complement strand
CTGATCGCCGGCCGCCTGCACTGCAGTACCGATACCGCGCGCAAACCGATTGCCGACCGCCTCGCTCTCCTGCGCCACCTCGTTGAACGATGCGCCGGCACGCCGCGCCGCGTCCGTCGTCGCGCGGATGCCCGTTTCCGTCGGTTCGAGACCGAGAGCCGGGGCGTTGAATTGCCTGATCTGCGGCATGGCGGTTCCTATACGAACAAGCTGGCGATGCCGGCAGCCGCCTTGATGCCGCCGGTGATAAAGCTATTGCGCTCGGCGTCGTCGGCCATGCTGTTCTCCTCGCTCGCGGCATAGCGGGCGAAGCCCGACAGCCTGTTGTAGGCCTGCGATTGCTCCTCGAAGCCGGCCTCGGTGATGAGACCCTGCCGCCCGAGGATTTGCTGCGTCAGCGCGCCCTGCTGCGCACCGCTGCGCAGGATGTCGAGCGCGCTGCCACTATTCGCAAAGCCTGCGCCTGCGATGTCCGCTTGCGTCTGACCGATGCCCAGCTCGGCCTCGCGCTGTTGCTGCATCAGCCGGACGGCCGTCGACTCCTTGGTGAACTCGGCATTCTGCAGTGCCAAGCCTGATGCCAGATCGTAGTTCTCGGCCTCGACCAGGTTGCCCTGCGCCTTGATCCGCAGCCCGCGCGCCTGCGACTGCCCGCCCAGGATGTCGCTGACCGCCCCGCCGAAAGCATTGATGGTGCCCGTGCCGAATGCCATGGCTCACTCATCCTGAGTCTGGAGGAAGCCACCGATACCGGCGATGATCGCGGGGAACGGCCGCGTAATCCGCCAGGTGAGCCGGCCGGTGTAGTCCTCGTTGCCGTCGCGGATCGTGTCCTTGTGCACGCCAGAGAACAGCACGTTCGCGGCAAGCGGCGTGCCGCCGTCAGTCTTCAGCGTCGCCTTGTTGAGCTTGGCAAAGTCGGTGCCGAAGTAGATGCCCTGCGTGTTGACGAGGCTCGCAGCGAACTTGTGCAGCCGCCGAACCTTGCCGAACCCAGGACCGTTGCGCGCCCCGCTTTCCGGGTTGGTGTCGGGCGACACGAGTTGACCGTCGGACGTATAGGTGAAGCCGACATAGATCGGCATCGCACCCGAGAATGCCGACACGAAGCTCGACGTGAACAGCGTGTTGGTCTGCGATCCGGGCGCAAACGGAACTTGCACCGATCCGCTCGAGACGGTGTAGTCGCCTACGTCCAGGCCGCCAGCAAACACCGTCACCGTCTTGCCGTTCAGGTGCCACAGCCCGTTGATCGTGACGCCCTGCACGCCGCCGGTGATCGTGCCGGTCGAATAGCTCGAGGCCGCCACCGCATCGTCGAGGAAACAGGCCGTGGTGATCACGTCAGTTTCGTCGAACTGATCGCCGAGCACCTCGACATGGCGAATGCCTGTGGCTGCGTCGTTGGTGACGACGGTCAGGCTGTCGGTCGTCGCGCCAACGCTCGGACCGACGGCCAGCGACTCCACGGTGCGGCCAGAGCCGAGCGTGTGCCGGTGCCAGGCAAAGAACGCCGGCCCCTGCGACGTGGTGAGCGTCTCGCGCTTGTAGGTCATGCCGATCAGGCTGCCGTTACCAAGCCTCGCCCACAGGATCGGCGTCAGCTCCTGCTGATAGGCAATCTCCTGAATGCCGCTCACCGTGATGTGCTTGGAATACAGGTTCAGGTTCGGCGCCGAGAACTTGCCGGAATAGATGTCGGCAAAATACTCGACCACCTTGCGCTGGAACTTCTGCACGATCAGTGTCGTATGCTCGGCGTGCCGCGGCTCGATGTTCGCGCAGCGGATGCGCGTCATGCGGTGCGCCTTGATGTTGGTCGGCGTGATCGCCTCGTTCAGCGCGGTCGGCTGGATCAGCCATTCGCCGCCATCGGTGCCGCAGACGATGCCCTGCAGGTCCGGCGTCATATGGAAAATCTTGTTTGCGCCGGGCGAATTGAAGACGTAGGAGATGCCGTTCGCGCTCGTCACCGTGCCGTCGCTCGCGGTCGGTGCAAAACTGACGTTGCCATTGACAAGACTGTTCGGCGCCGAGGCATCGATGCGGTTGTTCACCGAGCCAGACAACCAGATGCGGCCCTCATGGTAGGTGCCGCAGGACGGATAGCCGGTCGTGTCGCTGTAAATCCCGAGCCGCCAGGTGCGGATCGCCGTGGTGTATTTCAAAGCCGAACCGAGCACCTCGAACGTGACGGCGGTGTTAGACGAGCCAGACCCGGTCGGGCCGAAGAACTGAAGCTCGCAGCACATTTGCTGAAGCGTCTGGTTGTTGCCCGACGTGTTCTGCCGCACGTAAGCAACCCAGATATATTTCCAGGTCGTGACCTGATCGCTAGACGTGATGGTCACGGCAGACGTTGTGTTGGAGATAGCGCCCGTCGTTCCGAGCAGCGTACCGTCATTGAATGACGACGGTGCGGTCTGCTTGGCATAGAGGCTGATGGTAACTTTGTCGGCCACTTGGCCGCCGGAATAGAAGCCATTGTCCGTCGACGGAAACACAGTGACTTGCGAGATCGCATAAGCCGTCGCGACCGTGCCGCTGAAGTTGCGGCCGACGTAGCTCGTCAGAAAGTTCAACGGCGTCACGACCGCAGTCGCCTCTGCCGAGGCTGACAGCGTTTGCGCTGTGTTGCCGTCAAAGGCCGCGGCGAGGCCGCCCGACACTGTCATGTCGCCGATGTTGGCGACGCCAGCGAGCGATTGGCTGATCTGATTGCCTAGCCCGGTGATCTTGCCCCACGTCCAGATCGCCGCGCTCGGGTTCGCGGCCCATGTGGTGGTGAGATTGCCAGGCTGGTTCGGGTTGATGTTGCCCGTGGTCGGCGTCGCGCCGGTCATCGTGGTCAGCGCGGTCCAATACGAATTGTTGAACTTCACGACGTTGCCGGCCGAATAGTTCGTGGCAGTCGCCCAATCGGGCGGCTCGGAGAAAATCCGGATCATGCGGCCGACGTCGCTGCCCTGGAAGCCGTTCGGACCGACCGCAATACCGGCGCTGACCGCAAGCCATTGGGTCGGATGCGTGTCTGGCTGATTGTTCAGGTTGGCATCGACGCGCGATTGATAGTTGTTGCCGCTGAATGCAGCGAAATCCCCCTTGGAATAGACCTTGGTACTGTCGTAGGTCGGGAATCCGATGGTCAACGTGATGTTGCCGGTCAACGCTGATGGCGTGACGGTGGCGCCGCCCGTTACAGGGTCGGCATAGGGGCCGTCCTGGAACACAAGGTTGGTGATGGAGAACGATCCGAAGCCGCCGGCTCGCGAGTCGGTGATCGACAGCAACTGTGGCGGAATCGTCGGATGCAGCAATACAGAACTGTCCTCGGCTTGCACAGAACGCACGTTCTGCCACAAGCCAGGACCGTAAACGGTGGTCACTTCATGCACGCGCTTGAACGTGCCAGAGACGAACGTGCCGAGCGTCGAGCCATCGATATTGGCGCCGGTGATGGCGTCCTGCAGCGAGAAGTGCGTTGAGTCCGTCACCGTGATCTTGAACACGCGGTTCTGCAGCAACGGGTTGTTCGTGCCGAGGCCCGAGAAATATCCGGAGTTGCCGGTCGACCAGCCGTGCGCCGCTGACGTTTGCACCACCGCAGGATTGGCGCTTGAGACCGCCAACACCGTCTGATCGTCGTTCGTGGTGACGAGCGTCAAGCCGCTGAAGAAGCGCAGATAGCCGTCGGTGAATTCCATGTTGTACGGCTGTGCATCGTGACGCTGGAACGGGATCACCCGCCCGGCCGCACCGCCGCGTGTGGTCTGCGCGTATTTGAAACCTGATCGCCGTGTCCATGCGCTCGCCTCAACGGGATAGCCGTTGAGCGAGACGTTCATCGCGGTCTTGTAGCGCGGGTCCGTGATAGCGCCCTGCGCGGCCTGCGACCACTCGCCGCCCAGCAAGCTCGAAACGAGGAAGGATGCAGCGCCCATCTGGCTAGGCCCTACAGGCTAGAAAATCGTCTAGCGGCGGCGCAACCGGCGTCTCCTCGATCGCATTCACCATGCGCGCCTCGCGCATGAACTTCTCGTAGAGCTGCTCAATCTCGCTGAGCTTGGCCGACGATTGCGTGAGCCGCGGCGCCGCGGCAATCGCCATGCGACAGGCCAGCCCCTCGCAGAACATGTCATCCATCGCCGTGACTTTGGTCACGTCAGCGACGAAGCGGAAGATCAGCGGGCCGACGTCATTCGAGACGATGTAGTCGCCCTGATATTCCCAATCATCGGCGATGATGTTCGACGGAGCGCCGAGCAGAGAAACCGTGCCTTGTTTTGGTGCCTGCGGCGCCGGCCTCAAATAGCCGGCCGGCACTCGAAACACGTTGCGCGTCGTCGAGTCCGATGACGGGCCGGAACCGAGCGGATAGAGAAACAGGACGTTGGCGATGGTCGCGCTGATCTCTCGCCATTTGACCGACACCGTGTTGATGGCGATGCCGCGCGACCACGCTTTCGGCACATGCGTGTTCGTCCAGTGCACGCCGCCGTCGGTGGTCGGGTCGTTGCCGAGGTTGCCGTTCGACACCGACGTGTAGATGAAATGGTCCGAGCCCGTCGCGGTGGCACCGGCCGAATAGGTAATGCCAGAGCTCCAATCGTTCGGGCCATCGGCCGGCGTGTTGCCGACGTTGTAAGGGATCAGGCTTCGCCAGTTCGAGCCGCTGTAGCTGACGACCTGGTCGGAGCTGTAAGTGACGGTTGTGTCCCAAGCCGTCGCCACGTCCGGCGTGTCGCTGTTTCCGTCTTGCAATGAGATGAAGACGCGATAGCTGCCCGGGTCGGCGCCGGCTTTGTAGACCAGTTCGCCAGAATAGTAGGTTGTCGCGCTGCTGTAGAGCGACACGGTCATCGGGCCGAAGAACATGTCCCACGCCGCGGACTGGCCCGGCTGGTTGTTCAGGTTCTCGGGCTGCACCGAAAACCACATTTGCCCATTGCTGTCGGTGACGATCGCGCCAGGCAGATAGGTCGTCGAATTGCTCCACAGCGACGGCTGCAGCAGCATGGTCGTGGTGTCGATGGCGCGGATCGCAGCCTTGCGCACGGCAAAGCGCCATACATTGCGGCGCAGTTCTGGCCGGCGCAGCTTGTCGTAGGCGTCAGACAGGACCGTGTTGCGCCAACTGTCCTCGGTGATGCTGCCGATGTTGTCGACGCCGCACTGGAAGCAGGCGCGGTTGGCGATGTCCAGGCTGTCGAGGAACATTGCCTCAATCCTCCAAGATCGGCGCCGTCACCCGCCGTTTGTCGAGGCGCGGCGCCGACGTCCGCAGCGCCTCAAGTTGCGCCGCAGCCTGCCGAAGACTCTCAAGCTGGGGCTGGGTCTGCCGGATGTTGGTGATAGATTGCTTCAGGACGGCAGCAACGTACTCGACTGCCGAAGCCGCCTCCGTGATGCTGGCGATGCCGGTCCCGACAAAATCGACCGTGTCGATTGCCGTCGCCGCCTCGATCACCGCCCGAAACGCTGCGAATGCCCTGTCCTCGGCATCGCTGGCGCTGGCGGCCTCGGTGTCCGACGCGACAAACGCCGCGATGGCGGATTGCGTGGTTGCCGCTGACCCAGCCTCGGTGATTGAATTGATGAACGCCGCGACGGCGCTCTCGACCTCGGTTGCGGATCCCGCCTCGGTAATCGCGGAAATGAAGGCCGCAACGGCGCTCGCCGCATCGGTCGCCGACGCAGCCTCCGTGATCGTCGAAGTGAATGACGTTCCGGCGATGACGGGGAATGGCCTGAAACCGATCGCCATGGCCCGCTCCTAAATCGGCAGTAGCCGAAGGTTCTGCCCTGGCTTGACGTACCAGTACGGCAGCGGCGGATGCGGGCCGATGCTTACAGTGCCGGCCGCCGTCCAGATCTGCCGACCGAAAGCGCCGTAGTAATCATCAGGACCGTTGTCGGCCAAAACCTCCGCGCGCATCCCGTGATATTCGATGATGTCCTTGGCGATGTGCGGCACTGAGAACGGGCCGCCCAAGGCGAGCTGCCACAGCAGTTCGTTTTCCAGCGCGCCACCGTCCGGCTGGATGTCCGTGTTCGTGTACCAGAACTCGGCGATGCGGCCGGTGAAGTTCAGGCCGGCGCTTGAAAGGTCGCCGAGTTGAATGCGTGCGATGCTGGTCGGCGTGCTCGAGACGGTGTTCTGTGCGCTGCTGATCGTGCCATCGTCTGACAACACACTTGCGCGCCGGTTCGTCGCAGAGATGAAACGCAGCAACGTATAGTACCAATGACTATTGGTGACAGTTAAGATCGTGGTTGTTTGCACCGATCCTGCAGCGTTGCTATCAATGCGAAGTCCGTTCGCCGAATTAAGGGCAAGCGCCCAATAATTCGTTGCCGCCCCGGTGTCGCAAACCGAATAGACGCCCGCTGCGGCTCCTGGAGTGGCGGTCGGCATGACCAAGCATCCGATCGTGAACGGATAGGCCGTGATCGGAGACGCGGCGTTCGTGAGCGTCGATCCTGAGAAGACCGCGCTCATGCGCTTACATATTTGACCGGCGTGTATTTGACCTCGTGATTGCCGGCGGTTGCGTTCAGCGCCACGCCGGTATTGTGCACGATAAAGATGCCCCACTTCTTTGGCATCGTGCCGCCGAACGCCTGCGCGATCGAGAATGGCCCCCATTCGTAGGTGTGGTTCGACGTGGCGTCGGTCGGAATGATCTGCAGCAGTTTCAACTGCGTCTTCTCGCCAGTCGGCGAGAAGTTCGCATCTGTGCCCGTCGCGCCGGCGCTGAACGTCGTCCCGTCATATGAACCGTCGGCCCACACTTCGATCTGCTTCGATGCCGTCGGGCTGGTGCCGGTCGTGACCTTGCCGCCGACGATGCTGTCGATGGCAAGATCCGTCGTGTTGTCGATGGCAGTCGCTTCGCGGCCGGCGATCAGACTCGCATCGCTCGCCAGCGAGGCGAGCGTAATCGTCAGTGCCGCCGATGTGCCATATGACGGGGTGACTGTTGCCATTCAGATCAGGCCACCGTCAGGCCAAACCACTTGAGGAGATTGCCGTAGTTCGTGGTCGCGTCGTTTACGGCCTGAATGGCACGGGTGTTGAGATCGGCCTGCCGCGTGGGGGTGTCCCAGGTCGGATCGTCCTGCCAGGTGAACATCGTCTCGATTATCGAGCCGCTTGTAACCTGGTTCGCTTCCGCGGTGGCGATCTGGCCGGGGCCGTTGCCGACCGTCATCACGGACTGCTTCTGCAGTCCCGAATTGGCGAGCGCCGTGCCCCACGACACACCTGCGGAATTGTTGCCGGCGGGGGTCGGCGAATGCACGACCACGCTGTACTGGTTAAAACCGCTCTGCTGAAGGATATGAAGCCGCGACATGGGTTCTCCTACAGCGATGCCGTGTAGCTGACGGACAGCGTATCGCCGCTCGCCACCGTCTTGTCGCCGCCGGCGAACAGGCCGGCCGAGTAGAGGGTGCCAGCGGTGTTATCGATGGTGGAAAGCGCGCCCGACCCGTAGACCAGGAAGCAACCCTTCACGGTGCCTGATCCGGTAAAGGCAAACACCAGCGCCGACGACAGTGCTTTCGATCCGCCTGACGCCGCCGACCAGGCTGCGGTCTTGCGCGGCGCCGTATAGGTCGGCGCGTTGGCGTTACCGGCCTCGGTCCAGCCAGCGTGCGATGTCATGGTGTCGGCGGCCGCGACCGCGGTGAAGCTGACCGACGAGATCAGGCCCATGAACGGGCCCGTCACCGTGTAGGCAGATCCGGCGAGATAGGTATCGAGCGCGAGGTTCTTGCCGACGGTGGTGACGACGTTGGGGAAACTGTCCTCCCACTTGACGTTGCCGTCCTTGTCGCGCAGCGTGGCGGTGAACCAGCCATGGGCGTGGGCTTCTTCCGCCATTCCGCCGCCGCGTTGCACCGTGGCGTCCTGATGGTCGGCCGCAGGCGCGCGTTCGTTGCTGTTCAAGGCAGCCTCTCCGGTGAGTGCTGCCGCGATCATGCTGGCGGCGTCGAAGCCAGCAACGCACAGGCGGGTGTCGATAGGAGTTCTGGAATGTTCGGCTTTGGGAGCGCCCAATCATGGCTCAAGCGACAGAATGAAATTCTGCTGCTGCGAGCCGAAAACAAAAAATTACGCAGCGCCAATGATGAGTTGAGGGATGCTATGGCTGGCCTTCTCAGCCTTGCCAAAAGGGTGAGAGACGAGGACCTAGCCGTAGGTCGGCAGGAGTCGAACGAGCAGAAAATCTATCGCGCCGAGCAACTATTGAAGCGCCAGGTTCCTGGCTAGGTCGGCACGCCCTGCACTTCTGCGAAGACCGCAGTCGCCGTGGCAATGGTGAAGCGATAGGTGCCGGGCGGCAGGTTCACCAGTGCGCCACCGGCGGCCGTGAAGTCGGTCGAGCTCGACATCGACACGAAGGTCGAGTTGTCGAGCGCCAACCGCTGCAGCTTGACCGAGCCGCCGCCGAAGGTCGCGACCGCCGTGACGCCGTAGGCGCCGCCCTTCAGCTTGAAGCCCGCGGTGCTAGCCGAGATGTTCGAAAAGCCCTGGCCGTCGACAGCGGTGGTCATGACCTAGATCAGCCGCCCCAATCGTTGCCGAGCATGGCTTCGCCGAGGACGCCGCGCTCGAACGCTTCCAGCGCGACGATGATGTCGCGGACCTTCACGGTGGCACCGTTCTGGTCCGTGGTGTTGATGCGGATTTCGATGTCGTTGGCGTTGGGGGCCAGCGTGCCGCGGGTGAAGTCCGTCAGCTTGAAGCCGTCGGCACCGCGATTGATCGAATACGAGACCGCAGCCATGTCGCCTCCTTACTTCAGCCCGCCGGCAATCGCCCGCTGGCGCGCAGCGCGCGCCAGGGTGTCGTACACCGACAGCTTCGTGACCACCGCGTTGTCGTAGGACACGGTGAAATCGCCCGATGCCGAGGTGCCCCCCGAGACGGTATGGCTGTGATCGCCATCGGTTTTGGTGGTCACGGCCTTGTCGGCTGTGATGTTGATCCAGGTGTTCTGGGCCATCAGCCGTCCACCACGAAGCGGACGTCGAGCGCGACGTCGCCGCCGGCCGCGAGCGTCGCGGTTGTCTTGAGCAGGAAGTCGAAGTACCCGCCCGGATCGGCGGTGAACGACGTCACGCCGAGCGTGGTCAGCACGTTCCAGATCGGAAGGTTCTGATGCGCCGTGGTGAAGGTGCCCCCGAACGTGATGTCGAGGTTCTTCTGCGCCGACGTGATGGCGGTCGCCGAGCCGAACAGCTTGTTGTCGGCCGCGCTGATCTGCGGGATGGTGCCCTGCAGGCTCGCCGGCGTGCCATCGGTGGTCGAGTCGCTGTGGGCAATGTCGATGTCGACCGCGCCGGTGGCGCCAGCCGCGCCGTTGCTGAGCAACACCTGCTTGATGCAGGCATTGGTCGGGATCCGGCAGAGCCGATAGGTCGAACCCGCAGTGACGCCGGTCGTGGTCGCGACGTGGTCGTTGACCTGTCGCAGCACGCCCGGGGCGCCCTGGCCCGTGTTGACGTTGGTCGGCGTGTCGAGGCTGGTGATCGAGGTGGACTTGAGTGCTTCCGTAGCCATTGTGGCGTTCTCCTTACGGCGTCACGTCGGCGGCAGCCGAGGTGTCGGAGCACAACACCTGCAAGAGCCGGCCCGGCTCGAGGCGGGTCGCGCCCGAGGACATCAGGGTTGCGAGCTGCCACGGCAGACCGCTCAGATCGCGGCGGCGATCGACGTCGTTCTCGGTGTCCTTCCAGATGCCGAGGTAGGCGCCGGACTTCACCATGGCGATGTTCTGGCGAAGGTTCGACGAGGAGGTGAGGCGCTCGCTGTAGCAGATGTCCCAGCCGAGGAACCGCGTGACCTTGCCGTCGGTGAGCACCGGGCGGTCGTTGAACTCGGTCGAGACGACCTGCACCTGGTTGAGCAGATCGCTCTCACCCTGCGAGTTCGTTACCCAGGTCAACTGTTCGGTGTCGACCGGCACCTGTGCCTTGCGCATGACGCGCTTGGCTTCGATCATCTTGGCGACGGTCAGGCCCGACGCGGCCGAGGAGCCGAACGTCGAGGCGATCTGCCAGTTGGTGGTGCTGAAGCTCTCGGTCGTGGTGCCGATGCCGGTGGAGTCGCCGATGGTCGCGGTCGCGAAGGCGGCGCCGATGATCCGGTCGTCCCATTCGCGGGCGACGGCGGCGGCGGCCACACTCGAATACTGCGACTGCGGATCCATCAGGAGCCGCAGCTTGTCGAACGAGTCGATGAGCTGGTAGGCCTCCTTGTCGACCGGCGTCACCCAGCGGCGGGTGAAATCGGTGTTCTGCGGCTGGTTCGGCGAGTAGCGGCCGACCGGCGCCTTCATCTGCACCGAGCCGATGTAGTCGATCGGGCTGGCCTGCTTGCCGACGTGCTGGCCTTCCATCACGCGGCCGCGCAGCATGGATTGCGTCTGCTGCAGCTTGAGCTGCAGGATCGTCGAGAAGGTCTCGACTGCCAATTTCGGGAGGTTCTCGGACATGGCCCTTCGCCTGTTGGAATGATCCGAACGGTGGTGGCCGTGTGCCTGCGCGAGATGCGCGGCGGGCCAATCAGGTTCGGCCGTGTCCAAAAGGGGGCCGTAGTCGTACTGAACAGGAGTGTCCTTGCGGGTCCTTGGCGTTCAGCGGGGGCGAATTTAGCCCCGCGCCGAATGCCAGCAACGCACTTGGGTCAGGCGTCGATCTTCTGACGCTTGAGCACTTTCTTGGCGGCTTCCCGGTTGCGCAGCGTGATCTGCCCGCAGCCGGCATCGCCGACCATGTAGGGATGCTTGCAGACGCCGACGGTCGAGATGACGCACCGTTCCGGCGTGCACGCGGTCGGGCAGGTCTTCGGCCCGATGCCGGCGAGTTCGTTGGTCTTGCGCGGCGCGGCAGGCTCGGCGGCCGGTCTTGCGCGGCCCGCACGGCGGCGCCTTGCTGGCTTCGGAGCCGGCGCAGTCGGTTCGGTGGTCTGGGCGGTCTCGCTCATGCGGCGGCTCCGTGAATCAGGGTCATCAGGCTATCCATCTCGCGGCGCGCAGCGGCGTCGCCCTTCAGATAGCGCTCGGTCCATGCCTTGTCGGCCTGAAGTTCGGCGAGCCGCGCCACCGCGCCATTGCGTGTGGTCGGGTTCGCGCCCGTGTTCGTGTCGACGAAGGTGTCCTCAGTGGTGCCGGCACCGATCTTGCGCCAGAACTCCATGGTGGCCTTGTAGCCGATCTGATTCTGCATGGCGTCGATCAGCTTGGCCGCGGCCTCATCGCTGCCGGCCGCGCGCTTGGCGCCCTGCATGGCCTGCAGCCGGTTGAACTCGAAATTGGTGCCCCACTCCTTGAGCAGATCGGCGCGCTCGGCCGTGATCTTGGCGGCGCGCTCGGTGTTTGCTGCGGCCGCCTGGTCGTCGAGGTTCTTGACCACCGCCTTGGCGATCTCGGGCGCCGCGTCCTTCGCGGTGCCGGCCTTGTGCAGCGCGGCCCGCAGCGTGTCGGCGAAGGCCGTATCGAGGTCGCTGCCGTCGGCGCGCTTCACGCCGGTGAAATCGTAATCCTTCGCCTCCTTCGGCATGCCGAGCCGCTCGCGAACCGCCTTCCAGCCGGCTTCGTCGGTGGTGTCTTTCGGCAGCTTCAGAAGCTGGTCGGGCGGCACGCCGAAATGGCGCTGCAACTCGCGCGCCTGCTTCGTGGCATTGATCGCCACGTCAACGGGATCGTCTTTCTTCCAGCCCTTGTTCTCGATGTGGCCGAGCGCCTCGGCGTCGAGCTTGCCTTCGTACCAAGGCGTCGCGGGCGGCGGCGGGGGCGGCGGTGGACTGGTGGTCGTGGTGGTGGTCGAGCCGTCAGCCATCGGTATCCTCCTGTTGGGCGATGGGGCGCGCGAAGCCGCGCAGTTGGTAGATTTCCTCGAGCGTCAGGTTGGTCAGTTCGACGATGTACATCAGGACATCGCGGCGCCCCTCGTTGCGGGCGTGCACGCGCGCATCCGGGTCGAACGTCGACTTGCGGCCGAAGCAGTACGGGATCAGATCGGCGAGCACCTCGCGGCCGCCCGGCGACGTGAATAGCGCGTGATAGGCGCGCTGCTTCTGCTGGTTGACGGCGTGGATGTCCGACATGCGCTACGCTGCCGCCTGCGGCCCGCCAATGCCCCGGGTGCCGAGGCCGGGCTGGTTCTTGGCGACGGTGGCCTGCGCCTTGAGCATCGCCGCCTGCGCGGGCAATGCCTGGATTTGCGCCTGCTGCTGCTGCGCCTTGGCGCGGGTCTGGCGCTTCGCCGCGATCTGCTCCGGGCCCGCCATCCAGCGTTCCGGCGTGTTCTGGATCTGCGCGATCTCGGGCAGCGCCGTGTCAAAGTCGAACGGGTCGAGGTAGCTCGGGTCCTGCGTGATGTTGACGATTTCCTTCGCGGTCTCGACCGTGCGGATGAAGCCTGCCGCGGCCTGCGCGCGCTGCGACAGCGCCAGCGGCGAGGTGTAGACCACCTGATATTCGCCCTGCGCCTCGCGCAGCCGCGGCGGCATCGGGGGCAGCAGGTTCAGCGAGTTGAGCACGTCGATCTCGCGCTCGATCATCGGGCCGAGATACTCGGTTTCCTGCCGGCCGAGCGTCGGCGCGACCAGAATGCCCTTTTCGTTGACGAGCTCGATCACCTGCGTCGCGGTCATGCTCGGGTGCTCGGACAGCACCTTGAACAGCGTGACCAGGAACATGTCGTCGATGATGCCGCGCTCCTCGGCCATCATCTCCTTGGCGATGTCGATCTTGCCGGTCGGCAAAGTCTGCACCAGTGCCTTGCCGTCGGGATTGACGCCGCCGGCGTTGTAGGCGCCGGGCGTCATGTTCATGTTCGTCAGGCCGTCGTCGGCGCCGAGCAGCACCGGATCGGCGGCGCGGTGGCCTTGCTTCAGGAACACGGTTTTCTGCGCGTTCAGCGTCTTCAGTGCCGGCAGCACCATCTGCGCCGGCCCGCGGCCGTACACCTCGCGCGGCGCCTGGTCGTAGCGGCTGGTCGCGTAGGGGAATGTGCGATAGCCGCCGGGCTTCTGCATCAGGCAGCCGCCCTCGATCGACATGTAGTACGACGTGAACGGCATGCCGCGGTAGTCGAGCCGGCCCGGATCGTATTCGTCCTCGCCTCGCGGATGGACGCAGTGGATGAAGTTGAACGGCCACTCGCTGCCCTTCTCGAGCGCGGAGTGCAGTTGCGTCG
>Ga0207652_10003361_pt1 | contig 13211 bp, 8 predicted proteins | sample KBSC63BmetaG_FD_184334 | JGI IMG/M metagenome (GOLD analysis project Ga0207652, IMG submission 184334) | Corn rhizosphere microbial communities from Kellogg Biological Station, Michigan, USA - KBS C6-3B metaG (SPAdes) (version 2) | ecosystem: Host-associated > Plants > Roots > Rhizosphere ... | reverse complement strand
CGTCGGCCACGCCCCCTGCGGGGTCGCACGCTGGCCGCCGCTCGCGGCGCTCATGCGATCCAGGACCGTCTGGAATGCGATGACCTTGGCCTGGTTCGCGGCACTCGCACCGATGTCTCCGACCACGTTGCCCCCGGCGATGGTACTTCCCGCCTTGGAGATGACCTCATTGCCGCCGGTGTGGTCGGCGTGCATGTGGGTATCGATGATGTAGCGGATCGGCCGGTCGGAGAGGCTCTTGATGGCCGCGAGCACCTTGTCGCTCATCCCGGCAAGGCCGGTGTCGACCAGCAGCACGCCATCGTCCCCGACCTGCAGCGTGATGTTGCCTCCGGCGCCGACCAGCATGTAGACATTGCCCTGCACCTTGAGCAGGTGCACCTCGTCCTTGGAGTAATCATGTGCCGCCGGGGCAGCCGCGCGCTTCTGCGTGCTGCGCCTGGCATCCGCGCGGTGTGCGGCACCGGCCAGTGTCAACGCCATCGCCGCCGCCAGCATGACGAAGGCCCGGCGCGGCTGCGCGAAGCAGGTTCGTGATGTCATGACCACTACCGGTTGGGGGTTTTCTTGGGGGGACGGGGCAGCGTCTTCATGGTCTTCAGCTTCTGCATGTACTCGGGGTACATCGTCTCGGCGCCTCCCCGGACCGCTTCGGGCGGTATGCCGTACTTGGCCGGAAACTCATCCAGGTAGGGATTGGTGCCGGGCAGGTGGTGCGGCACCACCCCGACGGGGCGGTCCACCTCGTTCACCGGCTCGCAGGGCCACGGTGCCATCTGCTGCTGCGGGTTGTAGACGAAATCGGTCGTCCTGATCAGCGGCTCCGACAGGTAAACGGGGTCGTAGGTGATCGCGGCCACGGTCAGAATGTTTCCGTGGCGCATCACGTGCACGCTCGCAGTTGCCACGTCGCTGCGCGGAACGCCGTTGAGGCCCAGCCAGTTCTCCTTCAGGTGCGTGGTCGAGATGACGAGCGTGTCGCCATCCCACTTGCCGGTCGAGAATCCCGCCCAGGTGTGCCGCGCGTAATCAGGCGGATGCGGCCGCCCGTCCATCCAGATCGTCTGTTCCGCGCCGTAGGCCGACAGGTGCGTGTGAAACGCGATCACCTGCTGGGTGGCCTTGTCCACTTCCTTCCAGATCCGCAGGTTCGAGGGTCCGCGCCAGCCGTAGTCGGAACCATGCGCGCGGCATTGGTTCTCCGGCAACTCCATCAGCGCGGCGTCCCAGCTTTCCGTGCGCAGCTCGCCGGCGGGGCTGACGGGGAGTCCGAGGTGCTCGCCGATTTCCGGTCCGGCGGTGCGATCGGCGCGGTCCTCGTCGAATCGCGGCGACCAGTCCCCGGACGGATCGATCTGTGCCAGCGCCGGATGGCTCGCGCCAAGTGCGATCGACAGCCAGGCTGCCGAGAATGCTGCGATCCGGCCGCGAGTGACCCAACGCATTCGACTTTCCCCCACTGAATCGGCTCGACCCGAGGTTCGCCGGGCCGGTACTGCTTTCTACCACAAGAGTCACGGCGCGCGCACGGCGGTGGACGCCCGCGCGACCGTCGCTCGGGCGGCGCGCATTGTCATACCCCGGCGCGGCCCCACGGCGGCACAGACCGGACGGACCGGTCAGCGCCAACAGGCGGTTCGCGGGATGAGTTACGATTGACAAACGCCCCAGACAGAGTCAACTCCATCGCCACAAGAAACGTGAGGGAGAGAGCATGATCGACCGGCGCAGTTTCATTGGCATCGGGACGACGGCCGCGGGACTGCTCGCCGCGGGCGGTATGACCGCTGCGTTGGCCGAGGATACGAAGACGACAGCGGGAGCCACCGTTCAGACCCGATCCGGCAAGGTCCGGGGTAGCCTCCACGGCAGGGTCCACGCCTTCAAGGGCATACCGTACGGTGCGAGCACGGCAGGCGAGCGCCGCTTCATGCCCCCGGCGAAGGTCCCGGAATGGACCGGTGTCCGGGATGCGCTCGAGCTCGGCGCGCGCGCGCCGCAGCTGCTGTCCTCGTTCCACGGCCAGGTCATCCCCGAGTTCGAGAGCATGGACCGGAACGAGCCCATGAGCGAGGACTGCCTGATGCTCAACGTCTGGACCCCGGGCCCGCAGGCCCAGGCCAGGCGGCCCGTCATGGTGTGGCTGCACGGCGGCGGCTACAACAGCGGCTCGGGAGGCTTCATCTGTTACGACGGCGCGGAGCTGGCCAGGAAGCACGACGTCGTGGCGATCACTGTGAATCATCGCCTCGGTGCGCTCGGCTACCTGTACCTCGCGGAGCTGGGCGGGGAGCGGTATGCCGATTCGGGCAACCTCGGCAACCTCGACATCGTCGCCGCGCTCGAATGGGTCCGCGACAACATCGTGGCTTTCGGCGGGGATCCCGCCAACGTCACGGTGTTCGGCCAGTCCGGCGGCGGCGGCAAGGTGAGCTGCCTCATGGCGATGCCGGCGGCGAAGGGGTTGTTCCACCGGGCGATCGTCGAGAGCGGCGCCGCGATCAAGGGAATGCCGCGCGACGCCGCCACGCGAACAGCGCGGGCCTTCATGGCGAAACTGGGGTTGAAGCCCGAAGAGGTCGCACGGCTGCAGCACATGCCCCTGGAGCAGTTGATGGCAGCGACCGAGCCCGGTGCGGGACCGCCGCTGAATTTCGCGCCCGTCGTCGATGGCGGCGCCCTGCCGCACGATCCGTTCGATCCGACTGCGCCGGCGCTGTCGGCCGACATTCCGCTCCTGATCGGAACGGTCGAGACCGAGGTGACTTTCTTCGCCCACCAGGCGCTCGATCCGATCGATGCGCCGACCCTGCACGCGCAGGTCAAGCGCACACTTCGCCACGCCAGCGACGCGCAAGTCGAGCAGCTGATCGCCGCATACCGCGCGGGCCGCCCCAAGGCGAGCAACACGGACCTTTACCTGATCATCGCCTCGGATGCGACCTTCCGCGCCGGCGTGCTCACCGAGACGGAACGCAAGGCGGACCAGGGCAAGGCGCCCGTGTACCAGTATTACTTCACGTGGCGCTCGCCGGTGCGCGAAGGCAAGCTGCGGACGTTCCATGCGCTGGAGATCCCGTTCGTGTTCGACAACGTGGATGCGGCGCAGTCGATCACCGGAACCGGCAAGGACCGGTACGCGCTCGCGAGCCGGATGAGCGGCGCCTGGACCGCGTTTGCGCGCTCGGGCAATCCGAACATCAAGGATCTGCCGCACTGGCAGCCCTTCGACACCCGGCGGCGTGCGACCATGATCTTCAATGACGAATGCCGTCTCGTCGATGACCCGCACGGCGCTGAGCGGCGCCTGCTGGCATCGCTCCTGGGCAGCGCCTGAGGACCGGCACGAGCTTTGACCGCCACCGGCGGTTTCCGCATCCGGCTGACCTGTCGCCGGCGCGGACCGCTTCCGTTCGACACTCCGATCGAGACGAGGGAGCCCGATGAAAACGACTGCCGCCGCGCTTGCGGCCCTTGCACTGCTGTTCGCAACCTGCCGGGTCTCATTGGCCGAGCCGTTGCCCGGAGAGAGGTCGGCAACCGTCAGCGCGATCCCGGACGTCATCGCCGCGGGAGCTTCCTGGGAGCTCGTCTGGGCCGGCTTCAAGACCGCCGACGGCATCGTCGGCACCCCCGATGGCGGGCTGCTGTTCGCCCAGGAGCAGAGCGACTCGATCCGCAAGCTCGATGCGGCCAACCACGAGCAGATCTACCTGGCGGATGCCCACGGCCCCGGCGCAGTTTCGATGGATGCGCAGGGCCGGGTGTACGCCGTGCAGCGCACGTGCACGGACCCGGGCCTGCCATTCAGTGCGAGTTGCGAGGAGCTTACGCGGGTGAGCATTCTCGCCCCCACGCAGACGGTCCTGGCGAACAGCTTCGCGGACGGAACGCCGCTCGGACGGCTCAATGACCTGGTAGCCGATGGCAAGGGCGGCGCCTACTTCACCGCTCGCGGCGTGTACTACGTGAATGCGCACGGCGCGGTCAGCACGGTTGCCGACCAGGACATCCGTCCCAACGGTCTCATGCTGAGCGCGAACGGCAAGACCCTGTACGTCACCAACGTGACCAGCGTGCTCGCATTCGACGTTTCGCCGGATGGCTCGACGCGCAACCGCCATGAGTTCGGCGCGATCGCAGGCGACACCGGAGCGGACGGCATGGCGATCGATGCCGCCGGGCGACTGTATGTCACCGCCAGTACCGGTGTGCACGTGCTCGGTCCCGACGGCGCTCACCTCGGCCTGATCCCTACACCCCGGGTGCCGATTTCCGTCGCGTTCTCAGGTCCCGACAAGAAGACCTTGTACGTGGCGCAGATGGGGGCGGTCGGTCCGGACGGAAAGCCGTGGTCGACACCCAAGGGCGTGCGCAACACCGCGATGACGATCTACCGGATCCCGATGCTGGCGACGGGCTTCAAGGGCCGCCCGAAGTAAGCCCCGGGGCCCGGTCCCAACATCGTCCGCCGCGCGGTGCACGGCCCGGGCATGCTGCCCAACGCCCGGGGCCGCGCGGCGCGCTCTGCAGCTACCAGTCGTAGGCAAACGACACCGCGACCACCCCCTGGAGCGTGGTGCGCGCAATCGGAGTCTCGCCGGCGCTTCCGAGCAGGCGATTGACGGCCGCATCGACATTCACCAGCCAGTGACTGGACACGAAGCGGGTGGCGCTGAACCCGAATCCGAGCGCGTTCTCGCCGGCATGGGCCACGTACACCGGATAACCCGAGGCGAGCGCCTGTCCCGGCGTCACACCGAACAGGCTCTGCTGGTAACGGCGATCGGCGAACGTGATCGACGGCCCCGCGAACATGACCAGCTTCTTCGAGCTTCCCGGCAGTGGCAGGTAACCTTCCACATCGCCCACCAGTCCGTTCGAGGCGCCCAGGATGCGCCGCACGTCCGTTCGCACCACCAGCGGAAAGCGCTTGGAGAGCACGAAGTCGCCGAAGAGGCGCACGACCGGGGCACGGTCGATATCGCCGAGTCCGTGCAGATGCACCGAATCGTCCGAGACACGGCGGCCAAGGTCGTACCCCACCGAGAAGCCAACACGGAAATGATCGCCGCGCAGCACGTTGACGCCGATCCCCTCCCCGAGGGAGGCAAAGGCGAGGTCGCTGTAACGAATGTTGATGACCGGGCCGGCCTGGGACCGGTAACGCCCCGCGCCGTCGTACAGGGGTGCGGTCTGGACGGCTGCGCCCAGCACCACCCGCCACTGCGGCAGATGTGGCTCGAACAGCTTCGCCAGGATGATCCCGCCGGAGTACTGCCATTCCTGCATCGGCGAGGGACTCTGCGCCTGGCCGACTCCGCAACCGCAGACCCACAGCACGAGTGCGGTCAAGACTAGCCGGCGCAAGTGGCCCGCCGGTGCGCGCGATCCGTGCAGCCCATTCCTCCGCCGCCGCGCTGCGCGATCACCGGAGTGCGCCGTTGCGTTCGTCGCCGCGTTCGCGGTTGCTCGGAATGCATTTGCATGCCCGCCCGGTTTGCATGTGGTGTGTCTCGTGATCCAATCCAGCGAAATGACCTAACGCCCGCGGAGCGGTCGGGTTCCATGCAGCGGCGGCGCCAAAGCTCTGGTGATGCGGCAGCAACTCGAGGCGGCGTGGATGGGTCAAACTCGGATCACGCAAGCATTTGAGTTACGAGGTTGCCCGCGGACCGGGCCGGATTGTACCCTGCCTGTGCCACGGCACCGGCTTCACGCCGGAAGAGATCACCCAGGCGACCCCCTATTTCGCAGGTAGCGGACAATGACACGGCACGCCCCGAAGCTTCTGCCGGCGCTGCTGCTGTTGCTCGTTCCGTTCTCGTGGGCGACCGCGCCCGTCGTGCACCCTGGGAAGCAGGGTCCGCCCGATACGATGGCTGCGCGCGTGCAGGGATGCTCGACCTGTCATGGGCCCGCCGGCGAGGGCACCCCGAACGGCGAGTACCCACGCATCGCTGGCAAGCCGCAGGGATACCTGTTCAACCAGCTGCGTAACTTCCGCGACGGCCGCCGCAGCTATCCGCCGATGAATTACCTGCTCGCCTATCTGCAGGACGACTATCTCATGGAGATGGCCGCGTTCTTCGCCTCGCAACGGCTCGCCATCGCCGCGCCCGAAGCGAGCCGGCTGCCGGCCGCACAGCTTGCGAAAGGCGCAACCCTTGTGCGCACCGGTGACGCCAAACGCGGGATACCGGCCTGTATGGCCTGCCATGGCAAGGCGCTCACGGGAATCAACTCCGGCATCCCGGGACTGATCGGCCTGCACAGCCGCTACATCAGCACGCAGCTGCAATCATGGCGATCCGGTACGCGCAGCGCCAACAAGCCTGACTGCATGCGCGATGTCGCGATGCGTCTGACGCAGGACCAGATCACCTCCGTCGCCGCGTGGCTGGCGTTACAGTCTGCGCCGATCCAGGCCGCCCCTGCGCCGCCCGGGCGCTGGAAGACGCCGGTTCCCTGTGGGAGCCAGCCGCAATGAACGCCCCGCTTCGACGAATCCGCCTGAATCCGAAACCGGCGGCTCTCGCGGTGCTGGCCGTGACGCTGGCCCTGTGGTTCGGGATCTCGGCAGGCGCCGTGTTCCTGGGGCGCGGACAGTCGCTCGATGAAGCGATCAAGCGCGGCGAGTATCTCGCCCGAGTGGGTGACTGCATCGCGTGCCACACCACGCATGATGGTCCGGCTTTCGCCGGAGGCCTCGCACTTCCCACGCCGTTCGGGAGGCTCTACTCGCCCAACATTACGCCGGATGTGCAGTCGGGTATCGGCAACTGGTCGGCTGATGACTTCTACGACATGCTGCACACGGGCCGCTCGCGCGACGGCTCCCTGCTGTACCCGGCGATGCCATTCCCGGCGTACACGAAGGTAACGCGCGCGGACTCGGACGCGATCTTCGCCTACCTGAGCTCGCTCAAGCCGATCCAGCAGCGCAACCGCCTGAACGAGCTCCGTTTCCCCTACAACAGCCGCAGTCTCCTCAGCGGCTGGCGCGCCCGGTACTTTCGCGAGGGCGAGTACGTACCGGAGCCGAAGCACGATGCGGTGTGGAACCGCGGCGCCTACCTGGTGCAGGGACTGGGGCACTGCGGCACCTGCCACACGGCGATCAACGCCCTGGGCGGCAGCTCCGAGGACAGGGCCTTCGCCGGCGGACTCATTCCCACGCAGAACTGGTATGCGCCGTCCCTGACGCTGAACAAGGAGGCGGGCCTGGGCGAGTGGTCGTTCGAGGATATCGCCTCGCTGCTGAAGGATGGACTGTCCTCGCATGCGGCAGTCTATGGCCCAATGGCGGAGGTCGTGCACAACAGCCTCCAGTACCTGACCGACGCCGACGCGCACGCGATGGCCGTATATCTGAAGACACTGCCGGAACCCAGAGAGTCACGATCGCCGAATGCGCCGCGAGGGGCCACCACAGTGAGCGCAAGTGTGCTCTCGCGCGGCCATGCGATCTATAACGCCCACTGTGCCGGCTGTCATCTCTCCACGGGGCGCGGCGAGCCGCCGGGATACCCACCGCTGGCGCAGAATCCCTCCATCCAGATGGAGTCCGCCGTGAACCCGATCCGGATGGTGCTCAACGGCGGCTATCCTCCCCAGACTGCGGGCGACCCCCGCCCGTACGGCATGCCGCCGTTCGCACAGATCATGTCGGACGAGGACATCGCCGCGGTGGTCACTTACATCCGCGTGTCCTGGGGGAACTACGGCCAGCCCGTCACTCCGGGGGAAGTGAACGCACTGCGCTCCGCGCCACTGCTGGACTGAGCGCGGGACCGGCGTTCGGGGCCGGACGCGATGGCCCGGGAATCCCGGTCGATCGCGGGCACGCGTGCTCCCAACTCACGGTCTGGACCGCAATCGCACCTATAGGTGCGGCGGAGCCTCTTCAGGCACAATGAGGCGGATGGGAGGGAAGCATCACTCGTGGGCGCTGCTGTGTGCGGTGGCCGCCGTCGCCGCCTGCAGCATCGGCCTGTCGCCCGAAACTGCCGCGGCAGACCCGCCGCGGACCGCGACACCCGAAGCGGCCGGACCCTCCAGTGTTCCTGCAGCACAGGGCACGTGGCGTTCGCGCGTCGCGCCGAAGCTGCTCTCTGCCTACGATGGGGCCGTGTCGGCGCAGGCGCCACAACCGTCGAACCCGCGGAACACGACCGGCACCCCTTCGACGACGGCGCCGCACACCGATGCACAGGGACGCGTCCAGGTCGATGTCCACTACGACTGCGCGCTCGACCCCCCGCTCGCTGCATTGACCGGCGCGGGACTTTCGATCGGGGCCAAGGTGAAGCTGCCACCCTTGTGCGTCATTGAAGGGTGGGTCGCTCCCGCCTCGCTGTCGCGGGTTGCGGCGCTCGCCGGGGTAAGGCGCGTCACGATGCCCTCGTATGCGCTTCCGCTACCACCTCCCGCCCAGCCGCCACCCAAAAGCCGGATTCGATCCGCACCGCGCCAGCCATCCCAAGCGAGCGGCGCGCAAGCGCAGGCCATCACGGCATCCTCCCTCGATGGCAACGGCGTCCTCATCATGCACGCCGACCAGTTCGTCGCTCAAACGGGGACCACCGGCGCCGGAGTGACCGTCGGTGTGCAATCGATCGGCGTATCGAACATCAGCGTCATCCAGGGGCGCGGCGAGCTGCCGACGGTCAACATCCTCACACCGCAGGGAAGCTCGGGGTCGCCCGCAGGCGATGAAGGGACGGCACTCCTCGAGGAGGTGCACGCGGTCGCGCCGGGGGCCGGCCTCGCCTTCTGCGGACCCAACACCTTCATCGAATACACCTCCTGTCTCGGACAGCTGATCCAGGCCGGTACGACCATCCTGGTCGATGACGTGGTGTTTCCGGAACAGGATCTCATGTCCACCGACGGCGCCTACGCCCAGGCAGTTGGCCAGATCCTCACACAGAACCCCGGGGTCGCGCTGTTTACCTCGGCCGGCAATTACAACGGCAGCTACTGGGAGGGCAGCTACTCGCCCGTCGCGGTGCCGCAGGGGTTGCCTCCCCTGACCTGCCCGAATGGCACCGGGCAGCTCGACCAGTACGTCGCCAACTTCAATGGCACGGCCCCGCAAGTGCTGACCGTTGAAGGTCAGGGCGGCACGTTTCCCGTGACGCTGGCCTGGGCTGACCCGTTCGGTCACAACGTGAGCAATTTCGACCTGTTCTGGGTGGACAGCAACAACGCGATCGTTGGCTGCCTGTCTTCGTCCGCCTCTCCCACGGATACGTTGATCACGGAGCGCGTCAGCTTCAGTCCCGGCTCCTACACGGTGTACGTGGCCACTCCGGATATGACCCTCCAGGGGAAGTTCCTGAAGCTGTGGTTCGGCGGCGACGGACTCACCTCGATATCGCTGCCGACACCCGGCAGCATCATTTCTCCCCAGTCTTATGGTCCCGGGGTGATCACCATCGGCGCGGTCAAGGGATCGGACGGCATCGGCAACGGCATCGAGCCCTTCAGCAGCCTCGGGCCGATCAGCGTGATGTTTCCGTCCCCCGCGAAGATCCAGGCACCCGTGCTGGTCGCGCCCGACGGCATATACGTGGACGCGAACGGAACTTACTTCGCCAACGTTCTGTTCCCGGACGGCAACTTTTACGGCACGTCCGCCGCGGTACCCAACGCCGGCGCCGTCGCGGCACTCCTGCGTGGCGCCTTCCCAAACCTCACCGTGCCACAGGTGCTCTCCGCCCTGCAGACCGGGGCCGCGCAGCTCGGAGCCGTCACCCCGGACGGAACATTCGGCTATGGGCGCATCGACGCGATGGGCGCTCTGGGTACGCTGGCATCCCCGACGATCACGGCCTTGCCCGACAGCACGCTCGTCGGTGGCACCAGTACGCAGGCTTACCCATTTACCGTGAGTGGCACCGGCAACCTGCACTTTTCGGTCACCAGCAGCAACGCGCTGCTGGTGCCAGCCTCGATCGTCGCAGCGGGAACGCCTGGCGTGACGGTCTCGCCCTCGACATGCGGCACGAGCACGATGACGTGCACTGTTACCGTTACGGCGGCAACCGGTCGCACCGGCACGACGGTGGTTACGTTTTCGGCTGTTGACGGGGCGAACCGCTCGGCGCCCGCCACCATGAACGTGACCATTTCCGATCCGGGCGGCCCGATCGCTGCGGATAGCCCGAACCCCGCCTCCAGCGGCAACACCGGTGGCGCAGGAGGTGGCGGCGGCGGCGCGCTGGGATGGCTCGGGATTGTCCTGCTTGCGCTCCTCGCCGGCTGGCGCGCGCTCAGGAGAGAGCTTCCCGGGCGTTATCTGTCGGGTCGCCTTGCGCAAGCGCGTGGTTCGTGCAAGGTCACTGCGCGGGGATGAACTGCTCCAGCACCGCCTTGCGCATCAGGTCCGGCGGCAGCAGGCCTTGGCTGAGGAGAAAATCGTGGAACTTCATCGGGTCGAACCGGTGACCCAGGGCCGCTTCGGTCTCCTTCCTGAGCGACAGCAGCCGCGTGTAGCCATAGAAGTAGCTGTTGGCCTGTCCTGGCGCCCGGTAGGTAAAGCGCTCGACCTCCTCTTTCGCGAATGCGTGGCTCAACACCACGTCCTTCTCGAGCACATCGTATGCCTGGGCGGGCGTGATCCTGCCGCTCTGCAGCTCGGGATCCAGAAACGCCCGGGCTGCGCGCAGCAGGCGCAGCTGCAGCGTCAGTAACCGGCCCTCGACCGGCTCGTAGGGCTCCATGATGTACTCCGCATACAAGCCCCAGCCTTCGGCATTCGTGGAGTTGAAGGCATAGAGGGCACGCGCGAGGCTCACGCCGTTCTCGACCATCGAGTCGAATTGCAGCTCGTGCCCGGGTCGCGCCTCGTGCGCGATGAGCGTCCAGGTAACGGCATCGAAGGTGAAATCATCGTACTTGTCCGCCGCCGTGCCGTTGGCGGAAGGAATATTCAGGGGCAGGACGAATTCCCCGCGCTGGCCGGTGTTGTTCAGCAGCGGCGGCGGTTTCATGTGCGGCGCAGGCTCCTGCGCGGTCTCCGCGGCGCTCGCCAGACGGATGATCGCCGGCCGGTCCGGAAGCGACACCAGCCGGTTTGCGACGATGATTCGCTCGATCTCGTGCAGTCGCTTCTCGAAGAACGGCAGGATGGCAGGGCCGGTGATCTGTTGCTTCTTCAGCTCCCGGATGACGTCGCGGTAGTCCGAAGAGGGGTACCGATTTGCCCTGGCGATCTGCGCGGCCAGCGGCGCCATGTCGGCCTGATACTCGCTGAATGCCGCGTGCGCCATGGCCGCGATCCTTTCCGGCGGAATATCGACGCCGTACTCTTCGAGCTGCAGCGCGTATTTTGCGGCGGGCAGGCGGAAGTCTGTGCGCGCCTTCGGCAGCACGTTCGAGCGGATCCAGGCGTCGTAGCCGGCCAGTTGGGTCTTGAGTCTCGCGTAGGCGTCCCGCCAACCGGTGAGCTTGTACCGGGTGAACAGAGCACCGATGCCGGCGACGTAATTCGCGTTTCGACCTAGCTCGGTCTCGATCTCGGCCTTCGAAGGATAGATGACGCCGGGCCTGGCCATCTGCGTGAGCAGGCGTTGGCGCACGAGGTCCGTGAAGGGCTGGTAACCGTCCCGCATGCCGGTGTATTCCAGGAGGCGGTCCTTCGCCGCAGGGCGGCGCGATGCCGCCACCTGGTCATCGAGCAGGCCGCGAAGCCCCTGGAAGATCGCGGCGCTCGCGTTGATGAACGGCACCTCGTGCGCGAGATCGAAGTCCTCCTCACGGAAGCGCAGGTCGAAGGCCTTCAGAAGGATGTCCAGGTCCTCCTGGACATGTGTGTCCTGCTCTTTCTGCCGCGCCGCCTTCAGTTTCGCGACGACGGCTTCCAGCTCATGCCGCTCTGCAAGCTGATCGGCGAGCGTGGGACTGGAGATCAGGCGGTCGTAGCGGGCCAGACCCTCCTGCGAGCCTTCCTCCGGAGAATGTGCGAGGTCGACGTCGAGCAGCATCCGGGTAAAGCCATTGCTCCGCTCGATCCATTGCCTGCGGCTCGAGGCGGCATTCCGCCCCTCGCTGTCCGCGCTGTGACGCGAAGGCGCAGCCGAACCGGCAGTGCGGGCCCCATCTGCTGCGACGACAGGCAGCGGCTTTTTGGACGCCGGCGTCGCCGGCGCCTCCTGTCCCAGCGCCGCGGTTGACACCGACGCCAGGACGATCACGGCCAGAAAGCGCAACATTTCAGACCCTCGAGCCTATCCAGAAACCCTTCCGAACGCTGTTTCCGAAAGCTGCGTCCGGAACCGTATCCACAGACATGTTGACGACTGCGTTCGCCGGCGCGACGGCAACATGACCCGTCCGCAGCAGGCCTGCGCGTCCGCAGGAGCTCAGTGGCTCACGATCAGGATGATCTTGCCGCCCACGTGGCCGGCCCGACTCGAATTCCACGCCGCCGCCGCGTCCGCGAGCGGCAATCGCCGCTCGATGGCAACGTGGAGCTTGCCCGCGTTGGCAAGCTCCACGACCGAGCCGAGCATCTGTCCGTTCACGCGGCCGGTGATCTCGCATCGGATCCGCGCGGCTGCACACTCCTGGGCGGAAGGCTGACCCACGACGGAGACCAGGATGCCACCGGGCCTGATGACGCCGATCGCGCCCTTGTCGAGCCGGCTGTCGACCGTATTCACAACGACGTCCAGGTTCTTCACCTTGTCCTCGAATCGAACGCTGTTGTAATCGATCACCTCGTCCGCACCGAGCGAGCGCAGCAGCTTGTCATGCCGTGGAGAGGCGGTGGCGATGACATGAGCACCGCGCGACTTGGCGATCTGGACGGCGGCCGACCCGACGCCGCCTGCGCCGCCGAGAATGAGTACCTGCTGGCCCACCTTGACCCCCGCGACGGTCACGATTGCGCGCCAGGCCGTCTCGCCCACTACCGGCAGTCCCGCCGCTTCATCGAACGACATGTCGCGGGGCTTCTGCGCGATCGTGTTCGCCGAAGCGAGCGCATATTCCGCGTACGAGCCGGTCGCCGGGATCGCGATGACCGCCTCGCCCGCCTTCCAGGGACCGGCGGAAGGCCCGACGGCATCGATGACGCCCGACAGGTCCTTGCCCGGAATCGTGCGGCTCGCCGCATCGGCGTGCTCGGCCAGCTTCCAGTCAACGGGGTTCACCGAAGCCGCACGCACCTTGATCCTGACCTGCCCGGGCTGCGGCTCGGGAAT
>Ga0207652_10003360_pt1 | contig 13215 bp, 9 predicted proteins | sample KBSC63BmetaG_FD_184334 | JGI IMG/M metagenome (GOLD analysis project Ga0207652, IMG submission 184334) | Corn rhizosphere microbial communities from Kellogg Biological Station, Michigan, USA - KBS C6-3B metaG (SPAdes) (version 2) | ecosystem: Host-associated > Plants > Roots > Rhizosphere ... | reverse complement strand
GGTGGAGGGGCACGCCGTCGGCGCCGTGCTTGGCGAGCCGGCCCTGCAGGCGCGAGAAGATGCTCTCGCGCAGCGCCCGTGCGCTCGACGACAGCGTCGGCGGCCGCGGCATCTAGGACCTCGCCATCGCTAGGGCCCCGTGTCGAGCTTTTGCATGATCACGAATTCGATGCGGCGGTTCTTGGCGCGGCCGATGAAGTCGCGGTTGTCGGCGATGGGGCGGTCGGCGCCGAAGCCCTCGGCGGTCAGGCGCTTGGGATCGACGTGGCCGTTGTCGACGAGCCAGCGGCGCACGGCGGCGGCGCGCTTGCGCGACAGCTCGAGCCCTTCGAGCGCCGGCGTCTTGCTGTCCATGTGGCCCTCGACGCGCAGCTTCAGGATCTCGGCGTGCAGGTTGAGGATGCGCGCGACGATGCCGAGCAGCTTGGCCGAGCGCTTGTCGACGACGCTGCCGTCGCGCTCGAAGAGCACCGGCTCGAAGATGACGATGCGATCGCCGACGAGCGCGGCGAGCGCCGCCGGCTGATCGGGGCAGCCGTCGTCGTCGGTGACACCGTTCCACGTCTCGGGATCGAACGGGCACTTGTCGAGGCGATCGATGTAGCCGTCGCCGTCGGAGTCGAAGTCGGGGCAGCCCTGGTTCTCGCGCGCGCCGGGCTTGTCGGGGCAGCGATCGTCGGCGTCGGGGACGCCGTCGCGGTCCTGATCGGGCGGCGGGCAGCCGCGGAACTCTTTGGTGCCGGCCTCGGTCGGGCAGGCGTCGCTGGCGTCGGGGATGCCGTCGGCGTCGCTGTCGGGCGGCGGCGTCAGCGGCATGAGCGCCGGCGGCGGCGCGACCGGCCGCGCGGGAGGCAGCGTGACCGGCGGGCGGCGGCGCGAGGCGGGCGTGACGTACTTGATGCCGAAGATGGCGCGCGCGCGATCGGGCGTGCCGTAGCCACGCGACAGGCCGACGCCGACGCCGGCGTCGACTTCGAGACCGAAGCGCGCCCGCCAGCGCAGGCCGGCGTCGAGCTCGGCGGGCGCCTCGGCGGTGGAGAGCGAGATGCCCTTGGGATTCTCGACGGCGACGAGGCCGTGCACTTCGCCGACGATGGCGAAGCCCTTGGGCACCGGGACGGCGAGCGCGGCGCCGTATTGGAACTGCGAGCCGACGTGCAGGTCGCCGAAGTCGCGGCCGCCGCGCACGACGAAGCCGGCGTTGAGCGCGGCGTCGACGTGGGTCCACTGCCACTCGCCGACGAGGCGGAAGCGGCCGACGACGCTGCCCTGCCCCATGAAGCTCGACGAGTCGCCCGTGGGGAACGAGGCGCCGACGATGCCGGAGAGGCCGAAGCGCTGCGTCGCCCAGTGCGGCGCCCAGAGCACGCCTTTGACCTCGAGCGCGAGATCGCCGAGGCCGGCCGACGAGAGGTTGGGCAAGGCGACGGTGCGCTCGTCGTTGAGCTGATAGGGGACGAACGGCAGGTCGACGCCGATCTCGAGGCGATCGAAGATGGCGAAGCTGCCGACGAGATCGAGGCCGAGCTGGCGGACGACGAGCTCGCCGACGAGGGTGTGGCCGCTGCGCACGACGAGCGGATCGTGGCCGTAGGTGAGCCACAGGCCGGCGGAGAAGCCGAGGTGCGGCGCGACGACATCGACGGCGTAGTAGCCCTGTGAGGTGATCGCGGGGTGGAAGCCTTCGGCGTCGAAGGAGGCCGAGCGCGATTGCGCGTGCGCGGCGCCGGCGAGCGCGAGCGCCAGCGTGACGGCGACGGCGACGGCGATGGAGGCTGGGCGGCGCCTCATGCGCGACGGCGGCGGAGCGCGAGGAGGCCGAGCGCGACGGCGAAGAAGAAGAGCGCGCGCGAGGACGGCGACGAGGACGACGCGGACGTCGCGGACGCCGCGGACGTCGCGGACGTCGCGGACGTCGCGGACGCCGGAAGCGCGCCGGCGAAGGCGCAGCCGCCGCCGCCCGAGAGCGACAGCGCGGCCGACAGATCGGGCGCCGGCGTCGCCGCGTCCGCGGCGGCGGTGGTCATGTCGATCGCGGTGCCGCCGTCGTCGCTGCAACCGAGGATCGGCGAGGTCGCGCACTGGTTGGCGACGCACGCGGCCTGCAGGCACGGCTCGCTCGGCTTCGGGCAGTCGGACGCGCTGTTGCAGCAGCCGCTGGCGCCGGTCGATCCGAACACGCACATGTTGGCGGTGCACGCCGTCGCCTGCTGGCACGCGTTGGCCGGCGTGCAGTCGCCGGTGGCGTTGCAGCAGGGCGAGGCGCCGCCGGCGACGAAGCCGCAGGCGCCGCCGGTGCACGCCGGCGTCTGGCAGGCGTTGCCCGTCGGACACGAGGTGCACATCGTGCCGCAGCTGTCGACGCTCGACGACGACTTGCACGTGCCGCTGCAGTCGTGGAAGCCGCTGTCGCAGGTGTAGACGCACGCGTTGTTGGTGCAGGCGACGCTGGCGTCCGTGTGCGCGGCGCAATCGCTGACGGTGCAGCAGCCGGTCGTCGGGATGCACAGGCCGGCGCCGGCGGAGGCGCCGGTGCAGAACTTCTCGCCCGCGCCGCAGGTGCAGGTGTTGTTCGCGCACGTCGCGGTGCCGCCGCAGTCGGCGTCCATGTCGCAGCAGCCGGGGTTGCCGTTGGAGGCGAAGCCGCACGCGCCGGCGATCGAGCAGGTGCGTACCTGGCAGCCGTTGCCGGCGGGGCAGTCGGTGTCGAGGCAGCAGCCGGCGGTGGCGACGCAGCGGCCGTCGCCGGCGGCGGCGCCGTTGCAGAACTTCTTGCTGCCCTTGCAGGCGCAGATGTTGTTGCTGCAGTCGACGCCGGTGCCGCTCGAAATGCAGTCGGTGGGCGCGTTGCAGCAGGGCCCGCCGATGGGCGCCTTCGCCTCGTAGGTGCAGGTGCCGGCCTGGCAGCTCGCGTTCTTCTGGCAGCTGTTCGCCGTGCAATCGGTACCGACGGTGGCGGTGGTGCACTGGCAGCGGTTCATCGTCGTGGTGTCGTCGAAGTCGCAGAACGGCAGGGCGTGCGTGGCGTCGGCGATCTTGCAGGGCACGGTGCTGCAACCGCCGCCGACGACGCAGTCGGCGAAGGTGGTGTCGAGCGGATCGCAGCCGGTGGGGCACGCGGTCGCGTCGGTGGTGTACTCGCAGTGGTGGCCGTTGCAGGTCACGCCGACGCAGGCGCCGCTGCCGCCGGGGACCGAGCAGTCGTTGACGTCGTTGCAGCTCGACAGCGCGCTATCGGCGACGCCGACGGGCGCATCGACGCTGCCGCAGCCCGCCGCGACGACGAGCGCGAGGCACGCGGTGAACCGTAAGCCAAGCATGAATGGAGCCTCCGAGGCGCGTCCAGCGTAACACAGCGCTCCGGCCGTCTGCTACCCTGCCGCCGTGGGCCTCCTCGAAGACGCCGTCGCGCGGTTGCGCCGTCGCGGCGCGACGTTCGCCGACGCGCGGCACGTGCGCGACGAGCGCGAGACGCTGGCGGTGCGCGACGGGCGCGTGGAGCGGCACTTTGCGGCCACGTCCGAGGGGTTCGGCGTGCGCGTGCTGGTCGCTTCGCCGAACGGGGGCGCCTGGGGCTTCGGCGCGCGCGCCGGCGGGCGGCAGGATGCGGCGGCGCTCGAGGCGGCGGCCGAGGCGGCGCTGGCGACGGCGCGCGCGGCGGCGTCGCTGGCGTCGGTGGTCCCCGGCGGCGCTCGCGTGGAGCTGGCCGAGGAGGAGCCGCAGCGTGGCCGCTTCGCCACGACGGTGGCGCGCGACTTCTTCGCAGTTCCGCTCGCCGACAAGCTGGCGCTGCTCCACGGTGTGTGCGACGCGATGCGCGCGGCCGCGGGGGCGCGTGCGCGCTCGGCGTCGGCGCACGTGGGAGCGCGGCGGCAGGACAAGCTTCTGGCCACGAGCGACGGCACCAGCGTCGAGCAGCTGCTCGTGCACGCGGGCGGCGGCATGAAGATCGTCGTCGCCGAGGGATCCCAGGTCGCGCACCGCACCTATCCGATGGAGCTCGACGGCGGCGTGGCGGCCGGCGGCTGGGAGGTGATCGAAGCGCTCGATTTTCCCGGCGCGGCGCCGCGGATCGCGGAGGAGGCGCTGGCGCTGCTCTCGGCGCCGCCCTGCCCCGCCGGCGAGACGACGGTCATCCTCGATACGCCGCAGCTGGCGCTGCAGATCCACGAGTCGTGCGGCCATCCGACGGAGAGCGACCGCGCGTTCGGCGACGAGGTGTCGCTCGCGGGCGCGTCGTTCCTCACGCCCGATCGGCTGGGGCGCTTCCGCTACGGCTCGCGCCACGTGAACCTGACCGCCGACGCGACCACGCCGGGCGCGCTCGGGAGCTTCGGCTGGGATGACGAGGGCGTGCCGGCGCGCAAGACGCCGCTCGTCGCGCGCGGGCAGTTCGTCGGCTACCTGACGTCGCGCGAGACGGCGGCGCGGCTGGGGCTGCCGCGCTCGGGCGGCTGCTTGCGCGCCGAGGCGTGGAACCGGTTTCCCATCATCCGCATGATCAACGTGTCGCTGGAGCCGGATCCGCGCGGCCCGTCGCTGGAGGAGCTCGTCGCCGACACCGACGACGGGATCCTGATGGGCAACAACAAGAGCTGGTCGATCGACGATCTGCGGCTGAACTTCCAGTTCGGCTGCGAGATCGCGTGGGAGATCAAGAAGGGGCGGCGCACCCGGATCGTGAAGAACCCGCTGTACGGCGGGACGACGCCGCGCTTCTGGAGCGCGTGCGACGCGGTCGGCGGGCCCGAGGCGTTTCGCATGTGGGGGCTGTTGTCGTGCGGCAAGGGCGATCCGATGCAGCTCATGGCCGTCGGCCACGGCTGTCCGCCGGCGCGCTTCCGCGGCATCAAGGTGGGCAGCGAATGACCCGGCCCAGCGACGGCAGCGATGAATTAATCAAGCGCTTAATTAATTCCGTGCGGCGGACCGGGGGCGAGGCGGAGCTGTCGCTGCACGCGACGCGCATGGGGACGACGCGGTTCGCCGGATCGCGCGTCACGCAGACCGGCGACGTCGAGGACCTGACCGTGCAGGCGCGCGTCGCCGTCGGCGATCGGGTCGGGTCGGTGCGCGTCAACGCCGTCGACGACGCCACGCTCGACCGCGCGCTCGCCCAGGCGCGCGCCCTCGCCGCCGCCATGCCCGCCGGCAGCTTCGCCGGCTTCGACGACGGCAGCGCCGCCCTGCCCGCGCACGCCGGCGGCTGGGACGCCGAGACCGCCGCCGTCGACGCGGCCGAGCGCGCCCGGCTGATCGCGCCGGCGTTCGCCGCCTGCGCGCGCGCCGGCTGGACCGCGGCCGGCTGCTGCGCCGCGGGCGAGACCACGCTCGCCGTCGCCACCTCGGCCGGCGCCGCGCGCGTCCACCGCTACACGCGCGCGCGCTTCGACCTCATCGCCGGCGACGGGCGCATCGCCGGGCGCCGCTCGCGCGACGGGCGCGCCTGGTCCTCCGTCGCCGCCGATCACGACGCGCTCGTCGACGACGCGGTCGCGCGCGCCTCGCGCAGCCGCGATCCGGCGCCGCTTCCGCCCGGCGAATACGACGTGATCCTCGAGCCACACGCCGTCGCCGAGCTCTGCGAGTGGCTGGCAGTGACCGCGTTCGGCGCGCGCAACGTCGAGGATGGCTCGTCGCCGCTGGCCGGACGCATCGGCGAAGCGCTCACCGGACCGGCTGTCACGATCTACGACGACGCGCTCGCCGGCGAGGACGGCGCGCCGACGGCGCCCTTCGACGCCGAGGGCACGCCGCGCCGGCGCGTCACCTTCCTCGACGGCGGCGTCGCGCGCGAGGTGGTCCACGATCGCGCCTCGGCCGCGCTCGCCGGCACGCGCTCGACGGGCCACGCGCCCCCCATCGGCGACGAATTGTTCGACGGCGGGCCGGTGCCGCAGCACCTCATGCTCGCGCCCGGCGACGCCAGCGTCGACGAGCTGATCGCGCGCGTCGACCGCGGCCTCTATGTCGCCCGCTTCCACTACGTCAATGGCCTCCTCGACACGCGCCGCGCGCTCATGACCGGCATGACCCGCGACGGCCTGTGGCGCATCGAAGGCGGCAAGCTCGCCGGCCCCGTCGCCAACCAGCGCTGGACCGAGTCGTTCCTCGAGGCCGGTCGGCGCATCGGCGGAATCTCCCGGGATCGCGCGCTCGTAGCCGGTGGTTTGAGCGAGTGCTGGTTCGTCTGCCCGACGCTGCTCGTGCGCGGGTGGAAGTTCTCCGGTTGACCGGCCATATTAATGACATGCGCCTCCACCGCCCTCTTTCGCGCGTGCGGCGACGCCTGCGCTTGCAGGCGGCGCTCGAGGGTGGTGCGCTCGCGGCCGTGGTCGCGGCGGCCCTGGTGCTCGTCGGCGTCTACCTGTGGCGGCTGCACGTGCTCGGCGCGCGTGGCCTGCTCGCCGTCGGGCTGAGCGCCGCCGGGCTCGTCGTCGCCGGCATCGTGGCGCGGGCGATCGCGCGCATCCCGCTCGATCGCGCGGCGCTGCAGATCGATCAGTCGCACGGGCTGCACGATCGCATGCGCTCGGCGCTCGTCTTCGGCGCCGAGCCGACGCCGACGCCGTTCATGCAGGCGGCGCTGGCCGACGCCGAAGCCGCCGCCGACCGCGTCGACGCCAAGAAGGCGGCGCCGTTTTCGCGCCCCGACGAGCTGACCGTCGTCGCCGTGCTGCTCGGCGTGGCGATGCTCGTCGCGCTGCTCCATTTTCCCTCGCGCGTGCGCATGCTGCCGGAGCGGCCGCGGCCGCCGCACCTCGTCGTCGATCGCGGCGTCCTCGATCCCGACGTGCAGGCGGCGCGCGCGCTCGAGGCCGCGGCCAAGCAGGCGGGCGACGTCGACGCGCAGGAGCTGGCGCATCAGCTCAACCAGCTGCTCACGCAGATCGACGCCGAAGAGCTGACGCGCAAAGAGGCGTTCGACAAGCTCGCCGAGCTCGAGAACAAGTACCTCCACGCCGACGACGGCGAGCTCGAGTACTTGAAGGACAAGCTGCGCAAGGCCGGGCTCGAGATGTCGAAGTCCAAGCTCCTCAAGGAGCCGGGCGCGGCGCTCAAGGACGACGATCTGGAGAAGGCCAAGAAGGAGCTGGAGAAGCTCGCTGCCGAGGCCGAAAAGATCGATTCGAAGTGGGATCAGAAGCAGCGCGAGGAGGCGGCGCGCGCGCTCGAGGAAGCGGCCAAGCAGACCGAGCAGGATCGCGCCGACAAGAAGCAGGCCGAGGAAGAGCAGAAGCTCCGCGAGGAGGAGCGTCAGCTGCGCAAGCAGCTCGCGCAGAATCCGAACGATCAAGACGCGCAGCGCAAGCTCGAGCGCAACCAGCGCGAGCTCAAGCGACTCGAGCGCGACAAGCAGGAGCGCGCCGAGCGCCAGCGCGAGCTGCAACGCCTGCAGCGCGAGCTCGAGAAGGCCGCCGAGCAGATGCGCCAGAAGCTCTCACCCGAGACGCTCAAGCAGCTCGCGCAGCAGATGCAGCAGATGCAGAACGAGATCTCGAAGCTGTCGAACCAGTCGCGCGCGCAGATGCAGATCGCCGAGATCAAGGAAGTGCTGCGCCGCGCCGGCCGCTCGTCGGGCGACAGCCGAGAGGCGCAGGGCAACGGCAAGGGCAAGGGCAAGGATCAGCGCGGCAACGGCGGCAACGGCGGCAAAGGCGGGCGCGGCGAGCAGATGCGCGCGTTCGACGAGCGCGCCGGCGGCAAGAGCGACGAGAAGATGATGATCCTCGGCGAAAAAGGCGGCGACAGCGATCAGCGCCTGCTGCTGCCGCTGCCCATGCCCAATGGCAAGATGCCCGGCCCGAGCGGCGACGGCCAGGGCCAGGAGCTGCCCGGCCACGGCGACGGCATCGGCGATCAGCACGATCCGAACCTCAACGGCGACGCCACGCAGCTGTCGAGCCAGCGTCACGACACGCGCGTGCAGGGCAAAGAAGGCGCCGGCCCCTCGCGCAGCCAGACCATCCTCGGCTCGGCCGAGAAGGGCTTCGCCACCGAGAGCTACAAGCGCGTCTACGGCGACTACACCGCCGTCGTCGAGGAAGTGATGTCGAAGGAGAAGGTGCCGCCGGGGTACCGCTTCTACATCAAGCGCTACTTTCAGCTCATTAAGCCGCGCGAGTGACGACGTAGTAAGCTGCGCCCATGTCGGACGTGGCGGTGGTGGTCTATGGCGCGACCGGGTTCACCGGCCGCCTGGTGTGCGCCGAGCTGGCGCGGCGCAAGGTGTCGTTCGCCGTCGCCGGGCGCGATCGGTCGAAGCTGACGGCGCTGGCCGGGTCGCTCGGCGCGGCGCAGCCCGAGGTGCTGGTGGCGGCGCTCGACGATCGCGCGGCGCTCGAGGCGGCGATCGCGCGCGGGCGCGTCGTCCTCGCCTGCGCCGGGCCGTTCGCGCGCATGGGCGAGCCGGTCCGCGAAGCGGCGCTCGCGGTCAAGCGCCACTACCTCGACATCACCGGCGAGAGCGAATACATGATGGCGACGGCGGCGCGCGACGCCGAAGCGCAGGCGCGCGGCGTGGCGCTGGTGAACGCCGTCGGCTTCGACGTGGTCCCGACCGATGCCGCGGCGGTGCTGGCGGCGGACGCGGCCGGCGGCAAGCCGGAGCTGTTGCGCATCGGCATCCGCTTCGGCGGGCGCGCGACGCAGGGCACGACGCGCTCGGCGCTCGAGCACGCCGACAAGGGCGGGATGGCGTACATCGCCGGCGAGTACGTGACCGAGCCGGTCGCGGCCGATCGCTGGCAGGCGGCGTTTCCGCCGCCGATCGGCGATCGCGTGTGCGTGTCGATCCCGTGGGGCGACCTGGCGACGGCGCCGCGCTCGACGGGGGCGCGAACGATCCGCACGTACATGGCGGTGTCGTCCACGGTGGCGCGGGTGATGCCGCTGGTGGGCCTGGCGGGCAAGGCGCTGGCGTGGGGGCCTGCCAAGAGGCTCGCCGAGCGTTGGGTCTCGACGCTGCCCGAGGGGCCGAGCGACGCCGAGCGGGCGCGCGCGCGCTGCGCCGTCGTCGCCGAGGCGCAGAACGGCGCCAGGACCGCACGCGCGTGGGTGACGACGGCCGACGGCTACGACTTCACCGCCGTCGCCGCCGTCGAGTGCGCGGTGCGCGCGGCCGCCGACGGATTCGATCGCAAGGGCGCGCTCACGCCCACGCAGGCGTTCGGCGCGCGGGCGCTGCTCGAGGCGCTTGCCGATCACGACGTGCGCTTCGGCGTCGACGCGCCGGTCTAGAAGCGGCCGGCGATCCCGACGGTGGTGGCGAGCGGCGTCACCGACGACACGATGCGCAGCGGCAGGTGCCGTCGGCGCAGCGCGGGGAACAGGATGCCCGATGCGAGCGTGTTCGACGTGTGCCCGCTGAAGAACGAGAAGCTGGCCTCGGCGCCCGAGCGCAGCGCCGGCTCGAGCCCGGGCTCGTACAGGAAGGGCCGCGGGCGGCGCACCGCACGGCGAACGCCGCCGGCAGCACGCCGGCGACGACGTTGGCGCCGAGGCGCGCACCGTCGCTGGCCAGGCCGACCGCCGGCCGATCGAGCGCGTCGAGCGCACCCGGGTCGCAGGGCGCCGTCGTCATCGTGCCGCACCACGGCGGCGCCACCTCGGCACCGCCGATGAACGACGTGCCGCCCCAAGCGCCGCGCGCCAACAGCGACGCGTCGATGTCGAGCCGGAGCGCGTACGGTGAGCGCTCGGGCTCGACATGCGCCACCGTCGCCAGGAGCAGCATCGCGATCACCACGCGCATACGCTCCCGTTCCGTTGTAAGCAGGCGTGACGCCCGTTTCCAGATCGACGTGCGTCGAGGCGCGTTCTTGCTACTCTGAGAGCATGGGCGAATCCGACGAGGTCCGAGAGCAGGTCCAGGGCTTTGCGCGCGACGTGGGGCGGCTGCGCGACGAGGTCGCCAAGGTCATCGTCGGCCACGCGCCCATCGTCGAGGGCGTGGTCATGGCGCTCCTCGCCGGCGGCCACGCGCTGCTCGAAGGCGTGCCCGGCCTCGGCAAGACGATGTTGGTGCGCACGCTCGCCGACGCGGTGCATCTGAACTTTTCGCGCATTCAGTTCACGCCCGACCTCATGCCCGCCGACATCCTCGGCACCAACGTCATCGTCGAGGACGGCGGCGGCAAGCGCTTCCAGTTCCAGCGCGGACCGATCTTCGCGAACGTCGTGCTCGCCGACGAGGTCAACCGCGCGACGCCCAAGACGCAGTCGGCGCTGCTCGAGGCGATGCAGGAAAAGTCGGTCACCGTCGCCAAGACCACCTACAAGCTCGACGAGCCGTTCTTCGTGCTCGCGACGCAGAACCCGCTCGAGATGGAGGGCACCTATCCGCTGCCCGAGGCGCAGCTCGATCGCTTCTTCGTCAAGCTGCGCGTCGAGTATCCCTCGCGCGAGGCGATGCACACGATCCTCGATCGCACGACCGGGCGTGAAGAGGTGCGCGCCGAGAAGGTGCTGTCCGCCGAGCGGCTGCTGGAGCTGCGCGAGCTGGTGCGCCACGTGCCGGTGGCGCGGCCGGTGCAGGATTTCTGCGTGCGCGTCGTCGAAGGCACGCATCCGCCTACAAATGGCGATGGCAAACCGGGGACGCCGCCCTTGACGAAGAAGTATGTGCGCTACGGCGCCTCGCCGCGCGGGGCGCAGGCGATCCTGCTGGCCGGCAAGATCAAGGCGCTCCTCGACGGGCGCTTCGCGGTCTCGACCGACGACATTCGCGCGGTGGCGGCACCGGCGTTGCGCCATCGCCTGATCTTGAACTTCGAGGGTGAAGCAGAGGGCGTGGATCCCGACACGATCGTCGCGTCGATCTTGTCGGAAACGAAACCCTGATGGCCGTGACGTTCGACGAGCAGTTTCTGAAGAAACTGGAATACCTCTACGTCGTCGCGAAGAAGGTATTCGTCGGACGCATCCGCGCCGAGCGGCGGTCGCGCAAGACCGGCTCGGGCGTGGAGTTCGCCGACCATCGCAACTACGCGGCGGGCGACGATCTGCGCTACCTCGATTGGTCCGTGTACGGCCGCCTCGACAAGCTGCTCCTGCGCATGTTCGAGGAAGAGGAGGACCTGCACATCTATCTTCTGATCGACGCGTCGGCGTCGATGCGCGCCAACGGCAAGTTGGACTACGCCGAGCGCCTCTGCGCGGCGCTGGCATACATCGGGCTGGCCAAGCTCGATCGCGTCAGCATCGTGCCGTTCGGCGGCGGCGGTGCCGGTGAGCGCCTGCCGCCGTCGCGCGGCAAGGCGCAGATCTTCAAGGTCTTCCAGTTCCTCTCGGCGCTGGAGCCGGCGGGACCGACGGAGCTGTCGCGCGCGCTCGAGTCGTTCGTGCATCAGAACAAGCGGCGCGGCCTGGCCATCGTGGTCAGCGACTTCTACGATCCGGCGGGCTACGAGGAGGGGCTGAACCTGCTCCGCTACCACCGCTTCGAGCCGACGGTGCTGCAGGTCTGGTCCGCCGCCGAGGCGAGGCCCGAGCTGCGCGGCGATCTCGAGCTCGTCGACGTCGAATCGGGCGAGACGCGCGAGGTCACCGTGACCGAGCGGCAGCTGGCCGCGTTCGCGCGCGCGCACGCCGAGTATTGCGGCAAGCTCGAGAGCTTCTGCGCCGGGCGCGCCCTGCCCTACTATCGCGCCGACGTCGCCGTGCCGTTCGAGGACCTGGTGCTGCGCATGTTCCGCCAGGGCGGCTTTTTGTCATGACCTTTGCCGGCGCGCCGCTGTCGCTCGTCGGGCCGGCGCTCGCCGTCGGCGCCACGGCGCTGGTCGCGCTCTACCTGTTGAAGCTGCGACGGCGGCGGCTGGAGGTGCCCTTCGCCGAGCTGTGGCGTCGCGTCTTGTCGGAGACGCAGACGACGGCGCTGTGGAAGCGGCTCAGGCGCATCGTGTCGCTGATCCTGCAGCTCATCTTGTTGACGCTGATCCTCGTCGCCATCCTCGATCCGCGCCTGTCGGCGACGCAGCACGGCCGATCGATCGCCATCGTGGTCGACACCTCGGCGTCGATGCAGGCGACGGACGGCGGCGACGGGCGCACGCGGCTCGAAGCCGCCAAAGAAGAGGCGCGGCGCATCGTGCGCGGGCTGGCCGGCGATGACGAAGCGATGATCGTGGCCATGGACGCGCGGCCGGCGCCGCGCGGCGGGTTCACCGGCGACGATCGCGCGCTCCTCGCCGACGTGAGCGCGCTGGCGCCGAGCGACACCGCCGCCGATCTGTTGCGCGCGCTCGGGCTGGCCGGCGACGCCTTGCGCGGGCGGCCGCGGCCGACGCTGGTCCTGATCGGCGACGGCGCCTGGCGCCAATCCGAGCTCGACGACGGCGCGCGCGCTCTCGGCAAGGACGTCGAGCTGCGCTATCTGCCCGTCGGAAAATCGAGCGACAACGTCGGCATCACGGCGTTCTCGGTGCGCCGCTATCGGGCGAACCAGACGGCGTACGAGGTGCTCGTCGAGGTGCAGAGCTTCCGGCCCAAGGCGTCGACGGTGACGCTGCAGCTGACGCAGGACGGCGAGATCGTCGAGACGCAGAAGCTGCCGCTCGCCGCCGGCGAGCGCGTGCAGCGGCTCTATCCCGATCTGGCCGGCGCCGGCGCGCGCATCGAGGCGCGGCTCGTCGACACGCACGACGCCCTGCCGCGCGACGACGTGGCCTACGCGGTGCTGCCCGAGAAGCGCAAGCAGAAGGTGCTGCTCGTGACCGGCGGCGATCTGTTCCTCGAGGGCGCGCTCCTGCTCGACGAGAACCTCGACGTCGAGAAGATCCCGCCCGCCAAATGGGACGCGGCGGCGTCGGCCAGGTACGACGCGGTGGTGCTCGACGGCTTCACGCCGGCGGCGGCGCCACGCACCAACGCGCTCTATCTCGATCCGCACGGCGAAGGCTCGCCGTTCGCCATTCGCGGCAGCGTCGATGGGCCCATCATCACCGACACGACGGCCACGCATCCGCTCATGCGCTGGGTGGCGCTCAAGGATCTGAACATCGCGCGCGCCTCGACGTTCGCGCTGCAAGCGGGCGACGTCGCGATCGCGTCGTCGTTCAAGCAGCCGGTCATCGTCGCGCGAGAACGCGGCGGGCGCAAGACGGCGGCGGTCGGCTTCGAGCTCAAGCGCTCGGATCTGCCGTTGCGCGTGGCCTTTCCGGTGCTGCTCATCAACGCGCTCGACTGGTTCGCCGGCGCCGACAGCGGGCTGGTCGC
>Ga0207652_10003355_pt1 | contig 13235 bp, 14 predicted proteins | sample KBSC63BmetaG_FD_184334 | JGI IMG/M metagenome (GOLD analysis project Ga0207652, IMG submission 184334) | Corn rhizosphere microbial communities from Kellogg Biological Station, Michigan, USA - KBS C6-3B metaG (SPAdes) (version 2) | ecosystem: Host-associated > Plants > Roots > Rhizosphere ... | reverse complement strand
GCCCGAGAAGATTCGAACTTCTGACCTACAGCTTCGGAGGCTGCCGCTCTATCCAGCTGAGCTACGGGCGCATACGTTTATCGTAGCACCGCGCACGTCACAAAGTCAGCCGCGAGGGTTGACTTTGGACCGTGGGCAGTCCAGCATCAGAGCGGGTCGATTGCTGCTCCACATCCAACGATCACTGAGAAAAGGAGTTCCCATGTTCCTCCGCACCCTCTCCACCACCGCTTGTAGCGCCGTCCTGGCAACCGCATGTCTGCCGCAGGCGCCTGCAAAAACGATGCCCAGCCCACCAGCTACCGCAACTACCACGCTCGCCGGCCAGACGGTGACGATCAAGTACAACACTCCGTCATTGCGCGGACGCCACCTTGGCGGCCCGGAAATCGTGCCCTGGGGCCAAGTCTGGCGTACCGGCGCAAACCCCGCGACGACGCTCGTCACTGCTACCGATTTGAAAATTGGTACGCTCGACGTTCCCGCCGGAACCTACACCATCTACACGCTGCCCGCCGCGCCGGGGACACCGTGGCTGCTGATCGTCAACAAGCAGACCGGCCAGTGGGGCACCGAGTACCACCAGGAACAAGACCTCGGACGGACGCCCATGACGGCTAAGCCGGTCTCACCACAGCAGGAAGTAATGAGCATCAGCTTCGAAAACGTCCACGGCAAGTCGGCTGAGCTGCACGTCCGCTGGGGCGATGCGGACGAGAGCGTGAAGGTCGAGGCGAAGTAGTTTTTTAAGGAAAACGCTACGGGCGCAACGGACGCAAAGGGACCGCCACGGCAGCCGTGGCGGTCCCTTTGCGTCCGTGGCGTTTTCCTTTTCTACAGTTTGTTGACCACACGTTTCATACCATCGCGCAGACGAATCGTGTTGAAATTCAGTAGAAGTCCCAACTGTTTGTTTCCCAAACGCAGGTAAGAAAGCAATTGCGCTAGGTGAATGGGGTGAAGCGCTCTACAGATTTCACTTCTACGACCAGCTCTCGTTCCACGAGCAAATCCATCCGATAGCCAACATCAGCGACCTTTTTGCCTGCATACACTAACGGCACAGGCGGCTCGATCTCGACAACAGCCCTTCATTCGCAATTTCGATTGCCAGGCAGGCCTTGTAAGCGCTCTCCAGTAGACCTGGCCCCAAAGCGGTGTGCACCCGAAAGGCGCAGTCGAGAACTGTAGCCGCAAGTTGGTTCAGCCTATGCTCATCCATCTCACCAACGCTACCACTCCTTCGCGGCCGTATCGGGCGTCAACGGTGTGCTTGCCGGTGGCGCTTTCCAGCGAAGGATAGGTTTACGCGCGGCGGCTGTTTCGTCGAGCCGCTGAAGGCGAGTGGTGTGCGGTGCGGTTTGCACGAGTTCTGGATTCTCTGCTGCTTCCTGCGCGATCTGTTTTAGGGCGTCCACGAGCAGGTCGAGTTCCTCTTTCGACTCGCTTTCGGTCGGCTCGATCATCATCGCGCCGTTGACCACCAGCGGGAAACTGACCGTGTAGGCGTGGAAGCCGTAATCGATGAGACGCTTGCCCATGTCGCCGGTTTTGACGCCGTTCTTCGCCTGCAGTTTGTCGGAGAAGACGACCTCGTGCAGCGAGCGCGTTTTGTACGGCAGGTCGAACGTGCCTTCCAATTTGGCGCGGATGTAGTTGGCGTTGAGCACGGCGTCTTCGGTGGTCTGGCGGAGGCCATCCGGGCCGTTGGCGAGGATGTACGCCAGAGCGCGGATGAACATACCAAAGTTGCCGTACCAGGCACGCACGCGGCCGACCGATTGCGGACGGTTGTAGTCGAGGCCGAGTGTGCCGTCGGGGTTGGTGACGACGACGGGTGTGGGCAGGAAGGGCTCGAGGATCTTCTTGCAAGCCACAGGGCCGGAGCCCGGGCCACCGCCGCCGTGGGGCGTCGAGAAAGTCTTGTGCAGGTTCAGGTGCATGACATCCGCGCCGAAGTCGCCGGGCCGGGTCTTGCCGCAGAGAGCGTTCATGTTCGCGCCGTCCATGTAGAGCAGAGCGCCCTTGGCGTGGAGGATGTCGGCGATTTTGTGGATCTCGGACTCGAAGACGCCGATGGTCGAAGGATTCGTCAGCATCAGCGCGGCGACATCTTCGTCGACCAGCTTTTCCAACTCCGCGAGATCGACCATGCCATCGGCATTCGATTTGAGGTTGGCGATCTGATAGCCGCACATCGCGGCAGTCGCAGGATTTGTTCCGTGCGCCGAGTCCGGAATCAGCACCCTCTTGCGCGGGTTTCCCAGCGATTGGTGATAGGCCTTCGCAAGCAGAATTCCGGTGAACTCGCCATGTGCGCCTGCCGCCGGTTGGAGCGTGATGGTGTCCATGCCGGTGATTTCGACCAGGCAATCGGACAGCAGCTTCATGATGCCGAGCGCGCCTTGCGACAGCGACTCCGGCTGATACGGGTGTGCTTCGGCGAGACCTTCGAGACGTGCAACCGCCTCGTTGATGCGGGCGTTGTACTTCATCGTGCAGGAGCCTAGCGGGTACATGCCGAGATCGATGGCGTAGTTCCAGGTGCTGAGGCGCGTGAAGTGGCGGATGATCTCAATTTCGGAAAGCTCGGGCATGACCCCAAGATCGTCGGTGCGAGCCTGGTCGCCGAGCAGGGAGGCAACGTCAATCGCCGGCACGTCAAGCTGTGCGAGGCGGTAGCCCTTTTTGCCGGGGGAGGACTTTTCGAAGATCAGGTCTTCGTTTTGATTGACGTGCGTGGTTACTTTGCGGGGGGTGCCGATAAACTTTTTGTCTGTCATAAATAAACCTCAAAACACCATAAGGGGATCGTCGGATCCGCCGGTCGAAAAAAGTCCAGCCTCGGGACCAACGCAGTCCTCATCACGAAGTGAACTTTCAAAAATTATGCCGTCTACAAATTCAAGTTTCAGAGCTTCGTTAGTTACGACTGAAGTCGCTTTTACAATTTTCCCAATCTGCTCGCACAAGGCGTCTCGATATCCCGGAACGCCAAGCTTGTAGGAGTCGGTGTCGGAGGAGACTTTTGGCCAGTGATAAAGCGTCAGCCACGGCCCGTCGAAAGTGAACTGGACGTAGTCTTCAACGAACGTGATGGAGTTCAGCCTTCGTCCTTCCAGATATTCGACACCGATGGCCATGGTTCTCCTAAAACTCCTGTTCGTCCGAATCACTACCGCTCTCGGAGAAACTTCCAATCACCGGCCCATCCACATCTTCACCGTGCAGAGACAGCCCGAATGCGGTGCCATTTTCCAGCTCAATCGTCAGGGACTCTTCATCTTCAAGGATTGCCTTCTCAACGATCTGCCCAATGTGCGCGCAGAGAGCGTTGCGATATTCGGGCTCGCCAAACGCCACGCTGAAGTCGGCCAGCAAAACATACGGCCACGCGTAAAGCGTGAACCGCGGGCCGTCGAAGTGCAGGCGCAGGTGATCGCCGACGAATTCGACTGCGGTAAGTTCCTGGCCTTCGATTGCGGTGATGTCCATGCGGGCCTCGGTGGTGATGCGGGTGAAGCAGATTCCCTGCGGGAATGACAACAAGAAAAGAAGGACGACAAGAAATGCAGAAAACTACAACGCGGCGGCGGCGTCGATTTGGGCCTTGGTCGTGAGTTCAGTTGCACACCACAGCGTGGCGTTTTCGCCGAGCTCGGGGTACCACTTCGAGAGTGCAAGGCCGCCGATGATTTGTTTGCCGAGCAGCTTTGCATTCAGCGTCTCGGCGGAATCAGCAGAGGTCAACACAAACTCGTGAAAGCTTGGCGTGCCTTCGAACTTCGTTGCAGCGCCGGCGCTCTTCAGTGCTGAACGCAGATAGGCGGCCTTGGCAAGGTTCTGTTCTGCGAGTTCGCGGAGACCCTGTTTTCCGTAGACCGTAAGGAAGATGGTCGTCATCAGCGCCATCAGCGCCTGGTTAGTGCAGATGTTCGAGGTCGCTTTTTCGCGGCGGATGTGCTGCTCGCGGGTGCTGAGCGTGAGGACGAAGCCGCGCTTGCCGTTGCGGTCTTTGGTTTCGCCGACGAGACGGCCGGGCATTTGCCGCAGGAATTTTTCCTTGCAGGCGATGACGCCGCAGTAGGGTCCGCCGAACCCGACAGCAACGCCGAAGCTCTGGGCTTCGAGGGACACGATATCGGCCTCGGCCGGCGCTTTGACGATACCCAGCGAAACGGCTTCGGCGATGGAGACAATAAGTAGCGCACCCTTTTTGTGGGCGATGTCGGCAATCGCGGCGACGTCTTCGATGGTGCCGAAGAAGTTTGGCGACTGAATGAGGACGCAGGCGGTGTCGTCGGTGATGGCGGCGTCGAGCGCGGCCAGATCGACTCGGCCAGTCGCATCCACATATCCAACTTCCGTCGCAGGGATGCCCTGATGCTGGGTGGCCGTGTGCAGGACTTCGCGGTACTCCGGATGCACCGTGCGGGCGACTACGGCAGCGTTGCGGCCCGTGACGCGCACCGCCATCATCACCGCTTCAGCGGCGCCGGTCGAGCCGTCGTACATCGAGGCGTTGGCAATTTCCATCCCGGTGAGTTCGCAGATCATGGTCTGGAACTCGAACATGGCCTGCAGGGTGCCTTGTGCGATCTCGGGCTGATAGGGCGTGTAGCTGGTGAGGAATTCGCCGCGCTGGACGAGGGAATCGATGATGACCGGGCGATAGTGCCGATACGAGCCGGCACCGAGAAAGCTGGCAAACATTTTGCTGGCAGGCTGGCTGGCGAGTTCGGAGGCGTCGCCGCTGGCGATGTTACCGGCGAAGGCGCGGAAGCGGTCGAGGACTTCAGACTCCGAGTGCTGGCGCGGGATGTTGAGATCGCGCGTCAGGCGGAACTCTTCGGGGATAGTGTCGAAAAGGTCTTCGATGGAGGCAACGCCGATGGCTTCCAGCATTTCGGTGCGGTCGGCGGGAGATTTGGGGAGATAGCGCATGGGATACTTTCTGGAGCCTGACACTCGGTGGCGACCCACTCATCGCGATGAGACCGCGATGAATGGGGCACCCAGGCTTGTAACGGGCTTAGTGGCCGGTTTCTTCGGAGACGAACTTCTCGTAGTCAGCGGCCGACAGCAGGCCGTTGATCTCGTCGGGATTGGTCAAGGTCAGCTTGATGAGCCAGGTATCGTTGGCCGCGGCGTTGATGGTCTCGGGCGTTGCGTTCAACGATTCGTTGATGGACGTTACGGTGCCCGTAACGGGCGCATACAGGTCGCTGACCGCCTTCACCGACTCCACCGAGCCGAACGTCGATCCTGCCTCGATCTCCTGGCCGACCTTGGGTAGCTCGACGAAGACGATGTCGCCGAGTGAGTTTTGCGCGTAATCGGTGATGCCGACGGTGCCGGTGTCGCCGTCGACCTGGAGCCACTCGTGCTCCTTCGTGTAGCGGTATTTTTCTGGATAAGCCATTAAGAGTCTCCGAGTGAAATTGTAGTGGATTCCAATCTGTGCAGGATTTTTAGGCCTCGCAGATTAGACGGATATGCCGGCGGCACATCCGATTAAAGCTAAGGGTATCGCTGACAGTTCAACAAGAAGCACTTGCCACCACCGAGCACCCCGGACGGCTGCAAAAAATCCCATACCGGCAGCAATTGGACCAATCAAGCCGAGCAACGCGGCGTCTAGATTGACTCCCTTCCATGGAGGTTCATTGAGAAGGCTGGGATGAAAGACAATCCGTACCTCAAGATTACATGCCCAGAGTGCAACGATGGTCGCGCTGGCGATCGCGGCAACGGTCGCCCTGTTTGTGGTGCGATAGTGCCGCGCAAGCCCTATCCAAAGAGGCACCAGGACAAAGAGCGGTGTACATAAGAGAAAAAAACGAAGGTCGAACATGCTAGCTCAGCGGTGCGGTAATTGGCGGAGCGGCGATTTTGGGGCGCTTATAGAACGGCGTGGGGACGACCTTCGCCTTCACGGGCTGTCCACGGACCTCAACGGCAACCTCGGTATCGAGCGCGGTGTAGGCGATCGGCAGATGCGCCAGGGCGATATTTTTCTTGATGAAAGGGCCGGGCGAGCCGCTGGATATTTCGCCGATCTTCTCGCCATTGAGCGATAACACGGGGTAGCCGTCGCGGCCGATGCCGCGCTCGATCATCTCCAGGCCGACCAGTTTGCGAGCCGGACCGCCTTCGTCCAGTACTTTCTGCAACGCTTCGCTGCCGACAAACGCAGAGCCTTTGTCGAGCTTGCAGTAGCGGCCGAGGTTCGCTTCGAAGACATTGATGGTGTCGGAGATTTCGTGACCGTAGAGTGCCATCGCCGACTCCAGCCGCAGCGTGTTGCGCGCGCCGAGGCCGCAGGGCAGAATGCCAAACTCCGCGCCGGCTGCAAGCACTTCGCCCCAGACACGGCTGCTGGTAGGCTCGTCGGAGGGGATGTAGATTTCGAAGCCATCTTCGCCGGTGTAGCCGGTGCGGGCGATCAGAACGTTGTGGCAGCCGCAGACCTGTCCCCAGGTAAACCAGTAATTCTTGATTGGGGCGAGATCGACGCCGGTCAGCTTCTGCAGCGTTGCCTGCGCCATCGGGCCCTGGATGGCTAGCTGTGTGTAGTAATCGCTGACATCGGTGACGTGGACACCGCCCATGCCGCCGAGCACCTTGCGCACCCACTGCACGTCCTTCTCGCGCGTGCCGGCGTTGATGACGATCAGGTAGTCGTTGTCGCTCAGCTTATGCAGGATGACGTCGTCGACGAATGTGCCGTTCTCGTAGAGCATCGCAGAATAATGCGCCTGGCCGGTCTGGAGCTTGCTGGCGTCGTTCATCAGCAGCTTCTGCACCGCGGCCAGCGAGTTCGGTCCGCGCAACTGGATGTCGCCCATATGCGAGACGTCGAATACGCCGACGCGCTCGCGGACCGCCATGTGCTCATCGATGAGGCCGGAGTATTGGACAGGCATGTCCCAGCCGCCGAAATCGACCATCTTCGCTTTATGCGAGCGGTGGGTGGCGTTCAGCGAAGTGCGGCGTAGAGAGATGGGGGTGACAAGATCAGACATGGTTCTATCCTAATCGTGTGAGATGCGGTCCTTCAGCGGGGTGCGTTTCACGATACAAACACATAGCTGGTTTTGTCGATTATCGGCGTTGCCGGCGGCGTGCGCGGATGAAGCTGCTGACCGTGAAATATCCGAACAGCGCAAAAAGGGCGGCGTAGAGATACAAGCGCTGCGCCGCCGGTGCTGTGAGTGGAAGGCGGACGGCGTCATGCCATTTCCAGACTTGCTCACCCGTGACCATGGCGAAAATGCCGAAAAACAGTCCCGTAACCTCCAGCCAAAGAACGGTCGAAAACTTCGCAAAGGGACTCCACACGGAGCGCTTTAAGTTATGGGCCTGGTTCTTGACGACTTTGGCGTCGGGAATCTGCATTCTGCTGGCGACCGGGCGGTCGGAAGTTTTGGCGGCAGGCCTGGAGGCCGGGTTGGATGCGGCGGGGCCTGGCGCCGCGGCAGCTTCAGCCGCGCTCAGCATCGACTTTGCAGCCGCGCGAGCTCCTGTCCCAAGTGCCCTTCCGAACCGAACCCTGTCCATTCTGCTAGTGTATCGGCTGTCCGCGATATAGCGTAGCGGCCCACGACGGGGCACTGGACGGCAATAAGGGGGAACGTTCTTGGTTCTCTGTGCATCCAAGCTCCCAAGAAGGACGTACAAAGCCTAGAGGGGGAATTGGGATCATGAAAAGTTTTGTCTGGATGGTTGGCGGGGCCTGTGCAGCGGTGGCGGGATTTCTAGTGTGGGGACCGAAGCGTGTGCAACCTGTGCAGGAACTCGCGCACCGGCTGGAAGAAGCATGGGCGGACCATCACACGACCGTATAACAGGAATTTTCCACCTGGTCGTCAACTGCTTACGCACTGAGGTCAATTCGAGTCAAAATCTCCACAGGCGGGCCTCGTTTGCGTGCGCTTGAGCAGGAGCATAATCTGGAAGTAGCAAAAACAAGCGACCAGACCCGCAATTGCCGTTCCCGATGCGTTCCCAGGGAAGACCCGATGCGTGGTAAAAATCAGGGAAACTCCAGCGAGCCGGGAGGTGGCATTGAAACAGCAGGTAAAAGATCTAATTCAGAAACTGGGCGAGGCGATCCACGAATCGGTTTCCGACTCTGACCAAATTTCGGCAGTCGTTCGCGAGATTCGAGAACAGGGCTTCGATGTAGTGTTGATGCTCGAAGCCACCATCGGCCTGAGCGAGGTCGACGATGAGCCGGAGACCGCCGAGGTTGCGGAAGGGGACGCAGCCGAGGATGGGCCTTTTACGCGGAACGATCTCACCTTCCTGAAATCCCTTCGAATTACAACTGAAGAACATACCAGCGCCGGCGATGCCGAGAACCCCGGAACCTAAGGGACTTTACCGCAACCGCAATTCGCAACAATGCTGTGCTAGACTCGCGTTCGTTCCACGGACGCGAGTTTTTGCATCTCTAACAATTGCAGAAGAAGGTCGAGGTGAACCTGACCATGAGAGATACGCTGGGTGTTTTGCTCGCCGGTGGCGCTGGCGAGCGACTGTTTCCCCTTACACGCGATCGCGCCAAGCCGGCCGTCCCCTTTGCGGGACAGTACCGGATCATCGACATCACGCTGTCCAACTGCATCAACTCCGACCTGCGCCATGTCTACATCCTGACGCAGTACAAAGCACTCTCGCTGAACCGGCACATCCGCGAAGGCTGGGGATCGGTGGTAGCCAGCGAACTCGGCGAGTTTATCGAGATCCTCCCGCCGATGCAGCGTGTGTCCAAGAGCTGGTATCAGGGCACGGCGGACGCGGTGTTTCAGAACATTTACTCGATTGGCTCGGAAGAACCGAAGCATGTGCTGATTCTGTCGGGCGACCACATCTACAAGATGAACTACGCCCTGATGAAGCAGCAGCATTGCGAGTCGGGTGCGGATGTCACGATTGCCACGCTGCCGGTGACACCCCAGGAAGTCTCCCAGTTCGGGGTGGTCGAAGTGGCGAAGAACGGCGAGGTGACGGGTTTCATCGAGAAGCCCAAGGAAACCAAAATCCGGTCGCCTTTCGACCCCGACATGGTCGACGTGTCGATGGGTATCTACCTGTTCAACACCGACATCCTGATCCCGGAGTTGATGCGCGACGCCGAAGACCCGAACTCCAAACACGATTTCGGGCATGACATTCTGCCGAAGATCCTGGGTCGCGTGAAGATGCGGGCCTACAACTTCGTCGACGAGAACAAGCAGCGCGCGCTGTATTGGCGCGATGTCGGCACGCTGGAGGCCTACTACGAGGCCAACATGGACATCGCGGCTGTCGCACCGACCTTCAACCTCTACGACAAAGCCTGGCCGATGCGCACGCGGGCGTACCAGTATCCTCCGGCGAAGTTCGTTTTCGGAGAGCCAGGACGCACCGGTATGGCGATCAACTCGATCGTCAGTGCCGGTTCGATTGTGTCTGGTTCGGTGATTCGGAACTCGGTGCTGTCGCACGACGTGCGCGTCAACAGCTACGCGGACGTGGATTCGAGCGTCATCTTCTCGCATGTCAACATCGGTCGTCACTGCCGCATTCGCCACGCGATTATCGACCGTGACTGCCATATTCCCGATGGCACCGTGATCGGCTACGATCCGGCTGAGGACAAGAAGAATTACTTCGTCTCAGCCAGCGGATTGACCGTCGTGACTCGCGATTATTCCGTTTACGAGAACCCGGTTTCGCCAGACTTCCTGAACGGGAACGAAGGATGGTAAAGGCAGTGATTAGAGCGTAGACAAAAGCAAAGGCCCGCCACAATCATGGCGGGCCTTCGTTTTTGTCTTCTCTACGCTCTACCCTCTAATCACTGCCTTTTGTGGAAGCGGTAAATCACACCGGCGGAAATGGCGAAGAACTCGCGCGTTTCGGTGCCGAAATGTTCGAAGGTCAGGTCCGGCGAAATGCGGATGGCGATATTGGGTTTGTAGTTGAAGTCGATGCTGCCGCCGACGGCTCCCCAGGGCGTTGAGCCGTTGGGGTAGAGGCCGAGGCCGGTTGCGGAGATGGGGCTGCCGCCGGGAAAGTTCTGTATGGCGTGGTCGAATGTGCCGCGGCTGACACCGGCAAGCGCGTGGTAGTCGATGGCCGCATAGCGGTTTTTAGGTCCGCGCCACTGCACACCACCCGAGTAGATGTTCTGCATCACCAGGACGCGGCTGTAATACGGGTTGGGAAACAGGGGTGTTGTGCCGCCTCCCCAGCGATAATCCGCGGCAAGACCGAGGTGGTCGGTGAGCCAGTAGGTGAACATGCCTTCGGCGCCACCCATGTTGTAACGCTTGGGCAGGTTCTGCCCCGCCTGGCCGTTCATCAGGTTCAGTCCGCCGTAGATTTCAAACTTGTTGTCATACGTGGGAACGCGGCTAGGCTCGATCCTCGCGTTGGCGCTGACGTGGGGAACGGTCTGTGCGGGCGTTGTATCCGGCGTGGGCTGTGGCGGCGTGGCCTGCGCGAACGCGGGAGCGGCGGCGAGTGCCGCGAGCAGGGCAAATGCTGCCAGGGAAAGTGTCTTTGCTGTGATCTTGCGTGTTGCCGTTGCGGTCGTGTGAAGCATCTTCCTCACTGCTGGCGCGGGAGCGCGTATCTCTCACTCGCAGCCTTCGCCGGAGCGTTCTTCCAAGGATATAACGTATAGACGCAGCCTGGAGCAGTTGGTGCCTATCTATAAACCAGTTGCGAACCAATTGCAGGCCGATTCCGGGGGCAATTCCGGGTGTCGTGCGACAATTGAAGGTGGTCAGTCGCGCGATGGCGCGATGGCAGGGAGAGGGATTCGTATGGGAGAGTTATTTACACCAACACATATGATTGTGCTGGCTGTTGTGGCAATCGTACTGTTTGGCGGCCGCAAACTGCCAGAACTGGGTAAAGGCCTCGGCGAGGGCCTGAAGGGCTTCAAGGAAGGTCTTAAGGGGATCAGCGACGAGCCGAACGCCAATACCAAGCCGGGTGAAACCGCCCACATCGTTACACCAAAACCTGACGAAACGCCCAAAGTCTAATTACCGCGTGCGTTAGATTTAAATGCCTGTCCGCGTTGCGATGGAGGGTGTGCACGAATGAAAATCAAATCTTCGTTCCTCGTAAAGCCGCACAGTAAAGTGCGGCTTTCGCGTCTCTCGACCTCGGAACATCCCGGTTTCGACGACAAGAATGCCACCGAACCTGTAGTGACCGAACACGCCAAGCGCCTGTCCGACCTGCAGGAAGTACTTTATGCAGGGCAGCAAAAAGCTGTACTGATCGTGCTGCAGGGCATGGACACCGCTGGCAAGGACGGCACGATCCGGCACATTTTTTCGGGCGTCAACCCCCAGGGATGCCAGGTAGCATCGTTCAAGGTGCCGACTGCGCTGGAGGCGCGGCACGACTTCCTGTGGCGGTGCCATGAGCAGGTCCCTCCGCGTGGGATGATCGGCATCTTTAACCGCTCGCATTATGAGGACGTGCTGTGGCCGCGCGTTCACGGGACGATGGATGCCAAAGAAATGCGGCGTCACCTGGAGGACATCAACGAGTGGGAGGCGATGCTTTCCGACAACGGCGTCGTGATCCTGAAGTTCTTCCTGCACATCTCGCGCGAGGAGCAGACGGCCCGTCTGCAAAGCCGGATCGACACACCCGACAAGCACTGGAAACTTTCGCCTGCGGATTTTGCGGAGCGCAAGTTCTGGCCGCAATATATGAACTGTTATGAAGAGCTACTCTCAGCGACCAGCCACAAACATGCTCCATGGTTCGTGATTCCGGCAGACAATAAGTGGTTTCGCAATGTGGCCATCTCGAGCATCCTGGTCGATGCGATGGAGGGGTTGAAGCTGAAGTATCCGCCACCAGCGTTTGATCCGTCCGGCATCAAGCTGGAGGACGAGAGTCTGAAATCGGTCGAGAAGAAGGCGAAGAAGCGCAGGAACAAGAAAGCGATCGACCTCGACGCGCAAACAGTAACCTACGGCAAAAGATAGCTTCGCCTCAGGCCCTCGATATCCCTGAGACGATGCCGGCCTTTACCGAGACGCCTTTTCAAATGAGGCGTTCGCTTCCAATGGCGGATTGGGTCCAAGACCCTTTACAAACACGATCCTGGCTACCGCGCCGTAGGACTTCAGGTTGTCCGCCTGGATCGTGACATATATCCCGGCTGTGTCCTGATGTTGAGGGATGGGAATCTCCACGGTGATGACCCGCTCGTCCGAAGAGTGATCGGGAGGAGTGACGTGTTTCACATCTCCGTACAACTGCTTATCCGTCAGCGAAACCAGATCTTCGGTCACTGGGTTGAGATGCACATCGCTCTCGACCGTGACATGAGCGTTTGGAACATCGAGCCCATTAAGGTTCTTCAGAATGACATCGATCTTTACCGATTTATCCCCGTCATTGACGCGGACATACTCGGTGGGGGTCTGGGCCATGACAAATACTTTTTCTCTAAAAGCGGCGAGCCGGCCTAGATAAGGGGCGTGTCTTGCCCTTACGCGCTCTATGGTTGGTTGCCGGCCAGGTATTACCTCAATCTGCTTTCGATCGGACACCAAGACATCTATGATCGGCACTTGCTTATAACTAAGAATGGCATAGGAATCCTTAAGTCCTACCGCTGCTCCAATAAACAAGAGTGCGGCAACCGCCTCCGCTGTCCAACGCAGTTTCTTTCTTTTTTCCGGTTTACGCCGCCTGCGCCGGCGCCTCTCGCCATGAGTCTTTGCGTACTGATGCGAGACAAGGTCCGTATGTTCATGGGGAATTCTGTCGGAATATCTTCGCGAGTACGACGAACTAACGTGTGGCTGCTCAAAAATACGGTGATTCCACAGCCAGCTCAGGGACCGCATGAAGGCATAAAAAATAAAAATAACCGCAGCACAAAAGAATAGCTTGTAGTTTTTTGAATGGAACGCGCCTATCCAAAATCCTATACCGACCCCATATAGAAGAAGGACCGTGTAACCCGAGCGATAGAATTTATTGAACATCCTTAGGCTTCTCCGCAGACTGTTCTAGGGATGATGATAAATCCGCCCGATGCGGATATACCTTTCATTACAAATAACATTCGTTTCGTAATATTACCGTCCTACTAAATCCTGCGATATGACACTTTCGTATCAGCACAATGAGTAAAAATTGACGTGTCTTGAACATGGATTGCTGCGGAAGGTGCAGTGCGCGGAGAGTCCGCGAGCATGCTTCAT
>Ga0207652_10003354_pt1 | contig 13236 bp, 9 predicted proteins | sample KBSC63BmetaG_FD_184334 | JGI IMG/M metagenome (GOLD analysis project Ga0207652, IMG submission 184334) | Corn rhizosphere microbial communities from Kellogg Biological Station, Michigan, USA - KBS C6-3B metaG (SPAdes) (version 2) | ecosystem: Host-associated > Plants > Roots > Rhizosphere ... | reverse complement strand
GGCCCTTGGGGGCAGGGTCGTCACCCCAGGTGAACACCGCGCCCGGCAGGCCGCCGCGGGCGGCGAACTCCCATTCGGCCTCGGTGGGCACTTCCTTGCCCGCCCACGCGGCGTACGCGTCGGCGTCCTCCGCGGTCACGTGGGTGACCGGGTGCCGCTCCAGGCCGTGCAGCGTGCTGCCCGGCCCCGCCGGATGGCGCCAGTCGGCACCGGGTGTATAGCGCCACCACTGCGACACGTCCCGCAGGTCGGCCGGCCCGCTGGTTGGGAAGAAGACCAGCGAGCCGGGGCTCAGCAGCGCCGGGTCGGCGCCGGGGTACTGCGCCGGGTCGAGCGGCCGCTCCGCGACCGTCACGTACCCGGTCGCGGCCACGAACCGGCGGAACTCGGCGACGGTGACCGGGTGGTCGTCGATCCAGAAGCCGTCGACCGCGACGCGGCGCACCGGCCGTTCCTCCGGATAGAAGTCGTCGCTGCCCATGAGGAAGTCCCCGCCCGGCACCCAGGTCATGTTCCTGGTCAGCCCCCTGGGGGCGGCCTGGCGGAGTGCGGGCCCGCCGCGCGGCGCGGGCCGCCCGGCGGGCAGCGTGTCGCTCACCCCTACTCGCGCATGAGCATGAGGGCCGCCTCGCGCTCGAGATCGTGGTAGGGCTCGCCGCTGACGTCGACCGCGACCCGGTCGATGACGCCGCCGGTGAACCGGTAGGGTGCCTCGCCCGGGTAGTCCTCGGTGATCGGTTCGCCGGGATCCTGGCCCACGCACAGGCCGGAGCCGGCGATCGCGAAGGCACCGAGTTGTGTCTTGATCCTGGCCTCGCCGACCTTGCGGTCCCCGTGGTAGATCGACAGGATTCCCGTGGCGTGGTCGGGCTCCTGGCGGTCCTTTTCGAATGAAGCCGAGAGGATCAGCTTTTCCCCGGTCGGGATGTCCTCGGATCCGACGATCTTCTGTTCCTCGCTGCCCAGGAAGTTGTTGACGTAGTGCAGCCTGTTGTCCTTCACGTAGAGGACGTGACCGCCGAACCGCGTGCCCATAGCGAAAAGCACTCCCGCGGCACCCGGCCCGGGGATGTCCACCACGGCCCCGATCACGAACGAGCGGTTGCGAGTGCTCACCGCTTGCCATTCGGGGACGGGGGCGGTGCCCGGGTAGTACACGTACCGGGACCGCGGCGCCGTGAGCTGCGGACGCGGAGTCACGAGGATCTCGACAGCGGACCGGTCGTCCAGCGGGAACGCCCCATTCGCGCCGGCCTCGGCGAACCAGATGCTCACAAGCTCCCGCAGTTTGTCCGGGTGCTCCTCAGCGAGGTCGTGCACCTCGGCCCGGTCGACGTCCGTGTGGTACAACTCCCACTGGTCGTCGTAGAAGTGACCCCACCCGGAGATGCACGGGTGGGTGGTGACGGCCTTCCAGCCCTCGTGCCAGATGCCGCGGGAACCGAGCATCGAGTAGAACTGCGTGTGCCGCGCCGGCCTGGCCTTGCCGTCGTCGAAGCTGTACCGCATGCTGACGCCGTCCATGCCGCTCTGCGTGTGCCCCTTGATCGTCTCGGGCACCTGGATGTCAAGCGCGTCGAGGATCGTCGGCACGATGTCGACGGCGTGATGGTACTGGTCCCTGATGGCGCCTCGGGACTTCATGCCCTTCGGCCAGGAGATGAGGCACGGGTCGGCGGTGCCGCCGTTGAACTCGTACCGCTTCCACATCTTGAACGGCGTGTTGAACGCCATCGCCCACCCGTTCGGGTAGTGGTTGTAGGTCTTCGGGCTGCCGAGGTCGTCGAGCTTGGCGAGGTTCTCCGTGAGGTCGTCCGCGACCCCGTTGGCGAACTTCATCTCGTTGACAGAGCCGTTGGGTCCGCCCTCGCCGCTCGCGCCGTTGTCGGAGACGACGAGGACGAGCGTGTTGTCCCGCTGGCCGGTGTCCTCCAGGTAGTCGAGCAGCCGGCCGATGTGGTGGTCGGCGTGGGCAAGGAACCCCGCGTATACCTCGGCCATGCGGGCGAACAGGCGCTTCTCGTCGTCAGTGAGCGAGTCCCACGGCCGGGTGTAGTCAAGCTCGGGGAACGGCAGGCCGTCGGGGCCGGTCCGGCTCTGCGGCGTGCCGATCGGGTTCAGCGGCGGAAGTTCCGTGTCCTGCGGGACGATGCCCATGTCCTTCTGCCGGGCCAGCGTTTGCTCGCGGATCGCCTCATACCCCAGGTCGAACCGGCCGCGGAACTTATCGATCCACTCCTTGGGCGCGTGGTGCGGCGCGTGGCAGGCGCCTGGCGCGTAGTAGAGGAAGAACGGCTTGTCCGGCGCGACCGCCTTGGCGTCCATGATGAACTCGAGCGCCTTATCGGTGATGTCGTCGGTCAGGTGGTAGCCCTCCTCGGGCGTGCGCGGCTGGTGGACCGGGTGGTTGTCGTAGACCAGGTCCGGATACCACTGGTTGGTCTCCGCGCCGAGGAACCCGTAGCAGCGCTCGAAGCCCCGGCCGGTGGGCCAGTTGCGGCGGGTCGACGCGAGATTCATCTCATCGGTCGGGCACAGGTGCCACTTGCCGACCATGTACGTGTTCCAGCCGCGTTCGGTCAGGATCTCGGAGATCATGCCGTTCTCCGGCGGGACCGTCCCGCTGCCGTTCGGGAAGCCGATGGCCGCCTCGGTGATGCAGGCCATGCTGTTGCGTGTGTGATTGCGGCCAGTGAGCAGGCAGGACCTGGTGGGGGAGCACAGTGCGGTGGTATGCCACTGCGTGTACCGCACCCCCTGGCTGGCGATGCGGTCGATGTTCGGCGTCTCGATCGGGCCGCCGTAGCAGCTCATCGCGGAGAAGCCCACGTCGTCCAGGACGATGTACACCACATTGGGCGCGGCATACGGCGCGACTGGCGGCTCGAACGGAAGCCAGTCCGGCTCCGAGTCCCGGATGTCGACGTTGATCGTGCCCTTGAACGGTTTCGCCATTACCACTCCCTGCGTTCCATGCGTCAGTTTCCGGATTGGTGGCCGGCATGACGGATCGTCATCCGCCGGGCCGCCGCACGCGTCACCCCTGGCGGGTGAACCGGCGGCGCCGCGGTGACCGCCGCCTGGGAGCGGTTCGCAGGGAAGAGCAGGCCGCATCCGTTCGGATGAATACTGGTTTTGGCTTGGGTCTTTAACTGGTCAGCCCGCTGATGGCGTCGCGGATGAGCTTCGCGCCGATGACCAGGCAGAGCACCGACATGATCACCGCGTTGTGCGCGCCCATCCAGTCCTTCAGGCCGGCCAGCCGAGGACGAACAGCGGCCCGTTGACCCGCGCCCGGCGGGTGGTGAGCATCAGCACCACCGCGATGATCGGGATCGGGCTCAGCGCCACGCCGACCGCTAGCGCGAGCGACCCCCGATCGCCTGGCCCAGCGGGCCGGCCTACCGGCGTATCCGCGGGTACAGCAGCGCCCAGATGATGAACATGTCGATGGCGATCATCACGATCGCCCAGACCGGGTAATAGGGCAGGAACACGAAGTTCGCGATGGCGCTGAACGAGGCCAGCACGACGCCGGTGATCCGCGCCCAGGTCTTGTCCGCGAACAGCGCCGCGCCCGCCGCGAACACGAGCACGCCGAGGATCAGGTGGATGATCCCCCAGCCGGTGACCGACAGGTTGAAAGCGTAGTTCGGCAGGACCACGAAGAACGATCCCCTGATGATGGCGGCCAGGCCCTCGAAGAAGGCGAGCAGGCCGGAGACCATCATGAACACGGCGGCCACGATGGTGAACCCAAGGGCGAGACCGCTGGGTGCTTCGTCCCTGGTCCGGACGTCGTCGTACCCGGATGCCTGCCGGGGAACGTAACCGCGCCTGGTCTCCGCCTGCGCGGCGGGCTGCCCGGTGCCCGATTGAGTGCCGGCCGTGCCCGCGGCCGCGGGACCACCGCGCGGCGGCTGGGCTGGCTGGTCGTGCATGTCGCTCATGGCAGAGTCTCCGTCCGCTTCCGAGACCCCCGCCGTACGGGAAGGCGGGGGGAACTGTGGGGGATGCTGCCCCGAACCACGCCCTGCGGCTTCATCCGTGGCGGGTGAAGCCGCAGGCGGCGGAGGCGGCGGGCCGGCGGGCCGGCGAGCGGCCGTGGGCAGGCGGAAACGGCGGGTGCGGCGGGAATGGCCGGAGTTATCACCCGTTCAGGGTGATGTCCTACTAGTTTTTTGTGACTTGACGCTACTAAGCGTGTCGGAAATGACTACTCGTCTAGCAGGGAGGGTAGGGATCGACCTGCTAGGGGGAAGCATTAGTGAAACGAATGACGCAGCTGGCATCCGTTTCCGTCGACAATGCGGTGGTGCCCGGGGAGCCCGCGCTCCTTGACGGCAAGTTCCGCGTGCCGCCGGCCGGAACGGGTGTGATCCACAGGAACCGCATTACCACGCTGATCGAGCAGGCTACCGAGCGCCCGGTTACGGCGATCACGGCGCCGCCTGGGGCCGGCAAGACCGTCGCGTGCGCCGGGTGGGCGGCGATGCGCGCCCGGTCGAGACGCATCGCCTGGCTGAGCCTGGACGAGGGGGACAGGGACCCCGCGCGCTTCTGGGCCTGCATAACCGCGGCCCTGGCGGCCGGCGGTACGGCCCTCGGCGCCTCGCTCATCCCGCGCACCCGCGAAGCTCCCGATGACCTGCCGACCGACCTGGTCAACACGGTACGCAAGCTGTCCGGGTCGGTCGTGCTCGTCATCGACGACGTGCACATGCTCGCGGACAGCGAGGTCCTGCCCGGGCTAGCCCTGCTCATCCATCACGCGCCCGCGTCGTTGCGCCTCATCCTGTGCGGGCGGTCGGTCCCGGGGCTGCACCTGGCGAAGATGCGGCTGAGCGGTCACCTTTCCGAGCTGCAGGCCGCCGACCTGGCCTGCACCGCGCAGGAGGCGGAAGCCTACTTCGACGCCCTCGGGCTGGCCACCGGGGCCGCCAAGCGCGACTCGCTGATGCGCGAGACCGAAGGATGGATGGCCGGGCCCCGGCTGGCCGCGCTGGTCGCGGCCAGGGACGGCAACCTGAACGTCGACGCGATCGCCGCCGATCCCATCGTCGCCGACTACATGCGGGACGAGGTCCTTGACCGGCAGCAGCCGGAGGTCAGGCAGTTCCTGCGGCACACAAGCGTCGCCGAGCGGCTGACGTCAGGCTTCGCCGACCGGCTGACCGCCGGGTCCGGGGGAGCGCGCATCCTCGACCAGCTTGACCGCGAGAACAGCTTCGTCTTCCGCGACCATAACGGCAGGTACCGCTATCACCCGTTCCTGCGGCAGGTGCTGCTCGGCGAGCTGCGCCGGGAGATGCCGGGGGAGGTCTCCGTGCTGTTCGCCAGGGCGGCGCGCTGGGCCGCAGAGCAGGGTGACGTCATCGAAGCGGTGCGGTACGCGGCCGAGGCCGGGCAGTGGGATCAGGTGTCCCGCGTGCTGACCGAGGCGGGACTGGCCGGGGCGCTGCCGGACCGGGCGGCGGAGTTCGAGGCGGAGCTCGGGCGGCTGCCCGCGGAACGGCGCGGCGACCCGGCCGTCGCGGCGGCGCTCGCGATGGTCCGGCTGTGCCGTGGCGACCCGGAGTCGGCCGCGGCCTATATCGGGCTCGCCGCTCTCGCGCTTGAGGAAAGTACACCGGACCGGCTGGTGATCGAGCTGTGGCTGGCCATGATGCGGCTGATCAGGCAGCCCGACGCGGAGGCCATCGCGGACTGCCGGTCGCTCGCGGAGAAGGCGCGGGCCTCGGCGGGCACGCAGTCGGAGCACCAGGCGCTCGGGCTGCTGTGGCTGGCCCTCGGCACCGCGCTGCTGTGCCGCTGGGAGGTCGCGGACTGCGCGAGCGCGCTGACGTCGGCGCATCACCAGCTGACGGCCGCGGGAACCGGCGCCCTGGCGCTGCGGGCCCGCGGCTGGCTGGCCCTGTCGGCGGCACTGGGCGGCGACCTCGCCGCGGCGGCGGCGCTGTCCAAGGGGCTGCGCGATCTCGTCCCGCTGGATCCCGCGGCAGGGTGCCTGGCGACGATCGCGGCGGCGCTGGTGGCCATCGAACGCGACGACCTGTTCTTGGCGCAGCAACTGCTTGACGACACCGACCCCGCCGCGCTCAGCCCGCTTCCCGGCGAACCGGACATCACGGTGCTCCTCGCGCTGGGCCGGGGCCGCACGGCGCTCGCCGAGGGAGACGCCGAGCGCGCCAGCGACCTGGCGCGGCTGGCGCGCGAGAAGTACGACAGGGCCGGGCCGGTGCTCTCAGTGCTCGACTTCGATGCCGCGCTGCGGTGCGGCGACCTCGGGCTCGCCGCCGCCGCGCTCGGGCCGCAGGGGAGCGCGCCAGAGGCGGCGGCGGGCGGGGACGAACCCGATGGCCGGGGCGAGCGCCCGGACCAGGCGGCGGCGCGTGCGCGGCTGCTGCTCGCCGGCGGCGATCCGGCGGCGGCCCTCAGCCTGGCGCTGACCGTGGCGCACGCCGATCAGGACGACGCCGACGGCGGCGTGCGGCCAACTCTCAGGGACCGGGTGGCGGCGCTGCTCACGGCGGCCATCGCCGCCCGTCGCACAGGTGCCGACGACGTGGCGGCGAAGCTGCTCGAGGAGGCGCTCTGCGCGGCGGAGCCGCATGACCTGTACCGGCCGTTCCTCGACGGCGGCGGCGCCGTGCACTCGTCGATCGCGCTGCTCATCTCGCCGTCGAGCCCGGCGGCCGGGTTCGCGGCCCGGGTCCACGAGCGTTTCGTCTGCCAGCCGTCCTCGCGCGCCGCGGGCAGCCCGTCCGCGGGAAACGAGACGCCCGCGCTCACCACGAGCGAACTGGCCGTGCTCCGCCTCCTGCGCTCCTACATGAGCAACCAGGAGATCGCGGACACGCTCTTCCTGTCCGTCAACACCGTCAAGACCCACCTGCGGTCCGTCTACTACAAGCTCGGGGTGTCCTCGCGCCGCGAGGCCGTGGAGCGCGGCGTCCGGCTCCAGCTCCTGTTAGAGAGGAGCGTCGTGTTCACCCGTCACGGGTGATGGAGCGGGATCGGTAACGGGCAGATCCTGCATGCCAACGGGGAAACGTCGGCTCCGGCCGCCCCGGTAAGTGCGAATGCGAAACTCACACGCGGAGGACTAGATGTCATCCTTGACCGTCTGGAAGTTCCCCACGCCCTTCGGTGCCGACGCGGCCCTTGAGAAGCTCCAGGGCCTGCAGAGCCAGCAGCTCATCACGGTGCAGGACGCGGCCACGGTCAGCTGGGAAGCCGGGAAGAAGAAGCCGAAGACCCGGCAGCTGAACGACACCACGGCGCGCGGCGCGCTCGGCGGCGGGTTCTGGGGGCTGCTGTTCGGCCTGATCTTCTTCGTGCCGCTGCTCGGGCTGGCGATCGGCGCCGCTTCGGGCGCACTGTTCGGCTCGCTCGCCGACGTCGGCATCAGCGACTCGTTCATCAAGTCCGTACGCGACCAGGTCACGCCGGGCACGTCGGCGCTGTTCCTGCTCAGCTCGGACGCGGTGATCGACCGGGTCAAGGCGGAGTTCCCGGCGACCGACGCCGAGCTGATCAGCACCAACCTGTCCAGCGAGCAGGAGGCCAAGCTCCGCGCGGCCTTCGAGCAGGAAGGCTGACCCGACAGGGCAGGCCACCGCGAGGGCTGAGCAATGTCTGAGGAAAGCCGCGAGCCCGGCAGCGTCGCCGGGACCGCGGCAGAAGAGACCAACCAGGCACCGGCGGTCGGTGAGTCCGCCGTCACGGAGTCCGCCACGCTGGTGCCTGGCGCCAGGAAGCCGGAAGCCGCCGACGCGGAGCCCACCGGGGTTACCGGGGACGCGCACGCCGGGGTCACCGCGGACGACCACGCCGACGTCACCACAGAGGAGCACGCCGAGCCCGGCGAGCCCGGCGGGGCCGGCGAGGCCGGCGGGGCCGAGCAAGAAGAGCTCGAGCGGCTCCGCGCCGAGGTCCGCGAGCTGCGCGAGCAAGGCCACGGGGAGGGCGCCGCGCCGCGTAAGGGGTGGCGCGGCCGCTGGCGCGCGCCGGTCTCCGCGCTGGTGATCACGCTCGGCTGCGTGCTCGCCCTGGTGTCGGTGCTTGGCGTGTGGGCCGCCAACCAGGTGTCCAACACCGACCGGTACGTGGCGAACATGGCGCCGCTGATCAACGAGCCGCCGATACAGCACGCCCTGAGCGCCAAGATCACCGACGAGATCACTAGCAGGCTCGACGTGCCGGCGCTCACCGCCAGCGCGTCGGCCGAGCTGGCGCAGGCTAACCTGCCGCGGCTGTCGGCGCTGCTCACGAACTTCCAGGCGCCGATCGCCAACGGCGTCGACTCGCTGGTCGCCACGACGGTTAGCAGGACTGTCGCCAGTCCCGCGATGGAGACGCTGTGGGTGTCCGCCAACCGCACCGCGCATCAGGGCATAGTGCGCGTGCTTTCCGGCCAGGGCGGCGGCTCGGTGAGCGTGGTCAACAACCAGGTGGTGCTCAACCTCGGGCCACTGATCGCCCAGGTAAAGGAAAACCTCACCGCCAGGGGTCTAGGCTTCGCGGACAAGATCCCCACCGTCAACGCGACGTTCCCGCTGTTCGAGGCGCCCAACCTGGCCAAGGCGCAGCAGGGGTACCGGCTGATCACCACGCTGCGCTGGGTGCTGCCGTTCCTGTCACTCATTCTGCTCGCGGTCGGCATCTGGATCGCCCGCCGCCACCGCCGCGCGCTGATCGGCGCGGCACTCGGCCTGTCCGCCTCCATGCTCGTGCTCGCCATTGCGCTGCTGATAGCCAGGGCGATCTACCTGAACAGCGTGCCGCAGACCACGCTGCCCGCCGACGCGGCGGCGGCGCTTTACGACACGCTTGTCCGGTTCATCAGGGACGGGCTGCGCGTGCTGCTCGTGATCGGCCTCGTGGTCGCCGCGGGCGCCTTCCTGGCCGGCCCGTCGACCGCCGCCGTGCGCACCAGGCGCGCGGTGAAGTCCGGCACCGACTGGGTGCGCGCCCGCGGCGAGCGGGCCGGGCTGCGGACCGGCCCGGTCGGCACCTGGGTGGGCGCGCACAAGACGCTGCTGCGCGCCGCCGCGGTCGGCCTCGCGGTGCTGATCTTCGTCTTCTGGGGCCAGCCGTCCCTGGCCGTCGTCATCTGGCTGGTCGTGCTGCTGCTCGTGGTGCTCGGCCTGATCGAGCTGCTCGCCGGCGACTCGACCCGCCGCCCCGCGGCCGTCCAGGAGCGCCCCGCGGCCGTCCAGGAGGGCCCCGCGGCCGCCTCTGAGGAGCGAAGCGCCTCCTCCCACTGAGCCCGAAGGAGGGGCCGAGTGCTCGCTCAGGCTGCGGGATTCGCGGTGCTCGCCGCCGTCTCGCCGACGTCGCTCCTGGTCATGGCGGTCTTCCTCGGATCGGCGAACCCGCGGAAGACCGCGCTGATGTACGTGACGGGCGCCGCCATCATGACCGTGACGATGGCGGTCGTGATCCTGATCGTGCTGCGCGCCACGGGGCTTAACGAGCCGCGCCAGCACGACCCGAGGTACGGGCTGCGCCTCGGCCTCGGCGTCATCGCGCTGGCGGTCGGCGTCTACATGAGCAGGCGGAAGCGGGCCTCGCCCGTGCCGGGCGACAACGGCGGCGAACCCAAGCGGCCCGGCCTCATCGCCAGGCTCACCGCGAGCCCGAGCCCGCGCACCGCCTTCGTCACCGGCCTGCTGCTGTTCGCGCCGTCGGCGACGTTCATCGCCGCGGTCCAGGTCATCGCCACGGCCAACGCGGGCGTTCCGATCACCGCCGCGGCGGTGCTTGTCGTCGTCATTGTCACCGTCGCGATCGTCTGGCTCCCGCTGCTCACCTACCTCGCCTTTCCCGAAACCACGACGCGCGTCCTGCGCGACGCCAACGAGTGGCTCCGCATGCACGGCCGGGTGCTGGTCATCGGCGCCCTGTGGATCGCGGGCGTCATCCTCGTCGTCAACGGCGCCCTCGGCCTCACGCGGTAACCGCGACCAGGCCAGAGGTCGTGATTTACGTCACGCCGGCGTACCGTAAAACTTGCCACGCGGGCCCTATTTACGGCACACTGATGTTGTGAAAAGTTCGGGAACGCCACGGGCGGCGGCCGGTGCGGGCGGCACCATCGCGCGCAAGCCCGGCGTGCCCGGGCAGGGCCTACCCCAGAGGCTCGGCGACGGGACCCCCGCCGTCGCGCAGCGCGGCGCCCCGGCCGAGCACGGCATTTCCGGCATCGCCGGGGAGCGGAGCACCAGGGGCCAGGTCGCACGGCTCATCCTGGAACTCGGCCCGTCCACCGCGGCTACGCTCGGCGGCCGTCTCGGGCTCACGCCCGCCGCCATCCGGCGCCACCTGGACAACCTTATCGCCGACGGCATGATCGAGACGCGCACCGCCCGGACCTACGGGAACCGGGGACGGGGGCGGCCCGCGAAGGTCTTCGTCATCACCGACGCGGGACGCAGCGCCTTCGAGCACGCCTACGACGACCTGGCGACCAGCGCGCTGCGGTTCCTCGAGCAGGCCTACGGCCCGCAGGCGGTCGCCGAGTTCGCCAGGCAGCAGGTCGCGGAGACCGAGCGACGCTACCAGCCGGTGGTGGCGCAGGCGAGCGACCTGACGGCGCGCGTCCACGCCCTCGCGGACGCGCTGTCCGGCGACGGCTACGCCGCCGCGGCCGGTCCCGCCCCGACGATTGGCACGGGCAACCAGGGGAACAACGCCACCGGAACCGGCGCTGCACCTATAGACAACGGGGCGCAGATCTGCCAGCACCACTGCCCGGTCGCGCACGTCGCGGCCGAGTTCCCCCAGTTGTGCGAGGCGGAGACCGAAGCGTTCGGCCGGCTCCTCGGCACCCCGGTCCGGCGTCTCGCGACGATCGCGCACGGCGACGGAATCTGCACGACCCACGTGACCTGTTCGTCACGGGCAACGACACCAGCGAGTCCGGAGGGCTCTGACATATGACGACCACCGCGAATGACCAGCTCGAAGGGCTGGGCACGTACAAGTTCGGCTGGGCCGACTCCGACGTGGCCGGCGCGTCCGCCAAGCGCGGGCTGTCCGAAGAGGTGGTCCGCGACATCTCCGCCCGCAAGAACGAGCCGGAGTGGATGCTGGAGAACCGGCTCAAGGGGCTGAAGTACTTCGGCCGCAAGCCCATGCCGAACTGGGGCTCCGACCTGTCCGGCATCGACTTCGACAACATCAAGTACTTCGTCCGGTCGACGGAGAAGCAGGCGGAGTCGTGGGATGACCTCCCGGCCGACATCAAGAACACCTACGACAAGCTGGGCATCCCCGAGGCGGAGAAGCAGCGGCTGATCGCCGGCGTCGCGGCCCAGTACGAGTCCGAGGTCGTCTACCACAAGATCCGCGAGGACCTCGAGGAGAAGGGCGTCATCTTCCTCGACACCGACACGGCGCTCAGGGAGCACCCGGACCTGTTCAAGGAGTACTACGGCACGGTGATCCCGGCCGGCGACAACAAGTTCGCCGCGCTGAACACCTCCGTCTGGTCCGGCGGTTCCTTCATCTACGTGCCGAAGGGCGTGCACGTCGAGATCCCGCTGCAGGCCTACTTCCGGATCAACACCGAGAACATGGGCCAGTTCGAGCGCACGCTGATCATCGTCGACGAGGGCGCCTACGTGCACTACGTCGAGGGCTGCACCGCGCCGATCTACAAGTCGGACTCGCTGCACTCCGCGGTCGTCGAGATCATCGTGAAGAAGGACGCCCGCTGCCGGTACACGACGATCCAGAACTGGTCGAACAACGTCTACAACCTCGTCACCAAGCGGGCCGTCGCCTACGAGGGCGCGACGATGGAGTGGATCGACGGCAACATCGGCTCCAAGGTCACGATGAAGTACCCGGCCGTCTACCTGATGGGCCCGCACGCCAAGGGCGAGACCCTGTCGGTCGCGTTCGCCGGCGCGGGCCAGCACCAGGACGCGGGCGCGAAGATGGTGCACTGCGCGCCGAACACCAGCTCCACGATCGTGTCGAAGTCGGTCGCGCGGGCGGGCGGCCGCACCAGCTACCGCGGCCTGATCAACGTGCAGGAAGGCGCCTCGCACAGCAAGTCCACGGTCAAGTGCGACGCGCTGCTCGTCGACACGATCAGCCGGTCGGACACCTACCCGTACAACGACATCCGCGAGGACGATGTCGAGATGGGCCACGAGGCCACGGTCTCGAAGATCTCCGAGGACCAGCTGTTCTACCTCATGTCCCGCGGCCTCACCGAGGACGAGGCCATGGCGATGATCGTCCGCGGCTTCGTCGAGCCGATCGCCCGCGAGCTCCCCATGGAGTACGCGCTCGAGCTCAACCGGCTGATCGAGCTGCAGATGGAAGGGGCGGTCGGCTAACAATGTCTGTCCTGTCCAGCGCGGTGGAGACCGCGCCTGTCTCTAGCCTGCACTCGATCGGGTCCGCCAACCCCGACGACTTCGCGGTCCCCACCGGCCGCGAAGAGGAGTGGCGGTTCACCCCGCTCAACAAGCTCCGCAAGCTGCACGCGGACGCGCCCCTCAGCTCGTCCGGGGTGACGGTCGCGGTCGAGGCCGCGCCCGGGCTGGTGGTGGAAAAGCAGGATTATTCCGAACGAGTTCGGCTTGCTCCCCACCGCCGGTTCCTCCCCACGGACCGGATCAGCGCCCGGGCGTTCGCCGCCGTTGTCGAGGGCACTGGCACCGAGGCGACGGTCATCACCGTGCCCAAGGAGACGGTGGCGTCCGCGCCCACCTATGTCCGCGTCACCGGCTCGGGGACCGAGACGGCCGCCGCGGGCCACCTCGTCATCGACGTGCAGCCCTACGGGCGGGCCACCGTGGTCATCGACCAGCGGGGCTCGGCGACCTACGCCGACAACGTGGAGATCCACGTCGCCGACGGCGGCGACCTCACCGTGGTCGCCCTCGCCGACTGGGCCGACGACACCGTGCACGTGTCGCACCACCAGGCGACACTCGGCAAGGACGCGCACCTCGCGCACTTCGCCGTCACGCTCGGCGGGTCCCTCGTCCGGCTCTCGCCGACCGTCAGGTACGCGGCCCCCGGCGGCGACGCCGAACTGCACGGCATCGCGTTCGCCGACGCCGGCCAGCACCTGGAGCACCGGCTGTTCGTCGACCACGACACGCCGAACTGCCGCAGCCGCGTCGGGTACAAGCACGCGCTGTCCGGCGACGGCGCCCGCACGGTCTGGATCGGCGACGTGCTGATCCGTCCGGAGGCGACCGGCACCGACAC
>Ga0207652_10003349_pt1 | contig 13243 bp, 7 predicted proteins | sample KBSC63BmetaG_FD_184334 | JGI IMG/M metagenome (GOLD analysis project Ga0207652, IMG submission 184334) | Corn rhizosphere microbial communities from Kellogg Biological Station, Michigan, USA - KBS C6-3B metaG (SPAdes) (version 2) | ecosystem: Host-associated > Plants > Roots > Rhizosphere ... | reverse complement strand
CGTACCTTCCTGGCCACCCGAGAACACCCGGTCCGGCGTCTTCCGGGACTGCGTCACCCAGTACGCTCCGTGCGTAAGTCCCTGAAGCGCAGGAATCACGGGGACGAGTTTGTCCCCTTCCACGCGCATCACACCGTCGCTTGAGGCAACCAGCAACTGGCCGGGCGTCTTGCCTGCCGGGTCGCTGAAGACAGTGAGCAGAAAGGCCTGGCTGATCCCCGTGTAGGGGACGCCTACCGGTCTTCCCGTAACCGGATCGGAAATCAGACGCTCGAATGCGGAGTCCCCGCCGCCGCTGGCAACGTAAATCTGGCCCTGGAACCGCGCGAAATCGAGGACGCCTATCTTGGTAAAAATCGAAAGCGGCGAGTTGAGTTCGACGCGGCTTATACTCGCAACCTGGCCCAGCCACAATGCTCCATCACGGTCGACAAAACTGGAAATCACGTTGGAACTGGGCAGCCCTGCGTCCTGGTCGATGGTTTGGCGGACCTTGCCGTCGTGGTTCAAAATAACGGCGCCGCCCGACAGTGTCGCGACACAGATGCCGCCATCCGGCAACACGGTTGTCGTATACAGATGGTGGGCCTTCACATAGTCGTCCGCGGAGGTCGGAAAAGGGACAGACTTGTGGCCGTCGTAGAGCGTCAACGTTTCATCGCGGGCGCTGACGATCAGGCGCCCCTCGTCAAACGCATTGACAAAAATCTTTCCCGACTTGCTATAAGCCTCTCCACCCGGCAAAGGACGAAACTCATCCCCCACGATCTCTTCCAGGCCGATCCCACGCTCCGCCGTATAGAGATGTCCGCGGACAAAGGAGAGCGCTTCGATACGCGAACCCGGGCGGCTGTCCCAGACGTGCAACTGCTTGCCGTCCCACCGGAACATCCTGGTATAAGAACGGAAAAATATGCCCTGCGGTGTAACGACCGTCTGCCAGACATCGGTGAAGTCGCGCTTGTCCTCGGGAATCTTGTCGAGCATCGAAACGAAGTGTGTCTGGCCGATAGCGTCCGGTTCGAGATAACCGAACATACCGCTGGCGCCCACCCACACCCGGTTGGCGTCATCGACAGCCAGCGACCGGATGACCGTGGAAGGAACGAAGATCTTGCGCCAGGTGACGCCATCGAACTGGACAATGATGCTTCCGGAGGCGGCAAAGATGAACCCGCTCTTGTCCTGGACAATGCTCCAGAACTGATTGCCTACACCGACGTCTTTCGCGGTGTAATTTTCGAGCAAAGGGATGCCACCCTGCTCATTCAGTTTTCCCGTAACGCTCTTTGGTGCAGGACTGGATTGCGCCGCACAGACCGTCGCGAGACCCAGGACCAGGATCGCCAGCTTTACAAAACGGCCGTGAACAACAGAAGAACGTCCCGCCAAATGGGTTTCTCGCTTTTGGATACCGAACACAACTCGCCGCGCGTAGGAGGTGGAGGTATTGGATTAGAGGAGCAACGACGTCATCCTACCATGAGACAGAATCTTTCCATGAGCGGCAGGAGGAAACGTGGGTGCCTGTGTTCGCAGATACGACAGCGTCACTTCAGATTTCAAGGGAAGGGAGAGGACAGGCATCCTCAAATCGTGACGGCTCTGGAGCAAGGCAGCCGTTCGGCACGCGGGAACGACGTAGCGGGAGCCTATGGTTTGGCGAGGCACAAGCCCAGGCCCGCGCGATGGAACAGTTTCCAGGCCGCGGGGCTACGCCCTACGCGTACAACGCCATATACCCGGCATTCATGCGTTCCAGCGTGAAGTCCCGCTCATACGCCTCCAGCGCCCGCCGCGAAAACTCCGCGCGCAACGCGTCATCCTGCGCCAGCTTCACGATTGCATCCGCAAACGCCGCTGGGTCTGATACTGGAACCAACAGCCCACCGCCCGTGAACCGCAGCACCTCGCCGCTCCCGTCCACGTCGGTCAAAATCGCTGGAGTCCCCAGGCTCATAGATTGCAGCAACGCCATCGGCAAACCCTCCGACAGCGACGACATCACGAACGCATCGGCTGCTGAAAAGAACGGCGCCGTATTCATCTGCTGGCCCCAGAACCGTACGTGCTCACCTACGCTCAGCTCCGCGGTCAAGGCCTCAAGCTCGGGGCGCGCCTTACCATCGCCTACTACCCAGAATTCGAGCTCCGGCACGCGCTCCACCGCCAGGGCAACCGCGCGGATAAGCGTCCCGATGTCTTTAACCGGGGCAACCCGCCCCACAAAAACAATCGTAAAACCACGCTTGCCCAGCGCATCGAAACTCGCGCGCTCGACGGCGGTCGTTCCGTTGTAGACCCGCACAACCTTCTTCTTCAGGGTGAGCGGAGCACCACGCTGGTCCTTGCACGTCGACTCGCAAATCCCCGTTACCCAGTCGCAGAACCAGCGGCCCATCAGGCTGTACTTCATCTCATTCGACGTCTCATACGGCAGCGGCAGCCGATGCCGCGTCGTCAACACGCGCCGCACGCCCGCAAGGCGCGCACTTAACGCCGCCTGGATGGTCGGGGCCACGTTGTGGCAATGCACCACGTCCGGCTTCGTTTGCCGAAACAGCTTGAAGTACCGCAACATCGTCTTCGCCGGCGGCGCCACGCCCATCACACGAATGTCGAATCCCTCCGCCTGCAGCGCTTCTCCAATCACGCCTAGCTTCGAGTACGCGCACACGGAAACATCATGCCCCAGCGACCGTTGTATGCGGCAGAGCTGCCCCACCAGCACCTCGGCGCCACCCATTTCCAAGCTGTACACACAATGAACAATCTTCATAGCAATCAGGCCTGCAAGAGAATTTTCGCGATCCGGTCCGCCGCATGACCATCCCAGAGATCGGGAATGGAAGTCACCTTACGTTCGCCGGTCAGCACTTTATTGAGTTCCTCACGTAGGCGGTCCAGGTCACGCCCTACCAGCACGTTGCTCCCCTGCTCCACTGTTACCGGCCGCTCGGTATTTTCGCGCACCGTGATGCACGGCACTTTCAGGTATGTCGTCTCCTCCTGAATGCCACCCGAGTCCGTCACCACCGCGACAGCGCGCGTCTGCAACGCAAGAAATTCCAGGTACGGCTTCGGCTGCGAAAAGATCAGGTTCGGATTCCCCTCCAAGGCCACGCCGTTCGATTCCAGCCGCTGCCGGGTCCGGGGATGGATCGGAAACACAATCGGCATCTGCTCACTCAACTCCGTCAGCAGCGCAATCGCCTGTGTCAGCCAGGAAATATCGTCGACGTTCGACGGACGATGCAGCGTCACCAGCACAAACTTCTCCGGAAGATCGGGCATGGCAATCGCCCGCGCTGCCGGCAGCATGCGCACCAGCGTATCGATCATCACGTTGCCGACAAAGAAAATGCGCGACGCCGGTATGCCTTCTTTTGCAAGGTTTGCGTCGCCATCGACCGACGGCGTAAACAGCAGGTCCGCAATCTGATCGGTCAGCAGCCGATTGATCTCTTCTGGCATCGTGCGGTCGCCGGAGCGGAGCCCCGCTTCCACGTGAGCAATCGGCACCAGCAGCTTCGCACAAACAATCCCCGCAGCGACAGTCGAATTGATGTCGCCATAGACCACAACGCAGTCCGGCTTCTGCTCCAGCAACACCGGCTCGAAGCGCTGCATGATCTCCGCCGTTTGCTGCGCATGAGAACCGGACCCCACCTGCAAGTTAATATCCGGCGGAGGAATTTCAAGCTCCTTGAAGAACACATCCGACATATTCACGTCGTAATGCTGTCCTGTATGGACCAGTATCTGTTCAGCGCCAAGTGCGGCAAGGCTGCGATAAACCGGCGCAACCTTCATAAAGTTTGGGCGTGCGCCCACCACGTGCAAAAACTTTTTCATAGAGTCGTATCGATTATAAAGTGCCGCATGCAGCGGTTAGTTCTTTGTGGCGCGATGGGTTTGCGCGTACTCGTAAACCGGGATATAGCGCTTGGCATTCTGCCGCCAGTCGCGCTCCTGCAGAGCGTATTGAAATCCATTTTCCGCAACCCGTTCGCGCGCTTCGCGGTCGGTAAACAGCAGCGTAGCCTGCCTGCAGAAATCCTCAATGTCATCCGGCTTGAACAGCAGCCCAATGTCACCTTCTCCGTTGTTCATCAGCTCGCGAATGCCGCCGACGTTGCTGCCCAACACAGCTTTCCTCTGCGCCAGCGCTTCCAAGGGCTTCAGAGGCGTCACCAGCTCCGTCAGGCGGCTGCTGTGCCGCGGATACACCATCACGTCCACCAGCGAGTAGTACCGCTGAATCTGCGAAGGGTCTACTTTACCGACAAACAGAACGTACTCCGAAGCATTTTCCTCCGCAATCGTCTTGCGAAGGTTTTCGGTGTCTTCGCCATGGCCCGCGATCAACAATTTGAACCGGACACCACGCCGATGCAGCTCAGCGGCAGCGCGAACCAGCCAGCTCACGCCCTCGAAGAAATAAAAAGATCCGATGAATCCCATCACGGGCTCATCGCCAATCCCAAGCTCCGCAGCCAGTGCTTCATCGCGCACCAGCGGCTTGAACTTCTCGAGATCGACACCGTTCGGCACATAAAACAGCTTCTCTTCAGGAATGCCGCGCTCTTTGAGGTCCGAGAGCAACGGCTGCGCAATCGCCACGACGGCATCGGCGTTTTCCACCACGTGCTGCTCCAGCCCGCGGCTTGCCTTGTAGCGCAGCGATTTCTGCCCCGTCCGGTTCTGGTCGACGGCGGCATCTTCCCAGAACGCACGAATTTCATACACAAAGGGCACACGGCATTTCCGCGCGGCGCGCAGTCCGGCAACGCCACAAATCGCGGGAGAATGCGCATGCACCATGTCGTACTGACCAGTACGCAGCTCCCTCACAATCCGGCGTTCCAAAAGATTGATCGCCGCAAGCTCTTTCAGCACCGGCCACTGTTTTCGTATCGCCAGTCCCAGTCCGCCATCGATCGGGGTGCGTTTGTACGAAATGCCCTCAATCACCGCGTCGACGGCGCCCGGAGAACGGAAGTTGTACACAGGACTGGAAATAACCGCCGGCTCCATTCCCAGCGAGCGCTCGCCATGAATAATGTCGCGGCTGCGAATCGTGTAACCGGTAAGCATTGGAAGGCAGATATCGAGGATGTGCAACACACGCAGCCCTTTGGCTACAGCGGATGTCTCGGTTACACTCGTGACCAGTTCGGTCGACATAAAATACAAACTCCGGTGCGCGTTAAGTTGAAGAGGGCAGCGAATAAGATTTTATCTGCTTCAGTGTCACATCTTCATGACCCCATAGTTGCACGATCACGACACCTTCGCGTGTCTCGCCATACCCTCCTTTCGTCGAGCCCTAAAGGTAAAATAAGATTTTGAGGCCTGTATCCCACCCCGCATGCGGCAAAGATCAGCTCTGTACGGCTACTGCCAGATAGGAATTTCGTGAGGTTTCCAAAACACGCAGATTTGTGGTTCCCCGCGTACGTTCGCGATCGCGCCAAAAATCTCATCCCGCGGCCACCCGCCAAGCGGCTCTGGGTTGCTATTACCGACCACTATGAGCCCTGGGGTGGAGGTGTCTCAGCGCAGGTCGCCGCGAATCGAGTCGCCGCATGGCAGGATCTATGGCCCGCCATCGCCGCCAACGCGCCGGCCGACGCCGATGGCCGCCAACCCTGCTATACCTTTTTCTATCCGCAGGAAGATTATGAAGTCGGCACCATGAACGCCCTCGCGGAGCTGACTCGCAACGGCACGGCCGACGTCGAAGTCCACATCCATCACGATAAAGACACCGCCGCCGTCTTCATCGAAAAGATGACGACGTTCTGCAAGCAGCTCCATGAAGGCCACGGCCTGCTCCATCACCACAACGGCCGTCTCGTTTTCGGTTTCATCCATGGCAACTGGGCACTCGGCAACTCCCGTGCGGACGGCCGCTGTTGCGGTGTCACGGGCGAGATCCAGATTCTCCGCGATCTCGGCTGCTACGCCGACTTCACCATGCCCTCGTTCCCCTCCTCAACGCAATCGCGCATCATCAACAAGATCTACTGGACCACCGGAGATCCCTACAAACCCCGCGGCTACGATCGTGGCATCGAAGCCACGGTCGGCGGCGGTGTACAGGGCGATCTGCTCATGATCACCGGGCCCACAGGCCTGCACTACAAAGAACGCCTCCTGCCCTGGCTGGAAGCAGGCGAAATCGCCATCCACGCCGAGCCTATTCGCTATCGCGTCAAGCGCTGGCTCGATCTCGCGCCACGCATCGGCGACGACATTTTTCTCAAGCTGTTCGCCCACGGGGCCCGCGAAGACAACGCTGAAGTCCTCCTCGGTACCGGCTCCAAACCCAACACACTCGGTCCTATGTTTCAGTGGATCCACGAAGCTGCACAGCGCCACAATCTTGAGCTCCATTGGGTCAGCGCGTTCGATATGTTCAAAGCGGTCGATAACCTTATCCAGCCCGCCCCCGGCGTAACCCCCAAACCAGGCCCGGCACTGTGAGAGTAGCTTTAGTTACCAAAATTTTTCCCAGTTCCATCCAACAATGGGGAGGCCATTCCGCGTATGAGACCATACGCCTGCTCGCCCAACGCTGCGACCTCCAGGCTTTTTATCCCTACCTGGTATTTCCCCAACTCCTCGGCTCCTTCGACCGCACCCCGCGTCCCGACCCCGCCTGGCAGCCCGAGGGTGTCAAGGTCAGCTACATTCCCCACGCCGGCATTCCCGGTCTCACTCGCCATCTCAACGGCAGCATCATTGCCCGCACGGTCCTGCCCTACGTCCGGCGTTTCAATCCGGACATCGTCCTCAGTTATTTCATCTACCCCTATGGATACGCCTCGGTCCGCGTCGCGCAAGCTCTTGGCGTACCGTCCGTACTCACCGCCATCGGCTCGGACATCCACTCCATTCCCGACGCGCTGACTCGCAGCCTGACCCGCTCCGCTCTCCGCAATACAGACTTCGTCAGCACCACCAGCCAGGACCTCTGCGACGGCGCTCGCCTTCTCGGCGCCGATCCCGCCCACTCCCGCCCCAAGCTCAACGGCTGCGATACGGCGGTCTTTTATCCCCGCGACCGCCGCCAGGCCCGCGAGTCGCTCGGCCTCGACCCCGATGCTCCGAGCATCGTCTATGTCGGTCGCCTCGATGTGCGCAAAGGCCTTGTCGAACTCGTCGAAGCTGTCGCCCGCCTGGGCCCCGAACATCCAGATCTACGCTGCTACATCGTAGGAGACGGCCCTGCCAAGCCCACCCTGCTTGCCGCCATCGACCGCCTCAACGCTGGCCAGTGGATAACATTCGCTCCGGCCGTTCTCACCGAACAGGTCGCCGTCTGGATGGCCGCTGCCGACCTCGTCACGCTCCCCAGCTACAACGAGGGCTGCCCCAACGTCGTCGTCGAAGCCCTCGCTGCCGGCCGTCCCGTCGTCGCGACCAACGTGGGCGGCATCCCCGAACTTATGGACGACACCTGCGGCCGGATGGTCTCACCGCGCGACGTCTCTGCTCTCACCACTGCGCTGAAGGAAGTTCTCCATCAGACATGGGACGCTTCCACAATCTCCGCCCGGCACGGCAGAAGCTGGTCCACCGTTGCCGACGAACTCTATCAAATTCTCGAAGAAGCCATCCAGCGCCGCGCGGCCGGCAAGACACTTTCGGGAACCTCTGCGTAAATTTCCGTTTGCTTCTACGGTTGTCGGACTTTGCGTAGACTCTCACTACCCGCGGCGCGGTGAGCCATCAATGTGATGCGTAAGGCTTCGAACCCTTCGCAACTCCTCCCGAAGACGTCGTGTTGAACACCAGCACTCCCCCACGGTCCGCTGCGAAGCAATTCGCGGCGCATCGTTTTGAGATCGTCAGGGCCATCTTGCCGCCATTCGCATGAACTTCCACGGCGTAGTTTCCCCCGGGTTCAAGACCGCTGACGTAGTGGTTCACCACCGAAGCCGGCACCGAATACGAACTGGCAACAAACCCACTGTCGAATCCCGGCGCTACCTTCTTGAACAGCACCACGGAATTCCCAATCTGCACACCCTCCAGCGCCGTCCCGTTGCCTTGTATCAGCGTCACCGGGGTCCGGGCCCCGCCCGCATCGACACCTTCCAGCACCGAAAGAAATGCCGCTGTTTTAGGAACGGACGTGTCCGTCACCTGGTAGAGAAAGGCACTCTCATCCCCTCCATGCGAAACGTCACTCCCGTCACAATCGCCCACCTTGCTTCCATAGGCGCACGAACTGGCGGAAAAGTTAGCTCCCATCGGCAGAAGACTGGTAAGAAAAGCCTGCTCTTTCGTAGCAGAATCCACCACCCTCGCAACCTGCCCTGAAACGCTCGGCTCGGCCGTGAAGTTGAAGCTGTCCTTCTTGAACATGCCTGTGCTTTTCGATGTTCCGCGATCGTAAAACACCAGGATGTCCGGCTTCAGCCAGACCAGCGAACGGCTCGCATGCAACACATCGCTCGTCGGCTCGTGATAGATACGATCGTTGTTGTGCGGAGCAGTCTGGTCGAAATATTCGTATAGAAAGTTATTCGAGCTCGATAGCAGCGGCGAAGGAGCAAAAGTACTTGCGCCCTGCTGGCCAAACTGTGCGCCGTGGCTCGCGATGATGGAGAATAAACTGTCCTTTTTCGGGTCACTACTGGGATTCCCGATGCTGATACCCGCATCCGCAAAGAGGGAAAGTGCGCCCACGCCACTGCTGTATGTGGCGTGCGCTTTCAGCAGCCACCGCCCCTTGCGGTAGAACTCGGTCATGCCGCAGGTTCCGCGCTGATGATCGATCGTGGTCCAGTGACAGTGGGTGACAAGCCAGGATGTATCTGGCTGCCAACTCACACGAGCTGCCAGTTGATGATGCCCCGGAGCATAAAATTCCGTCGGATATTGAGGCCGCGGATCGACGTCCCCTGACGGATTCGTCGGAGAATTCGGTGTAGCGGTTGGATCCATCAAAAGGAAGTAATAAAGAGAATTATTGAAATCGTTCGTCCCAACGGTGCCAGCGAGCCGCTTATATAAATACTGACTTGAACTTCCGCAAGCTCCGCGTGGCCCGTTTCCGCAGCCTGCACCCTGCGCATGTTTCAAAAACCAGCGGATCGCGTTCAGTCGGGTCGGATTGGTCTGCGTGTAATAGTCATACAGACCAAGCGGCATCAGGAGTTTCAGGTAGTAAGGTGAAATCAGGTTCTCGAATTGATCGTCGCCGTACTGGCTTGTTTCATAAAAATTCCCGGCCGGCTCGCTCCGCGGCACCGGCGAGATAATATTCAACAACCCGTCTACCCACAGGTCCCAATGCGAAGAATTCATAAGAGACAACTGAGGCATTTGACTTGGATCGTCCGCGCCGGCCGTGTGCAGAGATAACAGGGCCATGGCAACATACCCATAATTGCCCCCATACTCAGACCCTTCAGGCGATAGTCCGCCCTGCCCCTCGCCCATGCCGACCGGCGAGACACCAAGCACCTTGGAAACAATTCCCGGGTCTTCCGCCACCGCCCAATGGACATACGTCCAGGCCCCTTGCGAGAGTGCCGCATATCCCGCGAGCGAAAGCGTCTTCGGCCCATCTTTCGATGGAGTAACGTTGGCCCGGTGGGCAGGATTTCCGTCGTCGGATGGGTCGTCAGCCGCATCCATCACGAGGCTCAGCATCGTGGCCGTCCGATAGGCGCTATTGCCAAAATTATTCATCTGCCAGCGCAACTGGTTCGGCTTGGCGAGCAACACAGGATCGTTCATCACGCCAAACGGCAGGGGGTAAGGAATACCCGTCGTGACACGGGTATAGGTTTCGTACGCCCACCAACGGAATACGTGATCGATGCTTTTCTTTTCCGCCGGCGTAAATGAAGAGTAGACCCAGTCAACGGTAAGTGGAAATGCTTCTGTGCCCGCCTGGTGGCCCCGATCGTTCGTGACAAAGGAACAATTGCGGAACGGCACAAAGCGGCCATTGGGCGCGCAGGTCTGCGATGTTGTGTCCCCCGCCAGATTGATCATCCACATCATCATGTCGTGGGCCCGAATGCGATAGTGTTCCTGCTCCCTGGGGTTGGTGTCGATGAGTGCGAGAAAGGCAAACAACTCCGCATACACCTCGGTATCGTCCAACACCGGAGTCTTGTATGCACCCTGGTCGCACCAAATGCCAGGGTTCACGCCGTTACCGCCGCCACAACGTACGGAAACGGTTCCGGCAGCCTTGCTGGCAGCAACCTGCCCTGCTTCTTTATAGGTAAAGTGTGTGCCATCCACGACCGAGGCAACAGTGACCATACCGACTTTGAAATTGGATCTATCGGCCGGCGCCGGGACAATATTGACGGAGTCTCCCGTCCAGATATTGAACTGTGACGCCATAGTGGCCGTCACTGTCCCCGAAGAGTCGCGGACCAGCGAAGTCACCGCGGGCGGAGAATAAATAGTCCATTCATAAAACCGTATAGGCTGGCCCGGCTTCGCCCCTTTCGGACAGTTGCCTCCAAACGAAAAGCACCACTTCGCATCGACTTCCGTTACGGCATTGATCGCAGCTTTTTCGAGCCCATTGCGCCAGTAGGGATTGGAAGCGGTCGCCCATCCCTGCGCTCTCATCTGTTCCACCATCCTGGGCGTCAGTAGCAGACGCGGATGGACCCCGTCCAGAAAATGGGGCGTGGCGACGTAAGTAACCGTACCCGTGGCGGATTTTGTCTTGTCGGCTGTAGAGGTTGCAGTTACCGTACACGTTTGTTGGACATTGTCCTTCAGGCCAATGGTGCTATTTAAGCCCTGGATGATATTTCCACAGGTCGTTGACCACGAAATCCCCTTGTCCTCGACTCCTGTCACTACAGCGGTAAAAGTCTGAATGCCGTTGACGGCTATCTGCTGCTTGTGCGGAAAGACCCATATCGATACCTGCGCACTCAGCGATACACTGAAAACAGCGAGGAGCAATACAACTATGCTCAGCTTGACCTTCACCATAGTGGCATTCTACGCCGCGGAGAATTCGTGGTTCCCTGTTACAAGCCGATGACTGCGTGTAAGATCAACGTAACGCTCAACTTGCGCAAAGTGGCACCGGACTTCGAGGGGAACCCATGGTCTGCGTCCGCATCAGTCAGCGTAGAAGGGGGACCTACGGACCGTAATGTTATTTAATTCGTTTCCCTTTGCCGTTTTCCTCGTCGTCGTACTTTGCGTGTACTACCCTCTGCCGCACAAGGCCCAGAACGTTTTCCTGCTCGCTGCAAGCTGCTTTTTCTACGCCTGCTGGGACTGGCGCTTCCTGTTCCCTCTTCTCTTTTCGACGACCATCGACTACTGGTGCGCGCAGAAGATGCAGGACATCAGTGAAAGCGGCGCCCCGCATGCCGGCCGCAAACGTTACCTCTATCTCTCCGTCATCACCAACCTTGCCCTGCTGGGTTTCTTCAAATATTTCAATTTCTTTTCCGTCTCCCTGCAGGAATTGCTCAACCGCGCGGGCATGCACCTAAGCCCCTGGACACTACGCATCATCCTGCCCATCGGCATCTCCTTCTACACCTTCCAGGCCCTCAGTTACACCATCGACGTCTACCGCGGCGAGTTGCACTCCACCCGGAACTTCTTCGATTTCCTGCTGGCGATCCTGTACTTCCCCCATCTGGTGGCCGGCCCCATCCAGCGCGCGCACAGCCTGCTGCCGCAGGTCATCCGGCCTCGCGTCATCACGCGACAGCACATCAGCGATGGTCTCCACCTGATGTTCTGCGGATACTTCAAGAAAGTCTTCATCGCGGACAACATCGCGCCCATCGCCAACCAGGTATTCTCGACCCCGTCGCCCAGCGGCTTTGCCACGCTCATGGGCGTCTACGCTTTTGCCGTTCAAATCTACTGCGACTTCTCCGGATACACCGACATCGCGCGCGGCGTCGCCAAGATCATGGGCTTCGAGTTCATGCTGAACTTCAACCTGCCCTACTTCGCGACCAACCCATCCGACTTCTGGAACCGCTGGCACATCAGCCTCTCCAGTTGGCTGCGCGATTACCTTTACATCCCGCTCGGCGGCAATCGCGGCAAGGCCTGGAAGGTCAAGCGCAACCTGATGCTCACCATGATCATCGGTGGTCTATGGCACGGCGCTGCGTGGAACTTCGTTCTATGGGGCTTCTATCACGGCGCGCTGCTGGTGCTGCACCGCGAGTTCCGTCCAACGGCCGACCGCATCTTTCGTGCTTCCACCCCATTTGGCCGGCGTGTTTCCTTTGTCGTTCGTGTCCTCATCATGTTCCAGTTCACCTGCTACGGCTGGATGTTGTTCCGCGCGGAAAGCTTCCATCAGATCCGCATCATGACACAGGCGCTCACACATCCGCTCTCCGGCTACGATCCTCATCTTGCCCTGCGCGTTCTTGCCTTCGCTTCGCCTCTTCTGCTCGTTCAGATCTTCCAGTACGTCCGCGGCAAGCTCAATTTCCTCGACATGAACTGGCTCCCCGCCGAAGGACGCGCAGTCATCTACGCTGTGTCGGCTTACTTTATATGTTTCCTCGGCGGCCAGCCCAAAGCGTTCATCTACTTCCAGTTCTGATATGAAGAAGAAAGCCTTATTTGCGTTGCGTGTCTGTGGCTGGCTGATCATCGCGCTGCTAACCATGGAGGTATGCGCGCGCACCGAAGACAAAGTCCGCTACGGCGCCCCCTTCTTCTCGACCTACAACGTCGACAATCTCTATCAGTATGACTCTCTGGGCAAGTACGGCCGCCCGAACGCCAGCTATCTCAAATGGCGTTTGAACGAAGTTGGATATCGGGGCCCCGCACTGCGCACTGGCACATACCGCATCGCCTGTGTCGGCGCCTCAGAAACTTTCGGCCAGTATGAATCGCAGGGAAATGAATGGCCTCGTCAACTTGAGTCCATCCTTAATCAGCGCGCCGGAGACAATCACTATGAAGTGGTGAATGTTTCCTATATGGGTCTTTCCCTGGCCACTACGCTGAAGCGTTTCCCTCAAATTCTCTCCACGGTCCAGCCCAGAATCGCCGTCATCTATCCCAGCTATACGCCCTATATTGACATTAACCAGCCCTTTGACCTGCGAGCTCCGTTGCCCGCCCTCACGCCGGCTCAACCCGCGCCGCAGCACTTCGAGCCACGGCTTTACGCACGGTTTGAAACCTTCATGAAGACCGTACTCCCGGATGCGTTCCAGCATTGGCTTCGCGCCGGCCAGACCAGGCATGACAT
>Ga0207652_10003348_pt1 | contig 13247 bp, 7 predicted proteins | sample KBSC63BmetaG_FD_184334 | JGI IMG/M metagenome (GOLD analysis project Ga0207652, IMG submission 184334) | Corn rhizosphere microbial communities from Kellogg Biological Station, Michigan, USA - KBS C6-3B metaG (SPAdes) (version 2) | ecosystem: Host-associated > Plants > Roots > Rhizosphere ... | reverse complement strand
CCCCCCGCTCCCCGCGACCCGGCCGTCTCGGCCACGGCCACAGCCTGCCAGGGCCGTGGACGAGACGGCCCGTCCCTTAATCGGGCGCCAGCTTGCGGGGAACCGTCCCTTCCGGGCATCAGCCTGCGGGACTCCGTCCTTCCTGGGCGCCGGCTTGCGGCCCCTGATCCCTTCCCGGCCGCGTGGAATCAACCACCTAGATGACCACTGAAAAAGTCAGAGGGCGCGCCTGTCGCGTGCACTGCGAGAGGCAAGTGCCCTGAGACGGAGGGAAACGAGGGTCGCGACGAACATCATCGGTACCGCGATCACGGGGCCACACCACCCTGCGAGAGTGTGGAAGCACGTCAGTGCGCCGAAGGATCCTGCGATCCAGCTGATGATCGGTTCTCGGCTGCGCCCTCTCATGTCGCGACCATAGGTCGCCCCGGGCGCCAGACCGGAGAGGTCCCCTCTCAGGGCCTTCGGATGTGATCTCGACGAGTTCCCGGCGGCCTTCACCCTGGAAACGTAGGGCGTTCTACGAGCCGCACCGGAGCGCTGTGACCCGTCCGCCCCTTTCCCTAGTTTTCGGCTCTGGCAAGCGGAATCAAGGGAGGGGTAGATGCTTTCGACCCAAGATCGACAGGTGGGGATGTTCGATGCGGCGCCGCTCTGCGAGGGGCTCCTCGACGAGGACTCCTTCTATTCCCTGCTCGCCCTCCACGGCGGACGGATCGTGCGCGACCAGGACTTCGCCGAGTGTTATTCCGAGGGCACCGGCCGCCCCTCGATCCCGCCCTCGCTGCTGGCCAAGGTGATGCTCCTGCAATACCGCGAGGGCCTCTCCGACGAGCGGGCGATGGAGTCGGTCCGCCTGCACCTGGGCTGGAAGGTCGCCCTGGGCCTGCCGATCGACCACCCGGGCTTCCACCCCACCACCCTGGTCAGGTTCAGGGCACGGCTGCTCCTGCACGGCAAGGAGCGCCTGGTGCTGGAGCGCAGCCTGGCGCTGGCCGCCGAGCTCGGCCTCGTGGATGGCCCGGTCGAGCAGATCGTCGACTCCACACCGATGCTGGGCGCCGCCGCCACCAAGGACACCGTGCGACTGGTGCGCTCCGGGGTCGCAAGGCTGCTCGGCGCCGTCGCCGACCTGGACGCCGGGGCCGCGGTGGAGCTGCGCTCGGGCCTCGGGTTCGACTACGCGAGGCCGAACGTGAAGCCCGACTGCGACTGGCGCCGCAAGGACGAGCGCGAGGCGATGCTGACCCGCGTGGCCGAGGACGCGGAGCGTGCGCTGCGCGCCGTCGAGGCATCGCCCGAACTGCACGGGGCGGAGCCGGTGGCCGAGGCCCACCGCCTTCTGCGCGAGCTGGTCGGCCAGGACTTCGACGTCGACGAGGACGGCACCCCGCGCCTCCACCGCGGCACCCGCCCGGGCCGCATCCTCTCCGTCCACGACACCGAGATGCGCCACGGCCGCAAGTCCTCCAGCCGGCGCTTCGACGGCTACAAGCTCTCGGCCGCCGCCACCAACACCGCGGTGCCGCTGATCACCTCGATCTCCCTCGCGCCTGCCTGCGAGCAGGACGGCCCGCAGGCAGGGGCGCTCCTCGACTCCCAGCCCGAGGGGCGCCGGCCACGGCGCATCCTCGGTGACACCGCCTACGGCAACCAGGAGGTGCGCGAGCAGATGGAGGAGCGGGCCGTCGAGGTGCTGGCGCCGGTCCCCACCTCCAAGGCCCATCCTGGTTTCGCCAAGGAGCAGTTCGAGGTCGATCTCGAGGCCGGCACGGTCACCTGCCCTGCCGGCAAGGTGGCACGAATCCGCAGGGCGGACCGCGGCGGTGCGCGCCAGGCCCAGTTCCTGCGCCGCGACTGCGGGGCCTGCCCGCTGAGACCCGGGTGCACGGGCGCCGGGCGGCGCAGCATCTCGATCGCCCGCCGCGAGGATCTGATGCTCGCCGCCCGTCGGGCCCTCGAGGATCCCGGGACCGCCGAACACCTGCGCCGGACCCGGCCACGGATCGAGCGGCTGCTCGGTCTGCTCGCGCACCGATATGGGGCACGCAAGTCGCGCTATATGGGCCGGGCGAAGGCCGAGATGCAGGCGGCCTGGGCGGCGACACTGGTCAACCTCAACCCGATCGGGGTGGCGCTGGCCGCCGAGGCTGGATGATCGGCCGACGGCAGCCCGCCCGCCCCCGCAGATCCGCCCGGAGCCTTCGAGGGCAGCAGTTCACGAAGGCGGCTTTTTCAGCGGCCTTCTAGCCCGCCGCTTCCACCTCGACCGTGTCGAGTTTCACCAGGTTGCCGCCTTTGAATTCCGAGATGTCGTAGATGTAGCGACTGAGGTCGCCGCCTTCGTCCCAGTCGACCGGGCCGGAGGCGCCTTCGTAGTCGATGTCTTTGCCGGCTTCGAGCGCTTCGATCGCCTGCGGCAGCTGTTCGAACGTGTATTGCGCGCCGCCGGGGCCGGTGACGTCGACGATCGCTTCGGCGATCGCTTTGCCGTCGGTGGAGCCGGCGGCCACGGCGCCGAGATAACAGAGGGTCACGTTGTCGAAGGTCGGCGCGTCGAACAGGTTCCGTTTCGTCCCCGGTGCTTCTTCGAACAGCGTGTCGAAGGCGTCGGGAGCGTCACCGGAGAAGGTTCCCGGCGCGGTGCCGAGCATCCCTTCGGTGACCGACGGGCCGACCAGCTCGGTCAGGTCGGTCGAGCTGAGGCCGTCGGTGATGAACGTCTGCGTCGGCTCCCAGTTGCCGGTGCGGGCCAGCGCCGGCCCGAGCTTGGCGAACGTTTCCGGGAAGTCGATGATCACGAAGTTGTCCGGGTTGCCGGAGGTCAGCTCCGCGGCCTCGGAGTTGTAGCTCGGCTGTTCGGGGTCGTAGATCACCTTCTGGGCGACGGTCGCCCCGCGTTCTTCGAGTTCGATCTCCAGCGAGTCGGCGAAGCCGGTCCCGTAGAGGTCGTTGCGGGCGCCGATGTTGATCGTCTTGCCCTGCAGGCCGCCGAGCTGTTTCTCCATCCGGTCGGCGAGCGCCTTGCCCTGCAGGCCGTCGGGCGGCGCGGTGCGGGCGAAGAGCCCTTCGTCCTCGAGATCGGAGAGCGCGTCGGCGGTCGAGGCGGGCGAGATCAGCATCACGCCCTCCGGGATCGTCACCGAGCGCGCCACCGCGACCGTCGCGGTCGACGCATAGTCGCCGGAGATGCAGGTCGAGCCGTCGGCGATCAGTTTGCGCGCCGCCTGGACTCCGCCCTGGTCGTCGGAGGCCCCGTCCTCGGTGGCGAGCTCGACGCTCTGGTCGACCCCCGTCTTCTTGATTGCGGCGTCGATCTGCTGCACCGCCAGCTCGCCCGCCTTCTGTCCGGCCGGGCCGTAGGGCGCAAGGTCGCCGGTCAGCGGCACCAGGTTGCCGATCACCAGATCGATCTGCTCGCCACCACCCCGGCCGCCGCCCGTGGTGCCGGTGGTCTCGTCGTCGCCGCCACCGCCGCAGGCCGCGATGCCGAACGAGAGCACGAGCCCGGACAGGACGGACGCCAGTGAAAGCTTTGGTCGCGTCACTTGCGACACCTCCCCAAGTGTCTACAGCCCTTCGTGATGAAAGGCACGTACATTCCGAGTTCCCGTTGCGACGACGTTGAAACCGAGGGCTCGGCGGTCGCCCATCCAGATTGCTCTGCTCCGGTCCGCGGCGGCGATAAGGAATTCTCAGGGTCCGGTAGCCGAGTCCTAGGAGACACGCGGCCGAACTCGTCCTACGGTGCCTGCCACGACCCAACCGTGGCGGAGCCGAGCGGCTCCCCCGCCAAAGGAGGAGAGATGCAGACCAGCACCAGCCCAGCCCCGTTCTTCGCCGGCGGGGTCGCCAGCTTTGCCGACGGCTCGCGCGGCCGCTTCGATGCCGTCATCGCCGCGACCGGGTATGAGCCCTCGTTTCCCTTCTTGCCCCCGGAGTTGCGGTCGCCTGCCCGCGGCGCGACGCTTCGCCGCCGCACCCTTCACCCAGCGTTCGCGAGCCTCGCCTTCGTCGGTCACTTCCGCATGAACGGCCCCTACCTGCCGGTGCTCGAGCTGCAGGCCCGCTGGCTGGCTGCCTGCTGGGCGGGCGAGGTCGAGGCGCCGACGCCGGGCCGGACCCGCGCGCCGAGGGTCGACTCCTACCACGGGCTCGTCGCCGAGCTCGCCGGGGCGCTCGGCGCGGTGCCGCGCCCGGCGGCGCGCCCCGAGCTGGCGGCGGCGCTCGTCTTCGGCCCGCCGGCACCGGCCCGCTGGCGCCTCGACGGCCCGGGCTCGCGACCGGAGGCGGTGGCCGATTTCGCCGCCGCCGTCGAGGAGTTCGGCCCGCTGGTGCCGCCCTGCGCCGCCGGCCTTGCCCGCCTGCGCTCCCTCGCCGAGTCGCTGGGCGAGCCCGAACTCGCCGACGCCGCGGCGGAGATCGAGCGCCTTGCCGACGTGTGACGGCGCCGCCCACCCATGATCGCCGTCCTCCCGATAGAACAGGTCGCGAGCGGTCGATAATTCGATCGAGACTCCCCCGGCTGTTCGGCGAGGACGACCCCAGTTCCGGACCGATTCGGCTTTCGGTCATGTGGCTGAATGGAGTCGAACCCCGGACCCAAGGGGGAGCTCGCTCCCTAGACGGAATCGAAGGGCCCACCGCCCATGCGCTCGGCCGCCGTTCCCGCGGCTGCAACAATGTAGGCGATGAAACCGCACGCTCCCAGCCCGTCGGCAAAGGCTCCCGAGAGGCCCGACATGAAGTCGGGGCTCCCCGGCACGCCCGAGGAGCCGCGGCGCGACCTTCGCGCCGCGATGAAGAAGCACGCCGAGACTCTGCGCCGCCTGGCGCAGTAGCAACCGCTGCCCCGCCCGAAGGTGGCCGCGGTCTTCTACGTCAGCTTCGGTGACTACTGCCGGATCGCCGCCGAGGTGCTGGGCACCACCCCCGAGTAGACGGCAACAAGCGCTGCGCGTTTTTGGCGGTGGAGCGTTTCCTTGCCGCCAACGGCCTACCGATCGCAGATGCCGACCCCGACACCGATGTGCCGATGGTGGAGCGGATTGCCGCCGACGAGGCGACCCATGAGGAGATCGTCGCCTGGCTCGGACGACGGACCGCGCCGGCGGGCTGACCAGTTCAAACGCAATGATGTCGAGGGCGCTGCGAGGAGGAGGGGATCGACTATCCGTTCGGAGCCGAGGGAGAGAAGCTGATCCTCGCCGGCGCCGCCGTCCCGGCGTAGCTCGGCCGGACCGCGCCCCAGCCCTGTCCGCCAGGACGGTATGGGGAATTTATGGGGAGAATTTTCGGATCTGGACCCCACGGCCGCACCAGAGTCGGATCGCGGGGTCCTGGCCTTCATGCGGCTGAATTGGGTGGAGGCATCGTGCGTTTTCCACCCGCAAGGCCCTCAACCTTGCGGGTCACCAGGACCACTGCAAAGTCTTCCTAGGGCGGGACAAGCCCGACACAGATCCCAGGTTCTCTCTGGTTCGGGCGCAGGGAGGAACTGTCCGGCGCTGATCTCGGCGACTGCGGACTCGATCCGGGTGCGGGCGGCGGCCATCTCGGCCGCGGTGAGGATCGTGCGGACGGGGGCGTCGGCACGTTCGAGGAAGACGTAGGCGACTTCGACCTCGCTTGCCCCGAGGCTCTCCGCCGCGGCCATCGCGTAGATCGAGCGCTGGACCTCGTAGTGGGCGGCGCGGGCGGCCGGATCTTCGCCGCGCAGGCGGTCGGTCTTGTAGTCGACGACCAGTGGCGGGGCGCCGTCGCGCTCGACCAGGAGGTCGATCGATCCGCGCAGGACGGTGCCGCCCGCGCCGAGCAGGATCGGCACCTCCGCCCGGACCCGCGATGCGGCCGCGATCTCCTCGCGGAGGGGCGAGCCGAGCCAGTCGCGTACGGGCCCGAGCAGCTCTTCGGCCTCGGCGGTTCCGAGGTCCAACCCGGCCGCGAGCGCATGACGCCGTGCCAGGTCAGGCGTCGGCTCCTCCCAGAAGTTCGCCTGACTCCACTCGAGCAGCGCGTGCACAGCGGCGCCCCGTGCGCTCCGTTCCTCTCGCGCCGAGGGACCCTCATCCCCGGCGCCGCTGACCGACGGGGCGGCAGCCGGCAGTCCCAGGACCCTCTCCATGTAGAAGCGGTAGGCGCATTCCTCGAAGGCGCTGATCGCCGTGTAGGAGAGCGGGCGGCTGGGCACGACCGGCGGTTTGCGCTCGACCAACGGCGGGGTCCCCGAGCCGAGCGGCCGGTCGGCGGCGGTGTCGAGGTGGAGGTCGCGCAGTTCGGCGGCGCGCTCAGGGGAGGGGAGGTTGAGGTGGACCGCGATCTCGCTCGGCGCGAAGGAGGCGTCGAGGCCGGGACGTGGCTCGGGCGCGGGCACCCGGATCATCGAGATGGAGCGGAGTGGCGCGTCGGGCCTCGGGGCGTTGCTGCCTCCGACCGTCGTACCCGCGCCCTCGTCAGTCGGCTCCTCGTCTTTCTCCTCGCCCCGCGGCGCGCCAAGCGCGTCGACCAGCCGCTCGACCACCGCGGTCCCCGGTTTCACTTCCTTGCCCGGCTCCGGTTTCACCACGCCGCTGAGGATCAGGCGCTCGCGGGCGCGGGTCGCGGCGACGTGGAAGAGGCGCAGGCCCTCCTCGGAGTCGCGCGCCTCGCCGGCTTCGATCAGCTCGCCGTAGTCGTAGAGGTTGACCGAGGCGCGGCCCAGGCGGCGCCACTGGAGGCCGACGCGCGGGGGCTGCTCGCGTCCCAGGGCCAGGACCGGGCGGCGGCCGCCGGAGAGGAGGCCGCGGGAGAGGTCGGGGACGGCGACGACCTCGAACTCGAGGCCCTTGGCGTTGTGGACGGTCATGATCCGCACGCCGTCGTGGCCCTCGGCGGCGGTCGCGGCCTGGGCCTCGGTGTCGATCTCGGCGCGCGCAGCGAGGAAGTCGAGGAGGCCGCGCAGGTCACGGCCCTCGCGCTCCTCGTAGGCCGCCGCCAGGCGGGAGAGCTTGCGCACGTTCGCGAGGCGCGCCTCGCCCGCGGGCCGCAGCAGCGTCGCCAGGTCGTAGCCGGTCTCGGTCACCGCCGCCTCCACCAGCCCGGCGAGTCCGAGGCGCGGCGCGCGCGCCCGCAGTCCCACGAGCTGGGTCGCGAACTCGGCCAGGAGCTCGCGCTCGCCCGCGGGGATGTCGGCGAGGCGCTCCGGCTCGGCGAGCCGCTCGGACGCCGGGCTGGGACGATGGTCGCTCGCGTCGCCGGCGGCTGCCGGCTCGGGCGTCGGCGCGGTGCGCTCGGGGCGCCCGCCGAGCTCCGCTCCCTCGCCGAGCGCGACCGCCTCCAGCGCCGGCCAGACGTGGCGCCGTCGCCCGGCCGCGGCGCGCAGCAGCCAGAGCGTGTCCGGGGCGACCGCGCAGGCGGGGGAGGCGAGGGTGCCGAAGAGGGCTTCGTCGTCGAGCGGGTTGGCGATCGTCGCCAGCAGCGCGCAGACGTCGGCCACCTGCTGCTGGGACCAGTAGCCGCGACCGCCGACCACGTAGGGGCGCAGGCCGGCGCGCGCCAGTGAGTCCTCGTAGGCGTCGAGGTGGGTGAACGCGCGCAGCAGGACGACCATCGCGCCGCGGTCGACCCCCGCGTCGTGGAGCTCGCGCAGGCGGGCCGCCAGCGCGCGCGCCTCGGCGAGGCAGTTGAGCGGCGTGCGGCCGTCGATCGCCGGGTCGAGGTCGATGCCGTCCTCGTCCCAGCCGTCGCGGGCGGTGAGGTGGAGCTCGACTGCCGGGCCGGTGCCGCGGGGGGCGGGGGACGCGGGCGGCGCGCCGACCCGCAGCGGGCGGTAGGCGGCGCCGAGCAGCGCCTCGCCGAAGAGGTTGACCGCGCCGATCACCTCGGGGCGGGAGCGGAAGTTGCCGCTGAGGCGCATCAGCTCGGCGCCGGGGTCGGCGTCGATCTGTTCGCGGCGGCGGCGGAAGACATCGAGGTCGGCGTGGCGGAAGGAGTAGATCGACTGGAGCTCGTCGCCGACCACGACGAGCTGGGACTTCGGGCCCTGTAGCGCCTCGATCAGCCGCAGTTGCAGGCGGTTGGTGTCCTGGAACTCGTCGACCAGGAGGTGGGAGAAGCGGCCGCGGTAGGCCTGGCCGATCTCGGCGCGCTCGAGCAGACGGGCGGCCAGGATCTGGAGGTCCTCGAAGTCGATCCCGGCGCGGCGCTCCTTGGCGGCCTCGAAGGCGGCGGTGTAGAGGCGCAGCAGCTCGGCCAGGTGGCCGTAGGCGACGCCGCCCTCGCCCGCCTCGGCGGTGCTGGAGATCGCGTCGTCCAGGGCTTCGCGGAAGAGCGCCAGCGCTTTGGCGGTGCCGCCGGGGCGGAGCGCTTCCAGCTCCGCCAGCGAGGGTGGCGGGCCGGGCTGGCTGAGGCGGGCGAGTGCCTCCTCCAGCACGGCGCGCTTGCCGTTGCCCTCCTTCAGCTCCTCGAGGCATTCGCCCGCCGCCTCGATCGCGCGCGCGATCAACTCGGTGGGGTCGGAGACGGGCGGGTCGGGCAGCGCCGGGTCGGCGACGCCGCGGCTGCGCAGCTCGTCGTGGGTGGCGCCGATGACGCCGCGCAGGCCTTCCAGGTCGTAGGCGGCGACGGTCTCCTCGCGCGCGGGCTCGCCGCCGGCGAGGAACTCGGCGAGGGCGGCGTCGAAGGCCTCGCGGGCGGCGCGCTGGGCCTCGGGCTGGTCGAGGACACGAAATCCGGGGTCGACGCCCGCGGCGACCGGGTGGGCGGCGAGCACGCGGTTGCAGAAACCATGGATGGTGGTGATCCAGGCGCCGCCGATGGTGGAGAGGAGGGCCGCGGCGCGCACCGCGGCGGCGCCCTCGCCGGCGGCGCGGCGGGAGAGCTCGGCGCGCACCCGGGCGCGCAGCTCGGCGGCCGCCTTGTCGGTGAAGGTGAAGGCGAGGACGGCGTCGGGGGAGATGCCCTCGTCGACGACCAGGCGGACATAACGCTCCACCATGACGCCGGTCTTGCCGGAGCCGGCGCCCGCCTCGAGCAGGACGTCGCGCCCGCGGGCTTCGATCGCGGCTGCCTGCTCGGGGGTGGGGGAGCGCTCGACCGCGGGCTCGGCGGGAGCGTCGGCCGCGGCCATTGGCGGATTATTCGGCGGCACCGCGCTCGCGTCGGTCGGCGCGTCCGCGTCGGGCATCGCGTCGCTCATCGCTCCCACCCTGCCTCGTTCTCTTCGCGCTCCACATAAGAGGGGGCGCGATCACGACGACAGATCGGCGCGAACGAGCACCAGGTCGGGCAGACGTCGTGGCCGCGGAGGCCCTCGCGCGGGCCGGGGTCGCGGCGGATCTCCCCGGCGCGGATGCGGGCGACGATCTCGCCGCCGCGCCGGCGCGTCGTCTCCAGGATCTCCTCCAGCTCCTCGTCGTCGACCACGTCGGGCCGGTAGAGGTCGTAACCGGCCAGGTCGCCCGCCGAGCTCTTCGCGACGACGCCGCGCGGGCGGCGGTTCGAGGTCCCGCGCAGCGGGTGGTAGAGGCCGCCGACCGGGTCGGCGCCCCAGTGGATCTGCGCGGCAAGCAGGTAGAGCGGCAGCTGCAGCTTCGCCCGCTCCTCGAACTTGTCGCGCGGCGTGACGCCTGCCGCCAGCTTGTAGTCATGGACGACGGCGCGACCGTCCGGCGCCCGGTCGACCCGGTCGATCGCCCCGTGGAGGCCCCAGCCGCCGAGGTCGAGGGTCGGCCGCTCGGCTTCCTCGTGCGCGCCGAAGCGCGCCTCGAGCAGCCACGGCTCGAAGCCGCCGGTGTCGCGGGTCGCCTCTTCGCCGAGGAAGCGCTCGAGCAGCCGCTCGACTCGCCGCGCCATCGCCCGCTCGGCCGGATGGCCGCCGACTTCCCGCTCGGCCAGCTCCTCGGCCAGGAAGGTCCGGCCGCGGTCGACCCAATCGGGTAGGGACGACGAGCGGGGAAGGGGGTCGCCACCGGGGCGCTCCCGGTAGAGGCGCTCCAGCACGGCGTGGATGAGGCCGCCCTGGACGAGCGGGTCGGGGACCGGGTCGAGCGGCTCCGGCGCCAGCTCGTGGCCCGCGAACCAGCGGTAGGAGCATTCGTCGAAGCCCTCCAGGGTGGTGCCGCCGTAGGCCTCGACCGCGGCGAGCGAGGCGAGCACGGCCGGGTTGGTGAGCGGGCCGGGAGCACGCGAGGCGGCCTCGGCGCGACGGGCGCGGCGCAGGCGATCCTCGAGCGCGGCGACGAGCTCCGCGTCGTCCCGTCCGTCGCTCGCGGCCGGCGCGGCGTCCCCGGCGCCACCATCAGGAACACCCCCTACGTTTGTAACCCTCTGGGTGACAAACGTAGGGGGTGTTGCGCCGCCGCCGTCGATTCCCACGGCGGCGAGCAGCGCGCGCGGGTCGACTTTGGGACCGTGGGCGGCGAGCGCTCGGGCCAGCTCGTCGGCCGAGGGCGCTTCGGCGAGCGGCGCGACCACGTCGGCAAGTCCGCGCTCGCGGGTGATCGCCGCCTCGACCAGGTCGGCGCCGTCGGCGGGCGGCGGCGGGGAGATCAGCGCGCGCACCTCCTTCAGCAGCGGCGAGCGCGACTCGGCGGCGCCGTTCTCGTCGCTGTCGCGGTAGGAGAGGAAGAGGCGGCGGCGCGGCAGCGCCAGGCAGACGCCGAAGAGATAGCGCTCCTCGGCTTCGGTGTCGCGGCGGGGATCGAGGCCGAGCTGTTCCCGCTGCGCCTCCGAGAGGAAGGGGTCGCCGCCGCGATCGCGCCGCGGGAACTCGCCGTCCTGCAGCGAGCCGACGAGGACGTGGTCGAAGCGGGCCGCGCGCAGGCGGTAGGGGCTGGCGATCCGCACCCGGCCCTCGACCGGTCCGCTCCAGACGCGGAAGTCGAGCGCGGCGACGGTCTCGGCGAGGCGCTCGGGGGCGGGAGCGAGCGGGCCGAGCGCGGCGAGGTCGCCGAGCGCCGCGGCGATCGCCCCGGCGGCGCGGAGCTCGAGGCCGTCGCCAGGGCCGAGTCGCGGCCCGTCCTCGCCGGTGTGGAACGGACGCGATGCCATCGTCGCGGCCAGCCCGCCGACCGCGGCGCAGAGCGCGGCCGGGGACTCGGCGGCGGCCTCGCGGAGGCGGCGCAGGTCGCGCGGGTCCTCGCCGGGCGCGGCGCCGTCGTGGTCCGCATCGCGCCCGCCGTCGGCTCCGAGCTCGCCGCGCGCGTCGCCTGGGTCGCCCGCTGCGCGTCCGCCGCTCGCGCCCCCGTCGACATCATCTCCGCCACCTCTACCCTCGCCGCGCCAGCGCGCCAGGGCGGTCTCCGCGTCGGCGATGCGTCCGCGCCGGATCGCCCGCTCCAGCCAGTCGACCCGGCCGGGGGAGAAGCCCGAGGGGCCGCGCAGGTAGCGGAGGAGGTCGGCGGCGCGGCCCGCGCCGAAGGCGGTCTCGAGCAGGGCGACGACGGCGCCGCCGACCGAGGTCGAGGCGACCGGCACCTCGGCCTCGAGCGCGGCGGCGATCCCGTTCGCCTCGAGGGCCGCTTCGACCTCCGGGCCGCGCCGCCCGGGATCGCGGAGGGCGACCGCGATCTCGTCGGGGGCGGCGCCCGCGTGGACCAGGCGCGAGACCTCGGCGGCGATCGCTTCCGCCTCGGCGCGGGTCCCGGCCGAGCGCAGCATGGTCAGGTCGGAGCGCTCGGGGAGGGGCTCGGGCATCGCGTCGGGGAGGCCGAAGCCGCGGGCGAGCGAGAAGAGCTGGGCGCTCTCGGTGTTGGCGGGGTCGGCGGCGAGGATCGTCTCGTCGACCGGCCCCAGCGCGCGCAGCTGTCCCAAAAGTTGCCCGCGCGCGACGAGCGCCTCGTTGCCGGGCTCGAAGGGGACCGCGACGGTGACCTCGGTGTGGGCGGTGAGGGCGCCGACCAGGTCGAACTGCGCCGGGGTGAGGTCGTCGAGCCCGTACAGGAAGACCGGCCGGCCCGCCCACGGGCCGGGGTCCGCGCGCAGCAGGGCGGTCGCCTCGCGGGCGATGCCGGCGGCGTCGAGCCGATTGCTGCGTTCGCGTGCCGCCTCGTAGCCGGCGAAGAGCGTGGCGACGTCGGCGAGGTAGGCGGAGCCCTCCAGCGTGCCGGCGCTCGCCTCGACGTCGCGTGGCCCGACCCCGGCGGCCTGCAGCTCGTCGAGCAGGCGGCAGAAGGCGGCGGCGAAGCCGGGGCGCCCGGCGGAGCGGCGCAGCGGCCCGAGGCGCCCCGTCAGCCCCTCGACCGCGAGCTCGACGCAGCGGCGGCGCTGGGCAGGGGAGAGGACGGCGCCGGGCGGACGCCCCGCCGCGGTCGCGATCTGCCCGAACAGCGCGCCGAAGGTGAGGACCGTGCCACCCAGTGCGGCGGCCGCCCCGAGGGCCGGATCGCAGAGCTCGCGCTCGAAGGCGAAGACGTCGTCGACGGTCGGCACCACCAGCACCGGGTCGCGCTCCAGCGACTCCAGGTAGCGGCGCCGGACGAGGCCGGCGCGCCCCGAGCTGGGGGGTCCGAGGATGAGTTTCAGCGGCACCCGTCCAGACTATGTATGACGGCGGCGCACCCCCGCGGGCCGGCCCGCGGGCGCCGCCTCGCGCCACTCCGCTCCGCACACCGCAAACTGGGCATTCCCGCTGCCGTTTTGCCGTCCCCCGACCCCCCTAAATTTGCCTCATCGAATGTCCCTCTGCTTCGTAGATCCAGCCGATGCGATCCGTGCCATAGCCGACTCGATCGGCCGTGAGGCCCGTCGCCAGCTCCTCGGCGAGGCGGTGCGCGCCTGGGTCGACGAGATCCCGGACTCCGAGCTCGAGATCCACTACGCGAAGGCGATCGCCGAGCTCGACGAGCACGACCTCTCGATGCTCGCCGCCTGGCACGGCTCCCTCGAGGTCGGCCAGCCGATCCCCAACCGCGATTTCCTCATGGGCGCCTTCGGCTCGCTCGGCGAGAACCGCCGTGAGGCCCTCAAGCTCGCCGCCGGCTTCCGCGGCGAGGAGGCCGTCGACGCAGGGGTCACCGAGGACGACGCCCTCGAGCTGGTCCTCGGCCTCCTGGCCCCGCCCCGCCTGATGCAGCTCGCGGTCGAGGCCGTCGAGCTCTACATCTGGGACCGGGCTGGGTCGGACAACTAGACGTCGATCCCAGGGGAGGGTGGGGACGGGCGGGGCCCCAGGCCCTTGCGGCCGTCCGAGGTGCGTCGATGGTGGTCCCGGGCGCCTCATGGGGGTCCTGGCAGGCTGTGACCCCCATGAGGCGCCCGGGACGTGAGGC
>Ga0207652_10003347_pt1 | contig 13249 bp, 14 predicted proteins | sample KBSC63BmetaG_FD_184334 | JGI IMG/M metagenome (GOLD analysis project Ga0207652, IMG submission 184334) | Corn rhizosphere microbial communities from Kellogg Biological Station, Michigan, USA - KBS C6-3B metaG (SPAdes) (version 2) | ecosystem: Host-associated > Plants > Roots > Rhizosphere ... | reverse complement strand
ATTTGGGGATACCGCAATCCCAGCTTTTTATAATAGGCAATTATTTCGGCGTATGTGGCCGTGTAGTTTTTGTCCTTACTTAATTCAAAGGGGGTCAATTGCGCATGTAAACTGCTAAAAGCAAAGCATATCGATATTGCCAGGAGGATCTTTCTCATAAACCGGGTTTTGGCAAATATAGACAAGAATCAAGATATTCATAAGCCGGGAACCAGCGGCTTAAAAACATAACTTAAACCTTATCTTGCTTCTTAATCGCAGCTGAAATATCGTCCTGTATTTTTTTTGGAAGCGACTTAAAAACCAGCTCGTAGGAGTGGTCGATCAGCTCGATCAGCAGCTTATGGGGCAGGCCGCCGTTCATATATACGGTGTTCCACATTTTTTTGTTCATGTGGTAGCCGGGCTGCACCTCGGCATAGCGTTCTCTTAGCTCAACGGCGCGTTCGGGATCACATTTCGCGTTAAAGCTGTCACCGTTGCTTATGCCGGTTAACAGGAACATTTTTCCACCAACTTTAAAAACAAGGGTGTCCTCGCCAAAGGGCAGGCCTTCGGTGGTGCCGGGTTTGTTAAGGCAGTGATCGCGAAGCTCTTCTAAATTCAATTTGGTTTAATACCTTATCGCTTTATTGTACGATACGATATTACCAAAATAATATTTAAATCCAACAAATATCTGGCGGTATTGGTCGGGCGCATTATTTTTAAATTTCGAAACGGGATCATTATACCCGTCCAGGTTCCCGGCTAAAGCGATATTATGAATATACCCAAAATCTATCGCATAGGCGGGTTCACTGTACGAGTCGTAAAGCTTGATCTCATAACCTACCCGCAGGGGCAGTAAAATGCCTACACTGCTGTTGTTTCCCGGAAACCTGTACGTTTTATCGTAAATGCTGTATCGCTGGTTTTGAATAGAATTAGCCACAAAACCTATACCTGTGCCAACGTAAAAGTTTTTCGCAATGTTTAACAGGGGTTTATCCGAGTAGTCTATTACTGTTCCTAACTGGAAATCGCCATGTACAAAAAAAGCTTTGTAGTGATTATCATATACCCTGCCGTATTTATCTAACCCGGGTGTTAGGCCACCACCCGACAGTTCCCCGGTTTGCAACTCGGCGGCAATAGGCAAATACGGGTTGTAGTTATATATGAAACTCATATTAAACTCCGGGTGGTTATACTGATTATTAACATTGGTATAACCCCGGATATAACTTGCATCGATACCAACGCCAAATTCCTGGTAATTATAATACCCTTGTGCTTTACCCAAAGCCGCGGTACAAAGTCCGATTAAAAGTAAAATAATCTTTTTCATGGTTAATAGTTTTATTAACGTTTACAAACAATTGATTTCTTTTCCCGGATCATCACTTCTGATTCGCCGTGAGCTTAAATCAATTAGGGAATAGCCTTTTTACGTTAAGGACGATGGTTTGGTTACATATATTATTGCGAAACAGATGGCTGTAGCTGCAACTAAAGGATAGCTAAATCCCTGTTAAAGAATAAGTAACTTTTAAATATTGGATACAACGTATCTGCGGTTCTTTGTATTTTTAAGCGCTGCGCTCAAGCTGCCACTTGTCAAATAACACTTTATGAATTTGAACGATTATACCGTTACCGAACGCTTTTTAAGATATGTAACTATCGACACACAATCCGATCCCGCATCCGGCTCGTTCCCATCCACCGAAAAGCAAAAGAACCTTGGGAGATTATTGGTGAACGAATTGCAGGATATGGGGATAGAGGATGCTCATTTGGATGAATTTGGCTACGTATATGCTACAATTCCGGCCAACTCGGCAAAGCGCGGTATACCGGTCATTTGCTTTTGCTCGCATATGGATACTGCGCCCGATTGCAGCGGCGCCGGCGTAAAGCCGCTTCTGCATAAAAACTACCAGGGTGCCGATATTATTTTACCCGACGACCCGTCGCAGGTAATAAGATTGAGCCAGCACGCCGATCTAAAAAATCAAATCGGCCACGACCTGATCACTGCTAGCGGCACAACATTGCTTGGCGCCGACAATAAAGCCGGCGTAGCCGAAATAATGGATGCCTGCTATCAGCTGGTTAAACATCCTGAAATAAAGCACGGCGATATACGCCTATTATTCACGCCTGACGAGGAAATTGGCCGCGGGGTAGATAAAGTGGACATGAAGAAATTGGGTGCTTTTGCCGGTTACACCGTTGATGGAGAAAGCGCCGGAAATATCGAAGACGAAACTTTTTCGGCCGATGGAGCAGTCCTCACAATTAGAGGGATAAGTGCGCATCCCGGTTTCGCTAAAGGAAAAATGGAAAGCGCGATAAAGATAGCGGCGGCAGTCATAGCAGCTGTGCCGGCAGAGCTATCTCCGGAAGGAACAGACGGCAGGAAAGGGTTTATACATCCGGCGAGCATTGAAGGGCATGTTGAGACAGCCACCGTAAATTTTATCATCCGCGATTTTGACGACGAAAAATTAACCGGCCACGCAGCCGTCCTTCGAAAGATCGCCGCCGATATTTTGAAGGAATTTCCGGCCTCGTCCTCGGATCTGCAGGTCAGACCTCAGTATCGCAACATGAAAAACGTACTCCGGCAGCATCCGCAAATTGTCGATTATGCTATGGAAGCGGTGAAACGCGCCGGGTTAAACGCAAACCTTCGCAGTATACGCGGCGGTACCGACGGGTCCCGCCTTTCATTTATGGGGTTGCCCTGCCCGAATATTTTTGCCGGCGAACATGCATTTCATAGCAAACAGGAATGGGTATCTGTACAGGATATGCAAAAAGCCGTCGACACGATTTTGCATTTGAGCATGATATGGGAAGAGCGATACGAGTGAAGGATGCGGTTGTGGCTGTATTATTGCATATCTTAATAACGGCGTGTTATAAAAAGCGATTTTAAATAATATATATTTGAATTGATTTGATAGTCTCCGGTTACTGTATTCAGCTGCCGGCTGAATAAAACGCCCCTAACCGATTAGTTTGTAGCATACTTTGATTAAACAATTACTTAAAACGGTATTTTTTTGTGTAATGGTTGTGTATATGTTTTTCCCCAAATATGCCCGTTGCCAAAATACTTTTGAAAATGCTTTAAAGAAAAAGATGGATTCGCTAGCTTCTGCACCGGCTATATTTAAAAAAGCCGAGCTGCTGCCCAATGATGCTGTTCAAAGCGTGATGACGCCTACGGGATTTGGCGGATTTGGCGCGTATGCATTTGGCGGACTGGGTGCGACCTACCCGCAGGTTTACTCCAACAGGCCCGATGGAATCGGATCGGTTGGTTTTTGCATCGGCGACCCAACTAAGCTGATAAATTTCGCTGCCGGCGTTAACATAGGGAAATTACTGGAACTCAGTGACTATTCATATAATTTTATTGTAAGCAGGAAATTATGGGCCGGTACCAGTGTCTCTGCGGGAGCCTTGCAGGCCTTTGCCAGCGCAAGTGTGTCTGATGCTCCAAGCGCAACGTATTATATTGCTTTCAGCCATTCGGTACAATGGCTGCCCTCCAGGGCGCCGGGCAGCTCGGCGCTTACCTATACTATCGGAGCAGGTAACGGGCGTTTCTGGCAAAAAAGCCCCGCCGATATCAAGGCAGGCAAAGGAGCCCACGGAACGGGTGTATTCGGTGATATTTCTTATGAGCTTTTTAAGCGGGTAGATATAAACGTAGAGTGGACAGGTATGAATTTAGGATTTTCGACCGGCGTACGGCCGTTTAGTAAAAGCGCCCTGTCGTTTGGTATTGGCTTAACAAATTTGACAAGTTATTCTGCCTCTAAGCCATCGTTGGTCGGCTCACTGGGCTACCCGCTGTCGTTAGCCCGGAGATTACCTGTTAATCCAACCCAATCACATAAATAGTAAGAATATGAAAAAAGTCATTTTTACCTTAGCATTTTTATCTATCTTATTCTTTAGCGTACCATTTGCGCGGGCTCAAAGCAATAACTCCGATTTGCACGTGCCACCGCCTGTAATTCCTCCCGTTGTACAAACAACAACAACAACAACCACGACTACCACCACCACGACCACACCCACAACTACGGTAACTACAACTCCTGCCGTGGCGGCGCCTGCGCCCGCCGTTACAACCACAACCACCACGGTTGCGGGTACCCCGGTGGCTAATATAACACCCAGTGTGCCGACCGTACCTACTGCGCCGGCTATACCCGCTGTTTCTACCGCACCGGCTGTAACACCAACTACAACCGCCGCCCCTGCAACCACAACCGCCGCCCCTGCAACCACCACCGCTGCGCCCGCTACCACGACCGCTGCGCCCGCTACCACGACCGCTGCGCCCGCTACCACGACCGCTGCGCCCGCTACCACGACCGCTGCCCCAGCTACAACAACCGCTGCGCCCGCAACAACCACTGCCGCGGCAAATACCATAGCAGTTGCTGTTGTGCCATCGGTTCCCACACTGCCACCTGTTCCGCCAGCGCCGGCAATACCTGATCTTACTTTAGCTCTTTAATCATCTCATTTAGAGTAGTATATGAGGGTTAACAAACAGAATACACTAAAGAATATTGCGTCGGCGGTTTTTATACTGGCCAGTTGCGCAGCAACCGCGCAACAGCACCGGGTATTTACATTCCAGCAGGGCGAAGAATTTGAAAAGCAAATCCACATGAATTCTACCTGTTCTATTCAACGGGGGAAGCAAATACTCAATATCAGCTCGTCTTCGTTTCTTTCCAGGTTATACCAGGTTACAGGAGTTTCCGATACCGCTTACCAGTTTAGCATCACCATAAAAAAGATGGACGACCTGATCAACTTCCAGGGAAAGCGGCTCCATTTCAATTCCGACAACGCCATAGACACAACTTCGCAAATACATAAGGTATTAAAATATATGATGTCCAAGCCATCTTATGTATCGATCAACAAACGAGGTATCATCGTTTCGGCTATTGATGCCAACGCGGAACTGGCCAGCGATACGCTTGTAGCCTTTGCCGGCTTACCCGAGCAAAATTTCGCCAAAGGCGGCCATTTGGATTTGATCGCTGATTTTTCGCCAGGCAAAGCATTAAAAAAAGGATATTCGTGGACGGTATCGTCATCCAATAAGGATCAAAAGATGACAACCGATTTCGTTATCGACAACATAACAGACGCTATCACTATCGTGAAATTTAAAAACTCTATTAAAGGCCAATACCTCAACAGCAACAGTAACGGAACATATATTTTGGACAACAAGTCGGGTATTGTAATACAGAGGCTTGTGGAAAGTGTTTCCACCGGTTACCAGTTAAAAAATCACGTGCTGTATGCCACCACGCGCAGGATCAGCCTGGCTGAAGATTGCGTAAAAGTTTCCGCCACCAGCGCCTCATTAAAGCGATAATCTGGGTTCCATTGTCGGGCAACCTGGGGAAATGGTCGGGGCAATTGTGTATCATTTTCCCCGAAAGTTAACACGTGTTACCCATTAATTAATACCGAATATTTTATAATTGCCTGGTAATTAATTATTTACAAATTTTTATTAACCGGGAATAGTATTTGCCTAATACCCTGTATAAACCTAAAAATTAAATTATTATGAACACATTAGTTTGGATAGGAATAGCAATACAAGCAGTACCGGTTTTCTTCATCATCAAGACAAGCGTTTTAATGATCAAACGCAGGTCGGCTGTTAAAGTGGATTATTAAATTTTAAATTTAATTGTAATATTTGAAAAAAGTTTCCTGTACCCCTGTTACCCCTTTAACAGGCACGAAACGAGTTAATTAAGGATAAATTACTGATTGACCAAAATAAAGAAATGAAAAGACTTTACATTCTGTTGCTGATACTTCCTGTTTTATCAGCATGTACAAAAACTTTAGACTCCGTTCCCGATACGAAGGTGGTATACAGCTTCACTGGCACCCCCGGAGTAACTTACAATGTAACTTATACCGATGGCAGCGGAGCGCCTGTAAGCACTTCTTTCTCTAACCCGACGTGGTCAAAAACGATCACTACCTATCCGTATACCGGCTTTAAGCAGGCGAATTTCACGGTGAACACCGCAACACCGAATGCCAACGCGGTGGGTTCAATGAATATCGCTGTGAATGATAACGTGGTGATCAACGAGAGTAACCTTACCTTTAGCAACACCAACCAGGGTTATTATTATTACGTAGTGGTTTTTAATTAATTGTTAGCGGTTACTACGTTTTACTTTAAAATGCAGCTATTCGTCCAATAGCTTATCCGTCAGTTTTTCAAATTCCTCAATAAACGCGGTGTAGTATATGCCGGTACCCGGTCCGCTAAAACCGGTATGGATTTTACGGACATCGCCCTTCTTATCGATGATTATCGTAGTTGGGAAACCCTTAAAATCCGCCAGCATGGGCAGGCTTTTTTCAGGGTCGCCTTTGGCCGGGGTATAGCCCGTTATCAGCAAGGGGTAGGGCACCTTAAAATGCGATTTTAATTGCCGCAAAGTTTGTTGCGATTTAGAAAAATCGGTGGTCCGCTCATAAGCGAGGCCGACAATTTCCACACCTTTCGGATGATATTTTTTATAATAGCGACTCACAAAATAGTTGGTTTCGTCCATGCAGTTTGGGCACCACGATCCTAATATCTGCACGATAACCACTTTGTTTTTAAATCGTTTGTCGGCGAGGGAAACTTTATTGCCGTTGATATCGCGAAAAGCGAAAGCTATTTTTTTATAACCCGGTTTTAATACGGTAAGCGAATAAGCATCGGGTAGTTTGGCATTTTGATCTTTTACGGCTGTCCATTTATCCTGGCCCGAAATGCCGCTAAATTCCCTTCCCTCAGCTATCGTTTTAGGGTTAACGATTTTTCCGGTAAACAAATAAGCATGTCCGCCGTCAAAACACGAGAGATAAAGCTGGTTACCCGTTACTGTGCCCTCCAGGTAGCGATAATCGCCCGTGATACTCAAAAAGGTGCCCGTTAGTTTTCCGCCGTCCTGTTTAAATTCGCCGACTAATTTTTCTTTATCCGTGCCTTCGCCAAAAATGGCTGCCCAACGGCCCGAGATATTAAACGCCGGCTGTTTGACATCTTTAAAAAAGCGCCAGGATATATTGGGTTGCGCCGTAAATTGCATCACGGCATCTTTACTACCTAAATGTTTTATCCATTGACCGTTTAAACCATGCCCGGCAAATTTTAATTTGAACTCCGAATTAAACAGGGGCATGTGAATAAAAACTGAGTCGCCTTTTACTTTAATATCGGTAACCTTGAACCGCTCGTCCCCGTTTATGATCGCCAGTTGCGGCCGACCCGCAACATTACTGACATTAAAATTAAACGGCAACTCGTTTCCCGATGCGGTTTTTAATACGCCGCGCCAGATACCTGCCTGGAGTTTACTTTGCGCGAAAGTGGTGGTAGCCAAAAACAACAGGACAGCTACGGAGAGGACCTTCAATTTCATTTTATAAATAAGCCTTAATTGAGTTTGTTTGCTATTTCGTCCAGCTTACTTAAAAAACGTTCGTTAAAGTCTTGTTGCTGTTGAAATTGCCGGATCGAAATATCGACGAAATGTTTTAATGTATCGTTGGTCTCCCTTATGAGGCCGGCGTGTTGATTAAGTAGATCAGTATGCTGATTAAGTATATCAGTATGCTGGTTAAGGATCACAGAATGTTCGTCCAGTTTTTCTGCCTGAAGATCCTGTTTGTGCAGCATTTCTGAAATAACAACCAGTAAATCTTTATCTGACATATTCAAAGTTACAAAAGTTTTGCTTTTATTTCAGCACTTCCCGTGATATGACAATTCTTTGAATTTCCGACGTTCCTTCGTATATCTGGGTGATCTTTGCATCGCGCATCATGCGTTCCACATGGTATTCTTTTACAAAGCCATAACCGCCATGTATTTGCACCGCCTCGACCGTGGTTCGCATCGCTACTTCCGAGGCATATAATTTCGCCATTGCGCTGGCCTGGCCATACGGCATGCCGTTATCTTTTAACCAGGCTGCTTTAAGGCATAACAGGCGCGCGGCCTCAATTTCCGTCGCCATGTCGGCCAGTTTAAACTGAATAGCCTGCAAATCGGCAATCGTTTTACCAAATGCCTTTCGTTCTTTCGAATAGTTTAGTGCTAACTCGTATGCCCCTGACGCTATGCCCAGCGCCTGAGCCGCGATACCGATGCGGCCGCCGTCAAGCGTGTTCATGGCAAATTTAAACCCGAAACCGTCCTCGCCTATGCGGTTTTCTTTTGGCACTTTGACGTCCTGGAACATCAGCGAATGGGTATCAGAACCGCGTATGCCAAGCTTGTTTTCTTTTGCGCCGATCGTAAACCCTTCCATACCCTTCTCCACGATCAGGACATTGATGCCATGATGTTTTTTGGCGGCGTCGGTTTGCGCTATTACCAGGTACATTGACGCGGAACTGCCATTGGTGATCCAGTTTTTTACGCCGTTCAGCAGATAATGATCGCCCATGTCGATGGCCGTTGTTTTTTGCGAGGTAGCGTCCGAACCGGCTTCCGGTTCCGATAAACAAAATGCGCCCAACTTTTCGCCCGTTGCAAGCGGCACCAGGTATTTCTGTTTCTGGGCTTCGGTGCCATATTTTTCAAGTCCGTAGCATACCAACGAGTTATTTACCGAGACAACCACCGCAGCCGAAGCGTCGACTTTTGACAATTCCTCTAAAGCCAGTACGTACGATACCGTGTCGAGCCCGCTGCCGCCATAATCAGGCGAAACCATCATCCCTAAAAATCCCAGTTCGCCTAATACCTTTATCTGTTCGGTTGGGAATTTTTGATGTTCATCACGTTCTATCACACCCGGCTTGAGGTCGCCCTGCGCAAAATCCCGCGCCGCCTGGCGTATCATTAATTGCTCTTCTGTTAATTCAAAATACATTACTGGTGATTCTGGTCGCTCAAAAATAACATTATTATGCATGCATAGTAAAATGTTTTGCACAAAAAAAGAGAGCTCTTTTGAAGCTCCCTTTCCCCTAATTAATTTAAACTATTGATTAAACCCAAAACAAAGAACAAAAAACCTCAGCTTGGGCGTCTGAGAATTCAAAAACGATGCTTTTGCATAGGTAGATGTTTTATTGTTTTCACAGATGGTATGCAAGGCTGTTTATCCTCACACAATTGTTGCGCCATATTTTGGCGGCGAAAACCTTTTGTTGAAATAATTTTAAAAAAAATTCATACCATTATAAAAAACTCGCTTTAAATCATTTTTAGCGGTATTTATAGCTAAGAGTTAATTTTTAACCTTTCTTTTTCAAACCGGCTTATTTAAGGACAGCTGTATTATATTATATACATGTCTTGTATTATATTGCGTACAATTCAGTTGAAACAGATGAAAAAAGATACAATTTTCCGTGCCGTTTTAATGGGCATACCAGGTGTGTTAATTATTGGGGCGTGTAATCATAAACCGACAATAAACGCGCAAAATGACGTCATTTTCAAAAACCTCGACGTTTCGGTAAAACCCGGCGACGATTTTTTTAAATATGCCAACGGTACCTGGCTCAGGAAAAACCCCATCCCACCTGCCTATGCTTCGTGGGGCATCGGCAATGTGGTAGAAGAAGAATTAAGAGACCGGCTAAAAAAAATAAACCAAGAAGCGTTAAACGCGCATGCAAAACAGGGAACCAATACCCAAAAGATCGGCGACTTTTACTACAGCGGAATGGATACGCTGGATATACAAAAGCAAGGGCTGGAACCGCTGCGGCCGGAATTAAAAAGAATTGACGCCGTTAAAAACGTTAACGACCTGGTAGATGAGTTTGCACACCTTCAAACCATCGGCGTGGAAACCCCGATAGCGTGCGGTGTGGGGCAGGACCCGAAGAACAGCAATAAAAATATGCTGCAGCTATTCCAGGGCGGGTTGGGACTGCCTAACCGGGATTTTTACTACAATACGGATGCGCACAGCACGACGGTGAGGAATGATTATCAGCAAAAACACCTGCCCACTGTATATAAATTGGCCGGCTTGACGAACGCAGAAGTCAACCAGGCTAGCACACAAACCTATAAGCTGGAGCGCTTTCTCGCCGATAGCTCAAGAAAACTTGAAGACCTCCGCGACCCATATCATAACTACAATAAGATGCCGTTAACCGGTCTTAGCAAACTCGCCCCGGCCATCAATTGGAAGCGCACTTTCCAAAAAATGGATTATGCAAACGTCGACACCGTTATTGTCGGTCAGCCAGAATATTACAGGGCCTTAAATAAGGCGCTCGCGGTTTTCAGTATCGCCGACTGGAAAAACTATTTGCGTAAGGGACTTATAACTGCATTTGGTTCCGCGTTAAGCAAGCCTTTCGACCAGGAAAACTTCCGGTTTTACGGAACCGTGCTAAGCGGGAGCAAAGAACAGTTGCCGCGCTGGAAACGGGTGCTGGATACCGAGAACGGCTTGATGGGCGAGGTGCTGGGGCAAATCTTCGTAAAGGAGTATTTCCCCGAAAAAACCAAGGAGCGTTACGTCAAGCTGGTGGAGGCCATGCGCACCACCTTTAAAGAGCATATCGAAAAGCTGGACTGGATGAGCCCGCAAACCAAGAACCGCGCTTATCAAAAACTGGCCAAAGTGATACCCAAAGTCGGATATCCCGATCACTGGAAAGACTTTTCGACACTCACGATCGATCGCGGACCTTACGCGCTGAACATCATGCGGGCCAACAACTTTTGGCACCGGTACGAAGCCAATAAACTTGGCAAACCGGTGGACCGTACCGAATGGGGGATCACGCCGCAAACCTACAACGCTTATTATAACCCGTCGAATAACGAGATCGTGCTGCCTGCCGCGCAGTTCCTGATCCCCGGCGCAAAGGATGAGGAGGTAGACGACGCCGTTGTTTACGGATACGCGGCCGCTTCTACCATCGGCCACGAGATGACCCACGGATTCGACGATATGGGCCGCCAGTTTGACGCAGCCGGAAACTTAAAAGAATGGTGGCTGCCGCAAGATTCAGTTAAGTTTACACAGCGTGCACAAATGCTGGTGAACCAGTTCAATGGCTACAGCATTTACGGGCTGCACGTGAATGGAAAGGCTACCCAGGGCGAAAACATTGCCGACCTGGGCGGCATCGTAATCGGCCTGGATGCTTTTAAGAAAACAGACCAGTACAAGGAAGGGAAATCCATAAACGGGCTAACGCCGGTTCAGCGCTTTTTCCTGGGCTATGCGCTGGGCTGGCTTGGGCAGGAGCGGAGGGAGGCTTTATCCAGCCAGATCCTCACCAACGAGCACGCCCCCGGTTTTATGCGCGTTAACGGACCGTTTACCGACGTGCCTGAATTTTACGACGCCTTCCATATAAAAAAAGGCGACCACATGTGGCTCGACCCGGCTAAGCGGGTAAAAATATGGTAGAGACGTCCCGTACGTACGGGACGTCTCTGGCTAAACGCCTTGCTTTTATGTAACGCCCTTTTATCTATATTTGAGCATGCATATAACACATGCGCTGCACGCCTGGTGGCAGCATCAGTCGCTGCTCGAAATCATGGGCGTCATTACCGGCCTGCTTTGCGTTGGCCTGGCGGCGCTCAACAATATATGGAACTGGCCCATCGCCATTATAAGCGTGGGCATCTACATTTTTATTTTCTTCGACAGCCACCTGTATGCCGACATGGGCCTGCAGGTGTATTTTATGGCCATGAATATTTACGGGTGGTACTATTGGAGCCGAAAGCCGGCCACCGAAGAAAAGGCGCCCGTGGTACGCATAACACAGCAGGAGGTTATCTACTCCGCTATCGCGGTGGCCGTATTCACGGTCTTCCTGGGCTCGGTGCTAAAATACACGCCGGCGTCGTACCCGTACGTCGATAGCTTCTGCGCGGCATGCAGCTTGGTGGCCCAGGTATTTTTGGCGCGCAAGGTATTGGAGAATTGGCTGATCTGGATCTTCGTCGATATCATCTACGTGGGCGTTTATATCTTCAAAAGCCTCGACCTCACCGCCATCATGTATGCCGTGTACGTTGGCTTGGCCCTTTGGGGGTATATCGACTGGCGCAAGGACTATCGGAAACAGCTTCATATTTCGGATTTCGGAAGTTCGATTTCGGAATTATAAAAAGAAGATTGACACCGCTATCTGTTTATCGATTCAAGGTTTAAGCTAAACAACTTCTCAAATCCGAAATGCGCAATCCGACATCCGAAATCCTCAAGATCGCCGTCGTCGGCCCCGAGTCGACGGGCAAATCAACCATGTCGGCGCACCTGGCAAACCATTATAATACCGTTTGGGTTCCCGAATACGCCCGCGGCTATTGCGAAAAGCTTACCGCACCGCCTACCTGGCAGGACGAGATCAATATGTTTTACGGGCAGCTGGCGCTGGAAGAAGAGTTGCTGCCCAAAGCCAATAAGCTGCTCATCTGCGATACCACCTTTATCACCGTCAAGATCTGGAGCGACTACACCTTCGGCCGCTCGCCGCAGGAAGTACTGGATGAATTGCCCAAACACCCTTACAATCTTTACCTGCTGCTGGATATCGACCTCGCCTGGGAGCACGACCCCCTCCGCGACTTCCCCCACATGCGCGACCACTTTATGGCCGTTTGGCACAAGGAGCTGCAGGCCCTAAACGCCCACTACCAGGTGATCAGCGGCACCGGCCCCGAGCGTTACACCAAAGCCGTAAACGCGATCGACGATTTTTTGCTTGCGCGATAACTCATTGAAAGCAGATTCAACTTTTCGTTTTTAACTCAGCAACTTTTTTTTACATTTGCAACCCGGGATTTGGGCTCAATTCGGCTCATCGTCCCGCAAATTAACCGCGCCTATAGCTCAGTCGGTTAGAGTAGAAGACTCATAATCTTTTGGTCCCTGGTTCGAGCCCAGGTGGGCGCACAGTTAGAAAGCTTCCTTAAGGAAGCTTTCTTTGTTTAACGCCTTTGGGCGAGAAGTTTATCCTGACGAAGGAAGGAAGCCCAGGTGGGCGCACATTAAAAGCAATTCAAAAGAATTGCTTTTTTGGTTTAATCCTGTTGGGCGAGAAGTTTATCCTGACGAAGGAAGGGAGCCCAGGTGGGCGCACATTAAAAGCAATTCGAAAGAATTGCTTTTTTGGTTTAAATCAGTTTGGGCGAGAAGTTTATCCTGACGAAGGAAGGGAGCCCAGGTGGGCGCACATTAAAAGCAATTCAAAA
>Ga0207652_10003339_pt1 | contig 13272 bp, 17 predicted proteins | sample KBSC63BmetaG_FD_184334 | JGI IMG/M metagenome (GOLD analysis project Ga0207652, IMG submission 184334) | Corn rhizosphere microbial communities from Kellogg Biological Station, Michigan, USA - KBS C6-3B metaG (SPAdes) (version 2) | ecosystem: Host-associated > Plants > Roots > Rhizosphere ... | reverse complement strand
TCGGAAGACTCTGTCACCGGCGTGAATCGCCCTGGTTGCAGACGCCTTGAACTAAGGGGATTCTGGCTGGCGAACTGGGGACTGTCCCCACCTTGTCCCGGCCCAAGATCGAGCGAGATAGAATAGCCTGAGTACCTGACTTCACAAGCGAGGATGGCGGAACTGGTAGACGCGCCAGACTTAGGATACTGCCGACGGTGCGGTCTACTGCAGTCACTGAGACCGCAAGGCCACGTCGGATGCGAGGGCAGGGCAGGGGGGCCGTAGGCAACGCCTACGGCCCGACCGCACCAAACCGGCACGCTTGGCAACGCTATGGCAACGCCCCTGCTCGAGCGCCCGATCAGCGCGACCGGGACTCCCCACCCTGCTCACCTACCCCAGGCCACTCGGCCACGTGCCACACCGGCACCCCAGGGCAGTGTCCGCGCCCGGCCGGCGGTCCTCCGTGCCAACCGGGGAAGGACGGAGTTCGTGGACAGACGGACTCCCCGGACGCATCGCCCCAAGCCGGTACCGTGACGCTCAGTCACCATCTTCATCAAGACCGCCGGGAATGACCTCGGCGGCAATGACGCGATCGAGATAACTGAGCATCCAGCCTGCTTTCGCCTCGCGTTTCAATTGGGCGGGCGACTTCGGACTGATACCGCTCGCGACACGAACATGTTCCGCAACCACTGTCCGAAGCCGACGAGCTTGGCCGTTGTAGTAGCGCTTTCGCTTCCCCGTCTCTCCCCGGGAGATGATCTCAAGATATCGAAGGCCATCGATGTCGATGTCCCACTGCATAGTAGTAGGGGCATCGGTATCGTCTGGCTTGAACGGATTCACCACGAAAGGTGCGGCCTCGGGCGTAACGACGAGTCGCGGATACATCGCGACTTGTCTCTCAATTTCGTAAGCATCTACTAGGGCCGGACCGAACAGAAGCGACTCCGTGTGATGAATCTCGCCCCGAACAATGGCTCCGCGAGGATATTGGCCTGACAGGACAAGAACCGAGCACAGCAACTGCACCTCCCAAGTCATCCAGCCGCACTCTCGGACGTCAGCGGGGCAGGACAGAACGACCGTATCAGAGAAGTACGAAAATCGCGTATTCATCGCGGCAATGTTCTTGTTGAGGAACTCCTCACGCCGTTCTTGGCTCTTTTGGGAGAGAAATGTCAACCGACGGACGATCTCGGTGAGCTTGCTCAGTTCGTTCGAATCCGTCTTAGACCGTCGAAGGAGATCCGACCAACCGAGAATGTCGATGAACGCTACGATCCTGTCTTCGTAAGGGGGCGGTGTCATCTAGGTTTCCTCGAGGAATATCTCAATGTCACGTTACGCACGCTGGTTCGCGCCGTCCGACAGGAGTATACGGTTGCGCGCTATCCCGGTTTTGCTCGCTTTGCGAGTAACTTGGAAACAGCCTGATGCAATTCGGTTTGGTCCTTCAAGGCCTGGTCTATGCGTTCCGCAAGATCCGTCAGAACAACGCGGACGCTTCCGGCAAGCTCAAGGCAGTGCTCATCCGATGCGGCGTGAAGCCCGTCGCTCAAAGCTGCATAGAGCACGGTAAGCGGGTTATGTCCCTTCACCTTCAGAACATCAGGAATACCATCCTTGATTAGTTCCACCGCGCGACTAAACTGGCTTTCCTTGCTGGCCGCCATGAGGTTTGTTAGCATCTCCGGCGGCGCTTCAAGTCGTTCGGCAACCTTGATAATTTGACCGATCAATCGCTGCCATTGCGACTCAACCACTCTCCGGTAGTAGGAAAACGCACCAATTCCTAGACCTTGGGTTTCGGCGCGCCGACCTTTCAAAAATGAGTCTCTTTCAGGTCCAATAAGGGAAATCACCCGCGGCGGGGTGAACGGTCCAAACGCTGGCACCTCGCCTAGCTTCTCTATTTCGCCAGCAGGTCCCTGAGTCAGACGGGAGCGGATGGCGAAAGTGCGCCTCGAAATTCCACAATTTCGGCATTTGTAATACAGAAATCGAAACGACCACTTCTCATCGACCGAGACGCCGGAGCTATTTTCGCAGAAAAACAGGCGCACGCCGGTGCATTGTCCGTCGGGACAGTGGATTCTGATATCCGATGTTAGGAACTCATATCTACCGGTGTGGTTCAGGCGTCCGAGAACCGCGATTGTGGCGCGGCGGCCCGGAGGAAAACTTTCCAGGGCAACCGAAAGATCTACGGTCTCTGCGACACTAGCTTCCCCGGTGGTCTCCCCTTTGGTCGACTCGGGGGCTCCTAGCGGGTCTTCCCCAGCGGTTGCTTTAGGTGGGCGTGGCATCAAGCGGCTACTTTACCTCACCTGACGAGTTCGTCGGCGTCTTGCACTCACTGAAGGCGTCTCGCCACCCCTGTTAAGGAGAATGTGCCGGCAGAGTGCACCGCCGGTATCGTGGTCCAGAGGAAGGTCGACATGTTCGTCTGCGACGATCACGACGTAGCGCCGGGTCGATAGCTCGAAACCGCCCAACGCGCCCCTGTGATAGAGGGCGAGTTGCGTGTGAGCTTCATCCATGTTGCCGCGGACGTCGGCGGCCGTCGCTGCGAGCTTCCACTCCGTCAAGACGAAGGCCTCGACGTCGGAGGCTCGCGGCTCGTCCTGGGAGAGCGGCCGGCCTAGGATGAGATCCGTGCGCGCTCCGACTGCGTCCGCCTTGAACGCCCACACGCCGTGGGCAAGCAGGTGAAGGGCACCCAATGTTTCGCAGGCGACCTCGCCACCGGCGCCGTACCAGCGTCGCCGGACATCATCATCCGCGGCAAGGCTCCGCTGCAAGTGGAGGAATGCACGTTCGACAAGGCGGCGCGCTGCGACCTCGTTGTCCGAAAAGGCGTAGTCGAGTTCTGTTCGAATTACCCGGATCGCAGCGATTACTTGAAGGACTGCATGTTCCTCGCCGGGCTGTCCGTCACCGGCGAGCGTCTCGCCGAACCTGTTAAGGAATCCGTCAAGTACAGGGATGGCTGCCGACGGCAACACGGATCGGAAATTGTCTCGAAACACTGTCATCGCTCGAAGTGTCCGATAGGCGGATGGTCGAAGAACGCGATTGACGACATACAACGCGTCGTTGTTCTGAACGCCGAGAGACCGCATCAAGTCGCTGCCGGAGGCGTTCAGCCCCTCGATTCGGGCGGCCAGCGCGCGCCATTCGGAAAGCCACGTCATCGCCCCGCTGTTTAGCACCGCACCACGGTCGGTGTCGCATGTAACCGCCGCGCGCCGATCGACGCGTCCACGCGCCGATCAGCTTTCGCACTGAGAAGGCGCGTCATAGTCGTCACGTAAGATCGCTGGACGTCTGCGCAGGCGCGAGGTACTTCGATCGTACCGGGCAGCGCCGCGACTGATCCTCGCGACGTGGGCCGCGCTTCGCACCCGCGGCCCGGCCTGGGATCCCTTTCTTGGTGCGCGCAGGTGCGAGCGTGGTCGATCCCAAGCAGAGGTTCCTCCGGGAATTCCGGCACAGCGACGATGACCATCGTCCCGTCGAAGAAGCGGAGCTCCTTACAGACGACCGTTGGTCAGCGGCGCTCACCCGGGCACACGTGGGAGGCGTCTCCTGGCCCGGCGGCCGCCCGACCCGCTGCGGCTGGTGGTGGTGCTCTGGAAATGTCCCGGATCCGCTCTGGAAGGATCTGGCGAGGGCGCTCGTAATCCTCCGACAGGCCGGAATCGATCCGTCTTCCCGTGGCGTGGCGCAGCTCGCGGAACGGGTCCCCACGGCCGATGCGTGGGCGACCGAGCAAAGCCAGTACGAAAAGCTCCTCGACGGCCTTCGTCAGGTGGACGTCAGCGGTGAGGCGTTGCGCCTTCGACGGAAATGGCTGGAGGAGCTGTCCCCGCACGTCCGAACCCTGCGGGACCGCTTCCCGCGACGGTCACCCGGCCGCCGGGGCCCCCCGCAGAAAGTGGGCCTGCGAGAGGTGCTGCTCGCCGCCCACGAGATGGGGTTGACGGGCGACATCGTGGCCGCCTCGCTCTTGCTCCTGGGCGCCGACAAGCGGCCCCTGAAGGCGATCACCAAGTCGATCGGCGACGCGCGGAGGCGGGAGCCCATCCCGCAATTCAAGAATCCGCCGATTTAGAGTAACTGCCGGCGCTTCATCACGGGCTCATCATGGGTTCCGTCATGGAGAAACACCGCCCGCTTCCAGCGCACCGTCTGCGCGAAATCGCCTACCACTCTTCGACTGACCCGCGGACCGTCGAGCGGGTCATCAGGGGCATGCCGACCCGAAACATGCCGCGCGAACGCGTCGTCGCAGCGCTGCGCGCTGCGGGGCTCGAGAACCTCGTGCCGGAGCAGCCCGATGCTCGATGAGGCGTTGCGCGTGCTGGTGGCCGGCGCGGTCGCCGATGCCGTTGCTCCCCTCGAACGCGAGATGCGAGCGCTGCACGCTGCGGTCAGGGCCGGCGCCTCTCGCTGGGTGAGCCGGCGAGAGGCGGCTGAGGCCCTGGGCGTCTCGCCGGACACGATCGACCGACGCCTGCGCGACGGCAGCCTGCGCGTGCAACGCATGGGCCGCACCGTGCGCGTGTTGCTCGAGCCGCCGCCGACCGAGGACAAGATCGGCGAACTGGCGCGGGAGGCGCGCACGTCGTCGTGAGATTCGCCGCCGTCCATCGGACGTTCATGCTGCAGCCGCCGGCGCTGGGGGCGTCGTGCTCTGCCATCGGGGCATGGCTCCGCCTGTTGGTCTTTGCGTCGGACCGAGACAGCGAGCGCGTTCCCGCGTTCGCCAACGAACGCGAGTCCATGACGGCCGCCGGAGTCACCCTGGCCGAGATCGAAGAGGCGGTGGTGGCCGGGCTCGTGAAGAGCGACGGCGAGAGCTTGCTCATCGGAGGCTTCGACCACGCGGGCCTCGCGGCATGTCGAGCACGGGCGGCGGGCGGGAAAGAGGGCGGGCGACACGGGGCAGTCGGCCCCACCGGCAAGCGCGGCGGCAGACCGAAGAAAACCCCTCTCGAACCCCTCAAGGGGTTTCCTGGAAACCCCTCACGAACCCCTCAAGAAACCCCTCACGAACCCCCCTCTCCTCTCCTCTCCTTTCCCTCCCTTTCCGATCCTGAAGATCCGGATAGCTCAGAGCCGCGCGGGGCGCGCTCCGAGCCGGCGGTCGTGGAGACCTTCAAGACGGCGGGCGTGACCCAGCATGAGGTGGGGATCACGCAGGACGACGTCGCGGCGTGGGAGGCCGCCTTTCCGGCAGTCGACGTGATCGGCGAGATGCGGCGAGCGCGGGCCTGGCTCGCGGCGAACCCACGGCGGGCGAAGACTGCGAGGGGCCTGAGGCCCTTCCTCGTGGCCTGGTTGGCGCGCCAACAGGACCGCGGGCCCAGCATCAGCGTGCCGACTGGCAGGGCCAACAGCGCGGCTGACGTCAGGGTCGGTCACGCCCGGGCAGAGACGGCGGTGCACACGAACGGCGAGGTGAAGCTGTGAATGATGGACACGAGAACAACGACGAAGTTCCGCCCGAGTGGCGGGAACGGGACGCGGCAGCGCGTGCCGAGCGCATGCGGGAAGAGGCGGAAGTCCAGCGGCGACGCTCGGAGGCCGTCTCAAAGCTCAAGGTGGCCAGCGGCATCCCGGAGCTGTTCCTCGACATCATCGAAGGGTCAGCATTCCAGGCGACGCCGGCGACGGCCGAAGTGGAACGGGGCAGCTTCAAGATCCTGGTCCTGGCCGGCAAGCCGGGTAACGGCAAGACGGTCGCGGCGTGCCGCTGGCTGCTCGACGGCTTGCACGCGCAGCGGCCGCCGCTCTTCGTGACCGCCGCGCGCCTAAGTCGCTGGGACCGGTACGACAGCTCGGCGATGGACCGGCTGCTGCTGGCGTCGCGGCTGGTACTGGACGACTTGGGCGAGGAGTTCAACGACACAAAGGGGAACTTTCTCGCCGTGTTGGACGAGACAGTCTGCGATCGGCTCTCGAACAAGCGCGCGACCATCGTGACGACGAATCTGGACGTCGAGCAATTCACCTCGCGCTACGGCGTGCGGATCCGCGACCGAATCCGGGAATCGGGCAGGTGGGTCGGCTTCGCACAGCCCAGCATGCGCGGAGCGCCCGACGCGGCGATCGACAACGGTCCTCTGCTGCGCCCTGGTGCGGCCCACGGCCGGCGGGGGATGGCTTGACCACGTCGCTTTCCACGATGAAAAGCGGACAGCCCCGACCCTGCGCGGCCAGCCACAGCGCAGGCACACCAGGGGGGGCGCGCGTGGCAGGTTTTGGCAGACCGGGAGGCGGATCGTGACTTCAGTGCCGGAGCTGGAGCCCCCGCAACTGGCGGTGATCGAGGCGCTGCTACGGGGCGCCACCCGCGAGCAGGCTGCCAGGGCGGGCGACATGTCCGAGCGTTCGGTGTATCGCCTCCTGGCCGACCCGGTTTTCAGCGGGGAGCTCTTGCGCCAGCGCGCACGCCTGGTGAGCGGGGTGGCCACACAGCTTGCGGTGGCAGCGCCCGCCGCTGTGCATGCCTTGCGCGACATGGTCAGCGGTGCGGCACCGGCCACCCTGGGGAGAGTGGCGGCCGCGAAGGCGCTGCTGCACGCGCTGGTGACGGTGGACAACCACGCGGATGTGCTGCGACGCGTGGAAGCGCTCGAGCAGCAGGCCGCGCAGGCCAAGCGCAGGCGGCGCCAGCCATGGCAGTGATGACGCCGAGTGCCGCCCGCGTCGCCACGATCATGAAGAGCGCGCGCTTCCGCGCCGCGCTGTTCACGCAGATCCGTCGTCGGCGAGCCCTGCCGTCGCCGCGGACCGTGAATGGGCTCTTAGTGATGGTCCTCCGCCTGATGGGCGTGGGCGTGGCGGGGGTCGCGATTGAGACGATAGGCGTGTCGCGGAATGAGGTCGAACTCGTCTTCACGACGGCGGCCCGCACGAAAGGAAGGACCGATGCGAAACAGACTTCGACGGATGGGCGGCAGCTTTCAGCCGCGGCGCGAACCGTTCAGCCCGATCGACCGCGCGGCGCTGGGCGCCGAGGTCCGGCGGCGCCTCGAGGAGGCGTGCCGCGAGGCGGCCGCCGAGCCGGGACACCGCCCGTTCGTCGCGCCGTTCCCGCGCGCGCCGGGAGAAAGCCACCGGTCGTACCTCGCTCGGCTCGTCGAGGACGAATCCGCGCAGAAGGCCGGCGCAGGCGGCGGCCCCGGTGATGGCGACGAACCGGGCTAGCCAAGAAACTCGGTGCTGGATTTTGAGGACCAGAAACTAGGAACTGAAGATCTTTCCCATGCACCTCACCACCAAGCCCGTACCAAGCACCATTCGTCGCCGGGCACAGCAGCTCGTCAACGAACTGGGCCCGAAGCGAGCCGCCGAGCGGGTTGGCCTGTCGGCGACCGCTCTGCTTCGGTGCACCAGCGGATGCCCCGTGCGAGCGGGTACCGCTGCGGTTCTCACGCTCGCATTTCAACGAAGGGACTGACAGATGACCACGAATGAACGAATCGAAGCGATCCGCACGAGCCTTGTGCTGCTGGCCGGACGCGCGCCGGCGACCTTCACCAGAATCGAGGCGTTGATCAACAGCGAGGCAGCTAGCGCGCCACTGATCGCATCGCAGGGCGCCGAGTTGACCGCCGAGGAGCGATCGATGGCCTCGGCTTTCCACGGGGGCGAAGAGGAATTTCGCACACTGAAGGGCGTCGCGCTGGGACGGATCGCGCGGCTCCAGAGCGCGGACCGTGAACGTCTCACGAGAGTTCATGGCCAGAACTGGAGTGCCATGGCGGCCGCGATCGATCGCGAAGGTCTGGTGGTGGGATGACGCCCAAGCCGTGGAACGACGAACCGCGTGACGAGAACCTAGTCGCGTTCGGCGAATTGACTGCCGCGCAGCAAGAAGCCGTCACCGGCGCCGTGCAGGCGGCGATCGACATGATCGCGGGCCCGAATCCAGAGCGCGCGGCCTCCCTTCAGCTTGTCGCCATGCGCGCGATGCCGTCGGTGCTGCGCCACGCGGTCACCGGTGAAGTGTCGATCGGCGTCGAGTTTCCGCGATTTCCCCCGGATTTCGATCGCGGAAAGCTGGGCGAGGCGGACCGAATGACGTTCGGCAACTCGGAGGTTCGCCTGGCTGCCGCGCGGGCTGGGAACGAAGCCGACAATTTGTTCACGATGGGAGTTCGCCGGCCCGTGGCGCTTCGTGAAGCGTTGGAGCTGCTGACGTCCGACGGTTCACCGGAGCGAGAACTCGCCGCGCGTCGTAAGCAGGTTGCCGTGCGCATCGCGGCCGAAAAGGAGGCCGCGGCTCGCGCCGTGGCGAAGGAGACCGAATTCACTCGCCAGCAAGAGGCCTGGCGTCGACGGAATGCGACTCAGCTCGAGCGATGGGAGCGGGCTTCTCGGCTGGCTCAGATCCTAGCGACGGCGGCGGAAAGCTATTCGACGCTGCGAGAATTCGCCGCGCTGGTCCTGGAGCTCGAAACGAGCTCCAGACCGCTCAGACTGCCGGCGTGGTTGGAGGCCCCCGAACGCGACGAGCTGCCCGCTTGGGCGCAACCACGCGCACGGTGATCGAAGGACGCCGAAACGCGCAGCAGCACCTCACTACTCGAACATCAGACAAGGAACTCCATCGTGGAACACGAACTTGCAAGCAATCGAATCCGGCGACGAGCCCAGCTCGCCCGGGAACACTTGTCGGACCTGCCGGAGCAGGTCTTCACCAGGTTGGCGCAGATCCCTATCAGTGGCGAGTGCGCGATCGAGATCGTCGAAGTGGTAACGCCGGGGAACGTGCGTCCGACCGTTCGCTTTAGGGTCCGCGACCGAAATGGAATCGTTGGGGGCATGGGCTTTTCCATTCGTGCTCACGTCCTGCCCGATTTCATTGATGCTGCCGCGGACGCGATGGACCTGCTCGCAGAACGGGCCGCGGCGGCCGCAGCCCGCTCGGCTTTCGGTAAGGCGGACCTCAGGTGATCGTCATCGACGGAGAGGTGGCCATCGAGGCCACGATCGAGAGCGTGCGCACGGGCGCCTGGACCATCGACGCGAAGCTCGCGAGCGAGACGGAGCTGTCCGGGCAGGTCACGATCAACGTCGACGACAAGCTGACGTTGCTGGGGACCGTCGTTCAGGCGGGCCAGTGGCAAGACGTCGAGCACGTGCGGATCGTCGGCGGCGCCGGCGGACTGTCCAACGCGGCGCGGCCGGCGTTCTACAGCGCGGCGAGCCTGGGTGTCATCCTGGGGGACCTCTTGCGCCAGGCCGGCGAGACGCTGTCGCCCACCAGCGACACGACCACGCTTCTCCGTCGCGTGACCATGTGGACGACCACCGCGAGCCCCACGGGGACCATGATCGCCAGGCTGCTCGAGGTCGCTGCGCCAGGCGTCACGTGGCGCGTGCTCTTCGATGGAACCGTGTGGGTGGGCCCGGAGGCCTGGAAAGACAGCGACCTCGTCGAGGAGGTCGATTATGTCGTCATCGCCCGCGACCCCGTGAAGGCCACGGCCACGGTCGGCAGCGAGACGCCGAACGTCTGGGCCGGCATGTCCTTCGAGGGGCAGAAGGTCGCGCGCGTCCAGCACCTGTTGGGCAGCCCAGCGACCCGTTCGATCTTGTCGTTCGAGTTGGCCGCGGCGCCTGCGGGCGCGGATCGCCTTCGGCGAGCGATGACGGCCATGGTGAGGGACCTGCGCCCGCCTGGCTACTTGGCGAGCTGCTGGGCGACCATCGTGCGGCAGAGCGGGGACACCATCGACGTCCAGCCGGTCGACGTAGGCTTGCCCTCTATGGCGCGCGTCCCGCTGCTCGCGGGGCTCGCGCAGTGGAAGCTGCAGCTCCGGCCGGGCGGCCACGTGTTGGTGGGTTGGGGTAACGGCGATCCTCGGCAGCCGTTCGTGATCGGGTTCGGGGCCGACGTCGTCGCGGATCTGGTCGCCGTCGAATCGCAGGAGGCGATGACCCTGGCCGCGCCCCAGCTAGCGCTGTCCAGTTCCAGCGTCACGATAGGAACCGCGGCTCTTGCGATGCCGGCCCTCCTTTCGACGCCGTACCTGGATGCCGAGACCGCTTTCCTGTCGGTGATGGCGACCTTCCTGGGAGCGGTGCTCGAATCCATCGGGTCTCCGAGCGGTGCTGCAGCGGTTGCAACTGCTCTGGCAACCTTCACCGCATCCAAGCCGGGCTATCTCTCCATGCAGGTTAGGCACTCCTGACGGGTCACCGGCTGCGGCGGCCGGTCACGCTTGTCATTCCTTCTTGGCGCCTAGGGCGGCGCCGGGGTTCATGTCACCACCTGCAGGAACTCTTAGGCGGGCGCCGCCTTCTTGGCAGAAAGGGCTGAAGGAGGCGTCAGATCTCGATGCCTGCCCGGCGGGACTTCTCGATCATCGACACGCGAGCGAACGTCGAGAGGTCCATTCCCTCCTTAGCCGCCGCTGATTCAAAAGCCCGCTTCTGCGCGTCGGTGACGCGGACTCGCACGAGGGTTTCCTTGCGCTCGGCCTTCTTCTTTCGGGGCTGCATCGGCTGACGTCAACCGTAGGCCCGCTGAGGCATGGGGACAACTTCCGTTGATGACGTAGGCCTAGTGTGGCTGCAATAGGCTTACACCAGGGCCGCAAGAGGGGCAGGCGCTGCTGGAACAGCCCGGCCCGCGGTCAACCGCTGAAAAGGAGCGATCGACATGGGAAAGGTACCGGCACAACGTCAACTGAACGAGAACCGAGCCCGGGGGGGCGCCTAACATGGCCAGCGTGTTCGCCCGCGGGCCGAAGTCGGCGCCCCGGTGGTTCGCGCGGGTCAAAGTCGGTGGCATCTGGCGCGCGCGCCGCGTGCACCAGGCGAGCAAGCGCGAGGCGCTGATGGTGGCGCGGGCCATCGAGGCGCGCGAGGAGCGGCGCTCCCTGGGCCTTGAGCCCGCAGAGGGCGCCTCGACGTCCGTCGGCGAGCTTATGGCGCGCTGGGTGGCGGCGCTTTCGAACCGGGGGGCCCGAAACGACGCCTACCGCGTTCGGCGTCACCTGATACCTGCCTTCGGGGCGCTCCGCATCGCGGAGCTGACCCTGCCGCCGGTGATGATGTGGCTCGACGACCTAGGGGCGGCGGGCGCCATGAAACCGAGCTCCGCGCGCGGATTGCTGGGGCTGCTCTCGCGTTTCTGCAGTTGGGCCGTCGACCGCGGTCACCTGCCGGGGAACCCGTGCAAGGCGATCCCGAACGGCCGGCGACCGCGTGGCCTGCAAAGCATCGCGGACGTGCCCTGGCTCGCCGACGACGCCCAGGTGCTGCAGATCCTCGAGGCGCTGCCCGAACCCTTCGACCTACTCTTCCTCCTAGCGAATCGCTGCGGGCTGCGGACGGGCGAGGCATGCGGCCTGCGGATGGGTGACCTTGCCGACGTGGAGCGCGGCGCCGTCCGCGTGGCGCGCAGCTACGCGGGGCCCCTGAAGGAGGATAAGGGCACAGGCCGGGTCAAGTACGCGCCCGCGCCGCGGGACCTCCCGGCGCAGCTCGGTCCGTGGCTCGAGCCGCGGCGCGCGGAGGGCGCCGCCGAGGGTGACCTCGTGTTCCCGGCGCGAGATGGCCGGTACCCGTTCGGAAAGGACGAGGTCGGCTACCAGTGGCGGAAGGTGCGCGCCGCGCTGGGGCTGCCCCGCGCTCTGACGTTCCACCGGGCGGGCCGGCACAGCTTCGCGTCGCGCGGGCTCGCCTCTGGCGCCAGCATCGACGAGATCTCGCAGGCGCTCGGCCACTCGTCGGTGGCGCTGACCCAAGCGCGCTACCTGCACTTCCAGCGCCGCACGTTCTCGGCCACCCTGACGGCGCCGCTGCAACCGGACGGCAGCGGTGGTGGCGGCGGCAAGGTCATCCCCATCGCGGCGGGCGCGCGGTCGGCCAGGATGCCGGCGACGGCCACGGCGCCCACGGTCGGCTCGACGAAGAAGAGGAGGGCCGCGCGATGAAGAAGAAGCGCAAGCGGGCGGGCCACGGCCAGGGCACTGTCTGGCAACGCGGCGGGAACTGGTGGATCCAGTGGCGTGAGGGCGGCCGGCGGAAGTCCGCCCGATACACCGACGAATCAACGGCCCGCCGCGTGCTGAAGCGCATTCTCGGCGACCTCGCCGCGGGCCGCGGGGGTCTCGAGATCGAGAAGGCGCCAGCGCCACCCCTGGCCGAGCTGGCAGAGGGCTGGCTCGCGCGGCGAGACAAGACCCACCGATCGGCGAAGGAAGACCGCTGGCGGTGGAAAAAGCACATGGCGACCAGATTCGGCCACCTGCGCCCGGACGAGGTTGACACGGGCATGCTCCGCCGGTTCATCGAGGCGCTGTTGGCCTCGGGCTTGTCGTCCTCGACGGCGCACCTGTGCATCGCCGAGCTGTCGGCGCTGTTCTCGGACCTGGTGGAGCAAGGTCACGTCCAGGTGAACCCGGTTCGGCTGCTGCCGCGCGCGACGCGGCGGCTGATCAGGCCGGCCCACGACCCACGCACCACGCCCTTCGTGGAGCGCTTGGAGGACGTCAGGCGCATCTTCCTGGCACTCCCCGAGCCGATCTGCCTGGCTTACGCCCTCGGTGCGCTGGCGGGCCTCAGGAACGGCGAGGCGCTCGCCCTGCGGTGGGCCCACGTCGACATGAACGCGCGGCGTATCCACGTCCGGGAGTCGATCAAGGGCCCGCTGAAGGACATCGACTCGCGCATCGTGCCGATCCAGGACGCCCTGTATCCGCTGCTGGCCGAGTGGCGCCTACGGTGTGGGGGTATCGGCCGGGTCGTGCCGTCGATGCGCTCGGACGGCGCCTTCCTGGACAGCCACACGATCCGGGCGCACCTCAAGACCACCATCACGAAGCTCGAGCTCCCTGCGCTGACCTGGTATGAGGCTACCCGGCACACGTTCGCCTCGCAGTGGGTGCTCGGCGGCAACAGCCTGGAAAAGCTGCGCGAAGTGATGGGGCACTCGACGGTGCAGGTGACCGAACGATACGCCCACCTGAAGCCCGAGCTGTTCGGCGCGGCCGACAGGGCGACGCTGAAGGTGAGCCTGGCGCGGGGAGGGGGCCAGGCCGAGGCCCTTGGCAACGCTGTGGCAACGCTCGCTGGTGACGGGCAGAAGGTGACCGGCTAAAGTCCCGAAATCATTCCTCGCGAGGATGGCGGAACTGGTAGACGCGCCAGACTTAGGATCTGGTTCCGAAAGGAGTAGGGGTTCAAGTCCCCTTCCTCGCACATCGTTGAAGTGGATCGCCGCGGTCCAAGATCGGTCGGTGATTGGGGGTTCACGCA
>Ga0207652_10003338_pt1 | contig 13275 bp, 12 predicted proteins | sample KBSC63BmetaG_FD_184334 | JGI IMG/M metagenome (GOLD analysis project Ga0207652, IMG submission 184334) | Corn rhizosphere microbial communities from Kellogg Biological Station, Michigan, USA - KBS C6-3B metaG (SPAdes) (version 2) | ecosystem: Host-associated > Plants > Roots > Rhizosphere ... | reverse complement strand
TCGGGTGAACATTGATGACGGGCAAAGTGACAATCGTCCGCGGATGGGCGGACGCCGCGGCGGCGCTTGCGACCGCGGCTGAACTCCACGCGTGGAACCAGGCAAGCACCGCGCAATTGATGGCGATGGCGGCGACGATGGCGATGAGTTTGCGGATCATGGTTGCAGTCCTCGAAGTTCGACGGGCCCCGGCCCCCTCGATACCTTTACGCACCGGCGTGTGCCTCGGCACGATCGCCGCGCGCGTGGAAGCGTGGTTCCTCGGCGATATCCACGGCCTGGCCGTCGATGACGTGCACGCTGCGTTGCGCGCGCGTGGCGAGCTCAGGATCGTGGGTGACCATCACGATGGTCGCGCCGCCGCGATGGATTTCTTCCAGCAACTCCATCACGCCGCGCGCCATCTGCGTGTCCAGGTTGCCGGTCGGTTCGTCCGCCAGCAGCAGGCGCGGTGAACCGGCGAGTGCACGCGCGATGGCCACGCGCTGTTGCTGGCCGCCCGATAGTTCGGCGGGGTAATGTTTCATGCGCGACGCCAGGCCCACGCGTTCCAGCGCGTCCTGGATGCGCTGCTGGCGTTCGGCGGATTTCATGCCGCGGTAGCGCAGCGGCACTTCCACGTTGTCGTGCACGTTGAGGTCGGGAATCAGGTTGAAGCTCTGGAACACGAAGCCGATCTTTTCGTTGCGGATCTTCGAACGCGCGTTGTCGCCGAGGTTGCTGACGTCGACACCATCCAGCAGGTATTCGCCGCCGGTGAAACTTTCCAGCAGGCCGGCGATGGTGAGGAAGGTGGTCTTGCCAGAGCCCGACGGCCCCATCACCGCGACGAATTCGCCTTCCTTCACGTCGATGTTGAAATCGCGCAAGGCGTAGGTTTCCACCACTTCGGTGCGGTAGACCTTGGACAGGTGGGTCATCTTGAGCATGGTTGTTTCCTCGGTGATGGTGGTTGGATGTCGGTGGTGGATGGCTGGTTTAGTTGGATGGAGAGGCGGAAGCAGGGAGCGGAGAACGAGTGTGCGAGCCGGGCCAATCCAAGACGTTCGCACCCGTTCCCTCGCCCCGCTCCCTGCAATCAGTTGCTGATGGCGACTTTCGCCGCGCCGTTGAAGTTGCTGGTGCCGGAGATCACGATCTTTTCGCCGGCCTTCAGGCCTTGCAGGATTTCGACCTTGTCGATCGAACTCGGCCCAAGCGTGACCGGCGTCTTGTAGGCGATGTCGTCGCGCACGACATAGGCATAGCGGCCACCGGATTCGTCCACGAACGAACCGCGCGCGACGGTCAACACGTTGTCGCGCTTGTCGAGCACGATGCGCACCGACAGGCGCTGGTTCTGGCGCAACTGCTGCGGCTTGTCGCCTTCGAAGCGCACCCGCGCCACGACTTCGCCGTTCACGACCTCGGGCGAAATCGCGCTGACCGCGCCCTTCCAGTCCTTGCCGTTGCCACTGATGACCGCCGGCATGCCGGACGCGAGATCACGCGCGAAACTTTCCGGCACGTTCACCTGCACTTCCAGCGCGGACAGGTCCACCACCGTCAACAGCTTGGCGTCCTTCGGCACCGTCGCGGTCTGCGCGATGAACAACTGGCCTACCTGGCCGTTCACCGGCGAGCGCACGTTCAAGTCGTCCACCTGGCGCTTCAAATCGGCGACCAGCAACTTCTGGCGATCGTAGGCGAGTTTCTTCGCCTGGATTTCCAGCGTGAGGCTGGAATCGTCCATGCCCAGATTGGCCTTGGCGTGGCTCAACTCGATCTGCGCTTTTTCCAGCGTGTCCTGGTGACGGTCGACGTCGAGCTGCGACACCGCGCCCTTCTTGTAGGCTTCCTGATAGCGCTTCAGGTCGCGCGCAGCGCTTTGCTGGTCGATCTGGGCGTTGTCGTAGGCACCCTGCAGTTTGGAACGCTGCTGGTTGGCATCGACCTTCGCCTGCTGATACGCGACTTCCATCGCGTCTTCGTTGTTCTCTTCCTGCGCCAGCTTGTTGGTCAACTCTGGGCTTGCGATCACCGCCAGCACCTGACCCTTGGTGACCTTGTCGCCGGCGTGCACCTGCAGCACCACCGCGCCCGCCGCGTTGGCGTACAGCGTCGGACTCACCGCCGCAACCACGCGCCCGTCGGCAGCAATATCGCGCACGAACGAGCCGCGCTCCACGCTCGCGATCTGCAACCGCGATGCACTCACCGACGAGCCTGCGGAAAACAGCCGCAACGCGCCGGGCACCAGCCAGACCAGCAAAGCCAGCACCAGCACGCCGATGGCGGCGAGGATGCCCAGCTTTTTCTTGTTGACGCGCTTCTCGATGATGCGGTCCGTGGCGGATGTGTCGCGAATGCTCATGCAAGGTCTCCGGCCGCCACAACGCGGCCACACTCCTCATTGAGCAAGTCCGGTGCCAACCCGAATGCCGTACCAACGACTTGCCATTCAATCACTTGCAAGCCGGACCTGTTCGGGAAAAGTGTCCGCGGACAGCTCGCGGACACTCAGCGATACGGCCGATACGGCGGCGGACGGCTCTCTCGGGCGCGCGTTGAGTGCCATTCAACGCTGCGTACCGAAACTTTCATGACGGCGCGCGCACCTGCGCGGAACCGCTGCAATTAAAATTGCGCCACGCCTTCCACTCCGAAGGCGCCTTTCTTTCCTTTCTGCGTCACGTTCGACGCAACGGTTGATCCGCCATGAACGACATCGCCTTGTCTGCCGTCGCCGGCACGACGCCGCAACGCCGCTGGCTGATACCACTGGCGTTGCTGGCGGTGTACGTGATCTGGGGTTCGACCTATCTCGGCATCCGGATCGGGCTGACCGGATTTCCGCCGTTCGCGCTCGCCGCGATCCGTTTCTCCGCGGCCGGCATCGCGATGTACGCGTGGCTGCGCTTGCGAGGCGTCAAGCCGCCGACGCGCCGGCAATGGCGCAACGCGGCGATCACAGGCGTGCTGCTGTTGTTGCTCGGCAACGGCCTGGTCTGTTTCGCCGAGCAGAACGTGACCTCCGGCATCGCCGCGGTCGCCATTGCAAGCGAACCGTTGTTCGTGGCCATGGTCCTGTTCGCCTACCGCGAACGCCCGAGCCGCAACGAGATCGTCGGATTGGTCGTCGGATTCCTGGGCGTGATCGTCCTGAACAGCGGCGGCGCGATGCGTGCCGCGCCGTGGGCGGCGGTCGCGCTGCTGGTGGCGACCGCCGCATGGGCCTTCGGTTCGATGTGGAGCCGTCGCCAGGACATGCCGGAAGGACCCATGAACGTCGCCGCCCAGATGTTGTGCGCGGCGCCCGCGCTGGCGTTGACCGCATGGCTCACCGGCGAACGGCTGCCCGCGCATCCGCCGACTGCGTCGATCCTGGCGATCGCGTACCTGGCCGTGTTTGGATCGATCATCGCGTTTTCCGCATACCTGTTCCTGGTCAAGCATGCGCGTCCGGCGCTGACCGCGAGCTACGCCTACGTGAATCCGCCGGTGGCGGTGCTGCTGGGCGCACTGGTCGCGGGTGAACACGTGGGCAGCGCCGAGATTGGCGGCATGGTGGTGATCCTGGTCGGCGTGGCGATCATCACGCTGGCGCACGCGGGACGCGGCAGGCAGCTTAAAGTCGCCGCGGAGTAAAATGCGCGGCGTTGGATGACTTGCACGCCTTGCCTTCATGATCAAGTGGATCGTTCTCGCCGTTCTGGCCGCGTGTGCGCTGTACGTGCACTTCCGCGGCCGGGAACGGCACAAGTTCCTGCGCCAGATCACCGACCACTCGACGTTCATGGCGCCGATCAACGTGCTGATGTACGCGTTCTCGCGCGTGCCGCGCACGCCGTACCTGCGGGTCGCCGATTTCCCCGAGCTTGAGAACCTGCGCAGCAACTGGCAGGTCATCCGCGACGAGGCGATCGCGCTGGCGAAGGCCAGCCAGATCAAGGCGTCCGACCAGTACAACGACGCCGGCTTCCATTCCTTTTTCCGCACCGGCTGGAAGCGTTACTACCTCAAGTGGTACGACGACGCGCCGCATCCCTCGGCGCTGAAAGCGTGCCCGCGCACCGTCGAAATCCTGAAAGGCTCGCCCCACATCAAGGCCGCCGCGTTCACCCAGTTGCCGCCCGGCAGCAACCTCGGCAAGCACCGCGACCCGTTCGCGGGTTCATTGCGCTATCACCTGGGTTTGATCACGCCCAACGACGATCGCTGCTGGATCAGGGTGGACGGCAAGCCGTACAGCTGGCGCGACGGCGAAGGCGTGGTATTCGACGAAACCTACATCCACTGGGCCGCGAACGAAACCGGGCAGGACCGCATCATCCTGTTCTGCGACCTCGAACGCCCGATGAAATACCGTTGGGCCACCGCGCTCAACCACGCGGTCGCGCGCACCCTGCTCGCCGCGGGCTCATCGCCCAACCAGGAAGGCGACCGCACCGGCGGCGTCAACAAGATCTTCAAGTACGCCTACGCGATCCGACACGTCGGCAAGAAGCTGAAGAAGCGCAACCGCAAGCTCTACTACGCCGCCAAGTGGACGATCTTCGCCGCCATCCTCGCCGCGATCTTCGTGCCGTGGCGGATGTTGTGACGCCACCCGGCTTGATGGCAAGCGCGAATCGAGAGACGCCTTCCTGCCCCTGGTGACCGTCCGCCTTCAGAAGCCGTTGCTGACGAACCCTCGGCATCGGCTTGCAGCCTTGACCTGCAACTGCGCATCCGACGTGCCAGAATGACGCCTGCAACTTGCGGGATGGACGCGTCGGCACAGGGCGTGCCGCGAATTGAACCCTGCCGCGGCGGTGGAACCTGCCGGCATCGCCCGTGCAGGCATGGGCGAAGCAGTCGCTGTTGACGAAAGACGTGGAGGCGCGCAGTGCCCCTGAAGATCATCGGTGCCGGCTTCGGCCGCACCGGCACCATGTCGATCTGTACCGCACTCAATCAACTCGGGTTCCCGTGCTATCACATGTTCGAAGTCCTGGAGAACAAGGACAACAAGTCGCACCTGGGTTTCTGGCGCAGGGTGGCCAACGCGCCCGCAGGCAAGCAACACGATTGGGAAACCGTCTTCTCCAGGTACACCGCTGCGATGGACAATCCCGCGAGCAGCGTATGGCGCGAATTGATCGCCGCCTACCCCGAGGCCAAGGTGCTGTTGTCCCTGCATCCGGGCGGCGCCGACGCGTGGTATGACAGCACGCGTGCCACCATCTACTTCACCGAATCGCTGTGGCAGTTCAAGGTCCTCGAACTCGCCACACCATTCGGGCGCAAGCTGGGCGACATGTGCCACAAGCTGATCTGGCAACGCGCGCACCGGGGCACCATGAACGATCGCGCAAAGGCCATCGCCGACTACCACCAGCACGTCGCGGACGTGCGGGCTGCGGTGCCGCCCGATCGGCTGCTGGTATTTACCGTCAACGAGGGCTGGCAGCCGCTTTGCGATTTCATCGGCGTGCCGGTGCCGGAAGCGCCCTTTCCGCGGGTCAATGATCGCGCGCAATTCAAGCAGATCATCAAGGGATTGACGCGAGGCGCCTACATCATCCTGGGGCTCGCGGTGGCAGTGATCGCCGCGGCGATCGTCGGGGCCGTCTGGTACTTCCGGTAACGCACGCTGGCAAGATTCCGTTTCGCTGGCATTCCGCACGCCGCCCAGCCGCGCAGTGCGGCCCGCGCTATTCCAGCGTCGCCGTCGTGTATTTTTTTGCGAGTTGCTGGAAGCGCGGGCCGGCGCGCAGCGCCTGGTACATCGGATTGATGGCGAGGTCGTTGCAGGCGGCGGGATTCGCGGGACAGAAATCATCCAGTCGTTGCAGCGCAAGCGAGGTCTCGCCCAGCGCGAGGTACATTTGCAAGAGATTGACCGATCGAGTTCCGCGTGCAAGTCGGGGCCCGCGTCATCGGCTGTACGTTTGCGTATGTGTTGATCTTGGGCGCGTTGAGCGCACTCTGGCCCATCGTCCGCGCAGTGCGGGCACCGCTGACCCGGACATTGCAGGACGAATAGCCCATTTCACCGACCCGGACGGCGCCTACAATCGCGCATCCCTCTGCGAGGTGTCATCAATGCCTTTCCTGTTCGACCCGCCGCCCGCTCCGAGCCTGCCGGTGCAGGGCGGCAGCACACGCTTCCCCGTCCATCGCATCTATTGCATCGGACGCAATTACGCGGACCACGCGAAGGAAATGGGTGCGCAGGCCGTCAGTCGCGCGAACCCGGTGTTCTTCATGAAGCCCGCCGATGCGATCGTGCCCGAGGGCAGCGACGTGCCTTATCCATCGGCGACGCACGACCTGCACCACGAGGTTGAGATGGTGGTCGCACTGGCGAAGGGCGGAAGTCACATCGACGCCGGTCGCGCGCTCAAATGCGTATTCGGTTACGGTGTCGGCCTGGATCTGACCCGCCGCGACCTGCAGGCGGCGATGAAAGCCAAGGGCTTGCCCTGGGATGTCGCCAAGGGCTTCGATGCCTCCGCGCCGGCTTCATCACTGCGCACCGCCGCCGACATCGGGCATCCGCAGCACGCGCGGCTTTCGCTCAGCGTGAACGGCGAGACGCGCCAGGACACCGACATCGCGGACATGATTTTCCCGGTGCCTGAGATCATTGCAGAGTTGTCGAAGCTGTTCGAACTGAAGCCCGGTGACCTGATTTTCACTGGTACCCCGGCGGGCGTCGGACCGTTGGCGCGCGGCGACCGCTTCCGCGCCGAATTACAGGGAATCGCGACACTGGAAGGCCGCATCGCCTGAACGAGCGGCGGCTTGCGCGGCGGTCGCGGTAGTGCCTAAATGGGCGCGCCGCGACGCGGCAGGGGAGGCACCGATCCAATTCCAGAGAAGGAGTACGCAATGAGCTTCGCTAAAGACTTCAAGGCGTTCATCATGCGCGGCAACGTGGTCGATCTGGCTGTTGCGGTAGTCATCGGCGGCGCGTTCGGCAAGATCGTCACCTCGCTGGTCAGCGACATCATCATGCCGCCGATCGGCTGGATCACCGGCGGCATCGACTTCTCCAAGTTGAAGTACATCATCCAGGATTCGCCCGACCCCAAGAAAATCGTCTCGATCAACTACGGCGCCTTCATCAACACCGTCATTACATTTCTCATCATCGCGCTCGCGATTTTCGTGGTGATCAAGCTGCTGGAACGCGCGATGCCGAAGAAGCCCGAAGCGCCGGCGGCTCCGCCTCCTGATGTCATGCTGCTGACCGAGATCCGCGACCTGTTGAAGCAGCAACCGCGCTGATCAGTTCCCTCGCAAGAATCGTACCTTCACCCCAGCGCTACGCGCTCGGCCTACGGCCGCCTCTCCCGACGGGAGAGGGGTTTGAATGCTTGCCGTGACCATCGAGATTGTCCAGGCCGACATCACGACGCTGCGCGTTGACGCGATCGTCAACGCGGCGAATGAGTTGTTGCTCGGAGGCGGCGGGGTCGACGGCGCCATCCATCGCGCCGCGGGTCCGCGCCTGCTTGAAGCCTGCCGCGCAATCCCGGAAGTACGCCGAGGCATGCGTTGCCCGACCGGCGAAGCGCGCATCACGCCGGGATTCGACCTGTCCGCCCGCTTCGTGATCCATACCGTCGGACCGGTATGGCGCGGCGGCGATCATGACGAGCCCGATCTGCTTTCGGCCTGCCATCGCAACACGCTGGCGCTCGCACGCGAACACGCCATCGACAGCATCGCGTTCCCCGCAATCAGTTGCGGCGTGTACGGCTATCCGCGCGATGCCGCCGCGGGCGTGGCGCTGGCCGTGCTGGCCGAGGAGCAACGCCGCACGCGCACGCCGCATCGGATCGTCTTGTGCGCGTTCGACCCCGGCATGGCGGAGGCATGGCGGCGCGCGGCGGAGCGGCTGCACGTTGCCATCGCTGCTTGATCCACCCCTTCCGAGGAAGGGGGTCGCCGCGTAGTGGCGGGGGATGCGACAGGCCGGTGAAAAGCCATCCCCTCTCGCGCTTCGCGCGCGCTCGCTTCGCTCCGCCCTTCGTTTCGAAGGGGGAAGAAATAACGTTCGTCCAGCTCATTCCCGTGAGGGATACAACGGCGGCAAATCGTCGTGCCCGGTACGTGGCGATCGCCCATCTGCGCGCCACATGAATCCGTGCGCGAATGCCATCCCCACCGCTGAACACGCGGCAGCCGCATCCCCATCCTGCCAGCGTGTGCGCTGCAAGGCGTCCAATGCATCGCGCTGTACCGGATCGGACAATGCGTTGCGCAACGCAGCCACATTGGCGATGTCCGGATGGTCAGCGCGCGCCCAGGCCAGCAACGCGTGCTCGCACGCCGCGGCGTCGCCGCTGCGTGCGGCTTCGAACATTTCCGCCTGCAACGCGCGATGGGATTTCGACACGTCTTTCGTCGCCCCCGCCGCAGCGCGAGCCACCTCGACGGAGACGCTGCCGTTCGTGGAGGCCTGCGCCTTCCGCCGCATCAGCCACCACGTTACCACCGCGGCTATCACCAGCAGCCACAACGCAAGGCTCGCCAGTGCGACCATGCGCCAGAACCATTGCGCGTCGACAGCGTGCGGTATGACCGTGGCGGCTGGCACAACAGGCGATGCCCGCGCGGCCATACCCGAAGTGGCCGAACTCGTGGTGGGCGCAGGCGCGACGGTGGCCGCTCCTCCCGCGATCGCGCCGCTCACTTGCAGGGTTCGTGCGGGCACGCTCGCCTGCTCCGCGCGGTCGTGCGCCACGTCCCACCAGTCCAACGTGATGGCGGGCAGCGACAGTTTGCCGTTGTGCTGCGGCACGATCGCGAAGTTGCGCGTGCGCGTGCCTTGCAACCACTGGCCGCTGTCGTCGGTGCTGTCGCGCGTCTGGTCCGGGTACACGCGCGCGCCCGTGATCATCGGCAATTCGGGTTCGGGCAATGCTTCGGCCGGTTGTCCCGTTGCGCTGATGCTCAAGGTCACGGTCAACGGTACGCCAACCGTCACTTCGCCATTCGCCGGCAATCCCGCCAGCTTCAACTGCACGTCGCGCGCCGGCAGCCAGGGCTTGCCGGCGTTGGCCGGCGCGACGCGCGCATCGATGCGCGTCACAGGTGCCGTCGCGCTCACCGGCGCACCGATGCCGGGAACCTGGCCGTTCAACAGCGCGTTCGGATTGTTGAACAATGCGTTGGGGTTGTTGAACCACGCGCCGGGACTGCCCACGGCCAGCCGCTGTCCCTGGAACGTCGGACCCTGCACCGTGATCATGCCCGTACGCTGCGGAATCAGCGCCCAGTTGTATTCGAGAACCTGGTATGCATAACCGTTGCGATCGACCGTGTAGCGGTGGTCGCGATCGAGCCTGATCAGGCTGGCACCGTCGGCGTTTGGATCGCCGAGCGAGCCGCTGACGCCCGGCAGGTAGAACAGGCGCACCGTGTAAACCGTCTGCTCGCCGACGTAGGGCGAACTCGACAGCATGCTCGTTTCCATGAACACCGGATCGCCGGTCCGGCCGCTGCCGCCGGACGGCGCCGCGCCGACCTGCAGGGTCAGCGGCTGCGTTTTGTTTCCGCCCACGTCCAGCGCCGGGATCGTGAGCGTGCCTGCGTGCCGCGGTTTGAGCGCGATGCCGAGCTGTGTGGTGCGGGTGGTCTTGCCGTTGACGATCTGCAGGCTGCTGGAGTTCGAGGTGCCGAGCACCTGGAAATCCTGTTCCAGTGGCGCCAGGTCCGGCGTCCCGAGCGGGCCGCTCGACTGGATGTTGAGCGTGACCGTTTCGCCCAGGCTCACGTGGCTGCGATCCAGGAACGCGTGCACGGCCCCTACTGAGCCGGTCGAAGGGCTTGCCGCCTGCGCGAGCGGCGCCAGCAACACCAGCAGGACGATCCACCATCGACGCGTCATTGCTGCGGGTCCTCTTCTTGCTGCCGCCCGTTGCGCTGTTCCCATTCCAGCCGGAACTTCCGACGCAGCAGCGCACCCGGATCATCCGGCACGGCGTGCAGCATCGCGCGTTGCTGCGCATCGAAACGGCCATCCTGTTTCGGCTCGCCCTGCCCGAGCGCGAAAGCATTCGTGTCCGCCGGCTTTCCGGAACGCGGTGCACCGCGAGCTTGTTGCATTTCGCGCGCGAGCGCTTGTTCCGCTTGTTGCGTTTGCTGTTCTTGCCTGGCGGCTTCAGCGGCCGACGCGTTGTCGTGATCCTGCTGCGCCGTGCCTGCGTTCCCCTGCTGCTGCGCACTTTGCTTGCCGGTGGCGTTGTTTCCGCCGGTTGCCGACGATGCCTGCGGCGTGGACGACGCGGCGCCCTGCTGCGCGCCGGATTTTTCGGATTGTTTTCCCGTGTTCTGGCTGGATGAACCGGCGCCCGATGACGACGATGGCTGCCCGTGCTGGTTGTCCTTCGCGTTGTTGGCTTGCTGGCCGGATTGCGGCGGCTGTTGATGTTTCTTCAACCAGTCTTCGACCGCGTCGAGGTTCGCGCGCGCATCCGCCATCTTCGGGTCGCGCTGCAAGGCTTGCCGGTAGGCCGCAATCGCCTTTCCGTATTCGCCCTGCCTGGCCAGCGCGTTGCCAAGGTTGTAATGCGAGCGTGCATCGTCGCCCTGCGCGAAAGCCTTGGCAGCTTTGGCGTAGTCGCCCGCGCGATAATCAACGGCACCACGCATGCCCGGTGTCGATGCAAGTTTGCCCGCCTGCGTGGTGTCGCCGTGCCGTAATGCCTGCAACGCGCGCTGTTCGCGGTTCGCCCACAACGAATCCCACGTGGACGCGTGTGCAGCCGGCATGCCGATCGGCAGCGCAAGCACCAACAGCACCAGCAGCCAGCCGCGCCGGAATGCCAGCGCCGCGAGGATCAGCAAAGCGGGAAGCAACCAGATGCCGCCGTCGCGCCACAATTGCGCACGCTCGGCGTGGCTCGCGTGTCCTGCTTCCGCCACCGGTGCGCCGAACGCGCTCGCACCCGCGCCGTCCGCCTGCAACACGACGTAGCGCCCGCCACCGGCGTTCGCGACGGCGCGCAATGCTGCATCGTCGCGGCGCGCCATCAGCGTTCCGCCCGATCCGCTTGCAAATCCACCACCTTGTTTTGGAACGGGCGCACCTTCGCGCGTCCCGACACCGAGCACGTCCACGCGGACGCCCTTCGCCCGCGCGGTTTTCGCTTGCGCGACCGCGGCAGCATCGGCGGTGCCGGTCACCAGCACGATTTCACCGCCCTTGGCGTGGGCTTGCTGAAGCAGTTCGACGCCTTGCCGGATACCCGCCGCGGCGTCGTTGCCGGGCACGGGCATGACGTCGGGCTTGAGCGCCTGCAGCAGATTGAGGATCGTGTTCTTGTCGTCGGTCAGCGGCGCCACCGTGAATGCTGCACCGGCATAGGCAACCAGCGCCATGCGCGCGTCGCCCGCGTCGTTCAGCAGGTCGCGCACCGCGAAGCGCGCGCGGGTCATGCGATCGGGCTGCATGTCCTGGGCCAACATGTCGTCCGAAAGCGACAACACCACCACGCGTGCCGCGCCATTGACGTACAGTGGCGCCGCGATCTTCTGCCAGGCCGGCCCGGATAACGCCGCCACCGCGAGCAGCCACGCCGACGCGACCAGTCCCAGCGCAAGCCGCCTGCGCGCGCCGTTGCTGCTGACCAGGTGCGGCAGCAAAGCGGCATCGGCCAACTTCGCCAATGCCGCGCGACCGCCGCCGTTCCTCGCCAACATCCACAACGCCAACGGCAGCGGCAGCAATGCCAGCCACCACCACGGCCGCAGGAAGTGCAACGGGAGTTCGAAAACGCTCACGCGATCACCGTCCTGCGCGTACGCCAACCACCCCACGGAAGCAGCGTGCAGCCCAGCAGCAACGCCAGCGCGAGCGGCCACGGATACCACTCGTGGTCGGGGCGCAGCAGTGAATGGCCGGTTGCCAGGGGTTCCAGCGTGTCGATCGCGTGATAGGCCTGCGCCAACTGGCCGCCATCCGATGCGCGGAAGAAACGGCCGCCGGTGGTATCCGCGATATGAGTAAGTACGTTCACATCCAGTTGGTTGTCCGGCGCAGGGAACTGGAAACCGAACGCGCTGATCGCCTGCGCGCTGGAGCCGACCCCGATCGTGTAGATGCGCACGCCCGCGGCTTTCGCCAGTTTGGCCGCATCCAGCGGCGCCACGCTTCCGGCGGTATTGACGCCATCGGTCAGCAGCACCAGCACGCGGGCACGCGCGGGCAACGCCGACAAATGCTTCACCGCGAGCACGATCGCGTCGCCGATCGCGGTTTCGCGGCCGGCAAGACCGACCGCGGCGCCGCTCATCTGTTGGGCGACCGCATCCACGTCGAAGGTCATCGGTGTCAGCAGGTACGCCTGGGTTCCGAACAGGACCAGGCCGACATCGTCGCCGGAACGCTGCTTGATGAAGCGCTGCGCGATGGCCTTCACCGCGGCAAAGCGGCTGACCACCGTGTCGCCGAAACGCATGTCTTCGATCGCCATGCTGCCCGAACAATCGACTGCCAGCATCATGGCGCGCCCGGTGTGCGTGATCGCCTGCGGCGGCGCCGGTTGCTGCGGACGCGCGGCGGCACAAACCAGCAGCGTCCATGCCAACGTGGCGACCCACGCGCGCCATCCCCGGACGCGGGCGACTGCAGCGCGCTGCCGCGTGAGCGTGACAGGCTGCGGCAAGCGCAACGCGGCGCCGGGCGCGGCTGACGGCAGGAACTTCCAGACCAGCCAAGGCAGCGGCAGCAGCAGGAACATCCATGGCCATGCGAATGTCATGGCGCGGGCTTCTGCGGCGTGCATTGCACGGACGTTTCATCCCCACGCGCCTTCGGCGCCCGCGCTTCGCGCGCGTTCGCAATCGCTCCGCCCTTCGTTCCGAAGGGGGTGATCGCGCGAGCGCGCAGCGCATCCCGGCACCAGGCCCGCAAGGCCGCCAACAGGGCCGGCGCATCCAGCATCGGCTGTGCGCGAAAGCGCTCGCTGGCCAGCGCATCCAATGTCTGGCGAATGCCCTCATCGGATGCATGCGCCAGCACGAATGTGCGCCAGCTTGCACCCGTTTGCGCGGCCACGTCGGGAGCGACGCGACGCGCCACGCGCCGCATCAGCCGCGACGCCCCATCGGCCAGCTGCGTGGTGTTTCCATGACGCGCATGCGCGGCTTCGAGCGCATCGATTTCGCGCAGCGCCGCGCGCGCCGGCTTGCCGCGCGCCATGCGCCGCAGCCACCATGCGACGCCGATCGCGGCAAGCAACAGCAAAGCCGCGAGCAACCACCAGCCGGGCGCGGGCGGCCACCAATGCGCCGGCGGCA
>Ga0207652_10003335_pt1 | contig 13277 bp, 12 predicted proteins | sample KBSC63BmetaG_FD_184334 | JGI IMG/M metagenome (GOLD analysis project Ga0207652, IMG submission 184334) | Corn rhizosphere microbial communities from Kellogg Biological Station, Michigan, USA - KBS C6-3B metaG (SPAdes) (version 2) | ecosystem: Host-associated > Plants > Roots > Rhizosphere ... | reverse complement strand
TAGCCGAAAGGCGAATTCAATCGAATATTGGGAAGTTAATCGAAAAAATATTGCGCGAATCCTTGAATGAGTATCTCTCGCCAAGCGAACAAAAAGACATTATTACTAAAACAATGAAACGGATACCAACAATTGATTAAGTATGACTGATAAAAATATAAAACAACTTGCAAAAGAGAGTTTTGACAATAACGATTTGAATGAAAACAAGATGAGCATGATTACCGCTCGACTTAAGAGAACAGATGCCCGATCATATATACGAGCATTGAAATTATTAACGCAACAAAAAACAGTATTCGTACAAACGCCTGTCGCGATCGACGCAACAGAAGAAAAACAGTTGAAAGTGAGATTTCCAAATAAAAAAATAGTTTATACGATTAATAAAGATTTACTGGCTGGGATGAGGATTATTAATAATGATTTACTCTATGACTATAGTTTAGAGGCTAAATTTGATAAAATAGCAACAAAAGCATATGACACAAATGATTAACGACCAAGACATTTTAAAACAATTAGAAAAAAACATGATGGATTTTTCCTCAGATCCGAAAGTCCTAAATGTAGGTACTATCGCACGAAATACTGATGGTGTCGTGACAATTAGTGGTCTTTCACAAGTCGGTGTTGGCGAGCAAGTTGCCTTTGCAGATGGCACATTAGGCGTAGTACTTGGTCTTGATGAAGATGATGCCTCAGTTATTCTTCTGGGTAATGGTGATAAAATTCGTGAAGGAGATACAGCCAAACGGACCGGCAAAATCTTAAGTATAAATGTGGATGAAAGTATGCTCGGCCGGGTTGTCAGTCCTATCGGTCTTCCACTTGATGGTAAAACTGCTATTAATAAAGGCAAAACTATGCCGCTTGAGAAAATTGCGGCTGGTGTCATTGATCGTGAACCAGTGAGTGTGCCTATGAAAACCGGTATTAAAGCGATTGATGCTATGGTACCAATCGGACGCGGACAAAGAGAATTAATTATCGGTGATAGAGGTTTGGGAAAAACAGCTATCGCAATTGATACGATTATAAATCAAAAAAATATCGGTACTGATAAGGATCGATTAATTTGTATTTATGTGGCTATTGGACAAAAACAATCAACCGTGGCCCAAGTGGTGACGACATTAAAAGAAAATGATGCACTTGATTACTCTATTGTCGTTGCCTCGAGTGCATCTGATCAAGCAGCCTTACAATATTTGGCTCCGTTTGCAGGTGCAGCAATTGCCGAATATTTTCTGGAAAAAGGTCGCGATGTTCTCATTATTTATGATGATTTGACCAAACATGCTTGGGCATATCGACAATTATCTCTCGTACTTCGCCGTCCAGCTGGTCGTGAAGCCTATCCTGGAGATATTTTCTATCTCCATAGTCGTCTTCTCGAACGCGCTGTTCGATTAAATGATAAATTAGGTGGCGGATCAATTACGGCTTTGCCAATTATTGAAACACAAGCCGGGGATTTGTCTGCGTATATTCCAACCAATGTTATTTCTATTACCGATGGACAAATCTTTTTAGAAGCAGATTTGTTTAATAGCGGCGTTCGTCCGGCGATTAATGCCGGTAATTCTGTGTCTCGTGTGGGAGGAGCTGCACAAACCGGTGCAATGAAATCTGTGGCAGGTATGTTACGCTTGGCTTTGGCACAATATCGTGAACTGGCTGTTTTCTCCCAGTTTGGCAGTGAATTAGATCCTGAAACTCGATCTCAACTCGAAAGAGGAAAACGAACAGTTGAAATTCTGAAGCAACCTCAATACCAACCACTACCTGAGCCATTTGAAGTCATGGGTATTTGGGCTGTTAACAATGGCTATGTAGATGACGTTCCTGTGGAGAATGTGCAGCGCTTTGAAAAGGAATTTAATGAATATTTGAAAAAACACGCCAAGAAATTATTAGACACTCTGGAAACAGGAAAAAAGCCAGATAAAGATACACAAGACTTGATGAAAAAAACAACAGAAGCGTTTAAGAAAAATTTTAATATATAGCTTTCTCAGTTTCTAAATTCTAAGCTCTAAATTCGAAACAATATTAAAATACAAAATAATAAATCTAAGATAGTAAAATTCTTTTACTTTTTACATTTAAAATTATGGCAGCAACATTACAAATTAAAAGACGAATTAGAACTGCTCAAAATATTGCCAAGACAACACGGGCATTAAATATGATCGCGACGTCGAAATTGAAGCGTGCACAAGAAACAACAGTATCATCTCGACCATATGCAGATACGTTAATCGATGTGATGCGCTCCATTGTCACAAACATTGAACCAGGAGAAAAAATATCTTATTTGAAAGAAAATACGAGCCAAAAAGATTTATTTGTAGTCATCGCTCCGGATAAAGGATTATGTGGCAGTATGATTCCTAATCTCGTACGAGAATATACGAAAGAAACAAAAAGTGTTGATTGTGCAGTCATTACAATTGGGAAAAAGATTGAACCGTATGTGGCCAGAAGTAAAAAAAATTTGCTTGCGTCTTTCCCATTTGGCAATACCATTCCACGTTTCTCAGCCGTCTATCCTGTCGTCGCAATCATTGATGAACATTTCCTTAAAGGAGATGTTAAAAATGTGCATATTATTACAACTCAATTCAGAAGTGTCTTCGCCCAAGTACCTCAAACGACACAATTATTACCTATCCAAGTGCCAACTGAAGAGGCTGTAAAAACGAAAACCAATGCAATTGTCGCTTTTGAACCCAGTGCAGAAGCGATTTTACCGGCATTACTCCATCGATATATTGAAATGACGATTTATCATGCCATGCTTGAAAGTTATGCATCATTCCAAGCTGCGCAAATGACTGCTATGAAAAATGCGACAGATAATGCGAATGATATTACTTCTGAGCTCAAATTATTGTATAATAAGATGCGTCAAGAAAGAATTACCAGTGAATTGCTGGATATTGCAGGTTCAGCATTTGCACACTGACGAAAACATAAAACGTAGAACAGAAAAGATAAAATTAAGCATTTTTTCCATTTTACGTTTTATATTTTGAATTATTATTATATATATGGCAACAGAAATGAAACAACAGAAGCAAGACAAAAATACCGGTGCAATCATCCGAGTGCATGGTCCTGTCGTGGATGTATATTTTCCTGATGAATTGCCATTTGTCAATGAAGCACTTACCATTGCATTGGAAAATAACGAAGTACTGACGCTTGAAGTTGCGTTTTTAATCAGTGATAATCAAGTAAAAGCTCTCGCGCTTGGTTCGACCGATGGATTGGTTCGTGGCATGAAAGTTGAGAGAACAGGTCATCCGATTCAAGTGCCTGTGGGCGACGAAACATTAGGTCGTATTTTCAATGTCTTAGGAAAACCAATTGATGGACAAAAAGCCTTAAGTAAAAATGTGACGTATGAACCAATTCATCGTCCAGCGCCGCTACTCTCAGACCAAGAAACCAAACCTCAAATCTTAGAGACCGGTATTAAAGTGGTTGATTTGATCGCACCTTTCACCAAAGGAGGCAAAACCGGTATTTTTGGAGGAGCAGGCGTAGGAAAAACCGTTATCATCCAAGAATTAATTCGCAATATTGCTCAAGAACATAAAGGTCATTCAGTTTTCGCAGGCGTGGGAGAACGAACTCGTGAAGGGACTGATCTGTATCTCGAAATGCAATCATCCAAGGTTATGGATAAAACGGTTTTAGTTTTCGGCCAAATGAATGAACCACCAGCCAATCGTATGCGCGTTGCATTGACTGCTTTGACCATGGCTGAATATTTCCGAGACGTCAAAAAAGAAGATGTGTTGTTATTTATAGACAATGTATTCCGTTTCGCTCAAGCAGGATCTGAAGTATCAGCCCTTTTAGGCCGCATGCCTTCAGCTGTCGGTTATCAACCAACCCTTGCCAAAGAAATGGGCGATTTACAGGAAAGAATAACGAGTACGAAAAAAGGTTCGATTACATCGGTGCAAGCAGTCTATGTTCCTGCTGATGACTACACAGATCCAGCACCTGTGGCCATCTTCTCGCATTTAGACGCGACATTAGCATTAGACCGTGCATTGGTTGAAATTGGTATTTATCCTGCTGTTGATCCATTAACTTCCACCAGTCGCATCCTCGATCCAAATGTGGTGGGTCAGGAACATTATGATGTCGCTCGCGGCGTACAGAAGGTCTTACAGCGATATAAAGAGCTACAAGATATCATTGCAATTCTGGGTATGGATGAATTATCTGATGAAGATAAGCAAGCAGTGACACGAGCTCGAAAAATTCAAAGATTCTTAAGTCAACCTTTCCACGTCGCTGAAATCTTCACCGGTCAACCTGGACAATATGTGAAAGTCGAAGACACTGTCACCAGTTTCAAAGAAATTCTGGAAGGAAAACATGATTCATTGCCTGAACAAGCATTCTATATGCGGGGAAATATCCAAGATGTGTTAGATAACTATAAGAAAAGTGGTAAGAAGTAGCTAGAATTAAGAAGTTAGAATCAATGACGAATCAAGGAAACGAATACTTCGCCGTCCATAATTCTTAATTCATTATTCTTGATTCTTCTTAACCAATAAATTAATACAAATAATAGTAAATTTTTAACTCATATGCCATTAAAATTACAAATCTTTACCCCGGAAAAAGAAATCTATAACGAAGAAGTCAATGAGGTAGTTATTCCAACCATCGACGGTGTGATCGGCGTGCTTCCTCATCATGCGCCAATTGTCAGTCAAATTGCACCTGGAGCTGTTCTCATTAAAAAGTCTGGTAATACAACACCGCTGGCAGTCTATGGCGGATTTGTGACTGTAGAAAACAATGTCGTGTCTTTGCTCGCAGATTACGCAGCCCACGTAGAAGATATTGAATTGGCCAAAGCAGAAGAAGCTAAAGAACGAGCTGAAAAAGTAATGCGAGAAAAATTATCCAATGAAGATTATGTGATAGCCTCGGCAGAATTACAAAAAGCCATCATGCAGATTCGCTTAGTCCGCAAATATCGACATAACTAGACTTAGACTTCTCGCACGACTAACTCGGCTCTTATCCCCGTCAATAATTATAAACTATACTTTTTATGTAGGCTTTTGTATATAAATTTTGGCTCAAACACAGAATTCGAAGCAATATTCTTTATTCACTTTCAGCTATTTTTGTTCCAAGAACAGCCAAGACAAGACCAGCCAAAAACCCAACAGTTGCGACGGGTATGGAAATGGAAGTATCAACTCCTGCTGCAACCATGGAAAGTGTTCCTCCCAGTTGTGATGCGTATCCTACAATTGTCTTTCTACCTATTTTTTGATCTGATGATAATGAAGGTTGAGACATATGAAGATCACTCTGATAAACGACACGCGCGGATGGTTCATTAGTAATTTTATTCGTATTTTCTGATGCTCTTTTGATTACATCTCGATCAAGAAGAACATGAGTAGTTTTTCTATACTTTTCATAATTATTTTCCATAGTTTATCATTATACAATATCTTCCCTCCATCTCAAATATAGGCGGCAATACTATCATCACGAAAGTGCTATTCCATAACTTCCCCAGCTAAGCCGACCATGAATCCAACTACTATTGCAATTCTTTTATTAAATGTATGCTAAAATAGATAAACTTTAGCCGAAGTAACTCAGGGGTAGAGTAGCTCTTTCGTAAAGAGCAAGTCGTGGGTCCGAATCCCACCTTCGGCTCTCACAACTTACAAGTTAAAAAAAGGCAAAATAAGACAAAAAATGATATACTGTGATTAGTTTTAGCAGTATATTTTATTCTCAATTTAATGTATGGCATCATCACGTATAAGAAGACATCTTGACCAACAAAGCAAACGAACAATTTATCTCAGTATTATCGGTACGATTATCGTTATCGTATTTTTGGCAATATATGGGTTGACTTTACTCAATAAATTCGCGCTTTTTCTCAGTAGAGGAAAAACTGTTTCAGTCACACCTGAAGTTAATTCACTTAACTATATCGCAGCGCCTTTTTTAGATAATACCTATACTGCAACGAATAGCGCGACAGTGACTATTTCAGGAAGTGCCGCCAAAAATCAAGATATCAGGTTGTATGTAGACGGAAGTGTTATCGGTGATAAAACAACTGATAGTAACGGTTCGTTTATATTTGAGAATGTACAACTTTCACCCGGTGACAATGATATTAAAGCAAAAGCACTAGGGGCCAATAATAAAGAGAGCGATTATTCAAATATCTTGACCATTACCTACGTCAATAAAGGTCCAACCCTTAATGTGAATGCTCCGAGTGATGGTCAAACTGTCAATGGCGGCAATAGTACAATCGTAGTGCAAGGAAAAACAGATACGGATGCAACAGTAACAGTTGGTGGTTTCCAAGCAATAGTTGATAGCCAAGGGAATTTTAGTTACTCCTTTCCTTTACAACATGGTGACAACAATATCACAATCATTGCCACTGATACTGCTGGAAACAAGACAACTGTGCAAAGGAAAGTTACGTATAATCCCTAACCCCCAGCATGATCATCATCCACAGTATAATGCTGGGATAAAATAAGCTATTGATAAAAATACTATTCATATATAATCCTAAAAATGATGTAAGAATAAGCAGCGAAAAAAGTCTATTTTTTTGTAGTGACTCACCATACATGGTTTTGATAATTTTAATCTGCATAAAACAATATGCCAGTAAGCCAAAAATACCCGTCGTTGCAAACACAAATAAGAAACTATTATCCGTTCCGCTATCGGCATGGCTTTTCTGTATATCAGCAATTGATCGATACCCATAGCGAAGCTGCGCATAACGGTATGCATCAAATCCTACACCAAACAATGGATTTTTTAGGATAATTTGCAAGGCAGTTTGTTCTGTTGTAACCCGTGCTTCACTTGATGCTATTCTAAAAAAGTTAGTATTCTCTGTAGAAGCTTTAGGTGACGTCAAGAAAAAAACACTAATAAGTATAATAATCACTAAAAAAAAGTACTTCAATCTTTTTAAAAGATAAAAATAAACGATTGAACTCACACACAACATAATAATTGAACTTCTAGAAAAAGTGAGGAATATTTCAAGCAGTGTGAGTAAGAGTAAGAAGCCAAGAAATATCGTATAATATTTATTAGACTTTCGAAGAGATTGCATAAAAAGTGTTGTTAAGAAAATGAAAATCAAAACTGTAAAAGCACCTGCAAAATTAGGATCAAAGAAGGTGTTAAATAATCGATATAAATGGTCATCCCATCCCAAATAAATAAGATTACGCAAATTTGAATAGAAAAAATACTGCAGTAATCCTGCCAATAAAATACAAACAGATGTAACAAGCAAAGAAAGTATGACAAACTTTTTATTCTGTTTAAATTGACTTTTTATGGCAGGGTACATAAGACAATACATGCTAAAGCGGACAAGGTATAATCCGGCAACAAGGCCTTGTTGCCAGGAATAGTGCCAAATATTAAGTAATAATGAGATTATCGCAATTGAAACAAATATGAGAAAGGGACGAACAAATACGTCCTTTGAAAATGTATAGTTATTTTTTATTTTATCAATCCAACTGAATAACAAAAATAAGCCCACACTCCCATCAAGAACCGTGATGACAATATTATTACCCAGGTCAATTCTTCCGGCTTGATTGAGAAATAATCCAAAACAAATAAATATAAACAGAAGTTTTTTAAGCATATCGGTATAGTATATAGAGTGTTTCGACATACAACAAGAATGCTCCATAAAACACATGCGACTGTATAAGAGTTGGAATGTCAGATGGATGGGCAAAATTAATGCCAACTAGAATATAACTTATTAATAACATAATCATATAGTTCCTTTTATTCCTCACTTTTTTTAAGATGTAAAAAAAGACGAAATAATATGCAGGAATGAGAAAAACAAAATGATGTTGCCAAGAGAAACTATTTAATAGTACAGACAGCGTAAGAACCACTGCTATTTTTAAAAGATAAAAAATCTTATCTTTTTTATTCGTTTTGAGAAAAAGTACGATTGTTAAACAAACTAACACGAGCGAAATGATAATTCTAACTATACTTCTGAACAACACATTTGGCATTTCGCGAGTGAGAAAGCCTGATAATGATTGATTATAATAATCCCCTTTCCAAGATGATAATAAATTAGGAAGTATTTGAGTAAAATAGTGGATAACTACATCAATATGTAAAACATATATTGAAATAAAAAGTAATGCTAGACAAACTATAACAGTAGTAAAAAATACTTTCCATTTTTTATCTAGTGCTAACAAAATAAGGAGTAAAAGTGGAAAGAACTTAATCATGAGTGACACTCCTATGAAAATTCCAGAGACGACCTTTTTCTTTTTCTGCATGTAATAGATAGCCAACATTACCAGTAATAAAATCAGTAAATTGATCTGTCCCATTCCCAAAGTGAATTTAACCGGGAAAGAAAGAAAAACTAATCCACAAAAAAACATATTAACATTGGAGAAGAATTGGATATTATTTATCTTGCTACAGAGGAATAATGAAGTTAAAAGACACAGTAAGCTCATCGCAAGCCAGACATGTCCAGCAAGCATATAGGGAAACAAAACTAATGGCACAAACAGAATCATAACGATTGGCGGATACACTAAAGGTGTAAAATAATGACTATCTTTTACATATGGATTTTGTCCCTGAAGAACATGAAGAGGTCCATAATAAAAAGATGTAAAATCAGGATAAGAAGTCAGTAAAAATACTTTACATAACCAAAGAAATGAAGCAGTAAAAAAAATAAGGACTGCAATCTTTTTTAATATTTCCATACTTTTCCTCCATCAGCATATAGCTTTACATGTGTCTTCATATTCGTATACACCAACTGCCAGTGAGAAAATCTTTTCGGTAAAGCAGTATTTTGACAAGCAATGTAGGTAAATCTATCACCCTTCTTTATCCATGAAGCATCAATAAATGGAAAGTCAACATAATATAAATTATGAAATCCATAAAGTAACACTGTATCAGATGATTGTATATGCTTCTTAAAATACTCGTCAGTGTCATAAAAATCACCAAATGAAAAATTCAAATTATTACTGAGAAATTCACTTTTTATTTCATCGCCAAAGATGACAGGCAAGTAACGAACTGAGGCAGTTCCACGATATACAATCGTCGTAAGCGCGAGAAAGATAACAAGCCCTATCAATGTATTCCTATATCTGTTGCTCCATAGATCATTTTGTTTAGCAAGTAAAAATAATAGATACGCGATAAGTACTGAAAATGCCGGCAAATACGGAATGATAAATCTTCCCCCACCTGTTTGGGGCGTGATATACCACGCGACTAACGCAAGTAGCGAATACCAACTTAACAGTTTTATTTCTTTTGAGAAGGTTTTATATTTCCAAAAAATAAGCGGGAGAACAATGAGGTAGATAGGAGAAACAGGGTCAGAGGCCGATGTAAAAAGTCGGATAACGGTTTGTAAAAATAATATCGGGTTTACTGTGGTTGTGCTGATTCCTGTAGGATATAGTGACGTAAAGAATGGATACACTGGGTTTCCTGTATGAAGAAATGAAAAGATAAACCACGGCAATGGTATCAGAAGTGCAACCCCAGTATAAATAAGTATTGATCTAAGACGGAAGAACAAGGGAAGTTTATACTGAGAAAACCACAGTAGTATTAAAAATATGATCAGCGACCCTATACCCAATAATTTAGTCGTAATCGCCAATCCAGTAAAAACAGCCGAGAGATATAACCATTTTTGATATTTTGCGCGAAACCATTCCAGATAACTCCAAAGGGCCAGCAGTTCAAAAACTGTTCGGATAAGATCTATATAGGCTGTTGTCGATTCCCATGCAACAGCAATGTTACTATAAAAAATAACAACAGCAATAAGCGCGTATTTTCGCGAAACATAATTACGAGAAAGTCTATATATTAAAAAACAGCAAAATATTCCGGCTCCAAACTGCAGAAGTTTTGCCATTCTCTCATCGCCTAGAGCAAGTGCGCTCGTATAGAGTAACTCTCCTAATTTGGGCATATCGCTGTATGGAATCAGACTCCCTGGAATATGGATAATGGAATGAGAAAGTAAATAGAGTTTGGGAAGCGTCAAATGATACCACAGCGCGTCAAAAGATAATTCCGGTGCAAGAGCGCCAATATAATTAATCAAGGCTTGTATAAAAATTAAGATACTAAGAAAAAAAGCAAATCTATTTTTTATGAGAAGTTTCCCACAATTTAATATGTAGATAATAGAAGTCTTCCAATTGTATTTTTGTAAAAAATCAAGTAACTAACGACAATGCATAAAAGAGAATAAATAATAATATATTCTCTATACAAAAGATGTACTAGACCGAGAAAAAATATGCCATATGCATATATTCCTAAGATAATTCCTAATATAAACATAATTGAGTACGACATCCAAGATGAGAGAAATAGAGATAAAGAAGAATAACAGTCCAGATAAGAAAAATAATAAATCCAGCAGTACTTTTATTCATGTTGATAGAGAAACCATAATTTTCCTCTGACGAGGAATGAATGGAAACTCATCATAAGCGCCACTACTAACCCAGAAATACCATCTAAAAATCCTACCTTTAATATATAATTATAGAAAAATTTTGCTTTAGGATAAATAATGATTTGCCAAAATGTTATGTTTGCTTTTTTTTCATACAATTCCTGTGCACGAAGACTAGAATATTGATTAATCTTTTGCAAAAAACTCGTAATGTTCGGATGAGGATAATGGTAAAGCGGATTTCGCAATTTTCCTGTTTTACCTTTTACCTGCCACACTTCATGTACCCTCCCTATCCATTTACCTGTATTCTTTTGTGCAAGACGAAGAAGAACGCTATTACCTACTTCCCCATGAAAAAGTTTTCTTCCCCACATTTCATCAATTCGCTTGATATAAAAACCAATTTGTACATTAAATTGATTTCCAATAAGATTTGTAATTTCATATTGTAAGGAGAGGGAGACTTCTTCATCAGCATCAACAAAAAGGATCCAGTCGCCTTTAGCTTTACTTATGCCAAAATTACGCTGCTCTGCAAAATTACCTCCCATGTCATGTATAAAAATTCTGTCTGTATACTTTCTGGCAATTTTGACAGTCGTATCTATCGAGAAATCATCAATGACAATAATTTCGTCGCACCATACAAGTGATTTTAAACATCTTTCAATATTTATCTCTTCATTCTTGGTTAAAATGACAGCAGTTACTGTTCCAGTCATGTTCTTATTGTAACATAATTATTTCGACTTCTGATATATAACCACGAAAGGATCGGACCTGTAAATCACAAAACTTTTCACTGTAAGCACAGTTGCTGGTTCTATCACGTACATGCCTTTCGCATTCCTCTTATATAACGTTTTCATCCATTCAGCTAAATAGATATAATCATACGCGGGTTCAGGAAAAAACCCTTTCGATACAATCGAAAACGGATGGCCGTCAGCATGTTGTTGTATTTTTTGAACGATAAGTTCCTCATTTTTCAATGGAAAGACGCTCAATCCTTGCTGTTCTATATCTTTGGATGTGAAATATTTTGATGAAATAAGCGCAGAGATATTCATAACTACAATGATACAAAGAAACAAGATTAAAATATATTTTTTTATTTTCGTTGCAAAGATAGAATCAAATAGGAACGCGATAACCAACATAACTGATGGCAGAAGTACTGGAAGATATGCTGCTGAAAGAACGCCATTGATTAAAAGAATACCAATCGGTATGAATACAAATAAGAAAATCAGGACTATTGGATCATCTAATTTCCTTTCCTTCCATTGCCGACCAATACAAAGCGTAAGATAAAACAAACTACTGAAAAATATGACTAAAGCAATAACGCTACTGGGCATAAAAATCAGACGTTGTATTTCAAGTGCTAAAAAGTGAAAGAATGCAATCCAGTCAATTGAAGACGGTGGATGAATGCGGTAAAGCCCGACGCCAGACACAATTTTATACCCAATCCACAAAATTATTTTCACTGTTTGTGGAAATTGATGCGATATATCATACAAGAGCATTGGCAACATCGTTATTACATATGCAATTGCAGAAAAAATACTATTTTGCCAGGAAAAAATATGCCTCCATGGCCGCTTCTTCCAATAGCCATACAACAAGAGCGCAAAAAAAACAAATGACAAAGAAATTGTGGCAATTTCAAAATTATAAAGAATACCAAGCAAACCAATAATTATCGGAATAATCTTTCTATTTCCTCTGATCCAGTACGTCAATGCGAGTAAAAGTAAAACAGTAAAAAATGGAATCGGTGATGTATGATATGCAGTTCGTGAAGAAACAATAACGAGTGGTGATGTTGCATAGAGACTGGCAGCAATCATGCCAGCTTTTTTTGAGAATAATTTCTTTCCGGCATAATACAATAACCCGACTGTTAGGACGTCTAAACCTGCAGTAAAATATGCACCAGAAACAGGGTTAAAATGGAATAAATAGAGACATATTGCAAGAAGATATGTCCAGTATGCGCCTTGATGCAACCAAATATGACTGGCTGTTATGCCAACAAGTGGAATATGTCCTGTCAATAACATATTTTTCGCAGAATTATAAAACCAACCTTGATCAGCAAAGAACGGAATAAGTGATTGGATTTGATTAAAGCGTAAAAATATTGCGAGCAAAAGAATCGCTAGTATGATTATTTTTTCTCTATTACATCTTAAGAAAGATTCAATGATAACTGCTTGCAATAGTCCAAAATGTTTTTTAAAATAATAAAATCGGCTGTGATTAAATATTTTTTGTAGATCATTTCTATATTTGGTGCTCTCTCCCCACAAGTGAATAACTTTCGTGCTGGAAGTAATATATAGTTGGTATCCTAATTGTTTGGTTCGTCGACATAGATCATATTCTTCGAAATATAAAAACATTTTCTCGTCAAAACCTTCGAGTTTTTCGAAATTATCTTTTCGTATCATAAAAGCACTTCCCGGAACGGCCTCGACTTCCTTATCTTTCGATTTATCCCAATTTCTCATCCAATATTTTTCTGCGATTGGATTATGAGGGAATAATTTATTAATAATTGATAACGAGAAAAATGCTTTAAATGGTGTTAATATTTCTGTTCCCTGTAATGGATATACTTTTTTATTTTTATCTAAAAGAAGTGGCGCAACAATTGCTGCTTGTGTATGACTCTCAAGAAAAGAAGAAAGTCTATCAAGAATCA
>Ga0207652_10003330_pt1 | contig 13293 bp, 19 predicted proteins | sample KBSC63BmetaG_FD_184334 | JGI IMG/M metagenome (GOLD analysis project Ga0207652, IMG submission 184334) | Corn rhizosphere microbial communities from Kellogg Biological Station, Michigan, USA - KBS C6-3B metaG (SPAdes) (version 2) | ecosystem: Host-associated > Plants > Roots > Rhizosphere ... | reverse complement strand
ATCCGAGGAGCGTTGACGTCACCGCGGTCGGCGTGCTCGACCCGACGATATAGCTGCCGACCGTCCCCGCAACACCGGTTTCCACGAAAGTCTGAGTGCTCGTTCCGGAAGTGGTTGGATAGGTTGAACCGCTGATGGGACCTGCCTGGTCTAGCACGCTCCATGAGCCCCCATTCGTCTGGAATGTGAGCTGTTCCCCGTCGTTCGAGGATTCTCCGTCAGCCGCTACCAGCATGTATTGCGTCACCGATTGCACACCGGCAGGAGGAGTAATCTTGATGTTTGAGAATGTGACGGTCGTCGTGCCCGAGGCACTCTGATAGAAGATAGGTTTTCCCGCGATACCCAAAAACGCGGTGTTACCTATAGCCGCACCGCTCCAGGATGGCGCCGCGGCCGGCGATGCGGCTGAGCCTGACACCTTCATTGTGAAAGACATCGTCGACCCGTCTTGGAGCGTCAGGCTATAAGCTTGGCCACTCGCCGACCGCGCGGCGGCATCGTTGTAGATCGAAAGATCGATCCAGCAGTAGGAAGCGTAGTCGGACGGCCCAGTCGATCCCTGGGAGGTTGCAGAGTAGCAATTGGCCGCCTCCGCGGGTGTGGCAAACAGCAGAGCTGCGAGCAGAAGCAAGAGCACAGGCGGGCCGCCTGACCAGAACCCGCTCGTCAAACGAAGTCCGTGTCTAATTCGCATACCACGCATCATAGGGAGTAAGCCCTACAATGGGATTAACCACCCCCGACGCGTTGCTGGCGCAATTCATCTGGCGTACTATTGGTCCAAGCAGTCCTGAGATCCCTGACGGCGGAAGACTCCAGGGCACGTTCGAACTTAATTGCCGCGCATTCCGCGCGTTTCCAAATGAGCCGACCTTCGACCTGACAATTTCCAACAGTTCATCGTTGTGATACTGACACTGGGTGGATCAGGCAGCCCTGTTTTCGAAGAGACCTGCTTCGTCCAAGCCCGCATAGAGCGCGATTTTGACCGCCTCGGCGATAGAATTGGCCCCGAGTCTCAGCATCATATGCCCACGATGGATTTCGATCGTGCGCGGACTGATGCTCAGTGCACGTGCAATTTCCTTGTTCGACATTCCAGCGACAAGGGCCGTCAACACCTGTCGTTCGCGCGGAGTCAATTCTTCAACCTGGCTGCGCGCTCTCGTCATCGCGCGCGCTCGCAGCTGGCGTCCTGCATTTGCTTCCAACAATCGATCGAGGGTATTCAAGAGCTCTTCGCCGTTGAATGGCCAGCTCAAGTAGCCTGCTACACCCGCCAACATCATCTGGACAACGCGCTCAATTGGTGGATTCTCGGCATAGGCGACAGTTGGGAGGGTAGAGCGGACCGACCGTATCTCTTCCAGAGGGTTTCCTTGCCGGTGGGGATCATCGGCCGCTAAGATGAGACCATCGGTCGGCGCAACCGCAAGAAATTCAAGCAAGTCTTCGTATATCTCTACGTGTCGACCGTAGCGGCAAAGTTCATGCGCAACTTTAGATCTGCGCCGGACGTCCTGGTCGATAACATGAATGCGGTAGGCCATGATTACGTTCCCCGACCCAGCATGGCTTCGTTTCCTTGAGTTTCCGCTTGATGTCGTAAAGCCCCCTAGTTTCGGTTACAACTACGTACGCATGATCCCCTATACACACAAGCGCGAGCTAGTCTGCCGGGAGAGAATGGCCCTGCCATCGCCCACTCATCGCGCACGCCCCGCGAGGTTGCGTCCTGGCAGCGTTCCTCGAAGGCGAACGATTCTCGCTACTGCGGAGTAAAGAAACTTAGCTATTTTGAGTCAAAATCTGTAGGAAGACCGGTGGGGCGCGACGGGATCTTGGCTCAACTCGGCCAAGTCGGGGGTTAACATGTCGGTCTATCAAGAGCCGCTCGATGCGGTCTTATGGTTCAAAAGAATCGAACTCATCGCGAACGGTGTGCTCGGGTCCGTCGAAAACTCGCTGCGACACGCATCCCATCTAGTAGCAATCGCGCCGCAGAAACTGCGGCCTCTCACAGGTCTCGGGGTCGATCCCGAGTCTTTCGAAGAAATCCTGGAGAGCGGCGATCTCGATACCGCTGCTCGCCATCTTGTCGGCCACCAGCGGGCTCTGAGTATCGAGGGTGAAGCCGGAGCCGGTCTGGTACGAGCCACTATTCGATGCCCGGCGCTAAACGCAAGGGTGCATGGGATAGGCGATACGGTCGCGCAGGCCGTGTTAAACGCCTGGACCAGTCGCTTGCTACGCTTGAAAGCTCGATACGGCGAAGAACTGTCTGGCCTTGTGCGACAATCGCCAGCAGATGAGCGCCAGTCGCCTCTCTTTCTTCTCGTAGAGCGGAGCCGCTGGGGAACAACCGTGGGCGAGGAAACGGCCCTCAAGGAGGATCCAGGGCGCACGTAGTAGCATTAACCGAACTCCGCTTCTCATCTGCAGACGCCCGGAAAGACGCAAGCGGTATTTGGGATGTCGGCGCGTCCACGCCAGGCTGACCACGAGCGCGGTAATCGAGCCGCATGCGCCGGTGCTCGACAAGTTCGCACGAGCTGGCTGCGCGTTCGATCGCAGGAGCCTCACCTTCGATGAGGATCGGGGTCATTACACCTGCCGCGCGTGAAAGGCGTTCAAACGGTCCCGCCGGACCGGCCTCTGCCATGAAGCCAGATCGGAGTACTGGCGGCGATGCGGCGCCGAACGCCGCGTCGTCGAGCACCGCGAGATACTCTTCGACCACGAACCTGACAAATCGGCAGGCAGTGCAGCCGGCCCTTTGCACAAGTCGTGGCGGTTTGGCCTCGGCTTGGATCAGGCTGAGGCCCACGGCGGAGCCGTCGCCGCCAGCCAGCCCCTCGCCGATGCACCGGCGCGGTTGCCCCGAACAGCTGGCGGAACAGATCGCGCTCCCGCGGAACCGGCCGCGGCGGTTCTTCGAGTAGCTCGAGTGGTCCGGCACATCGCCATCAAGGCCCAAGCGGCAGAACAGCGATAGTCGGGGTTGAGGTACACTTCCTCACACAAGCGCCGCTCGGATTGGATGGCGAGAGAGCGTTTCATAATGGCCGCAGGCTCGCGCATCGACGAACTGATCGCTTGCCCTCAGCAGGTGATCGGCAAGGTGGTGCCGATCCAGGTTGAAGCGCTAGAATAGGCCTTCTGCGCACGGAGTGGTCCACACACGGGCAACGTCAGCGGTGCAAGCTGCTGATCCGTTAATGAGGCACCGGAACATCGCTGGCCGCTGGCAGAGCAGATGGGCCGATGGTAGGGAGGTATGCATGGCGCCGCATGCTTCCCCCCGAGCTTTGAGGCCTTGTTCCCCCTACTTCAATTCCGCCCGTGCTATTCCCGTCGCGGCGCACCAGCGCACTCGCGCCTCAGTCGATTGGGACCCGACGGCAGCACGTGGAGACTCCCGTCTCCCGCGAGATAAGAGCAACCACCCACGAAGTGAAAGCAGTATGAGACAAGACGGATCTTTGAGAGGGGTGCCCGCGATCAGGCACATTCATATCATTGGTACGATGGGCCATAGGACGGGTGTTGCCCGCATGTTCAGCCCGTATTCAACCGAAACGAGTGAGCGCGGACATCAACCAACGCTGGATGGTCGCGTCCTTCGGATCGTCCGGGAATCGCCTTCTCCTACTAACCCTCAACTGCCGGAAAGCTTTTCATCAGGCGAGCGAACATGCGCCCAGAACTGTTGGCGTAGGCCATGCGAAACTCCTTTTCCCGCACATAAAGAGCGGCATAATCCGGCCGAATATGCTTGTAGATTCTCTTCACCCATCCATTCAAGCCGGCGACGAAGCTCGATTTGCCACCCGGACCGAGGGCATCGGAAGAATCCCTTACCGCGACCGAGTTACCATAGCGGCGGACCGCCATTTTGCAGTCAAACCGATCTGGGATCGACAACTGCGCCGGCTGAGTAATCCGCTCGGACAGAAAATGACGGATGTATTTCGTGCGCCTGTCCGGACACGTCAAACTGCTGATCTCCTTTCCATCCTCGAGGGCAAAGACTAGCAATGTCCTGCGGCGGGATGTCCGCACGCGCAAATTGGTCCACGTCATCACGACGGGTCGTCCGTCGCCACCGAGCTGTACCGACCGGCGCTGGGCATCTATGTGGCGTCTGAGGTTCAGCAGCATGCGCCAGGCGGCCACGTGTGAAATCCCCAGGTACCGCCTCACAAAATCGACGGTAAGCCCCTCAGGCATCGCTGAAAAGAGCCACAAAAGTTCAAACCATTTCAAAAGTGAAACGTTCGAGTTGTATGTCAAGGTCGCGGTCCGTGGGGAATACCTCCTGTGGCACGTTCGGCAGCGCAAGACGGCCGACATCCCTCGATCTCTCGAAAATTTGCAGTCCTGACCGGTGCCACAAAAGTCACCAGCTTGGAGCCGCTTTGCGATAAGGTATTCAACGCATGCCGCCTCGTTGGGAAAACGCGATCGCAGTTGCCAGAGGCTCGGAAAACTCGGCTCAACTGAGGTGGCGTCCTGATCAGTCACACTGAGAGAACGCTCTCGAGTAGGCCTGCCGGGTTCTGGCGGTGGGAGAACCTAACACGCGCCTCAACTAAGCAGGAATCGAGATCGACGCGATCAAGGTCCCCGCGAGCAAGTCTGATCATTCGCTTCAAATAGGCCCAGAAGCTGTCAATCGCGAAGGTGTTTGCCCCGCTGCCCGAGACCCACTCATTCCTGTTATGCCGCACATAGCGGTGTTCGTACCCTAGGCGAGGAAGAATTCTGTAGGCCTTCCAACCGTCCGTGTAAATCTCAGTGCACCGCGGGACATTTGCCACAATAAGCGGTATCAGCGTCGCTCTCGTTCGATCGGCGACAGGCCATGCGAGCACGCGCTCCTGATCGGACATTCCAAGAATCGTGACGCCGCGATAGTCCGCTCCGCTGTCGGTTCGGCATTTCAGCAATGTCTCGTCGACCTGCACCGGTTTTGAGCCGTCGAAAGGCTCGACTACCGCTATCGGTCCGAGACACAAATTGAAGCCGCACATCACCTCTCGAACCTCTGCCGCGCCCAGTCCGAAGTAGCGCTCCAGAAATACGGAGGGCAATCCGAAGCGCGCGGACGCCAAAAGATAGAACGCGTGGAACCACACAATGAGAGGTACGTTGCTCACGGCGGCCGAGAGTGCCAGCAACTGGACGCTCGCGCGCGTGCCAGAGAGTTTGGGATTGCGCCCCAGCGCCAGAGAATCCGACCGCCTAAATTGATCACCGGTCACGCGTTCGAGATGAGCAACGCAGGAGCTTTCATCTGGAAAACGAGCCGAAAAAGAAGCGCGGCAGACCACTCCTATATCGCGGTCGCACGATGTTGGGGGGATCGAACCTCCATAGAAGCAGTTCCGCCGCCTTCGCTTTGTACAGTGCTCCCAGGAGCGTCACGGGACTTCTTCACGTCACTTGCGAGAACGGCAAGGCCCTTTTTCACCTCGTAGCCCGAAGTGACCCAGCTCGCCACCGACAGCTGAGGCCCGCAACCCCTCCGCTTCTGCCGTTCGTCAATCCGACAAATCGGGAAGCGGACGTTTGACCAAGGCGCCCTTCGTTAGCCGCCAGCGAACGACCTACATTGATGGATGGCTCTCCGCCCACGGCGGACTCGGCTCTAATCTGCTTCGTCTTTATGGACGAACTGCGATGATGGAGGTTCGAGTTGCCGGCCTGGATATAGCGAAATCGGTGTTCCAGTTGCACGGCATTAGCAATGACGGTGCGACTCTTCTGCAGTGCGTCCTACACGAGCCCACTTACTTCCGTCGCCCGAGAAGCTACCGCCGTGCCTGGTCTGGATAGAAGCTTGCTTCACCTCACACTACTGGTGTCGCGAGCTTGCGAAGCTCGGTCACGGGTCAAGCTGATGGCGGCGCAGTACATTACAGGGTACGTCAAAGGCAGAAGTCCAATCGCAACTTGTTTTCGATCGACGCAGCTGTCGCTAGACAACGCAAGCTTCAGGACATGGCGCTTCAGCGCCTTCTTTATGAAGGCGGGAGCAGTTGCCTTGTCCCTTGTCTTGGTGACGTAGCTCTCGAGCACCTCACCCTCCTGGTCGACCGCTCGCCACCGGTAGCGCATCTGGCCATTGATCTTCACATAGACCGGGTCAGCTGCCACTTCCACTGCCGGAAGCCGCGCGTCCGGCTCAACCGCTGTCGTCGCACGTCTGCGGCGAACAGCTGACCGAACCGGTTCCACCAGTGCCAAACCGTCTCGTGGCCGAAATCGATGCCGCGCTCGAACAGCAGGTCATGGACATTGCGGAAGGACAGCGGCATGCGGAGGTAAATCATCACTACGAGCGGATCACCTCAGACAAGGAGTTGAAGTACCGGAACGGGCTGGCAGGCTTGCGAGGACGGCGCATTGGAGCGGCGTGCCCTCAAGTTCTTACCAGCCGATGCATTTGCTCGGACAGAATCTTGGGCGACAGTAGAAATATTGGTCTGAAAGCGATAAGTCCCTGCACACCTCACCCCCGAGGTCATACCGACCAATCGCGCCAATAATCGACTTACCTGGCTATTTAGCTGTCACTTCCGCCTTCGCAGCTAGTACTCCGACAACAAAAAAACGGCGGGAGAGCCCGCCGTTCTTTCTAACAAACTTTAGCAAACCCGATACTACGGGCTGGCGGGCTTGTGGTTGTTGTCGGTAGCGACAATCGCGACCACGCCCGCGACGATCAGCAGACCCAGCAGAATGCCGAACGTGCCGATGCCGGCGAGATCGTCGGACTTCGCAGTTGGCGAAGCATCACGCGCAGCCGGGGCGGCGATGGCAGCCGTAGAACCTAAAACGAGGCCGGCGACGACAGCCGCGCCCACAAGCCACTTGCGAATTGCCATGTAATCCACTCCTATTGGTGAGCACCCTATAGCAGGGCCGCACGAATCGTCAACTAATCTCGGAGCAGGGCTCGTCGGTAGCGCGGGCAATTTATCGGCCCGAGACGCATGACGATCGGCGTTCGGTCTGACACTGGGTCATCCCGACGGGTCCGAGCTCGGCTTGTAGCCGAGCGTCCGCATTGCCTCCAAGCGACCTCTTATGTGGTAGGGGATGTAGGGCGCCCGCGCTGAAAAGTCGGTGCCTGAAGGGCTGGCAGCAATTTTCCGCAATAATCATTCATACGGGCCCAAGCGTGCGGATCAATTGTGATTGACGCGCTTTGCCTCGGCTTGCTCAGTAGCCGACGCAAACGCCCTGACATGTGTGGACGGCGTCCTTTGACAAGTGCTTTTGAGGCTGTTGCGGCAGGCTGACAGTGTGTGCCATTCGTCCGGCTGGTCATGCTGCATTGAAGAGTGCCGCTGGCCATGATGCTTTTCGCCTGGATCAGGTGCTTACGAATAGCCCGCATTCGAAATGGGCTGGCCCAATGGGTTTTCCTCATCGTTCGGTTTGAACTGACTTTGCGAGTCGGCTTCTGCCGCCCTCTCCAACCTCAACTCGCCAGTAGCGGACCACGCCGCTTACGGCGGGAAGAATGGAGAACCGCCCACGACGTCAATAGTAGACAGTCGGCCCTTGGAGCATGCTTCGAAAACACCAGAACGAGGGCGTCGGGTTGCTAGCCACGGCGGCTCTCCTTTCGGGGGACAGCTCCATCATAGAAATTTGCGCCTCTCGGCTGTTTTGATTCCGCCGACTGTTGAAATCCCGCAGAGCGCCAGGGGCCGCATAACCAGCGTCTGCTTGGTTTGAAAGCTCTCCGGCGCTCTCAACTTTCGCTAGGTTCCAAACTCAATCAGCGGCTTGATTTCGGCGCTGCGTGCTGATTCAGGGGGCCTCCGGTTGAAGGAGGCTCGGGCATGGCGGGATCGTTGTTCTGGTTGTCGGATGAGGCGTGGTCGGCGATCGAGCCGCACTTGCCGAAGAACCAGCCGGGACTGCGTCGGGTGGATGACCGGCGAGTGCTCAAGTGCGGAGGTCGCTGGCAGGACTGCCTGCGCGATTACGGTCCTCCAACGACGGTCTACAATCGCTGGAATAGGTGTAGCAGACGCGGTGTGTGGGGCCGTAACCTTGCTGCGCCTACGGAAGAGGGGTGGATCGCGGAGACGCCCCAGATCGACAGCAGCTTTGTGAAGGCGCACCGGTATTCCGGCGGCGCAAAAGGGGGCTCGGGCCCGGGCCATTGGCATCTCGCGCGGTGGCCGGCGACGAAGATCCACACCCTCGTCGATGTCCGCGGGCGACCGCTCCGTCTCGCGCTGACGCCGGGCAACACGTCTGACATCAAAGGCGCCGATCTGCTCGTCAGCGAGACTGCCGGTATGAAGCGGCTGATCGCCGACCGCGGCAATGATGCCAATCGCCTGCGCACCACGCTGCGCAAACAAGGCACTATCCCGGTCATTCCCGGCAGGCCGCAATCGCAAACGGCCCATCCAGTATGACCAGCGGCGCTATCGCGATCGCTGGCGTGTCGAGGCGATGTTCTGCCGTCTAAAGGATTTCCGCCGCGTCGCTAGCCGCTACGACAAGCTCGCCCGCAATTACGACTCGGCCGTCGCTCTCGCCGCCGCCATCGCCTTCTGGCTCTGATCGAGTCTGGATACTAGCAACAATGGTGCCCTGACGCGGCGGACCCTCAAGCCTGCGAGTTTCTACTCGATCTTGCGCACCCGCCTGTTGTTTTCAGCCAGACTGCTCCAGGCGTATCGTCCATATCCAGATTGAAGGTCGCGCGCCCTTTTTGCTCAGCCAGGCCGAGACTAAGAACAGTCACGCTCGGGAACTTGCGCCTCAACCGCTCCGCCTTCTCCGGGATTGCTTCGATGGCCACAACGTCGACGCCAGGGCTGTTTCTCAGCACAGCCGCGGTGATGGTTCCGATATGGCCGCCGGCGTGAACGAACACCTGCCCGGCTCACACAGGCGGCTGACATAGTATTCCGCTAGATCATCGTTGGCGAGCCAGCCTCGCTGCTCGAGCTCGGACGAAAGCAACTGCCACGACTGTCGAAGACGGATGGCAACACGGCCGAGGCCGCTGCCAACGGCGTTCCAAGGCGCCAATGAATTTCATGATGTTCCGCGTTTGAGCTCGGTTTGATGCCCGCCTAGCAGGCGCAGAGACCCTACTTTGAGCCAGCGAGGTCCTGCCTTTGAACCACTTTCAGGTTAGTTTGACAGTACCTCGGCGATGCTGCTGCGACAATCGCGTGCGGTCTTGGTTACCTTACCGCTAACGTGCCAGCGTGACCATATTGCCTGGAAGCAGGATCCGGTGGTATCGGACCCCGGTGATCTACACGATAACACTAATGCGCGGCTCGCAGCTGACGAGAACGGAGACTTTCCGCGGCGAACCGGACATCGCGAAAGCCTTGTCGATCGCGGCCGTCGACAACGGGGAAGCTGATCTCGCGGACATCCGAGATCTGAGTGGGCACCTGATCTTTCGTTATCCGCGAACATTCTACACATAGGCTCGCCACGTATCGCCGCCGCGTTCGGAGAGATGGGCATTGCGCCAGACGGTGCCGTCAGCGTAACCGCAACTTGTCTCCGATCGACGCAGCTCGCCCCTTTTCGGCATATATGCCTATGCCATAAGGATCTGCCACTCAGCCAGGGCGGCCGAGCGGCGGGTCTTGCAAGCCTGGCGATCGACGAGATGGCGTTCCTGGTTGAAGTGATTGTGGACGTTGGCACGAACCGAAGCGAACTTTTGTAGCGACTTCATCTGGCGAAACCGCAGCATCGCTCGTTCTCGTCGGCGGAACGGCAAGTGGCTGTTTTCAACCCGGTTGCCCGATTAATATTTCATAAAATGGAGCATGCACTTCCGTACGACTATTTTTGGTCGTGCCGCTGGTGCGCTAAACGGCGAAGGTGGACCTGGTCGGCTCTCGGCGTTAACCCCACGATGGTACAGCTCTGATCGCGCCGATTGCGCTGCGCGCCTTGAGGTGAATAGGTGCTGGCCATGAAAGTGGCAGCGCTAATTCCGAAGATCGTCATCGCGGTCCTCTTCGCTCTTCCACTGCTGAAGCCGTGACGGGACAAATATTATGGATAATTTGGAGGAGGCACTTCCGGCCGATGAGCGGCGGAGCGCATCGCGGGCTCACCTGAGCTTCAGGATTTCGATCCGCGAACGAGGTCGCAATCAGCAAGAGGCTATCATAAGCAATCTCTCACCTTTTGGCTGTGCCGCGATGGGCGTCTTTCTCGTTGCTGAGCAGCAAACTGTTTGGGTCAGACTGCCAGGACTGGAGAGCCAAGCGGCGAATATTCGGTGGGCCAAAGACGGAAGCGCCGGCTTCGCGTTCGACCATCCTCTTCATCCCATGGTTCTCGCCCGGTTCGTGGAGTCTAGGGTGAGTGATGGTCAAGTGAGGCGGCAGCGGAGTGCCTCGGGCTTGCGTCCAGCGGAGGCCTCAAGTTCGAGGAAGGACCAAATACTGACAGGTTGGGCCGACCCGTCCGAGCAGGTCCTGGCGAAGAAGCAGCCACTTCGCGATGGCAAAGTTCTTCTCGGGTTAATCAAGCGTCGCACTACTCGGGTGGCCGATCACCGGCGAGAGAGGCGATATCCGTTACCCACCGATGCGATGGGGAACGTAAACATTGTAGATGATCGCGCGAAGATCCTGAACCTCTCCGCTAGCGGTCTGCAAGTGGAGTTTGCCAAGCGCGTAGAGATCGGCAGCTCACTGCCAGTGACCTTTGAGGGATTTGCGGGTCTCACTGGACAGGTCGTATGGGCCCGGGACGAGCACGTCGGCTTGGCGCTGCCGTCTAATTCCATCAATCTTCGCGAGATCCCGCAAGACGAATCCGAACCCGAGACCAGGCACTGACTGCGCGTTAGCAGCAAATCACGACTGAGTGCTGTCATCTGTGGATGGCCCCTGCGCTGCAAGGGGTAAATTGAGTTGATGATCTGATCTTTCAGGGTGCGGTCATCTGTCCGGCCTGTTTGTGCGGTGCATGATGACCGCTGGCCCTGATGTTGTCCGCTGGCCGAGTCCCATTCAGTCTAGCGAGCTCGAAGCTCTGACAGCACCGCGGGTTGTCCCGGCCCTTGCGGCCGCGTTCAGATCGTCATCATCAGTTCAATGGGCACCCTTACAGTTCGATGCGGCCGCGCATGTGCGCCGCGATTATTCTCAGATTGCGGCAGGCGAGCGATAGGTCTCGCCGCGCGCCAGCACCGCCCAGACGATCCGGGCGGTCTTGTTGGCCATGGCCACGGTAACCAGCCGGGCCGGCTTGCGCTCGAGCAGGCTGCGGACCCAGTTGGCGGCGGTGCCGGCAGTCCGAGCCCGCCGCACCACCGATGTCGAGCCGACCACGAGCAACTTCCTGAGGTAGCGATCTCCCATCTTTGAGATGTGTCCCAGCCGGTCCTTGCCGCCTGACGAGTTCTGGCGTGGGACCAAGCCCAGCGAAGCAGAAAACTCCCGGCCTGAGCGGAACTGGCTCGGATCGGTCACCGAGGCGGCTAGGGCGGTGGCGCTGATGACACCCACGCCCGGGATGGTAGCTAACCTCTGACTGGCCTGGTCCTGGCGATGCCAGACCAGGAGACGTCGATTGAGCGCCTGGATCTGCCGGACGAGTGCATGGAGTTGCTCGATCAAAAGCATCATCGCATCCTTAGCCATGTCTGGCAGCACTGTGTTGTCTGCCTGCCGGATCCGCTCAACGAGATCGCGGCTGCCGATCACACCTTGGGCCGCGACCAGTCCAAACTCCGCACAATGGCCGCGGACCGCGTTGATCAGCATAGTGCGCTGACGCACCAGCAGTTCGCGCGAGCGGTGCAGGACGAGCACCGCCTGCCGCTCCGCGCCCTTGATCGGCACGAAGCGCATGGTGGGACGTCGCACCGCCTCGCAGATCGCCTCGGCATCGGCGGCGTCGTTCTTCTGGCGCCGTAGATAAGCCTTCACATAGACTGGCGGCATCAGACGAACTTCGTGACCCAGAGCGGATATCTCACGCGCCCAGTGATGGGCAGTCGCGCAGGCCTCCATTCCGACCAGGCAGGCCGGAACCTGCGCCAGCGTCTCGAGGAGCGCTCCGCGCCGCACCTTCTTGCGCCATACGATAGCGCCATCAGTATCGACCGCGTGAAGCTGGAAAACGGACTTGGCCAAATCTAGGCCGATCGTGGTAATCTCCATGGTGGATGGTCCTTTGCTAGGGTTGCTTCGACAACAGCCCACAATACGACTCACCATCGTCGGACACAGGGGCCATCCACCTCATCAGTCTAATCGCAACTTGTCTCCGACCGGCGCAGCTGTCGCTAGATGAGGCAACGCTCAGGCCATAAGGGTCTGCCACTCGGCCAGGGCGGCCGAGCGGCGGCCCTTGTAGGTCTCTCTGTCGACGAGGTGGCGTTCAAGATTGAAGTGGTTGTGGACGTTGGCGTGGACCGAAGCGAACTTCTGCAGGCTCTTCATCTGCCGGAACCTCAGCATCGCCCGCTCTCGTCGTCGAAACGGCAGGTGGCTGTTTTCCACCCTGTTGTTGGCCCAGCGGCCGACCTCCTGCTTCTCGGCGTTGCCGAGCTCGCTCATCGCTGCCCTGTACGAGCGCAGTCCATCGGTAGTGATGGCTTCAGGCGTGCCGTGGCGCTTCAAAGCCTTCTTCATGAAAGCGAGAGCCGCTGCCTTGTCCCTTGTCTTGGTGACGTAGCTCTCGAGGATCTCGCCTTCCTGGTCCACCGCTCGCCACAGGTAATGCATCTCGCCGTTGATCTTCACGTAGACCTCGTCGAGGTGCCACTTCCACTGCCGGAACCCGCGCATCCTGCTCACCCGCTGCCGGCGCACGTCTGCGGCAAACAGCGGACCGAACCTGTTCCACCAGTGCCGCACCGTCTCGTGACATAGGTCGATACCGCGCTCGGCCAGCAGGTCCTCCACATTGCGCAGGGACAGCGGGAAGCGGACATACATCAGCACCACCAGGCGGATTACCTCCGGCGAGGAGTTGAAGTAGCGGAACGGAGATGGTGGCTTGGCTCGGGATTTGCGGCTCATGCGCGACCGCTAGCACTCAGCACTCCACCCTGCCACGTTGGTCTGACAAAGCCGGAACGACGCTTGCCCGAAGTCCACCCTAATCACGAGACTGCGATTGTTGCCGAACGTTCCAGGGTCCCACCCCGGATTGGTTTCGTCACCGCCCGAGAGAACGTGGATCTTGGGGTCGACGCCCTCGCAGTCGACAGGATCGATCGAATGATCGGTCAATCCTTGCGCGCCGGCGGCCATCACGGCC
>Ga0207652_10003329_pt1 | contig 13298 bp, 11 predicted proteins | sample KBSC63BmetaG_FD_184334 | JGI IMG/M metagenome (GOLD analysis project Ga0207652, IMG submission 184334) | Corn rhizosphere microbial communities from Kellogg Biological Station, Michigan, USA - KBS C6-3B metaG (SPAdes) (version 2) | ecosystem: Host-associated > Plants > Roots > Rhizosphere ... | reverse complement strand
GTGGGCACCGATGTCAGCGGCCGCGCCGCCGCGCTGCAAAGCGGCCGTGCCGATGCTACGCTGCTTACGGCTCCCGCGTACTTCAAGGTCGAAGAAGCCGGTTACAAAACCGCGCTTATAAATTCCATCCGCATAAAAGTCGGTGCCGAGAGCAGACCGAACAAAATGCGCATGTCCATGCCCGGTCGGTTTTTCTTGCAGCGTTTCGTGGCGCGCGCGCTCAAGGAAGAGTGCAACGCAGTCGTCCTCGAAATGACCTCCGAAGGTGCGCGGCAGTTCCGCCATCGCGCTATCAATCTCGACGCGCTTATATTCACCAACCTCGCGCCCGAACACATTGAGTCGCATGGTTCGTTCAAAGCATACGCCGACGCGAAATTCTCTCTCGGCAGACAACTCGTACGTTCGAGAAAACAATTCCGCATCATGGTCGCAAACGGCGACGATCCGGAAAGCGCCCGATATCTCGCCCTTCCCGTAGAAAAGACTGTCAGCTACTCGCTTAAAGATGACAAATCGCGCGAAGCAAACGAAAACGGCGGGCATTTCCGTTTTAATGATATGAAGATCAGGGTTATGCTTCCCGGCAATTTCTCGCTCGAAAACGCTCTGGCTGCCGCTACGCTTGCCGACGCGCTCGGCATCGGCACTCCCACTATCGCGCGCGCGCTCGGCAAAATTTCCCGCATCCCCGGCCGCGCTGAAAAGATCAATGCGGGACAGGCATTTACGGTAATCGTTGATTACGCGCATACGCCGGAATCTTTGCGGGCACTCTACGATGCATATCGAAACACCAAGAAAATCTGCGTGCTCGGTGCTACAGGCGGCGGACGCGACAAATGGAAACGTCCTGTGATGGGCAAAATCGCAAATGACAACTGCGACGTCATAATTCTCACCAACGAAGACCCTTACGACGAAGACCCGCAAGAAATAATCAAAGAGATTGCAAAAGGTGTCACACGAAAAGCCGAAATCATTCTCGACCGGCGCGCGGCAATAGCGCGCGGCGTATCTCTTGCGATGCCCGGAGATGCAGTACTCATCACCGGCAAAGGCACAGACCCGACCATCCAGGGACCGCGACATAGTGCAACTCCTTGGAGCGATGCGCAGGTGGCCCGTGAAGAGGTAGAGAAAGCACTTCACCTAAAGAAGGTATAATTGCGCCATGATAATGCGCATTCTCGGATTCCTGATCGCACTGCTGGTGATTCTTTTCGTCGCGTATTGGATCTTAAGCGGCGGACTCTCGCGCGGCATAAAGTTCGGCAGCCATCTCGACAACCCTTTTTCAATATTCACAAGCACCACGACCGGTGGCGAGATACGTCTGCCGGGGCAGCCCAGCTCTCCCATCGACACCATAGATATTTCCGGCGTTGACACGCTGTCGGAAGATAACGGTGCGCCCAGCACGCAAGACCAACTCAACGCATTGCAGAACCAGTACGATGAACTTTCCGCAGAAGCGAAAGATCCCAGAAATTTCGGCAATCCCTCGCCATACAAAAATCAAGTGACGTTCGGCCTGCAGGATGTGCAGGAAAGTTCTCCGGCAGCAGAATACCTGACGCTTCAGGCAAGTTTTGCCAATACTGCACCGATTTCTCTCGCCGGTTGGTCGCTGCAGAGTGCAGTTACCGGCGTGCGCGTCCCTATTCCGCAGGCTGCAACACAATTTGTCTCCGGCGTACTCAACAACGTCGGCTCTGTCGCTCTTACTCCCGGCTCGACCGCGTACGTAGTCTCGGGCCCGTCCCCAGTCGGCGTTTCTTTCCGGGAAAACAAATGCACCGGATATCTTGCCGAACTGCAAACGTTCGTTCCGCAATTAAATACCACGTGTACGCTTGCCTCCGACGATCTCTCGCTCAACGCGCAGAATATTTCCCAATACGGCGACGCGTGTCTCGACTATGCAAAAAGCCTTCCCCAATGCCACTTCCCCGGGCTCGATCAGAAACCGGCCGGAATCAGCGATGCATGCGCAAATTTCCTTTTGAACAGATTTTCTTATAACGGCTGCGTGTATGCGCACAAAAACGACAGCGATTTCTATCAGCCGAACTGGCGCGTCTACCTGGGAAGCGGCGTACAACTCTGGCGCGACACGCACGATGTGGTACGCCTTCTCGACAATCAAGGACGAACTGTGGACGTGCTGACGTACTAACGTAGTCGCGCCAAGCGGGAAAAATGACTAAGACTTGGCTAAGCGGCCCGGAGCGGTCATTTTTCCCGCTTGGCGGCGACGGAGAATAAAATTATTCCGGCCGTCACTGCGACATTGAGTGATTCTTTCTTGCCACGCATTGGGATTTCGAGAGTTACGTCGCACTTTTTGCGAAGCGCAGAAGAAATACCTCGCACTTCATTGCCGAATATGAATAGTGTTTTATTTTTCGGCTTAAATTTTCGATAATCTATCGATTCGATATCTTGTTCGACGGCGACGATATGCCAGCCTTCCGCACGAAGCTTTGCGATAATGCGATACGGATCCTTTTCGTATTCCCACGGAATGTATTTGTCGGCGCCGAGCGCGGTTTTAGTTATGGCGGGCTGTACTCTATTGAATTTGTCTATGGGTCTCGGCGTATAACCGCTCAGGAACACTTTTGAACCGCCCGCCGCATCCGAAGTGCGGAAAATGGAGCCTACGTTGAATGCGCTCCGGATGTTATGCAGGAGTACAGCGGTTTCTATTTTCATAAGCTATACTACTCTCATGTTATCTCTATTTCCGCAAATCCTCTTTTTGGCGCCGGCAGGCACGATGCTTTTGCGCGTGGCTGCCGCTATCAGCTTCGCCTACATGGCCTGGTACTTATGGCAGGAGCGAGAACGCTTCAACGGACTCCCCGCACCGATAGTCGGATACCTGCGTCCGTGGATGGTCACCGTCGGCGAGATAGTTACCGCAATAGTCGCCATATTTCTTTTAGTCGGAGCCTGGACGCAAGGCATCGCGATCCTCGGCGCTCTCGCCGTGATTAAGCAGCTGATTTTCTACAGCAGATACAAAGACGTCTATCCGTACACTCGCAGCAGCTATTGGCTCTTGCTCTGCATCTGCCTCATGCTCCTAGTCACCGGCGCCGGTGCGTTCGCATTTGATCTACCTCTCTAGTCCGCCCAGTAGGAATCGAACCTACGACCGTCTCCTTAAAAGGGAGCTGCTCTACCAACTGAGCTATGGGCGGTTTTGAGGAAATATAGCACCAGAGCGCCAAAACTGCGAGCTCAAACGACTGTTCCTAACATTCCAACTATTCCAAAAAGAACCGATTTGTTAGTATCGGAAACGGAAAGTCTTCCAACATGCAGCCGCGCCTCTTGCGCATATTTTTGTACGGCCTCGATAGTTTTTTGATTTGCGTTCGTTGCATTAATAATTCCAAGCGCCTCGGCAACCTCGGCTTCGGTCAACTGACGCGGCAGTTCGTACAAAGCCTTGAGCTGCTCTTTTTTCTCGCCAGAGAGTTCTTCGTACGCGAGGAAAAACGGAAGCGTACGTTTGTGCTCCCGGATATCGCTATGCGAATCTTTGCCGGTTTCTTCTTTCGTAGACCAGACGGAACGATAATCGTCGGCTAGCTGGAAAAGCATACCGAGCGCTTCACCGCATGCTCGCAATGCTGAACATTCGTCGGAGCTTTGATTTCCCGCGATACCGGCAGTTTCGCATAAGGCACCGATGAGCGCCGCGGTTTTTTTCTTATTTACCAAAAGCGCGGTTTCTTTAGACACCAGCGGATCAGAGATCGATTTGTCTGCAAGCTCAAAATCCAGATACTGCCCTTCTATGATTTCCCTGAACGCCGTAAAGAGGATTTCTTGCTGCGCCTTGCCCGCGCGCATACACGCCTCAGCCGCAAGAAGACTGAGCATATCCCCGCTATTTATCGCATGATTGGCACCCCAGAGTTTCCACATAGTCGGCCTATTGCGGCGCTCAATGTCGCGGTCTTCTACGTCGTCGTGGATGAGCGTAAAATTATGGAATAGTTCTATCGCGAGCGCGGCTTCAAATGCTTTGTCGCGCGAGCCATAAGCCTCCGCAAGAAAAAGACAGAGTGCGGGCCGGAATCGCTTTCCTCCGTTTCCTGTCTTTTCTGGCTTGAAACTTTCCGTAAGAAAGCCGAGAAAATACGAGAGCATTTCATATAGCGGCGTCGCCGGATCGGCTTTGCGCGATAATTTTTCTTTCAAGGCATCGTCGAGACCGATGCATGCATCTGTACACGCCCGTAGGACTTCGGTTTTACTTGCGGCTTTCACCTCATTTGCCGAGACGACGCTCGCGATTCGCATACTCCTTAAGTATATTGTCGAGAATGTCCTCCGAAAAATCAGGCCAGTGCGGCTCTATGAAAAAAAGCTCCGCATACGCGGCCTGCCACAAGAGGAAATTGGAAAGTCGCTTTTCGCCGCTCGTGCGAACGACAATATCCAAATCCGGCATGTCCGCGCTCCAAAAATGCTTGCGCAGGCTTTCTTCGGTTATCTCCTCGCCGGATTTTGCTATGGAGCGTGCAGCGGCGGTTATTTCCGCGCGGGAGCCGTAAGAAATGCAGACCCAAGCGGTAATTTTCGGGTCGGATACGTTTTTCGCCTCTATATTTTTCATCGATTCCTGCAGATCTTCCGGAAGCATGTCGAGCTTGCCGATAAACCGTACCGCAACGCCCTCTTTGGAAAGGCGTTCGAACTTTTCTTCTGCCATTTCGCGATAGAGGTCCATCAAATAATCCACCTCTTCCTTGTCGCGCTTCCAATTCTCGGTGGAAAATACAAAGCCCGCCATGTGCTTGATCCCGCGATCGCGCACCCAGCGGACCGTTTCTTCGAATTTATCGAAGCCCGCTTTGTGTCCCAAAAGCTTAGGAATTCCCCTCTTTTTAGCCCAACGGCGGTTGCCGTCGAGGATGAAGCCAATGCATTGCGGAGAGTTCATTTACAAAAGCCTACTTGGCAATAGACGCGCGGTCAAATCAAAGCGCGAGGTTGACGAGAACGTCTGAAGTCACGTGGGAGCCGTCGGGAGCAAGGCACGAGATCGTAAAGTCGGTCGGGCCCGAGAGCGGCACGGTCGCGCCGCCGCCTTCGAGCGAATTCTGTGAGAAGCTGCCGTCAGGAGAAGTCTCTGTGCAGCTCGCCGCGTTCTTGGAAGTCCAATAGATAGTCGTGCGTCCGCCGAGCGGCACTTTTGCCGGCACCGCCCATATTTGCGCCGAAATGGGTGGTCCCTGCGGGACTGTGCCTGCCACATAGCCTGTCGTGCTGGAGTTGGTCCCCGGTGGATTCTGAATAGTGACTGATGAGCCTCCTATTTGCGCCACACCTCCAGGCTGCACGTTGTCGCCTACTTGAAAGCCGCGCAGTGTGCAGAGGCTATCGAAGAACGTGGCTGGAATAATGAACGAGAGGAAATTGCTTGCCCATGGCCGCGTGTGGCACCATGACGCGACAATACTATCCGGCTGGTTGCCGAAGCTCGTTTGCGTTCCCAAAAATCCCGCGGTCACAGAATTGCCGGAGTTATTTTGATTCGTAATGACTATCGTCGCGCCGTTGGGAAGCACGCGGATGTCGCCGGTTGCACCACCTGGGCCTTGCGGGCCGAGATTGGTCTGCCCTCCGGCCGTCGAAGAAGAAATCGCTCCTTGGTTATTCGATGTAGACGTCGCACCTGAATTATTTGAATTGTCTCCACCAAGAACACCATTCAAAAGATTTGAAATAGGATTGTTGTTGGAATTGTCGCCACCCGAGCCGATATCGGAAATGCCGCTCGCCCCGCCGTTATCGCTACCCAAGTTAAGAATTCCGGAGCCGGAAGAGTTTGTGCCGGTATTCAGATTTATCGATGATCCCGTCGGATTCGGCACATAGTATGCGCACGGATCGGAGCTCGGCGTAGAAACTTGATAGTATTGTGTGCACCCTGTTGGTGTCGTCGGTGTGCTCGGGCTGCTGCCGCTTCCGCTGCCGCCTTGGCCCAACGCTTTCATCAACGAACCAAGCGCCTGCATCAATGAGCTCAAGTCGCCGACACCCATGCTTTTGCCGTTGGTACCCGATGCAGAGAGCGCTTTGCATCCCAGATGATATGCGCATTGGCCGGTGACTGTTCCTCCTCCGGGAGTATTAGCCTGGCAGGGAATGATGGTTTTACCGACTGGGGCACAGTTCAGATCGTTATTCTTTTTTTGTGTAGCCAATGCTTCCTGTTGCGCACATTTCGTATTGCACATCTGGTCCGCTGCTGAGCCTAGGTTTGTTTGCGCACTTACTACATTTGGAACGATATATGCGGCAAAAATAATGATAACGGCCAGCGTCATCGCCGCAAACACTGAATATCGCAAAGCAGGTTTCATACGACTATTGTACCGTCACGGTCGCCTGGTTGGAGACGCTACTCGTGGCACTCTGACACGCGATGGAATATGTCGTGCTCTGTGTAAGCGGTCCCACGGCAGCTGTTCCCGAAAGTGCACTCCCGAGCACTCCGCTTGGGCTTGATATTTGGCACGTGAGAACACCTGACGCGTTCCAGAAAAGACTGGTGCGTGAGCCGGAAGAAATGCTAGCCGGCGAAATCCATATATCCGCCTTCATCGGCCCGAGATATTGAGGTGCGCTTGTTGCTGCGGGCGCAGGCGTAGGTGCAGGCGGCGGTGTTGCCGGCTGCAGCTGCGGCGGACCGACGGCATAGCCGTGCGATGCGCAAAGATTGTCCAAATATGACACCGGAATTATAGTGCTTATGAAATTACTCGCCCATTGGCGCGCGGCACAGGCCTGGGTGTAGACAGTAGGAACGTCTTCCGATGCAGATGTGTTGAAACCGTAGAAGCCGGATGTTTGTTTGTTGCCGGCAATGTCCCGATTGCTCGCAAGCATGGTGACGCGGTTACCGCTCAGGACCTGGATGTCACCCGTGACGCCGGGCGCGTTGCCGAAAGCGCTTTGGGAAACTGTTGCGCTTGTTCCGGGCGTAAGGTTTTGCGGATTAGCAACATTTGAAATAGTGGCAAGGATGTCGTTGGGAATGACGCTTCCGGAAGTGTTCGTCGTCGTGCTCGCAGTTGTATTTGAATTTGAGTTCGAGTTGTTATTCGAATTTGAATTGCCTGAACCGATGAGCGATGAAATAAGATCGTTTACCGTGCTGTCGGTAGTGCCGGTGCCGTTCAAAAGCTGCGAAGCCGAATTATCGGTCCCGGGCACGTAATATTGGCACGGATCGGTGTTGTTGGGATTCGAAGTCTGCGTATAGGTAGTGCAGCCGGTGGGGCCGCCACCCGAACCTCCCCCACCTCCGCTGCCGCTGCTCTGTCCGAGCGATTGCAATAATTGGCCCAAAGTCTGCATGAGCTGACTCATGCTAGTGAGACTGCCGCCACCCGTAGATTGCGCAAGGCATTTATTTGCGGCAATACATTGTCCCGAAGTGGTAAAACCACTCGTAACATCCTGACAGGGACACATGAACATATTGGCTCCTCCCATGCAGCCACCTTTAGGATTCGGTATCATTCCGCAGCCACAAACTTGCTGAACCGGATTACACATCGCATCCGCGGCGGAACCAACTGCACTCGCGGTTTCTGTAGTAGCGATATAGCCGGCAAAAAGCACTGCGAATATCAGCGCAAGATACGTAGCTCTGCGTGTGAGCATCCCGTAATCGTAGCACGTGTCCGAATGCTATTTCGAAAGCACAAAACGCTCCAGTGCATATTCCAGATCTTCTCCCTTGCGCCGCGCTTCATGAGGAAGTTCCGCTAATGCAGCGATGAGATTCTGTGCGCGAGCTCGCTCCGCATCGCCGTATGCTTTTAAAAACATTTGTTTCGCGCCCCAGAAAAGAAGTCCATGCACAGCCTCCGGCGCGGCGTCTTTGGAAAACTCTCGCATCAGCCCTACCCAGAGCGCTTTTCGGTCCCCTTTTTGTAATGCGTTTGCTAACGCGAATATCGAAGTATCTTTTTCTTTCTTCGGCGCGTCGAATTTCTCTGACTTCTCCGCGTATTTTTCTATCTGCTTGCGCGTTGCTGCATCGAGTATTCCTTCAAGAATGAAAAATTGTTCTTCCGAATCGCGCATTCGCTCCAGAGAATCAAGCACGCGCGCACGCATTTCTTCGTTGGCGCCACCCACAATGCTGTCGAGAACTATTGTCCGCTCTTTAGTAAACATCCCAGGACCTGAAAGCGCCGCTTCAAGGTCCGCAAGCGAATGCGCGTCGGTGATACGCACTACATCTGCATGCCTTCCGGCTTTATCAGCTGCTTTATCCAGAGCAGTGCGTGCCTTATCCCTGTCCGAACCGTAAAAGGAAGAAAGCATACTTATATTTTTCGCATCTCACCCCAGTGTTTGCCTATTTTCGCTTCCGCTTTTATCGGCACGCCCGAAAGCCTCGCGCTTGAAACCACGCTTTCCATCACTTTCTGTATCTCATGCGCAACATCTTCCGCGATCTCACTTTCTATTTCATAGACCAATTCGTCGTGGACCTGCATCACCAGCTTCACTTTTTCTCGCCATTCCCTTTTTTCTATCAGCCCGTCCGCTTCTACCATCGCAAGCTTGATGATGTCGGCTTGTGTCCCTTGTATCGGCGCGTTCATCGCCATGCGCTCCGCTTGCGCACGCATTTGCGGAAGCGGCGACTTGAAGCCCGGGAAATATCTGCGGCGGCCGAAAAGTGTTTCGGTATATCCCGTGCGCGCCGCACTTGCTTTCACATTTTCTATCCAGCTGTGGAGCGTTGAGAAATTCGCAAAATAATCCGAGAGGAATTTTGACGCTTCTTCGCGCGAAACACCTGCGCCGAGATTCTGTCTGAGCGCGTTCACCCCCATACCGTAGAGAATACCGAAGTTGATGACTTTCGCTCTGCGGCGCATTTCCCTGTCTACATGTTCGGGCGGCACGCGGAAAACCTGCGAAGCGACAGCCGCATGCACGTCGCCGCCATCCTTGAAGACTTTTATGAGGTTAGCATCGCCAGATAGTCCCGCCGCGACGCGCAGTTCTATCTGCGAATAGTCAATGGATGCGAGCACGTTCCCTTTCCCGGCGCAAAATCCTTCACGGATACGCCTGCCGTATTCGGTCTTTATCGGAATGTTCTGCACGCCAGGATTTTCACTAGCCATACGGCCGGTCGCTGAGCCCGCTTGCAAAAATGTGGCGTGGAGTCTCCCGTCTTTCTGGACAAGCTCGGGCATTTTCTCGACATACGTACCAAGAAGCTTACTGAGCTCGCGGTATGAAAGTATGTCGTTGATTATCGGATGCTCTTCGGAGAGTTTGAGCAATTCTTCTTCGCGCGTCGTGCGGGCGCCGGTCGAGGTGCGCTTCTGTCGCTCGGGAATTATTTTGAGCTCGTCGTAGATAACCGTGCCCAGCTGTTTCGGCGAATTGATGTTGAACTCGCGCCCCGCATGCTTATAGATGCGTTTCGCTATCTTCGAGAGCTCGGCATTGTACTCTTTTGCAAGTTTCTTAAGGTACTCGACATCAAGCGCGATACCGGACTCATTCATGCGATGAATGACCGGGATCAAAGGACGCTCTATCTTTTCATACACGTCGTAGAGCTTCCCCGCTTCCCGCAGATCTTTAAATATTTTCGCGCGCGCGACGCCGAAGTCACGCGTATCCGCATATGCGAGAATGTCTTCGATGCTTGGATTGGTGTAGTCGCTGCGTAACAACCAGAGCGCGATTGCGGTTTCTTCAAGCGCTCCTGGCTCCGGCGCCGCTGGTTCGAATTCGAGCGGGCGCGTGACACTTTCTCCCGTGTCGGGAAAATCTTCTTTGTCGCGAATGAACGCGTTGATGCGCTGCTTGAGCGATTTGAATTCGAGTTCATCGCATAATGCGGCGGCAGTAGCGGCATGATCCACCAAATGCCAGTGACTTTTCGGCAGCGTAAAGGTAATCGGGGCGTCGCTTGCGACGGTTGCAAGTTGTTTGGAGAAGAATGCGTCCGATTTTCCGTCTTTGAGAAGCTGCACTATCCGTGGTTTAACTTTTTTTGCGAAAATCTTCTCGCTCTTTTCGAGAGCGGCGTATATATCATCGAGCGAGCCAAAAAGCGTGATGAGTTCGGTCGCTGTCTTTTCTCCGATGCCTTTTATTCCCGGAATATTATCCGACGGATCCCCGCGCAGCGCTTTGTAGTCGGTCACGCGCTCAGGCCCGAAGCCGTAGCGTTCGCGTACTCGATCTTCGTCGTACATGATTGTGTCATTGATGCCTTTACGGAGCGTATAGACGCGCACGTGTTCGTCCCGCACGAGTTGCAAGGTATCCATGTCGCCCGAGGCGATGATTACGTCTATATCGGAGCGGGGGAAAATCTGCTTCACTATCGTTCCAAGCATGTCGTCTGCTTCATAGCCGGGCAGCGAGTACATCGGAATGCCGAGGGCCTCGAAGACTTTCGGTGCGTATTCGAGTTGCGTGATCAGGTCCGGCTCAATCTGGACGCGCGTGCCTTTGTAATGCTCATACACTTCATGACGGTGGGTTTTGCCGGGCAGATCGCGAGTAGCGACCACATAGTCGGGCTTCAAGTCTTCTATGATGCGCAGAAGCATCGACATGAGGCCGTAAAGCGCACCTGTCGGCATTCCCTTAGTCGTTGCGAAATCCGGCGGCAGCGCATGGTACGCACGATGGATTATCGCGTGTGTGTCCAAGAGCACCAATCGTGAAGAATTATTTTTCGCCATACCTTATAGTGCGCTCATCATCCGCTCCCTGCAATGAAATACGTGTCGCGTCAGCCGGTATAAGTCCGGCGACGTTCTCCGGCCACTCTATTAGTATGAGGTCCCCCTTATCACTAGCGATTTCAGCCCAGCCGAGAACTTCAAGCTCATGCGCGCTCTTCAGCCGGTAGGCGTCTATATGTATGAGGCGCACGAACGGGCCTTCAGAACATTCGTAGATCTTTTCGATGACGAATGTGGGGCTGTTTACTTGGTCTTCGACGCCGAATTCGCGCGCGACGGTCTGCACAAATGTGGTCTTCCCCGCACCCAGATCTCCTGAAAGCGCGACAATACGCGCCGCATTTCCAGGCGTGAGGGTTCTCGCGAAACGCCGCGCTTCAGCGTTGAATTCATCGAGCGAACGACTCTTTACTTCCATTGCATAGTACAATACACCCGTGACCACCCAATTCAATGACAAAAAACAGGATGAGCGACTGCAGGAACTTCATCGCCGGGAGGAAGAAGAGCTCGCGGAAGTCCTTTCCAAACGCTACGGCGTCGACTACGTGGACCTCACCTCCAAGAGTATAGACACCGACGCGCTGCGCCTCGTACCCGAGCCGGAAGCTCGGCAGGCGGAAGTCGCCGCGTTTCGCAAACAGAACAAGGTTATCTGGCTTGCGATGCGTGCACCGGAGCGGGCCGATTCCCTGCAGGTAGTGGAAAACATCGAGCGTCTCGGCTATCAAGTGCATCGTTTCATGGTTTCGAAGATTTCTCTCGAGCACGCATGGGACCGTTATCACGACATCTCCTACGCAACGGAGACCGAAGCGGGAGTGCTTACTCTTTCCAACGAAACCATTCAGGAAATGCTGCAGAGGCTGAAAACTCTTGCTGACGTGAAAGCGGAAATAGACAAACATTCGGTGAGCAAAGATACGCATCGCATCTCACGCATTTTTGAGATCATCATGGCCGGGGCGCTCACTTTGGGCGCTTCCGACGTACATCTCGAGCCGGAAGAGGTCGGCGTGCGTATGCGCTACCGCCTCGACGGTGTGCTTATCGAAGTCGTGATGTTTGACGCAGCAACGTATGATCTCATTTCTGCGCGCTTGAAACTTCTCTCCGGGTTGAAGCTCAACATAAAGAGCGCCGCGCAGGACGGCCGCTTCTCGATAGTCGTAAACGAAAAAGAAATAGAAATTCGCGCATCGATCTTGCCCGGCGCGTACGCAGAAACCATCGTTATGCGCATCCTCGATCCCTCGACTATCGCACTTCCGATGGAGGCGCTCGGTTTCGACAAATATCTGATGGACATTTTCGACAAAGAGATCGCGAAACCCAACGGCATGATACTCAACACCGGTCCTACCGGTAGCGGAAAAACCACTACGCTCTACGCCTTCCTGCGCAAAGTGGATGAGCCCGGCATAAAAATAGTCACCATCGAAGATCCTATCGAATATCATCTCGCCGGCATCGTGCAGACACAAGTCTCCAAAGACTATTCGTTTGCGCTCGGCCTGCGCAGCACACTGCGCCAAGACCCGGACATCATCATGGTCGGTGAGATTCGCGACGGTGAAGTAGCCTCCACTGCGGTCCACGCCGCCCTCACCGGTCACCTCGTATTTTCAACGCTTCACACTAACGACGCGGCGGGTACTTTCCCCCGCCTTATCGACATGGGCATCAGTGCCGATATTTTGGGCGCCGCACTCACCGTAGCGATGGCACAGCGCTTGGTGCGGCGTCTCTGCCCGCATTGTAAACGTGAAGTGCCGATAGAAGGCGAAGCGCGCGCGATAATGGATTCGCTTTTGAAAAACATTCCGCATGCGGATGAGCTTCCTGCCAATAAAGACAAGATGTGGCTCGCCGTCGGCTGCGACAAATGCGGCGGCGTCGGCTACAGAGGGCGCATTTCCATAGTGGAAGTCATTTTGATGGACAAAATAATAGAAGACTGCGTGCGCACCAGCTCAAGCGAACACGAGATATGGAAAGCCGCCAAGCATCAGGGAATCAGGCGCATGGCGCAGGACGGCGCAGTGAAAGTATTAAACGGCGTCACTTCCTTGGACGAACTCGGTCGCGTGGTAAATCTCAAGGACGAAACAATGCTTGAGCAGTTTGCAGAAGAGGCATAGACGGCACCACAAAATTGACAGTCGTGCACATTAACGTTGCGACCGTTTGACAAAAGTTTTCTTTAGCGGAGTTGACGCGCCAAAACCGTGGTCCAACGCGAAAAAATATTGCGCTTCTTATTTCGTTTGTTACATTCCAAACAGAAGCAGAAACAAAGTCGCCAGTACAGAAAAGTTCGCTCTCCGGGCCGTTAGGCCTAAGGCTACCGAACTTTTCTGTACTGGCGACGAAGTGACCTTTTACAAAACCTTCTTTTTCATTCGACGCGGAGTGCCGTGATACAATTTCGATAGAGATACGCAATATTGGGCGATGCTTTCGTAGGGAAAGGTGCGACAAAGTCATAAGGATAGGGAGAGCGCGAGAAACAAGTTCTCATACTTTCGCCGT
>Ga0207652_10003326_pt1 | contig 13311 bp, 12 predicted proteins | sample KBSC63BmetaG_FD_184334 | JGI IMG/M metagenome (GOLD analysis project Ga0207652, IMG submission 184334) | Corn rhizosphere microbial communities from Kellogg Biological Station, Michigan, USA - KBS C6-3B metaG (SPAdes) (version 2) | ecosystem: Host-associated > Plants > Roots > Rhizosphere ... | reverse complement strand
GACTCGTCGAGCGGCTCGCCCTCCTCCAGGGTGAAGGCGAAGCGCCCGCCCGCCGGCAGCGCCGCGGCTATCTCCCGCACCAGCGACTCCTTGTCCTCGAACGCCAGGATGGTCTCGAGCAGCAGCGCCACGTCGAACGGCCCGGGCGGCACGGGCGGGACGCGTGCGACCTCGAAGCGGCACGGCAGGTCGCCCGCTCTTTGGCGCGCGATGTCGATGGCGCTCGCGCTGTAGTCCACGCCCAGATAGGCGCACCCCAGCTCGCGTGTAATGAAGCGACCCGGGCCGGCCACTCCGCAGCAGAGGTCGAGCACCGACACCCCCGGCGCGATGCCCGCGCGCTCCGCCAGCTCCCGGATCTCGCTCGCGCGCATGAAGCTCTCCTGCTCCACGAACTCGCCCGTCGGATAGGCCGCCACCCGCGCCCGCTGGAGCGCCTGCACGAACGGATCGCGCTCGTCTTGCCGCATAGCCGGGCAGCATGTCATCCCGCGGACGGGAAGGATCGGACTGGCGCCCGCGTCACTTAGTTGCATGAAGGACCAGCACCCGGTGGGGGCCGCGGTCGCTGAGTTTGGGGGAACTGCCTCGGGCTTGGTGTCCGCGCCGACCAGCCCCTCGTTGCGAGCAGTCCAGGCCGGCCCGCTGGCGGGAATGGCTGCGCAGGTGCTGCTGCTCGCCGTGCTCGCGGGCACGGCCGGCCTCGGCACAGCAGGCTGGATAGCCGGGCTCGGTTGCGCGCTGGCCATGAACTCCCTGCTGGCGCTCGGGCTGTCGCGCCACCGCTGCGAGCGCCTGGCGCCGGCCGACTGGGTGACGCTTACGAGGGCCTCGCTCGCTGTGGGCGTCGCCGCGCTGGTGGCGGACTCGTTCCAGGATGCCGTGCCCGGCGCGCTGCTCGTCTCCCTGTCGGCCGTCGCGCTCGCGCTCGACGCCGTCGACGGCTGGGTGGCGCGCCGCACCCGAAGCGGCGCGCTGGGGGCGAAGTTCGACGGCGAGGTGGATGCGTTCCTGATCCTCGTCCTCAGCGTGTACGTCGCTCCGATGGCCGGCGCCTGGGTGCTGTCGATCGGCCTGGCGCGCTACGCGTTCCTCGCGGCGGGCTGGGTGTGGCCGTGGATGCGCGCGCCGCTGCCGCCGCGCCACTGGCGCAAGCTCGTCGCGGCCACGCAGGGCATCGTGCTCGCCGTGGCGGCGGCGGACGTCCTGCCCAGGCCGGTGACGGACCTCGCTCTATTCGTCGGGCTGTTCCTGCTTGGCGAGTCCTTCGGCCGCGATGTGCTGTGGCTGCGCAGGCACCGGGATGAGGCCCCGCCCAAAAAAGAGCCGGGTCCGGCACGCCGGCGCGTGCGCACGGGGCTCGGCGCCGCGCTCACCGTGCTGGCCTTCCTGTTCGTGTGGGGCGCGCTCGTGTCGCCCGACCAGCCGATCCTCCTCAACCCCGGCGGCTTCGTGCGCATCCCGCTCGAGGGCCTGGTGCTGCTGGCGCTCCTGGTCGCCCTGCCGCCGAAGCCTCGGCGTGTGCTGGCGTGGATCGTCGGCCCGCTGCTCGCCTTGGTGGTCCTCTTGAAGGTTCTCAACATCGGCTTCTTCGCGGCGTTCAACCGGCCGTTCGACCCCTACCAGGACGTGAGCTACGCGGGCATCGGCAGCGAGACCCTGCGCGACTCGATCGGCGGACCCAACGCGACGATGGTCATGGCCGGCCTGGCGGCGCTCATCGCGGCGCTGCTCGGCTTCATGACCCTGGCGGTGCGCCGGCTCAGCCGGATCGCGGCGGACCACCGCCAGTGGTCGCTTCGGGCCGCCGCGGGGCTCGGCGTCGTGTGGATCGCGTGCTGGGCGGCCGGCGCGCACCTGGCCTCCTCGAACGCCGCGGGCCTGGTGGTGGACGAGGTGTCCGCGCTGCGGGCGGACCTGGGCGACCGCGCGACCTTCGCCAAGGAGATCCGCCAGGACCGCTTCGCGAACACCCCGGGCAACCAGCTGCTCACGGGGCTGCGCGGCAAGGACGTCGTGCTCGCTTTCGTGGAGAGCTACGGCAAGTCGGCGGTGCAGGGCTCGTCGTTCTCACCGCAGATCGACTCTCTGCTCGCGCGCGGGACCAAGCAGCTGCAGGCCGCCGGCTTCTCCGCCCGCAGCGGCTTCCTCAACTCGCCCACGTTCGGCGGCATCAGCTGGCTTGCCCACTCCACGATGCAGTCGGGCGTGTGGGTGAACAGCCGCCGGCGCTACGCGCAGCTCACGGCCAGCAACCGTTTCACGCTCAGCCAGGCGTTCAAGCGCGCGGGCTGGCGCACCGTGGACGACGTGCCGTCGAACAATCGCTTCTGGGCGCCGGGCAAGACCTTCTACCACTACGACAGGGTCTACGACCGGCGCGACGTGGGCTACAAGGGGCCGACCTTCGCCTACGCCTCGATGCCGGACCAGTACGTGCTGTCCGCGCTGCAGCGGCTCGAGCTCGCGAAGCGCCACCGCCGTCCGCTGTTCGCCGAGGTGGACCTGGTGTCGAGCCACACGCCGTGGACCCGCATCCCGCGGATGATCCCCTGGAGCCAGGTCGGCGACGGCTCGATCTACAACCGCATCCCGGTCAATCACACGAGCCGGGACTCGCTCGCCATCAACGCCGCCTGGGCGTGGCTGCAGAAGAACGGGTCCGCCCCGGTGCGCAAGGCGTACGGCCAGTCGATCCAGTACACGATGAGCGCGCTGATCTCGTTCGTGCAGCACTACCGGGATCCCAACCTCGTGATGATCGTCCTGGGCGACCATCAGCCGTGGACGATCGTGAGCGGCCAGCAGCCGAGTCATGAGGTGCCGATCTCGGTCATCGCGAGGGACCCGGCGGTGCTCAGGCGGATCTCCGGCTGGGGCTGGAACCCCGGCCTGCGCCCCGACCCGAACGCGCCGGTGTGGCAGATGAGCGCCTTCCGCGACCGCTTTCTCACGGCGTTCAACTCCCCGCCAAAGACGCGCTAGCTCGAGATGGACGCCCCCGCCGCCAATCCGGATCGCAAGCGCCTCGCGGGCCTGGACGGCATCCGCGGACTCGCGGCGCTCTTCGTGGTGATCAACCACATCTTCCTGCGCGCGTTCCCCGGCTACCCCGTGGACAACGCGCCGGCCTGGGCCGCTTGGTTCATCTACGGGCGCTTCGCGGTCGTGGTGTTCATCGTGCTGTCCGGCTTCTCGCTGGCGCTGTCCCCGGCGCGGCACGGCTGGCGGCTCGACAGCATCCGCACCTTCGCCGTGCGGCGGGCCCGGCGCATCCTGCCGGCGTACTGGGCGGCGCTGGCCTTCAGCATCGCGATCGCGTGGCTCGTGGTCCCGCCGCCGGGGCAGGGACTGCCGGGCTCCAGATCCGCGATCGTCAACGGCCTGCTGGTGCAGAACATCGTGGGCGCGCCCAGCCCCAACCGCTCGCTCTGGACGATGGCGGTGGAGGCGCAGCTCTACCTCGTGTTCCCGCTGCTCCTGCTCACGGTCCGCCGCTACGGCGGGCTCGCCATGGTCGCGGCGGTCACGCTCGTGGTGGCGGCGGTGGGCATCGTGGGCCCGCACGTGCCACGGCTCGACACCTTCGTGATCCAGTCGGCGCCGGACCTGGCCGCGCTGTTCGCAATCGGCATCATGGCGGCCGGGATCGTGGGGGCGAGCCGCGCGCGCAGGTCGTGGCCGTGGGGCTGGTTCGCGCTCGCCGCGGCGGCGCCGGTGTTCGCGGTCATCTGGTGGCGGGGCTCGGTGTGGACGCTCGGCCACCTGTTCTGGGTCGACCTCGCCTTCGGCCCGGCCATCGCGCTGCTGCTGGCCGCGCTGGCCACTGGCCGCCCCAAGCCGCTGCTGCGTGTGCTCGACTCGCGCCCGCTGCGCAGCCTGGGAATGTCGTCCTACAGCCTCTACCTGATCCACGGCCCGGTGGTGATCGTGGTCTACGAGAAGTTCGTGGCGGAGCGGTTCCGCCACGGCGTTCCGGCCTTCCTCCTCACGGCGGCCTTGGTGCTGCCGATCACGATCGCGCTGTCCAAGCTCTTTGCGGCGGCGTTCGAGCGGCCGTTCCTGCGGCGGCGCACCTGGTCCTGGCACGTGCGGCCGCAACGGGTGCCGGCATGAAGTGGGGACGCCTGATCGGCTCCGCCGCGATCTTCGCCGTGCTGGTCTGGCGGCTCGGCGCGGGACCGTTCCTCGACGGCATCCGGACGGTGGACGCCTGGTCGCTTACGGCGGCCGTGCTGCTCGCGGTGGTCACCACGGTGTGCTGCGCCTGGCGCTGGAAGCTCGTGGCGCGCGGGCTCGGCGTGCACCTGCCGCTGCCGGCCGCGATCGCCGCGTACTACCGCTCGCTGTTTCTCAACGTCACGCTGCCCGGTGGTGTGGTGGGCGACGTCCACCGCGGCGTCAGCCACGGCCGCGACGTGAGCGACGTCGGCCTGGCGCTGCGAGCCGTCGCGCTAGAGCGCTTCGCGGGACAGGTCGTGCAGATCGTCCTGACCGTCGGAGTGCTGCTCGTGCTGCCCTCGCCCGTGCACTCCGCCATGCCGTTCGTGACGGCCGGGCTCGTGCTCGCGGCGGCCGGCCTCGTGGTGGTCGCGCGCGCCTGGGCGCCGGCTCGCCGCGACATCCGCGACGGCCTGCTGAGGCGGCGGGCGTGGCCCGCGATCGCGCTCGCTTCCACTCTGGTGGTGCTCGGCCACGCGGCCACCTTCGTGCTGGCCGCGCGCACCGCGGGGATCGGCGCGCCGGTGTCACAGCTCGTGCCGCTGGCGCTGCTCGTGATGCTGATCATGGTGGTGCCGAGCGTGGGCGGGTGGGGGCCGCGCGAGGGCGGGTCCGCCTGGGTGTTCGCCGCTGTCGGCCTTGGCGCCAGCAGCGGCGTGACCACCGCCGTGGCGTACGGCGTAATGGTGTTCGTCTCCACGCTGCCCGGCGCCGCCGTGCTCGTGCTTTCATGGGCACGACGCATCCGCTTTCCCGAACGGTCGGCCGCACATGCTTGAGCGCCCGTACACCCTGTTGAGCTGCGCCCTGTCGCTCGACGGCTACCTGGGCAGCGCCACCACACCACGCCTCGAGCTCTCGAACGACGCGGACTTCGACCGCGTGGACGCGGTCCGCGCGTCCTGCGACGCGATCCTGGTGGGCGCCGCGACCGTGCGCAACGACAACCCGCGGCTCTGCGTGCGCTCGCAGGTTCGGCGCGCGGAGCGGGAGGCGCACGGGCTGCCGCCCTCGCCGGCCAAGGTCACCGTGACCGAGCGGGTGGAGCTGGACGTGCGCGCCGACTTCTTCTCCGCGGGCGAGTCGGAGAAGCTCGTGTACTGCAGAAGCGATCGGGTGGCCGACGCCCGCACGCGCTTCGGCCCGGTGGCAACCGTGGTGGACGGCGGCAAGCCGGTGAAGATGCGCAGGCTCAGCGAGGACCTTGGCGATCGCGGCGTCGAGCGCCTGATGGTGGAGGGCGGCGGCAAGGTGCACACGCAGTTCCTCACGGGCAATCTCGCCGACGAGCTGCAGCTCGTGGTCGCGCCCTTCTTCGTCGGCGACTCGCGCGCTCCGAGGTTCGTCAGCGACGGCCGCTTCCCGTGGAACCCCGACCGGCGGGCCAAGCTCGCCGAGGTGCGACAGATCGGCGACGTGGTGCTGCTGCGCTACGCGCTTTCAAGCAGGTTCGAGACCGCCTGATGCCGCCACTGCCCACGGCCACCATCCGCACCGAGATCTCGGTGCCACTCCGGTTCACCGACGGCTACACCACGCCCGCGCGCGTGTTCAGCTTCGACGGCCTGGCCGACGGCCAGGAGCACGTGGCGTTCGGGCTCGGCGACTGGCGGGCGCCGGCCACGCCGCTCGTCCGGCCTCACAGCGAGTGTCTCACGGGCGACGTGTTCGGCAGCCAACGCTGCGACTGCGGGCCGCAGCTGCGCGAGGCCGTCGAGCGCATCGCGGCGTCTGGCGGCCTCCTTCTATACCTGCGCCAGGAGGGACGCGGGATCGGCCTCTACGCAAAGCTCGATGCCTACGCGCTGCAGGACACGGGGCTCGACACGTACGAGGCCAACCTCGCTCTCGGACACCGCGAGGACGAGCGCTGCTACCTGGTGGCCGCGCAGATGCTGCAAGCGCTGGGCGTGTCCCGGGTGGCTCTCCTCAGCAACAACCCGGACAAGGCGCGGCAGCTCCGTCGCTTCGGGATCGCGGTCACGGCCCAGGTGCCGACCGGCGTGCACCTGTCAAACGCCAACGCGCGCTACCTCGCCACCAAGGCCGGCAGCGGAGCGCACACGCTCGACATTCCCCTGTCAGCCGCCTGAGCGCGGCAGCACCAGCAGGTCGGCGTGGTGGACCACGGCGCTCGCGCGTGTATATACGCCGGTCGCGGCGGCCAGCTCGGGGTCCTGCTCGCGGGCGGCGCCCACCCAGCCGCTGAACCATTGGGCGGCAAGCTCGGCTTGCGCGGGGCCAAGCCGCCAGGGGCTCGGCCGGGCGATCACCTGCGCCCCGAGCTGCTCGAACTGCTCGCGCGCCACGCCGGGGGCGTCCGGCCCGAGGCGGCCGCCGCGGCGCTGGTGGTCGTTGAAGGCGGCCTCCACGCGGCGGTCGAGCGGATCCGCCGGCGTCAGCTCCACGCGGCCCACGACCGACAGCGTGAGCAGCGCGGGGCAGCCAGCATCCACGCAGAGGCGGACCAGCCTGGTGAGCTCGTCGCCGGTGAGCATGTCCAGCAGTGCCGACGCCGTGATGAGAGTTGCGCCGGGCAGGTCGCTCGGGTCAAGGCGGGTGATGTCGGACTGGCGTGGCTCCCCGCCGGTGGCCGCCGCGACGGCCAGCAGATCCGGGTCACGGTCGTGCAGGATCCAGTGTTGCGGTCCTGGCAAGAGCGGTGCGAGCCAGCGCCCCATCGATCCGGTGCCGCAGCCCAGGTCGTGGATCACGTGCGAGCCGGCCGGCGGGAGGAGCTCCACGAGCTCCCGCGAGCGGGCGGCGGCGTCGGCGGGCTCGCGCAGGGCCAGCCAGTCTTCGAACCTCATCTCAGCGCCTCCGCGACCTTCGCGGCGGTGACCGCCCACGCCGGCAGCGTCTCGCGCCGCCGGCGCGCTGCGCGGCGTAACCGCCCCCTCAGCTCGGCGTCGGTCAGCCAGGCTCGGAGCGCGCCGGCCAGTGCGCCCGCGTCCTCCGGCGCAACCAGCAGCCCGCCGCCACCCAGAGCCTCCGCAACCCCGCCCACATCCGCCGCGATCACCGGAACCCCACGGGCCAGCGCCTCGGTCACCACCATCCCGTAGGTCTCGGCGCGCGAGGGCAGCACCAGCAGGTCCGCCTCGGCGTAGGTGCGGTCGAGCTCGGCTCCGGTCCTCGGCCCGGTGAAAGTGACGAGTCCGCGCCGGCGCAGCTCCTCCACCAGCGCCGGCTCGCGGTCCAGGCGGCCCACGCACTCGCAGCGCCACGACAGGTCGCCCATCGTGGCCAGAGCGTCGAGGAGCAGGTCGAGGCCCTTGGCGCGCGTCACGGCCGCCACGCACAGGAGCGCCGCTCCGGTGTCGCTCCCGGCGGCCAGGGCGGCCGGGCAGACGCCCGGCTCGGCCACCTCCGCCGCGATTCCATAGAGCTCCAGCAGCCGCCGCCGGCTCCACTCGCTGCTGGTGATCACCGCGGCCGCGGCCGAGAGCGCCGCGCGTTCCCGCTCGTCGGCCAGCGGCATGTGCACCAGCACCACGAGGCGCAGCCGCTCCGCTTGCGGCGCCAGCACGCCCGGCGCCCGCGATGCGATCAGCCCGTCCACGAGCGCCACCGCCCCGTCCGGAATCTCCGCCAGCGTGCGCTCGAGCGCCGCAAGCGCGTCGGACCCGGGCTCCGACCAGAACCCCGGCACCTCGTGCTCGCGCAGGCCGAGCTCATCGGACACACGGCGGTCATAGACGTTGCCGCCAGTCGGCCGCGCCGGGTCGTCGAGCCCGTCGGGTACGACGAAGTGAGCCTCGCTCACAATGGGCGCTCGTAGCTCGCCCAGGCGATGTGCGACTCGTGAAGCGTCACCACCAGACCGTCGGGCTCGCCCAGGCCGCCCGCCTTCACCCTCTCCGCAAGGCGGTCTGCGATCACGCGCGCGAGCACCTCGGTGGTGGTGTTCATGCCCTCGAAGGCGGGCTCGTCGTCGAGGTTGCGGTACGTCAGCTCCGCCAGCACCACGTGCAGCTCCTCGGTCGCGCGCCCGATGTCAACCACAATGCCGTCGCGGTCCAGCTCGGCGCGCTTGAAGGTGGCGTCCACCACGAAGGTCGCGCCGTGCAGCCGCTGCGCGGGCCCGAACACCTCGCCGCTGAAGCTGTGGGCGATCATCATGTGGTCGCGAACGGTCACGCTGAACACGGTGGTCACTCCCCTTCGTAGGTGATGGTGTGACAGAGCGCCGGCAGGCTGCCCTCGGCCAGGCGGGCCATCACCTCCGGCAGCTCGCCGAAGCGCGACTGCCCGGTCACGAGCGCGTCGAAGGCGGGATCGCGCAGCAGCTCCAGCGCCAGCGCCAGCCGGTCGGCGGTGGTGCGCCGCCCGGCGACCGCGGGCGAGAGCGTGCCCACCTGGCTGGCCCTGATGGTCAGGCGGCGCGAGTGGAACGCGCCGCCCAGCGCGAGCTGGACTTCTCTGTCGCCGTACCAGCTCAGCTCGATAACCGTGCCCTCCGGCGCGAGCAGGTCGAGCGACCGCTGTAGCCCGGCGGACGTCGCGCTGGCGTGGAACACCAGGTCGCGATCGCGTAGGGCGTCGTCCGGCTGCGCGAACGCGACGCCCAGCGCCGCCGCCACCTCCGCGCGGCTGGGATCGACGTCCACCAGAGTGACCTCCTTCGCGGGGGATTGGCTGAGCAGGCGCGCCACGCAGCAGCCCACCATCCCGGCGCCAAGCACGGTCACGCGGCTACCCAGGAGCGGCCCGGCGTCCCACAGCGCGTTCACCGCGGTCTCCACCGTGCCCGCGAGGACGGCGCGAGCCGGCGGCACGTCCTCGGGCACGACGGTCACCGCGCTTGCCGGCACCACGTACGCGGTCTGGTGCGGGTAGAGGCAGAAGACGGTGCGGCCGCGCAGCTCGGCCGGCCCCTCCTGCACCGAGCCGACGTTCAGGTAGCCGTACTTGACCGGCGCCGGGAAGTCCCCCTCCTGGAACGGTGCGCGCATCGCGTCGTACTGGCCCGGCGGCACGCCGCCGCGGAACACCAGCGTCTCGGTGCCACGGCTCACGCCGGAGCGGAGGGTGCGCACGACCACATCATCGCTGGCGGGGTCGGGCAGCGTGACCGGCCGGATCTCACCGTGACCGGGCTCGCGGAGCCAGAACGCCTGCGCTTCGACCTCCACACGCCTCACCTTGCCAGAACCAGACGCGGCGAGCCGCCCAATTGATCCCGGGCGGAAGATCCGGCACGGCGCTCGCGTCGGTCTAGGAGTGAGGCTTCTCGCGGTTGTCGGTTGCGCCGTGGCACTCGCGGTGACGGGCTGCGGCCAGTCGCACGCGGCGAGCTCGACCTACGAGCTGATGCAGATGAACCTGTGCCTGTCGGGCCTCGCCGGCTGTTACGACCATGCCGTGGTGGGCGAGGCGGTCGCGCGGATCCGCGGCGAGCACCCCGACGCCGTCACGTTCAGCGAGGCCTGCTCGGGCGACGTCGCGGAAATCGCCAGGCTGACCGGCTACCGCCGGCGGTTCTCGAAGGTGGTGTACGGCGGCAAGCTCTTCCGCTGCGTGAAGCCGGGCGGGCGCGGAGTGTTCGGCGACGCCCTGCTCACCAGGGCGCCGATCGAGAGCAGCGAGAACCAGGCGTTCAAGGCGCAGCAGGGCATCGAGCGGCGCCGCTGGCTGTGCGTGTCCACCCGGGCCGGCGTGGAAGTGTGCACGGCGCACCTCAATACGCGCGAGCCGGAGGAGGTGCTCGGCAACATCGCGCAGTGCGCCGAGCTCAGGGCGATCCTCGCCCGGCGCGCGGCGGGCCGCACCCTCATCTTCGGAGGCGACGTGAACCGCGTCGAGTCCTGCGCGCCCGCCGGTTTCTGGGTCCGCACCGACAGATCCGCCCACCAGGATCCCGGGCTACAACAGGTCTACGGAACCGGCGCGCTGCACTCGCCCTCGGCGGGAGTGATCCCGACCATGCACACCGACCACAGCGTGCTGTTGGTCACCGCCCAGGGCCCTGGTTCCTGATGCCGAGCTGACGGTGCCGCGGCCGGCTCGCCTTCCTGATGTCCTGACGCCTCCGGGCTATCCTCACAGTTAGTCACATGACTAACTCAGCTACAAGTCAAGCACGTCCCGGCAAGCGCGAGCGCCTCATCGCGAGCGCCGCGGAGCTGCTCCACCAGCACGGTGCGGCGGGCCCCACGCTTGCCGAGATCGCCCACGCGGCGGACGTGCCTCCGGGAAACGTCTACTACTACTTCAAGACCCGCGACGAGCTCGTCCAGGCCGTGATCGAGTCGCGCATGGACCAGGTCCGCGCGCTGCTGGCGAGCCTCGACGATCGCCCGACACCGGTCGCCAAACTCAAGGGCCTCGCCGAGTCGTGGACGGCGAACGCGCAGATGGTCGTCGACTACGGCTGTCCGCTCGGGGGGCTCTGCCAGGAGCTGGGCAAGACGAATCCCGAGCTCGGCGAAGATGCCGCGCGACCGCTGCGCGTGCTTCTCGAGTGGGTCGAGCGGCAGTTCCGCGAACTGGGCCAGCGCAACGCAAGCGCCCTGGCCGTCACCTTCCTTGGTGCGATCCAGGGCGCCGCGTTGCTGGCCAGCGCTCTCGCCGACGAGAAGCTCCTCAGGCAGGAGATCCGGCGGATCGAGCGCTGGGTCGAGAGCCTGGCCTGACCCGCCTCAGGCCGTCTCGGGGAGTGGGTCCGCCGCGGCGCCGGCGGCTGTCTCGGCCTCCTCTTCCTCGCCGTGGGTGTTCGGCGCCCGCAGCGCGATCACCGCAGCCGCCGCCAGGAAGATGGCGGCTGCCAGCAGCGCCCGCTGGACGCCGCCCGTGAGCGCCTGCCCCTGCGTGGCGTGATCGGCCAGCAGGTCACGCGTGCGTGAGGTGGCCAGCGCGGAGAAGATCGCGATGCCCAGCGCGCCGCCCAGCCAGGTGGACGAGTTGATGAGCGCCGCCGCCAGTCCCGCCTTGTCGGCCGGTACGCCGGCCTGCGCCGCGGTCGTGACCCCGACGAACACCGCGCCTAGACCGAGCGACAGGACCACGAGCGCCGGGAGGATGTTGGAGAGGTATGTGCCGTCCACCGGGATGTGAGAGAGCCAGTAGATGCCGCCGGCGCCGAGCAGCGCGCCCGCCGCGATCACCGGCCGCGTGCCGCGCCCTGCGATCAGCCGCGTGGAGATGCCCGCGGAGATCGCCACGCTGAGCGTGGCCGGCACGTACGCGGCACCGGCCCCGATCTTGGAGAAGTGCAGGACGTTCTGGATGTAGAGCGTCATGAAGAAGAACATCGAGTAGAAGCCGGCCATCGCGATCATCTGGGTCACGTCGGCGGCCGCCAGACCGGGGATACGCAGGATCGAGAACGGGAACAGCGGGTTGCGCTGGCGCAGCTCGTAGAGGGCGAACGCCGCGAGGATCAGGCCGGCGCCGGCGAACCCTGCGATGGTGCGCGTCTCGCCCCAGCCCACGTCCGGCGCCTTGACGAGCGTGTAGATCAACAGCAGCATCCCGCCGGTCACGAGCACGGCGCCGCCCACGTCCAGGTTGGCGACGCGGCGCGGGCCGTCCGCGGGGATCAGCCGGAACAGCGCTCGCAGAACCACGAGACACACGGGCAGGTTCACGAAGAACACCCAGCGCCAGTCGATCGCCTCGGTGATCACGCCGCCGAGGAACACGCCGAGCCCGGACGCCAGTCCGGCCACCGCGCCCCACGCGCCGAGCGCCTTGTTCCGGTCGCTGGGCTGGGTGAAGGTCGTGGTGAGGATCGACAGGGCGGAGGGGATCATCATCGCCGCGCCGATCCCCTGGACGAGCCTCGCGGCGACGAGCGTGCCGTCGTCGGGCGCGAGCCCGGCAGCGAGCGAGGCTGCGCCGAAGAGAACCGTGCCGGCCACGAGTATGCGCCGGCGGCCGAACAGGTCGGCTGCCCGGCCGCCGAGCAGCATGAACCCGCCGTAGGTCAGCAGGTAGCCGCTGAGCACCCACTGCAGGTTCTGCACCGAGAAGCCGAGGTCGGAGCGGATGGACGGCAGGGCGATGTTGACGATCGATGCGTCGACGAAGTCGAGGAATCCGACTGCCAGGACCAGCAGCAGGATCTGCTTCCCGCGCTTCGTCTCGAGGACGGGAACTGAGGGGACCGTGGCCATGTGAGGCAACCTCCGTGTCTAGGGGCGAGAGTGAGTGAGCTAACTGACTCAGTCAGTGTACTGACTAACTCACATGGCTGTGTGCCAGTGGACACACGCGGCCAGGACCGTCGCGAGCTACCCGCGCCGGCGCGACGGCACACTCGAACGTTCGCGCCGCTCGAGCCCTCGAACGCAGAAGACGCTGAGGAAGGCGGCCACGCTGGCCACGCCAAACACGGCGGCGTAACCCTGAGTGGACGCGAGCGGCCCCTTGAGCAGCGTGACCGCAATGCCGGCCACCACCGGTCCGAGCAGGCTCCCCGCCCCGCGGCTCAGGCCGAACATCCCGGACGCGAGGCCGTGGTTCTCCTCGTCGAGCATCCCCATGAGCTGGGCATAGGGCAGCGCCATGATCGCCCCGGCCGCGACGGCGGCGGGCACTATGGCCGCCACCAGCAGGCTCGATTGGATGAACAGCGGCGGCAGCAGGGCAAACGCGTACACCCACGCCGCCCAGCGCATCAGACGGGGCTGGCTGAGCCGGTCGCCGGCCGTGCCGGCGGTGATCGCGCCCGCCATGACCGACACGGCCACGAGCGCGAGGGCCGCGGATGCCGCCCCGGAGGAGTGGCCGAGGCCGACGGTGATGTAGAGGACGACGAAGGTCTTCAGCCCCGCCACCGTGAACTCCCAAAGCGCGTTCGCGCTGAGCAGCCAGCCGATCGCCGGCTGCTCGCGAACGAGCCGGCGGACGTTGCGCCAGACCTGCCGCAGCGACTCGCGTTCCTCGTCGTGCCCCTTCCCCGGATCCTTCGCGTGCCGGACGAACAGCGCCGTGACGCCCGCGAACACCGCGGCGGCGACCAGGAAGGGCAGCGGCTTGCCGATCGACATCAAGAGGCCGCCGCCGACCAGGCCCACGCCCATGCCGATCTCGCGCCAGGTCTTCTGCACGCCCTGCGACCGCGCGCGCAAGTCGTCGGGAACCACA
>Ga0207652_10003324_pt1 | contig 13318 bp, 10 predicted proteins | sample KBSC63BmetaG_FD_184334 | JGI IMG/M metagenome (GOLD analysis project Ga0207652, IMG submission 184334) | Corn rhizosphere microbial communities from Kellogg Biological Station, Michigan, USA - KBS C6-3B metaG (SPAdes) (version 2) | ecosystem: Host-associated > Plants > Roots > Rhizosphere ... | reverse complement strand
CGGGCGCGACTCGAAGAATCCGCCGAACTTGATCCCCGGGAGGTCGCGCAGGATTCGTATGTGGTGAAATCCGAGGCTGCCCGCGCCGACGACGCCGACGCGCGGATCGTCGCTCAAATCACGACCCCGCGCTCGCTCCCCTCGACGAAGCGGATCATCTCCTGCACCTCCGGCAACGGCTCCAGCTCGGTCTGCGCGCGCTCGATCGCCTGCGTCACGTTCATCTCCGATCGGAACAGCAGCCGATAGGCCCGCTTGAGCTCGCGGATCGTGCCATCCTCCATCCCACTCCGCTGAAGGCCAACCGTGTTGAGGCCGTATAGCTTGACCGGATTCCCTACCGCCTTGAGAAAAGGCGGGATGTCCTTTGAAACGCGTGAGCATCCACCGATGAAGCTGTGGCGCCCAATGCGCACGAATTGGTGGGCGGCGGAGAGTCCGGAGATGATCGCCCTGTCTTCGACAGTCACGTGGCCGGCGAGCTGAACAACGTTCGAGAGAATGACGTTATTCCCGATGTGGCAGTCGTGCGCGAGGTGAACGTACGACATCAGGAGACAGTTTCGTCCAACCGTCGTCTTGAACGAGTGCGATGTGCCGCGATTGATGGTGGTGTACTCACGGATCACCGTCCCTTCACCGATCTCGACCGTGGTTTCTTCCCCGGCGTACTTCAGGTCCTGGGGCGGTCCACCGAGGATGGTGCCCACCCCCACTCTCACGTTCTGGCCAAGCACGACGTTGCGCTCCAGGGTGGCGCGCGGCGAGATGACGCATCCAGCCGGAATCTTGCAGTTCTCGCCGATGATCGCATACGCGCCGACTTCGACGTCGGGCGCGAGATCGGCATCCTTGGAGACTATCGCGGTCGGGTGGATCCGCGGCTTCGTCATCGGTCTCGTACCATCGCCGCCATGTCGGCTTCCGCGACGACCTCGCCGTCCACCTTTCCGACTCCGCGCATCTTGCAAACCATGCCGCGAAGCTGAGTGATGTCGAGCTCGAATCGGATCTGATCGCCGGGCTTGACCGGGCGCCTGAACTTCACGTTGTCGAGCGACATGAAGTACACGACCTTGCTCTCCGGATCCTCGACCGATCCCATCAGGAGCATTCCCCCGACTTGCGCCATCGCCTCGATGATCAGAACTCCCGGCATGATCGGATGGCCCGGGAAATGTCCCTGAAAAAACGGCTCGTTGATCGTCACGTTTTTCAGGCCGACGATCCGCTTCTTCTCCTCGATCTCGAGAATCCGATCCACCAGCAGGAACGGATAGCGGTGCGGCAAAACCTTCATGATGTCTTCGATCGTGTACATCCGCTTCTCCTTTCGGCCGGCCCTGACCATCTCCCGCACCAGTGTAACCGTTCCCCGATGACTTGGCTTCAGCGCGACGATTCTCGCGCGGACCCGCGCGCCCGCGAGCGCCAGATCGCCAATGCAGTCCATCGCCTTGTGACGTACGAACTCGTCGTGCCAGCGTAGCTCGCCGCTCAAGATATCCTTATCGTCGAGCACCACTGCGTTTTCCAGCGATGCGCCCTTGATCAAGCCCTTCGCGCGGAGCGCATCCACCTCATGAACAAAACCGAAAGTCCTCGCCCGCGAAAGCTCGCTGGCAAAGGATTCCGCGTCTACCATAAAACGCCTGGACTGCTTGCCGATCAGGGGATGCGGAAATTCGATCGTCACATCGAGCTCGAGACGGTCTGACGGATACGCCTCATAGACCGACGCGCCGTCGATGATGCGCACCGGCTCCGTCAGATCCAGAAACTCCGGTTCACCTTCGACACTCGCCATGCCCGCCTCGGCCAGCGCGGCGAGAAACGGCTCCGCGCTTCCGTCCAGTATCGGAGGCTCGGGACCATCCATCTCGATGGTCACATCGTCGATTTCCAGCCCCGACACTGCCGCGAGCACGTGTTCCACGGTGTGCACGGAGTGGTCGCCCTTCCCAAGCTGAGTACGGCGCTCGCTGCCCGAAACTTCGGTCACATGCGCCCGAATCGGTGGACTGCCCGGGCAATCGGTGCGCTTGAAAACGATTCCCTGCTTCGCAGTCGCCGGCTTGAACGAAATGCGGCACGGGACCCCGAGATGTAGTCCGACGCCCTCCAGCGTCGCTGGACGGGCCAGGGTCTTTCGGCTCACCTGGACTCGGAGTCTCCGAGCAGTTTCTCCAGACGGCGCATCATGCCCGCCAATTTAAACAGAGCGGCCGATGCACGGAGCGATTCCCGGTGCGGCCGGGCCGGATACCCCGACCAGGTCTCCCCGGCGGGAATGTCGCCGAAGACGCCGGCCTGGGCCGCGAGTCTCGCGCCTGGGCCGATCGAAAGATGTCCGCTGATTCCGGCCTGACCCGCCAGAATCGCCCCATCCCCGATGGTGACCGAACCGGCGACACCGACCTGCGCCATCAGCAGGCACTTTTCGCCGATCCGCACATTGTGAGCAATGTGGACCAGGTTGTCGATCTTGGTACCGTTGCCCACGGCCGTGTCGTCAATGCTGCCGCGATCGATGGTGGTGTTGGCCCCGATCTCGACATCATCGCCGATGATGCAGCGCCCGACGTGCGGAATTTTCTGGTGAGCGCCGTCGCGAAACACGTAACCGAACCCGTCGCAGCCGATCCGGGCTCCAGCGTGGATCAAGGTTCGGGCGCCGATGGACGATCCCGCGTAGACCGTCACGCCCGGCCACAGCCTCGTGTCCTCCCCGATCGCCACTCCGTCTCCGACGACGCAGTGGGGTCCGATCGAGACCCCCTCTCCAATACGTGCGTTCGCCCCGATGACCGCGTACTCACCGATCGACACCCCCTCGCCGATTCGCGCGTTTCTCCCGATCCGTGCCGTCGGCGCAACACCTGGAACGAGCGGGTGCTGGGGATAAAGCCGCGGCAGAAGCGAGAGCAGCTTCTCCGCGGGCTGCTTCACGATGATCCGTGCCTTACCACCAACCGCATCGCGATACTCGGGATCGACGAGCACGATCCCCGCGCCGGTCGTCCCCATCATCGGCACGTACTTCGACGCCGAGAGGATGCTCAAGTGATTGGCGGTTGCGCGGTCGAGGGGCGCCACCCCGTCCACCACGGTTTCCCCGTCGCCGATCAACTCTCCCGACACCAGTGCCGCAATAGCTTCAGCGGTGATGGTGCTAGCACCATCACCGCTGATTGAAGGCGTTGCGACGGGCGATCCGGTCACTTCTTGGGCCGGGTCACTCCCGCTGGCGTTGGAACCGCGCCGCTCGCCGGAGTCGTGCCCTGCGATTTGAGCCGGGCCAACACGCGATCCGTAAGATCCAGCCGCTTGTCCGCGGCGACCACCACGCTCGCCTGCGAGCCGACGTCGAGGATGAACGCATAGCCGTCCTCGGCGCGAATCGTCTCGATTACACTCTGGACGCGCTCCATGATCGGCTTGACGAGCTGCGCCTGGCGCGCCTGCATCGTCGAGTCGAGTCCGCGAGCGCGACTCTGATATTCGGCCTCGCGCTGGCCGATCGACGTTCTGCGGGCCTCGCGGGTGGCGCTATCGAGCTTCGGCGCCTCGCGATCGAACGCGGTCATGAGCGTCCGGAGCGAATCGTCCATTCGCTGAATCTGCTGTCTGTAAACGCCGACTTCCTTGTCGAACTGCGCCTCGGCTTCTGCGCGCCCGGGCGCCTGCTGAAGGAGCAGGGCCGAGTTGATGTAGCCGATCTTTGTCGACGACGGAGCCGACGACGCCTGGGCTCCCGCCATGCCTGCAAAGATCAGCGACGTGGCCAGTGCGAGAGAGCTCGCACGGAGTAGCGATCGCATTATGACTCCAATGTTAGAAGAATTGTCCGAGTTTGAAATGGAGCTTCCAGCCCGGTGCCGGCCGCCCCTGTGCATCAATCTTGTCGAACCCATACCCAATATCCACTCCCAAAGGTCCGAGTGGACTCAGGGTCGCTACTCCGAAGCCGAAGCTGCGGAAGAGACGGGTCGGGTCGAACTCACGTGGCTTGTTCCAGACGTTGCCACCCTCGAAGAAGGTGTTCAGGTAGAGCGACTGGTTTACGCGCAAGCCAATCTCTCCCGTCCCGACGAAGAACGCATTGCCGAACGACCCGCGGCTGGCCTGGGTATCGTTGGCGTTGGGGTTGAAGCCGCTTGGAGTGATCGAGAACTCGTCGTACCCGCGCAGCTGCTCGCCGTACTGGGTGCCACCGACCGAGAACGCCTGTGAGTAGAAGAACGGCCCCGGGTTCCCAAACAACGCGCCCGCCCTGGCCGACAAGCCGACAACGAACATCATTGGCTCGCCCCCCAGGAGGCTCCCCCCGATGTGACCGATGGGAGCGTAGGAGCGGAGCTCCGTGGTGTAGCGCTGGAACGCCGCCGTACCGCCGAGTGGCCCGCCATTGAACTGGGCATTGAACGATTGCAGGCCGCCGTCAGCCGCGAACGGCATTCCCGTCCGCGTATCGTGCTGAGCCGTGAACCCAAGGGTTGACCGGAAGCAGCTCTTACATGCGTCCGCTATGGTCCCCAGAAGGCCCTGGTTGTCGTACTTCACTCGCTCGCCTCCGTAGGAGACGAAAAGGCGGGTGTAGATCGACTGCGGAACCGGGAATCCGAGCTGGACCTGACCGCCGGTCCTGATCGCTTCTCCGAGATCGGCCAGCTGGAACCGCGCGCGGCTGTGGTAAGCAGTGAAGCTGCCCGAGATTCGCGACTGCCTGATGTTGGGATCGCTGTAGGTGGAGCTGAAGTCGTTGATGAAACGGCCGAACTGCCACTGCACCTGGGCGCGCTTGCAGCGGCCGAGCAGATTGGGCTGGTCCAGTCCGATGAAGCCGCCGAGGCCGGTGCCCTGGCCCATCGAGGCTCCAAAGTTGATGTTGCCGGTCCGCTTCTCCTTCACGTTGAAGACGATGTCGACATCGCCCTGATCCCCGCTGGGGCGGGTCTCGGGCGCCGCCATCGGCGTCTCGAAGAAATTCAGGTTGCCGATGTTCTGGTAGCTCCGAATCAGATAGTTGCGGTTGAACACCTGGCCGGGCGCGAGCACGATCTGCTCGCGGATGCACGCCTCGTGGGTGTAGTCGTTGCCAACGATCTCAATGCGGTTCACGATCGCCGGCGACCTTTCGTCGATCTCCCAGCGCAGATTGACCTGCCGCACTGAATCGGTGCTCGGCACCCGTTCGATAACAGGTCGGATGTTGGCGTAGATGTAGCCTTCGTCGTTGTAGGCTTCCATCAGCTTCTGCTGGGCGTCGTCCCACTTGGCTTCGTCGAAGGTGTTGGGCGGATTGACGTAGCTGCGCCGGATTATCCCCGTCACCTGTTGCATCACGGTCGGCTGCTGATTCGGGCCGAACGGATAAAAGAGATTGATCTGCTCGGTCGAGAACCGCCGGTTGCCGAGCACTTCGAAATTCCCGACCGTGTATCGCGGGCCTTCGCTAACGGTGATGTCGAGCAGACCTTTCCCCTTCGCGCGGTCGACGATGAGGGTGTCCTTGAGGATTCGAAAGTCGATGTACCCCCGACTCGCATAGAGCTGCGGAATCTTTTCGCTCAGGTCCTGGGCGTACTTCGTGTCATCGAGCTCGCCGTTGCGGGTCCAGAGAAATCCTTCCGGCTTGGTATCCATCGCGCCGACGATGTCTTCGTCGGGGATCTGCTTGTTGCCGTTGATGCGGATTCCGGAGATCGCGAGTCGCCTGCCCTCGTCGATCTGGAAATTGATCGACAGGTTGCCGTTGGTGACCGTCGACTCTGCCTTCACGCTGGCGAGGTAGTAGCCTTTCGCTTCGTAGAGAGAATCGACGCTGGCAATCGCGGTTGCGATCTTGCCGGGATCAACCGGGCCGCCGGTCGGAAAGCTGAGCTTTTCCTTGACGTCTTTCGGCGCGACCTTGTCGGCGCCAATCACCTTATAGGCGGCGAGAATCGGCCGCTCTTTGATCTCGATGACCAGCGAAGCCTTGTTAGTCGTCGGCGTCACGTGGCAGATGATCTGGACGTCGTCGAACTGCGCTGTGGCGTACAGCGCCTTGATCGCTGTCTGAATGTCGCGGACGGAGAGCTGAACGCCGGTGGTCAGGCCCGATGTGGACCGGATCGCCGCCGTATCTACCCGTGAGGCACCGCTTACGACTATGGATTCAGGCGTCGAGCACACGCCGGGAGCAGTCTCCTGACCCAAAAGAGGGGCCGCTCCGCAGGCGGTAAACGCCAGCGTAAGAACAATTTTCCGCATCACACAAATATACACTAGTCAGTTTGGGTGAGGTCCCCGCCGCTAAGCGAGCCTCCTGATTAGACAACGGGGCCGCGAGAGAGTTGCTCTCTCGCGGCCCCGAGGGTGTATGCGGAGCGAGGCTTTGTCAGGCCTTGGGAGTGCCGCTCAGGACTCGAAAATCGAGTTTCTCGCCGTCACTGGCCAGATCGACTTCGATCTCGTCGCCTTTCGCGAACTCGGCGAGCAGGATCTTCTCGGAGAGCGGATCCTCGATGTACTTCTGGATCGCTCTCTTGAGCGGACGTGCTCCGAACTTCTCGTCATAGCCATTCTTGACCAGGAAGCCCGACGCGCTCTCCGTCAGCTTGAGCGTCAGCTCCTCGTCGCCGAGCCGCTTCTGCACGTCCTTCAGCAGAATGCTCACGATCGACGCGATGTTCTCCTGCGACAGCGGGTGGAACACGATCACGTCGTCGAGGCGGTTCAGGAATTCCGGGTTGAAGGTATGCTGCATTTCTTCCTTCACCTTTTCCGCGATCCGGTCGAAGTTCGACTTCAGATCGGGAGCGTGGAAGCCCAGACCGCGGCCCTTGGTGATGTCACGCGCTCCAACGTTCGAGGTCATGATGACGACGGTGTTCTTGAAGTCGATCACGCGGCCGTAGTTGTCGGTGAGGTGACCCTCGTCGAGAACCTGCAGCAGGATGTTGAACACATCCGGATGCGCTTTCTCGATCTCGTCGAGCAGTACCACGCTGTACGGCTTGCGGCGAACTGCCTTGGTCAACGTTCCCGAATCTTCGTAGCCGACGTAGCCCGGGGGCGCGCCGATCAGGCGGGATACCGAGAACTTCTCCATGTACTCGCTCATGTCGACGCGGATCAACGCCTGCGGATCGGCGAACAGGAACTTCGCCAGAGCGCGCGCGACTTCCGTCTTACCGACACCAGTCGGTCCGGAGAAGATGAACGAGCCGATCGGACGGTTCGGATCCTTGAGTCCGGCGCGACTGCGACGGATCGAGCGGGCGAGCGCCTTGATGGCCTCTTCCTGCGCGACGACCGAAGCGTGCAGCTCCTCTTCCATGCGCAGCAGTCGGGCCGTTTCGGCTTCCTGCAGACGCATCACCGGAATACCGGTCCAGCGGCTGACGATGAAGGAGACTTCCTCCTCACCGAGCACCGGCCGGTGTGACTGGCGGTGCTTCTCCCACTCTTCCTGCTTGCGACGGATGTCACCCTGCAGCTCGCGCTCGCGATCGCGCAGCGATGCCGCGCGCTCGAAGTTCTGATCCCGCACTGCGGCTTCCTTGTCCACGTTCACCGCATCGAGCTGTCCCTTGAGCTCGGCGACTGCCGGCGGCGGAGACTGCGTCGCGAGACGGGCACGTGCGCCAGCTTCGTCGATGACGTCGATGGCCTTGTCGGGCAGGAAGCGATCGGTGATGTAGCGCTCCGACATCTTGGCTGCGGCCTGCAGCGTGGTGTCGGGGATCGTCACCTTGTGGTGCTCCTCGTATTTCTTGCGCAGACCCTTGAGAATCTCGACGGTCTCGTCGACCGAAGGCGGCTCGACGATGACGGTCTGGAAGCGGCGCTCGAGAGCTCCATCCTTCTCGATGTACTTGCGGTATTCGTTGAGCGTCGACGCACCCACGCACTGCAGCTCGCCGCGCGCCAACGCGGGCTTGAGCATGTTGCTGGCATCGATGGCGCCTTCAGCGGCGCCGGCGCCGACCAGCGTGTGCAGCTCGTCGATGAATAGAATGATGTTCTTGTTCTGAGCGATCTCGTTCATGACTGCCTTGAGGCGCTCCTCGAACTGACCGCGATATTTGGTGCCCGCGATGACGGCCGCCATATCGAGTGACAGCACGCGATTCTCACGCAGAGAATCCGGGCATTCGCCGTTGGCAATGAGCTGCGCGAGACCCTCGACGATCGCCGTCTTGCCGACGCCCGGCTCACCGATCAACACGGGGTTGTTTTTCTTGCGGCGCGTCAGAATCTCCATCACGCGCTCGATTTCCTTGGCGCGACCGATGGTCGGGTCGAGCTGGTTGTCGGCAGCAAGCTGGGTCAGATCGCGGCAGAAGTGGTCGAGCGCGGGAGTCTTGGACTTCTTCTCACCCTTACCGGTCTGCGTCTGGGTCTGGCCGGGAGTGCCCTGCGCGGCAGCGGGTGCGCCACCCTGCGGCATCTCGGTTCCCAGGAGCCTCAGAGTCTCTGCCTTGGCGGCGTCGAGATTGACACCGGCGTCGGTCAGGACCTGTGCCGCGATTCCCTTCTCCTCGCGCAGGAGCCCGAGCAAAAGATGCTCGGTGCCGACGTACCCGTGACTCAGGTCACGGGCTTCGCCCATCGCGAGCTCGAGAACCTTCTTGGCGCGCGACGTATACGGCAGGTCGGGTCCGGTCGCCGCAGCGGCCTTACCCTTCTTGACGGTCTCCTCGATTTTCTGCTGGATCTCATCGAGGTCAACGCTGAGGTTTTGAAGGACGGCGGCTGCGACACCCTCGCCCTCGCGAATGAGGCCGAGCAATATGTGCTCGGTACCGACGTATTCGTGGTGAAGCCTCGCGGCTTCCTCACGGGCCATGGCGAGAACCTTTCGTACTCGCTCTGTGAAGTTGTACCCGTTCATCTCTGCAATCCTCAGTGCGGGAGCCAGTTCCTTCGCGTGCGTGACAGTGTTGCCACTGCGGCGCGCGTGATTACCGCTCCCCCTTACTCCGCCTCGACAGCTAGCGTCTCCCGCACGTATCGAGCGCGTGCGACGTTCGCTTCGCTTTCCGTCAGCACTCTTCCCTCGGTGTTGCCGAGGTGTGCCAACTGACTAAAAATCAGGAGCTTGTTGAGAGTATATACACTGAGACCGCTTATCAGTTTCAAGCCGACAGCCAGTCGCACGCCGCTCAGATAATTCATCGCTTCATCGAAGCTCAAGCTGCGTGCATATCGCAGCGTGCCATAGGCACGCCAGAGCTTGTCTTCAATAATATAACCCGCATCGCGCAGCAGAACTCGCCGCGCTTCTTCTTCGCGCTCGATTACATGTCTTACGACGCGTACGAGGTAATCAAGTAACTCGGCCTCGGAGCGGCCGAGCGTTGTCTGGTTCGAGATCTGAAAGAAATTCCCGACTACTTCGCTCCCCTCGCCGTACATCCCGCGGTAGGTCAGACCGACCTGCTGCAGGCCGGCCAGCACCTTTCCAATCTCCTTCGTCAACACCAGGCCAGGCAGGTGAATGAGCACCGACGCCCGCAACCCCGTTCCGACGTTGGTCGGACACGCGGTCAGGTAACCGAACTCATTGTGGAACGCGTAGGGGACCCGGTTTCCGAGCTCGGCGTCCAGCCGCTCGATCACGCCAAAGGCGTCGGCGACGTGAAAGCCGGAATGGAGCGCCTGCAGACGGAGGTGATCCTCTTCGTTGACCATGATCCCGACGCCGCGGGAGAGATAAACCGCCGCTCCCGTGCGGACCGGCTGATCGTTCAGGCCAGCCAGCTCCTTGCTCACCAGATGCCGCTCATGAAGCAGGAGTCGGTCCTCGGCTGGGAGCTCGTCGACCCGCAACAGCACACCATCGTCGATCGAGCGGAGGCTTCCGAACGCCTCTCGGACTTGCGTCAGAATCCGCAGCCGCTCGCCATCGCGCGCCCGTGGGGTGAACGCGTAGCCCTCGAGATTGCGCGCCAGGCGGATTCGCGTTGAGATGACGATGTCCGCGTGCTCGCCGGAGGCATCGAGCCAGCTTGCGCCACCATCGGGCAGCAGCGAGAGATCCAGCATCACTCGATTCCCCGCAGCTTGTCGCGTATGTCGGCCGCCAGCTCGAACTGCTCGGCCTCGATCGCCCTTTTCAGGCGGTCTCGCAGCTCGGTGGCGTTCGAGACATGTGGCAGCTCCGACGGAAGCGGCGCCACATAGCGCCGGCCGATATGACGGGAGTTGCCGTGGACCCGCCGCAGCAAATCACGCAGGCTGCCCTCGAACGCCTCGTAACAGTGCGCGCAGCCGAGCCGGCCGGTGGCGCGGAAATCCGCGAGCGTCCCCTGACAGAACGAGCAATGCGCCGGCTCGCCCTTGGCCGCCGGCATCTGCTCGTGGATGGTTTGCAGGAAGTTGTTGATCTGCGGCTTGGTGGCGCCGACCATCGTCTCGACTCCACGCTCCGCCGCGCACTTCTCGCACAGATGCAGCTGCCTGACCCCGCTCCCGACGATCTCCGTGAGCGTGATCACTGCCTCTCCATCCTTGCACAGATCGCAAACCATTATACGACGACCTCATCTACTTCAGTGCGACTCAGCTTTCCGCTCTCGAGCAGCAGGACTTTGCTGGCACGACCGGCAAGCGAGCGGCTGTGGGTAACGACGACCATCCCGATCTCGAGGTCAACCACGACCTCGCTCAACAACTCGTGCAGCATCTCGGCGTTCGAGCGGTCGAGATTGCCCGACGGCTCGTCGGCGAGCAGGATCTGCGGATCCATCGCCAGCGCGCGCGCCACCGCCGTCCGCTGCTGCTCGCCGCCCGAGAGCTCTCCCGGCCGATGACTCATTCGAGCGCTGAGCCCAACTCGCGCCAGAAGCTCCGCCGCCCTGCTCCGCGCCAACTCCTCCGGCCGTCCGGCGATTCGAAGCGGCATCATCACGTTCTCGAGCGCCGAAAACTCCCGCAGCAGATGATGAAACTGAAACACGAATCCGACTGTCCGGTTCCGCAGCTCGCCGAGCTGCGTCTCGTCGCGGCCGTGGACCGGCTCTCCTCCGATTACTACATAGCCGCTCGTGGGTTTGTCCAGTGCTCCGAGAACGTGCATCAGGGTGCTCTTTCCGGCGCCGCTCGCCCCGACGATCGCGATCATCTCGCCACGCTGCACGGAGAGATTCACCCCGTTCAGGACGTGGAGTGCGTTCCCATCCCCGCCGACGTAGGTCTTGTACACATCATGGGCTTCCAGAACGGCCATTGTCATTCGTGCCTGATCGCGTCGATCGGAAAGAGGCGTGAAGCCTGTACCGATGGATACACCGTCGCCACCGCGGCGATCGCGATGCTGGCCAAAATGATCCACATGATGTCGGACGGTTGGATCGTCACCGGCAGGTGATCTATGAAGTAGACCTGCGGATCGAGCTTGATGAACTGGTACTTGTCGAGGGACAGAGCTCCGGCAAAGCCGAGTACGAGGCCAAGCAGAGTGCCCACCACTCCAATCACCAAACCCTGAGCAAAGAAAATCCGGCGGATCGACCGCGCCGGCATCCCCATCGCCTTGAGAATCCCAATCTCCTTCGTCTTGTCCGCCACCACCATGGTTAGCGTGCTGACAATGTTGAACGCGGCAACCAGCACGATGAGAAGCAGGATGACGCCCATTCCGAGTTTCTCGAGCTTGAGCGCCTGGAAGAGCGACTGGTTCTGCTCCTGCCAGTCGACGGTCCGATAAGGCCATCCGAGCGCGGCGACCAGGCGCGATGCAACCCCTGCCGCCTGCCATCTGTCGGTAGTCTTGACCTCGATGCCCGTGACGCCGCTCGCCAGCCCCGCCAGGGATTGCGCTTTGTCGAGAGCGACGTAGACGTAGGAGTTGTCATACTCGTACATACCCGTCTCTACGATTCCAGTCACCTCGAAGGTTTCCGCTCTCGGCACGAACCCGCCGGTTACGGGATTCATCTCGTGACCCCCGGCCGTGAAAAGCTGGATCGTGTCTCCCGTCGACTTGGCGAACCGCGCCGCCAGCAAGTTGCCGAGCACCACTCCACGGTGCTCGCCGTCCGAGCTGGCAAACCGGAAATCCCCCTGCTTCACGTGCTCCCGAATCGTTGTGACGTCGGCGATCCCGCGCGCCTGGGGTTGGAGTCCCACGATATAGCAGCCAGCCGAGTAGGTATGGCCGCCGGTGATCACTCCCTCGGTCAGCACGAACGGCGCTGCGCTCACCACACCCGGTTGCTTCCGAACCTTATCCAGCACATCGGGCCAATCATCGATCTTGAGGTCCTCGCCGTAACTCAACACCCGGATGTCAGGGCTGCCGACGAGGATCTTTTCGCGCAGATCGTGCTGCAGTCCGTTCATCACCCCGATGATGATCACGAGCGCGCTCACACCCACCAGCACTCCGCCGATGGCGATGATGCTGATCAGCGACAGCAGCTTCGAGCCGCGCCTGCTGCGCAGGTATCGCCACGCGATCTGCAGCTCCAGCTTGCTCACTCGGGCCTCATCGTCGGAAATAGAATCACGTCGCGGATGTTCGTCGATCCGGACAAGTACATGAACAACCGGTCCACTCCAATGCCTGCTCCTCCCATTGGAGGCATGCCGTATTCCATGGCGCGCAAATAATCCTCGTCCACGCCCGTTGCCTCTTCATCTCCGCCCGCCCGTAGCGCTGCCTGTGCCTCGAATCGGCGGCGCTGATCCACCGGATCATTGAGCTCGCTGAACGCATTCGCGACTTCCTTCCCCTGCACGAACAGCTCGAATCGCTCCGTTAGGCGGGGATCTCCGCGTTTTGGTTTTGCCAGCGGAGAAAGCTCCACCGGATAGTCCACTACAAAGGTCGGGTCCATCAGCTTCGATTCAACGAGCGCCTGAAACATCTCGTCCAGCACTTTCGGCCTGCTCAGTGTCTCCACCTTCTCTACCCCGATCCGCGTCGCGAGTGCGCGCAGAGCGGTTTCGTCGAGAGCGGTCACATCAACTCCCGCCGCCGCGTTGAGTGAGGGCAGCCATTCGACGCGCTTGAAAGGCCGCTCGAAGACCGGAACCCTATCCGCCAGCTCGGGAACCGAGCGCACCGCTTCGGCCGCCTTTTCCAGCAGCTTCTCGACCAGGTCCATCATGCCCTTGTAATCGGTGTAGGCCTGATAAAACTCCAGCATCGTGAACTCGGGGTTGTGGGTGCGGTCGATTCCCTCGTTCCGGAAGTCGTGTCCGATCTCATACACCCGCTCCAGGCCGCCCACGACGAGACGCTTGAGATAGAGCTCGTCGGCGATCCGCAGGTAGAGCTGCATGTCGAGGGCGTTGTGTACCGTTGTGAACGGACGCGCCGCCG
>Ga0207652_10003315_pt1 | contig 13336 bp, 9 predicted proteins | sample KBSC63BmetaG_FD_184334 | JGI IMG/M metagenome (GOLD analysis project Ga0207652, IMG submission 184334) | Corn rhizosphere microbial communities from Kellogg Biological Station, Michigan, USA - KBS C6-3B metaG (SPAdes) (version 2) | ecosystem: Host-associated > Plants > Roots > Rhizosphere ... | reverse complement strand
TCTTAAATATGGAACCATTGAAGATCTTCGGAAAGAAGAAGGCGGTGCAGAAGGTTATGTGAAACGATTGAGCCATGGAGAAATCGGCAAAGGACTAAATGATTATGATGCAATTTTTTCCATCCTCAAAGGTGTTGGCTTTGATGGCTGGATAAGCATCGAAGATGGCGTAGATGGAATGGACCAGTTAGAAAGAAGTGTGGATTTTTTAAAAAAGAAAATTTCCAAATATTGGCCGGCTAAAACCCCTACTTCATGAACAGAAAGGTAGAAGCGATATATGAATCTCAATGCATCCTTGGCGAGAGTCCAATGTGGCATACGGAAAGAAAAAGTTGCTTTTGGGTAGATATTGAACAAGGAATTTTATACGAATATAGCTGGCTTAATCAAAAAATAAAGACCCGAAAATTCAATAACAGGCTTCCATTGGCAGTTCAGGGAAAAGAAAATGATTTAATCATTTCTCTGGATGGCAAAATTGCCAGGTTTAACCTCGAAACCGAAAAAACAGAATGGCTTTCAGATGTGGCAGATGATTCAGAAATCCGCTGCAATGATGGCGCCTGTGATTCTAAAGGAAGGCTTTGGATAGGCACAATGCATTTGAAACAACACAAAGGCGCAGGTGCGCTTTTTCGCGTTGATAGTAATCTGAAAATTGAGAAAAAATATAACGAAACCACAGTCTCAAATGGAATTGCATGGTCGCTTGACAACAGCCGGATGTACTTTATTGATAGCCCCACCCAAAAAGTTCAGTCCTTCTTTTTCGACGAAAAAACAGGCGACATCACTTTCGAAAAAGATGCAATAATAATCCCTTCTGATACGGGCTCACCCGATGGAATGGCCATTGATGAGGAAGGTATGCTTTGGATTGCACAATGGGGTGGCTTTGGAATCTACAGGTGGAACCCACATAACGGGCAATTATTGGAAAAGATAGAGATGCCTGTGCCGCAGGTTTCCTCGTGCGCATTTGTTGGCGACAACCTCGATCATTTAATAGTTACCACGGCGAGGGAAAATATGAAGGATGACGAATTAAAAAAATATCCGGCAAGCGGAAATGTATTTTTGGTGAAAATTGGCGTAAAAGGAATTTTACCGAATAGATGTTTAATTTGAAAATAGTAGTGATTTTCAAAAATGGATTAGTATTCAATTAAAAAGCAAAAGGCATCTTTTGCCGGCTCTCTTTTTTACAGGACTGTGCAGGACAGTTTTGAAAATAAATTTAAATAATTTTAAAGCCGCTTCAATTAAGCCAGTAAAATATAAATTCGGATTAAAACTTGGTTTACTGGGAATATTAGAATTGAACGAATCGTAAACTATTTAGGCTTGAAAGTAACGTATTGCTGCAGCCAAACATTAGTATAATCAATTGGGTATTTATTGTTATAATCTTTTAAAATTTCATTTAAATGAATTCATCCTGGAAAAAGCATTCAACATTTTTATTTCAATTTCTGGCGCTGCTTATTATCGCAACTTCCTGCAATCAATCTTCAAAAGAAAAGAATGAGGACCCAAAAGTTGCTAAACTTGTCTTGCCTCCTGATTTTCACGCCGAACATTTATACAGCTCGACTGCCCACGACCAGGGTTCATGGGTGGCCATGACGTTTGACGATAAGGGCAGAATGATCGCCTGCGACCAGTATGGCTATTTGTACCGCATCACCATCCCACCTGTAGGATATGACACCACAAAAGATTCAGTAAAAGTAGAAAAGCTATTGGTAAATATGCCTGGCGATACCTCTAAAGCCAGGGTAAAAATGGGATTGGCTCATGGCCTGTTGTATGCTTTCAACAGCCTGTATGTAACCGTGAACGACGAAGGTGAGTCGGATACAGTAACCAGGAAAAGTGGCCTTTACCGCATACAGGATCTCAATGGCGATGACGAGTTTGATAAGATTACTTTATTGAAACGTTTTGAAGGACAAGGAGAACACGGACCTCACAATGCAGTGCTATCACCCGATAAAAAATCTATTTATGTAATTGCCGGGAATTTTACTGATTTACCCCAAATGGACAATTACCGTCCACCGAATAATTGGAAATATGACAATTTGCTTCCTTTGTTATTGGATCCAAATGGCTTTGGAAATAACCAGCCGCCGCCAGGTGGATGGATTGCAAAGACAGATTCCATTGGAAGTAAATGGGAACTGATCAGTACAGGATATCGTAACCCTTTTGATATGGCATTCAATGAAGATGGAGAACTTTTTACTTACGATTCTGATATGGAATGGGATATGGGTGCGCCTTGGTACAGGCCTACCAGGATATGTCATGTGACGAGCGGCAGTGAATATGGATACCGTGAAAATAATCAAAAATGGTCCCCGACATATCCTGACAATTTACCCGCAGTTTTAAATGTAGGTCCGGGATCTCCAACAAACGTAATGAGCGGCATGAACGCCCGCTTTCCGGAAAAGTATCGCAGAGGTATCTTTTCCTTCGATTGGACTTTTGGAATCATCTACCATATAGACTTAAAACCTGTTGGAGCTTCTTATAAAGCGACTGCCGAGGAATTTATTTCAGGCTCGCCATTGCCGTTAACCGATGGTGCCATTGGTCCGGATGGCGCATTTTATTTTCTTACCGGAGGCCGTAGAATCGAATCCGATCTGTACCGTGTTTATTATGAAGATAATAAAATGAAAAATGATGCCCTTGCTTCCAACGAATCTTCGGAAGTAGTGGAAGCGCGTAAAGTGAGGCATCAATTGGAAGGATTTCAGGAAAGTCCGGATACTTCAGCAATTAATATAGCCTGGCCATATTTAAGAAGCAATGACCGTTATATTCGTTTTGCAGCCCTAGTTGCGGTAGAACACCAGCCCGTAAACCAATGGCAGGACAGAGCTTTGCAGGAAAAAGATCCGGTAACGTTAACCCAGGCCATGCTGGCTTTAGCAAGAAATGGCAGCACCACTTTAAAGAACCGAATTTTCAAAGCATTGATGGCTGTTAATTATAACGATTTAAATACTTCGCAGCAGATTGATTTACTGAGAGCCTTTGAGGTAACTCTTTTCAGAATGGGGGCTCCTGACGCTGCTCAAAAAGCAGAAGTGGTTTCCTATCTTGATGCACAATATCCTGCAAATAATAATGAATCCAACCGGTTGTTGAGTAAAATCCTTGCGTTCATGGGCGACCCACAAGTGATAAGCAAAACACTCGCTCTCATGGAAACAGCAAAGGATAATGACAGCACCCAAAAACAATTTAATCCCTCTTCAAATGTGATCCTGCGTAATCCGCAATATGGATTAGATATTGCCAATATGCTTGCAAACGCCCCACCTGCACAACAAGTATATCTCGCAGTGGCCATATGCCAGGTTAAGGAAGGATGGACTCCGGATTTGAGAGATAAGTATTTTCCTTATTTTAATGTGTTTCTTAACAAAAAAGGTGGTAATAGTTATTCCGGCTATATTAACGAAGCCCGCAAATTTGCGCTGGCAAATGTTCCTAAAAATCAGTTTGCAAAATATGATAGTATTTCCGGTGGAAAATTACTAAATGAAAAAGGAAGAAAGATTTCAGAAGTGTATGCTAAAGGTCCCGGGAGAAACTGGACAATGGAAGAAGCAACGCCACTTTTTGAAAATGAATTGTCGGGCCGAAATTTTGAGGATGGCAAGGCAATGTTCACTGCTGCAACATGCGCTTCGTGTCATAAGATGAATGGCGAAGGCGGAAACGTTGGTCCTGATTTATCTCAATTGGGTAACCGTTTTACCGCTAACGACATACTGAAATCTATTATCAAACCCAGTGAAGAAATATCAGATCAATATGCAGCCACCAATTTTTACTTAAAAGATGGCAGTGCAGTTATGGGAAGGCTCATAAAACAGGATGATGATAAATACTATGTTTCTCAAAATCCATTTGCCCCTGATGAGTTGACAGAAATACCAAAGAACAAAGTGGTTTCCACAAAATTGTCAAAGGTTTCAGTTATGCTCCCAGGAATGATAAACCGGCTTAACCCCGATGAACTAAAAGATCTGATGGCTTATTTGATGTCGGGGGGGAATAAGGATAATAAAGCGTTCAAATCAAATTCCAAATAGCTAATGTTGGAAAGTCAAAACTGGAAAGGAAAAATATCCAATATAAAACAATTGGGAGGAATAGAAACCTCAGTAATTGATAATGGCCCGGGCCGTGGCAACCGTATAGCCTGGGTAAATACCGGAACCGGTTTGCGCTACAAAATAGTCATTGATCGCGCAATGGACATCGCTGATGCATTTTATAATCAACACAGCATTGCATGGCTAAGTGGTTTGGGTGTCAGCACGCCTCAACCCTTTTCCGACAAAGGGTTGAATTGGCTAAGAACATTTGGAGGAGGATTGCTGGTTACCTGCGGCCTTACCCATATCGGAGGCCCCGAATCTGATGAGTGGGGAGAAAGAGGCCTTCATGGCGCCATCAGCAATATTCCTGCGGAGATTGAATCAATTATACAACCTGACCCGCTTTCGGGAAATATGGAAATGAGCATTACCGGAACCATAAAACAAGTGCAGATTTTCGGTCCTTCCATTGAATTAAAGCGTACCATTTCCGGCACGCTGGGAAAGCCGCAAATCCGCATTCATGATGAAATCATCAACCGCGGAAATACAACAGTTCCGCATATGATTTTATACCATTGCAATTTTGGCTGGCCATTGGCAGATGAGGGCGCAGATTTAATCTGGAATGGAAAATGGTCTTATTCGCGTGGGGATGGCAAAGAAGAAATTTTTAAAGAATCCAATAACTTTCGCAAGTGTCCTGCTCCAATGAAATCGCATGAGGGAGCCGGTGAAGAGGTAGCATTTATTGATATCAATCACGATGAAAATAATTACAGCTACTGCGGATTGCATAATTCTAAAATAGGAATTGCGGTGGCCATGAAATTCAAAAAAGACCAGTTACCGTGGCTCACCAACTGGCAGCATTGGGGCGAAGGGGAATACGTTACCGGCCTGGAGCCGGGCAACAATCCCTGTTGGGGACAGGCAAGAGCAAGAAAGGAAGAAATGCTCGTTCAATTGGCTCCCGGTGAAAGGAAAAGTTATGACCTGGAGATCGAGGTATTGAATAATGAAACTACTATTAAAGACTTTATTAAAAAGGCATCATAAAATTTTTAAGCAATGGAAAAAGGAAGTTTAGCATCACAGGCATTAGAACAGGGAAAAGGAATTTTGAGGCTTGCCCCCAACTGGGTACCGCGTTCATTTTGTGTTCCCGGCAGGCGAATAAAATTACACCCGGATGATTATTATGTTTTAGGCGGCGCCCGCGGCGGTATTGACGAGCGTTGGTTTTCTTCTACCACACCCGCTAAAAACGGCCCGTTAACCGGAGAACACGAAGGGTTAAGTTTTATCGTATTCCACAATGGCGATAAGGAAGAATTATTGCTGTTGAAAGATGCCGTGGATGAATTGAAAGGTCAATTAATTGGCGACCGGTTATGGGATGAATATCAGAGTTGGCCGATGTATTCCAAATTTTTTGATAACATGGGGCCGCTGCCACATCACATTCATCACAATGATGAAAAGGCAGCGTTAATTGGCCAAAAGGGAAAACCCGAAGCTTATTATTTTCCACCACAGGTGAATAATCACGGTGGCGATTTCCCTTATACTTTTTTCGGGATTGCGCCAGGCACTACCAAAGAACAAATCCGCGAATGCCTTGTCAATTTTACAAAGGGCGATAATAAGATTACCAATTTCTCACAGGCTTTTCGCCTTGAACCGGGAACCGGATGGGATGTGCCCCCCGGCATGCTTCACGCGCCGGGAAGTATGTGTACGTATGAGCCGCAAAAGGCTTCAGATGTCTTTGCCATGTATCAATCATTGGTGAACGAAGCGATTATTCCCGAAGAACTGCTGTGGAATGGAACGCCGAAAGACCAGGTAGGAAATTATGATGCGCTGATGGAGGTAATAGATTGGGATTTAAATATCAATCCCAACATTTTAGAAACCCGTTTTATGGCACCCATTCCCGTAAGGGCAGTGGAGGAAATGCAGCAAGACCGGTATATAGAAAACTGGATATGCTATCGCTCTCATGCTTTCAGCGCTAAAGAATTGACAGTGGAGCCCGGCGCAACGGTAACGATAAAAGATAGTGCGGCGTACGGTATGATTATGATGCAGGGACATGGAACCATGGGGGTTTGGGATATTGAAACGCCTTCACTTATCAGGTATGGACAATTAACGCACGACGAATATTTCGTGAGTGAAAAAGCCGCGAAAGAAGGCGTCACCATTGTCAATAAATCCGCCACTGATCCCATCGTGATGCTGAAACATTTCGGGCCTGAAAACCCGGATTTGGTAATAAAATAAAAATTAAGGTTAAAAGTTCGTTTACTGGTTTTCGGCCTTCTAAACTTCCTAAACTTTCTAAACCCTCTAAACTTTAAAATAAATTGACCATTGTATTAATTAAATAATAAAAAAAGTATTTGCTATGAATGAAAACAATTATCCTAAGCTTCACAACGCTACATGGCCGGGCGTTGTAGGAAAAGGCGATGGTTCAGAGCCAATCATTTCTTTAGACACGCTGCTCGAGCTAACTTCTAAAGCAGAAGTAAACGGAATAAAGTTTGACGGAATTGATATTGACCTTTTCGACGTTCACATACCACTCGATAGTACAGATGACGAGATTAAAAAACTTGCTGAAAAAGTGTCTTCCTATAATCTTGAGATAGGCAGCATCGTCGCGCCAATCTGGCCACCTGTCGGCGGCTCGTCTATAGGCAGCAAAGAAGAGCGTGAACGATTTATAGAAGTCGTTCGCAAAGCCAGCCGTTTCGGGAGCAAATTGCGCGAACTGGGAGTCAGACCTTCCGGAATTATCCGGATTGATTCCGCTACCAATCCGGATGAATGGCTTAAAGACCCTGCAAATAATACAAAACTGATAGCTCAAACTTTTCGCGAAGCGTGCGATGCAGCCAATGAATTTGGAGAGCAGCTTGCTGCAGAAGGAGAAATCTGCTGGGGAGGCATGCACAATTGGAAAGCAATGATTGAGACGCTTGAAGCCGTTGGCCGGCCCAATATTGGTTTCCAGGCTGATATGGCCCACACGCTTTTATATCTTTTAGGCGTAAATAGCCCGGAAGACAGAATTCTTCCGCAGGATTTCGATTGGAACGACCGCGATACCTTCAATGCTGCGCTTAAAAAACTCACCGATGCACTGAGACCATGGACGATTGATTTTCATGTAGCCCAAAATGACGGAACTGTTTTCGGGGCCGGCGCTCATGATAAAACCGGGCGTCACTGCCAGGCGCTTGACCCAAATGGCAAGCTGGATATTCCACACGATGCGGGCTATTGGCTTCGGGATGAAAATGGCAACCTTACCAAAAAAATGAGGCACATCTGCTGGGACGGTTGTATGTTCCCCAATGAAGTAATGACTACGCAGCAAACATGGAATGATATTCTTGCCACAATGATTAAAGTAAGGCAGGCCCATGGCTGGTATGAGGCAGAATAAAAGATTAAATCGTTTTTTCATGACATATAAATCTGAATAAAATCATGAGCAAAAAGAAAGAAGTAAGAATTGGGTTAATCGGTTGTGGTTTCATGGGGCGCACCCATTCAAATGCCTATAATCGCGTTCCTAATTTTTTTCCTGAACAGGAATATCAACCCGTATTAAAAGCAGTTTGTTCAAGAAGTGAGGATAAGGTTCGTGCTTTTGCAGACCAATGGGGCTATGAATCTGTTGAAACGGATTGGAAAAAACTCGTCAGCCGCGACGATATTGATGCAGTGGATATTTGCACACCCAATGATACCCATGCTGAAATCGCAATAGCGGCAGCCCAGGCAGGAAAAATGGTATTAACCGAGAAGCCTCTTGCCCGGAATATTGAAGAAGCCAAACAAATGGTGGATGCAGTGGAAAAGGCTGGTGTTAAAAATACCGTTTGGTACAATTACCGGCGGTTGCCCGCGGTTACGCTCGCCAAGCAAATTATTGATTCCGGAAAGCTGGGAAAGATTTTTCACTACCGCGCCAACTTCCTGCAGGATTGGACCATCAGTGCCGATTTACCCCAAGGAGGGGAGGGTTTATGGAGATTGGATGCCGCCGCCGCAGGTTCCGGTGTTACCGGCGATTTGCTGGCACATTGCATTGATACTGCCATCTGGCTCAACGGAAGCATTACAGACGTTTCTGCAATGACGGAAACTTTTATCAAAGAACGTGTACATCAATTAACCGGAAAAATGCAAAAGGTCACTATTGATGATGCGTGCATTTTTCATTGCCATTTTAAAAACGGTTCGCTCGGCTTGTTTGAATCTACCCGGTATGCGCGCGGCCATAAGGCGCTTTATACATTTGAAATTAACGGCGAACATGCTTCCATTCGCTGGGATCTTCATGATTTAAATCGTTTGGAATATTTTGACCATTCAGATGAATCAAAATTACGCGGCTGGCGTTCCATTCATGTAACCGATGGCGATCACCCTTATATGGATAAGTGGTGGGTGCCGGGATTGGGAATCGGGTACGAGCATTCTTTCATTCACCAGGCGGCAGATTTTTTTAAAAGCCTGGAAACAGGAACGCCCTGCTCTCCTACTTTCAAAGAAGCTTTTGAGACACAGCAGATTTGCGAAGCCGTATTGAAATCAGCCGCCACCAAAAGCTGGTGCGAAATAGAATCAGTGTGATATGGAAGAAATAATCTGATGATTTTTTTAGAAAAGAAGAAAAATAAAAACTATTTAACCACTTAAATATTGCAAATGTTCAATAATCTAAAAGCTCGATTTTATTTTTTCAGCCTCCTTTTGGCAGGACTTTCTTTTGCCGGCTGCCAATCATCTGAATCACAAAAAGCGGAACCCGCAAATAACAACGCACAGGATTCAACCGGCGCCATTTCCATTTTTGATGGCAAAACGCTCGACGGCTGGGAAGGAGATACCGCCGTTTGGCATGTGGAAGATGGTGCAATTGTGGGACAGGTAACGGCCTCATCCACTCCGCTCAAGGCCAATACTTTTTTGATTTGGAAAAAAGGCGAGCCTTCTGATTTTGAACTTTCCGGCGAATACCAGATTTCTCCGGAAGGAAACAGCGGCATCCAATACCGGAGTGAAAAAGTAGAAGGCGTTCCTTATGGCTTACGTGGATATCAATTTGATATTGATGGCGCTAACACTTATACAGGGCAAAATTATGAAGAGCGTGGCCGGGATATTATAGCTTTTCGTGGCCAAAAAGTTACGCTTCCCGCAGTAACAGAGCGCATTGAAGCGCTCGCAAAAAACAATACGTGGCCTCCTTCGGTGATAACCGGCTCACTCGGAAGTGCAGATTCTTTAAAAGCATTAATACATGACGGATGGAATTCCTTCCGCATTGTAGCCAACAAAAATCATTTGCAACATTACCTTAATGGGGTTCTGATGTGTGATGTAACGGACGATGACACCACCAACCGAAAAGCATCAGGCGTTATTGGTTTGCAATTGCATGCGGGCCATATTATGAAAGTATCATTCCGAAACCTGCAGCTTACAGAATTGAAAGAGAAATAATAAATTAATTTTAGCAGGCTTTCAAAAGAAATTCATGATATATTTGTTTAAACGAATTGCTATTATCAAAGCATATAAAAATAACGGCGAAGAAAATCTCGGGAAATAAAGTTGAACAGCAGATAAACAAATAACAGTATATTTTATTTCCGGACATTTTCTGTTTTGAAGAGAGGCAGCTTAATTCTAAAAATTTCAAACCAAAAAGTTTTTATACTAATCATCTTTTATAAAATCCCAATCATACAGTTATGGAAAAAACAATTAAGCCCGACAAATTATTTGTAGCAAGCTGCCTTGCGCTTTTAGTAACCTCATTATCCTTTGGCATTCGTGCAGGAACGATGAATGCATTAATGGTTCAGTTTCATTTGGATGGCAAACAAATGGGATTAATTGCCGGCACCGCTTTCTGGGGTTTTCCCCTGGCCATTATCATCGGCGGGATGATTGTAGATATCGTGGGTATGAAACGCCTTTTAATTCTCGCTTTTATACTTCATCTGGCCGGAATTATTTTTACTGTATTTTCCCAGGGCTTTTTTAGCCTGTATATTTCCACTTTGTTTATCGGCATTGCAAACGGTGTAGTAGAAGCCGCGTGCAATCCGTTAGTGACTTCAATTTATCCGCAAAATAAAACTACCAAGCTGAATCACTTCCATTTTTGGTTTCCTGCAGGGATTGTTATTGGAACATTGATTTCATTTGGATTTGCAAATATTGGCTGGGGCTGGCAAGTGCAGGTAGCCACTATGCTCATTCCTACTTTCATTTATGGATACCTTTTCTTCAGGCTGGATTTCCCTGTAACCGAAAGGGTATCTTCGGGCGTATCTACAAAAGAAATGTACAAGGCCGTATTGCAGCCGCTTTATATTTTCCTATTTATTTGCATGCTCGGCACAGCCATCACCGAACTTTTTACCAACCAGTGGGTGGGCGTTTTGTTACAAAATGTAACTAAGAGCGCTATCCTGATACTTGCGCTTGTGGCCGCCGTGCAGGCATTCGCCCGCAGCGTTGCCGGCCCTGTTGTTCACCGGATTTCACCGGCAGGATTGCTGCTTCTTTCTGCTATTGTATCTACCATTGGAATCTATTTGTTAGGAACTCTTAGTGGTAATGCGATTTTCCTGGGCGCTATCATTTTCGGCTTTGGCGTAGCCTATTTCTGGCCTACCATGCTGGGATTTGTTTCTGAAAATATTCCAAAGTCCGGAGCGCTCGGCATCAATTTGCTGGGAGGCGCGGGGATGTTTGCAGTTTCAATTTACATGTTTTTTATGGGCGGGTATTATGATAATTTAATAGCTGCAGTTTTGCCCGCCGGAGCCAACATAGATACCTATCGTTCTGCCGCCCCTGGTACAACGGAAGCGGCCGCCTATGCGCAGGCTCAACTGGAAGCAGGCCCGCAAGTGGTGATGGCCACCAACATTATTCCGTTGGTGCTCACATTTGCTTTTCTATTCCTCTACATCTATACCAGGTCAAGAAAGAAAAAAGGAAAAAGTCTGACCATGCCGGAAGTGGCAGGCGCATAACCACCCGACCAGGAATTGATATGTTTTTAGAGAACATTTAGAGTATAAACGAATCTGCCTGCCTGCCAGGCAAATCGTTAAGATGTTTGTATTTTGCTATTGATAGAGCATCTTCCAGTTACCATTCCTGGTTTTGCCATCGATTAATAAATATTAATTATAAAACACAGACAATGAAAAATAAAACGAGATATATTCTCTTTAATAATCTTCCAATATTACTAACTGTAATAGCCATATTTTTCTTTAGTATTTCCCCTGCTTTAGCAAAACCAAAGCCTAAAGTTCTGGTGTTTTGCAAAACCGCCGGATATCACCACGCATCAATTGCAAACGGGATAGTAGCCATCGAAAAATTAGGTTCAGAAAATAATTTTGATGTAGATACTACCATCGATGCCGAAAAATTTAATCCTAAAAATCTGAAACAATATAAAGCCATAATCTTTTTAAGTACAACAGGCGATGTATTAAACGATGAGCAACAGGAAGCATTCAAAAAATATATTGAGGCAGGAGGAGGTTACATGGGAATCCACGCAGCTACGGATTGTGAATATGATTGGCAATGGTATGGCAACCTTTCCGGGGCTTATTTTGGAGGTCATCCTGCTCAACAAACCGCTACACTACACATTGTGGACCGCAATAATATCTCCACAAAGCATCTTCCTGATCCATGGGTACGTAAAGACGAATGGTACAGCTTTAAGTGGATGGCAAAAGATCTTCATGTCCTGATCACCATTGACGAAAAAAGCTATGACCTGGGAAAAATTAAACCGATGGGAAATCATCCTATGGCCTGGTATCATGAATATGATGGAGGCCGGGCCTTTTATACCGAGTTGGGCCATGTGGAAGAATCTTACACTGATCCTCTTTACCTGCGGCATATCCTTGGAGGTATAGAATATGCGATGGGAACAAAAAATTATAGCAATCTTAAAGTAAATTAAAATAGCAACTGCAAAGCTCAATCAATAATTAGCATGAAAATTAAATTTCAGGTTATTGTCCTGATGGTATTGTCAATAATAATTTTTAAGTGTACCAACCGCGAAAATGATCAAAAAGCGGTCTTTAATCCACATCCGTCTCCCGCATATTTATCTCCGGAACAAAGCCTGAAAACCATGTATCTGCCTAAAGGATACCATATTGAACTAGTCGCCAGCGAGCCTATTATTCAAGATCCGGTGGCCATTACATGGGATGGGAATGGCAAAATGTATGTAGCAGAAATGCTTACTTATATGAAGGATGCCGATGCAACGGGGGAACGGCTTCCCTTGAGCCGGATTATGCTGCTGGAAGACACAGATAATGATGGAAAAATGGATAAGAGTTCGATATTCGTTGATAGTCTTTTATTGCCAAGAATGATGCAAAGTGTAGGAAATTCATTGCTGGTAAATGAAACCAATTCAATTACAATAACCAGCTATACTGATACAAATGGAGATGGTAAAGCGGATGTAAAAAAGATAGTTTACAAAAATGATAATTATGTTCCCAGTGATAACAACATGGAACATCAGCGAAGCGGGCTTGACTGGAACCTGGACAACTGGATGTATATGACTTATGAACCTGTGCGTTTCCGATATACCAACGGTACCTTGCAGGTAGATAGCATTCCCAGTGGAGGACAAGGCCAGTGGGGATTAACACACGATAATTACGGCCGTTTATTTTTCTCCAGCGCCGGAGGAGAAACGCCTGCATTGGGTTTTCAAATCAACCCGGTTTATGGAAGACTTAATTTACCCGATCAGTTATCTCCGGGTTTTGATGAGGTATGGCCGATCATAGCCACTCCTGATGTACAGGGTGGTGAGGCGAGGCTTCGACCAAATAATACACTGAATCATTTTACAGGCTGCAGTGGCCAGTCTATTTACAGGGGAGATGGGTTTCCAAAAGATTTTGTAGGAGACTATATTGTTTGTGAGCCTGTTGGAAGAATAGTAAGAAGAGCAAAAGTATATGACATAAAAGGAGAAACTTTTATGAAAAATGCCTATGATAGTTCAGAATTTATTTCATCGTCCGACATGAATTTCCGGCCGGTGAACAGTGCTACCGGGCCAGATGGTGATTTGTATATTGTGGATATGTATCATGGAATTA
>Ga0207652_10003313_pt1 | contig 13339 bp, 6 predicted proteins | sample KBSC63BmetaG_FD_184334 | JGI IMG/M metagenome (GOLD analysis project Ga0207652, IMG submission 184334) | Corn rhizosphere microbial communities from Kellogg Biological Station, Michigan, USA - KBS C6-3B metaG (SPAdes) (version 2) | ecosystem: Host-associated > Plants > Roots > Rhizosphere ... | reverse complement strand
ATGGAGAACAAACGTACGTACCCAATCATGCCGCCCGTGTTTTTACCATTTTCAAAATCGCTGTACAAATGCCAGTGGCTCATTGGGAAAACAAAGTAGCTACTGATTTCATCTTTTGCATGCGACCTTTTTATTTTTGTGATGTTTCTATTTAGTAAAGATGTGTCGACGCCCGGCACTGTTTGTATAAAAACATTCCACGAAGAATTTATCCATTCATTCATTGAGCGCTTTGTATTTGAATCATTGTAGTTAAATGGTATTATCCAATCAAATTGAAATGTAGAATTGTTTGGGGCATGCTTAACAATTGCTGTAACCTTTACACTTCTATCGTTATCAATTGTAAGTATTTTATTAATTGGGTCTGCCTTTCCAAAAAAAGCCTTTGCTGCATCTTCTGAAAGCACAATAGAGTTAGGGTCTTTCAATGCGGTCGCGGCATTTCCTTTTACAAATTGCCATGAAAAAACATCGAAGAAATGGTCGCTTACTATATAACCATCTTTCTTTATTTTATTGTTATTATAGCCAAGTACATTTTGTTGCTGGTATGTTGTAACAACTGCATGTTTTATTTGTGGCGAACTGTTTTCAAGTGCACTGGCAAGCGGCATCGCCATGCTTCTGTCTGTAAAAACCTGGTTATTAAAATTACGGTTAGCAATAACCTGGTAAATGTTATCATAGTTTTTTTGAAACCGGTCGTAAGTAAGTTCATCATACACCCACAATAAAATAAAAATGGTGCATGCCATGCCGATAGCTAAACCAAGAATATTACTAATCGAAAATCCTTTGTTTCTAAAAAGATTCCGCCATGCTGTTTTGAAATAATTTTTAAACATTGTTTTTGATTTTGTTAATAGCGATTAGCCATTAGCTGTTAGCTAAATTTTTATTCCGTTCTTAAGCTTTTTACAGGGTTTGCAATCGCAGCTTTTACCGCTTGAAAACTAATCGTTAGCAGTGTAATTAATATGGCTGCTACTGATGATGCAATAAATACATTTGCTCCAATGTTTATACGGTATTCATATTGTTGCAGCCAGTTATGCAAAAAATATAAAGCAACCGGTGTTGCCACCACACAACTTATTAATACAAGCGCCACAAAATCTTTTGAAAGCATCAACCATATTTGCGATATAGAAGCACCTAAAACCTTTCGTATGCCAATTTCTTTATTGCGTTGCTCTGCAGTGTAAGCAGCTAAACCAAACAAGCCAAGGCATGATATAAAAATGGCAAATGCTGCAAACAAACCTGCCAGCTTTCCAATTAATAATTCGAGTTTAAATTTGGCTGCATACGCATCATCAATAAATTTATATTCATAGGGAACGGATGGATTGTATTTGTTGAAAATTTTTGGAAGCGTTTTAATTGCCTGCTGTGCACTCACTGCAGGGTTCAGGCGATAAGTAACAACTCTTGAACGGTTGGAATTATAAAAAAATACGGTTGCTTCGGGTTTAGAAAATGGAGAACTCATCAATGCGTCTTTTGCAACTGCAATTATCCGAACTGGTTTATCACTTATGCCATACCTTATCAACTTATTTACCGGATCTTTTAAATGCATTGCCGCTATGGCAGATTCATTTACGATAACGTTGAATGAATCAATAGCTCCTTTAAAATTTCTTCCCTGCGCCAGTTGCATACCCACCGTTGAAAAATAATCAGCGTCAGCAATACCAACCGTTGCCACATCAATATTTTCACCGGTTGATTGCCCAGGCCATTCCAGAATGGCGTTATAATTTGTATTAGCAGTTATGGGACTTGATGATTGTGTTACTGCTGTAACTACTCCTGATTGAAGCAGCTCATTTTTTAATGCAACAAAATTTTGTTTTATATCAGGAGTTGCATCAGTCATTACCAGGCGGTTGGCATCGTAACCAGTAGGCCGGTCTTTTGCGTGTTGTATTTGCTGGTAAATAATAATTGTGCTAATGATTAATACTATTGAACATGAAAATTGCAGCACTACTAACAACTTTCTCGGCATCAACGCCAGCTTGCCAACCTGCATTGTTCCTTTCAACACTTTTATAGGCTTGAACGAAGACAAATAAAAAGCTGGCCTGCTGCCTGCAACAAGGCCTGTTAATAAAACGTAAGCCATCATACATAACCAAAATATACCGCTGGTATAGGGGATAACGATAACTGAAGATGTTAGCTGGCTAAATGAGGGCAATACAAGTTGAACAATCAATAAGCATATACAAAATGCAATGCAAACCACAACGATTGATTCAGTCAAAAATTGTAAAACCAACTGGCTGCGTATTGAACCAATAGCTTTGCGTATACCAACTTCTCTTGCTCTTTTCTCAGATCGTGCGGTAGAAAGATTGATGAAGTTTACACAAGCGATTAGTAATACCAAAATACCAATGATGCTGAATATTTTTACATAATCAATAAACCCAGTTGCTATTCCATTTTTATAATCGGCATATAAATGCCAGTTATTCATAGGCTGCATAGTAACCACAGATTTAGATTCTTTAAATTCCTGGGGATAATACCTGGCAATAATCGTATTTAGCAAAGGCTGAACCTGTGCATAAGAAACATTAGGCTGTAATGCCACAAATGTTTGAAGGGTAAGGTTGCTCCAGTTATTAGCATTCGCTCTCAGGCCTTCAGTGTTTTGCAGCGCATATTCAAAAGGAACAAGAAAACTAAACTGCAATGTTGAGTTTGCGGGAAGATCTTTCATAACTGCAGACACTTTAAGATCATGCTCATTATCTATGCGTACTATTTTATTAACTGCATCTTCATTGCCAAACAATGCAACGGCTGTTGCATGCGAAAGCACGATGCTGTAAGGATCGTCAAGGGCATTATTTGCATTGCCTTTTATGAATGAATACTGAAAAATCTTAAGAAAATCTTTCTCTACCATACCACCGGGCATATATAATTTTTTATCGCCAACGCTAAGCCCGTGCGGCTTCATCCAATCTGTTCTTGCCACATATTTGATACCCGGTACATCATTATGCAATGCATCTGCCAGTGGTTGTGGGGTAGCCATTACAACTTGCTTTGAGCCGTTATCAATGTATTGTTTTCCTACTCTATAAATATGGTTATGATTGGGCAAAAACTGATCGTATGAGAACTGGTAACTCACCCATAAACCGATAAGTAAAGCAACAGCCATACCGGCAGCAAGGCCAAGAATATTTAGTAAGCTATAAACCTTGTTTTGTATGAGATTGCGCCAGGCGATTTTTAAATAATTTCGAAACATAAAGAAATTTTAAGTTGTAAGTTGTAGGTTATAAGTTTTTCTTTCAATTCATAATTCATATTAGTTTATTCCGTTCTCAAACTCTTCACAGGATTAGCCATTGCAGCTTTCATAGCCTGGAAACTGATTGTTATTAATGCAATTACAATTGCAGTAATGCCTGCCGCAACAAACATCCACCACGACATATCAATTTTGTATGCATAATCCTGCAGCCAGTTGTTCATTGCAAGCCATGCAAGCGGCGATGCGATTATCAATGCAATCAACACTAACAATAAAAATTCTTTTGATAATAAATTGAATAATGTAACTGGTGATGCGCCTAACACTTTCCTGATACCAAATTCTTTTGTGCGTTGTTCTGCGGTAAACATCACAAGACCTAATAATCCCAAACAAGAAATAAATATGGCGAGAAATGCAAAGTAGTTTGCCAGCCTGGTTACTACTTGTTCACTTTTATACAGCTTTGCATATTCTTCATCAGAAAATTTATAAGTAAATGGAAATTTTGGATTGAGGGCCTTACAAATTTTTTCAAGACTTGCGAGTGTTTCTTTTGTTTTACCGGCTTGCATTCTTATCAATGCCTGACCATATTCGATATTTTCTCCTAAACGCAATACGATTGGGCGAATAGGTTCATGCAAAGAATTAAAATGAAAATCTTTTAATACGCCAATAATAGTTCCCGGTTTTCGCCAAAATGTAAGTGGTTTGCCAATTGGATTTTTATAACCAATAATTTTTAATGCAGATTCGTTAACAATATAACCAACAGAATCCGTTGCAAAATCTTTCGAGAAATCTCTGCCCTGCGCTAATTCCAAATGCATTGTTTTTATAAAATCATAACCTACCGCTGTTTGCGAAAAATTAATATCAAGATTTGGGTCTTTTCCAATCCATTGCACACCACCTGTGCCATTATCAATTTGTGTCGGATTATCTGTTATACGTGTTACATCTTTTACACCGGGCGTTTTTAGTGATTCATTTTTAAATAATTCATACCTGGTAAGCAAATCTCCTTCTAATGGAATGTATAAAAGATTTTCGCGGTCGTAACCGAGATTCATTGTTTGAATATAATTCACCTGTTTACTGACAACGATGGTTCCGATAATTAAAATAATTGAAAGCACGAATTGAAAAACAACGAGCCCTTTGCGAAACCATAATGCGCTGCTTGAGAATTTCATCGAGCCTTTTAAAACACGCACAGGTTTAAATGAAGAAAGATATAATGCAGGATAACTGCCGGCAATAAAACCGGTAACAAATAATAAGGCAGCTATGCTTAACCAAAATTTTGAATCATGAAGCGGAAGCTGAATTTGTTTATCTGTAACGTGGTTGAATGTGGGTAATACAAGCATTGCAATCAGCAAAGAAAAAATTATTGCAATGCTTACAATTACCAAAGCTTCACCAATAAATTGTCGTATTAAAGCAAAGCGAACGGCACCCACCACTTTTCTTACACCAATTTCTTTTGCACGTTTTACAGAGCGTGCCGTTGTAAGATTCATAAAGTTGATGCAGCCAATCAGCAAAATAAATATGGCAACAATGCTGAATAATTTTACATACTGAATTCTGCCGCCGGAAATATTTCCATTCTTATCAAAATTTGAATGCAGGTAAACATCTTCGTAACGTTCAATGCCTAAACGTATGTAAGAGCGTTTTGTTTGTTCTTTATTATAAGCGTCTAAAAATTGGGTGATTTTTTTTTCAAACGCTGCCGCATCCGTTCCCTTGCGCAGCATTACAAAACATAACGGACCGTTATTTCCCCAGTCTTTCGCCCATGAATTGCCTTGTAAGAAATGTTCCCAGGTTAAAATAAAATCAAATTGCACAGTACTGTTTTTGGGGACATCATCAAATACGGCCGATATTTTAAAATCGGTGTTGTTTTGATAACGTATTGTTTTTCCAATTGCTTCTTCTGGCGAACCGAAAAATTCTTCAGCCATTTTTTTTGAAATAGCAATGCTTGATGGATCATTCAACGCAGTGATGGCGTTGCCCTGCAATAACGGATAAGAAAACATTTTAAAAAAATCTGGCCCTGCATGATTGCCGCTTTCTTTTATTATTTTATTGTTGGCTTCAAATGTGCTTAATTCATTCCAGTCGTAGTTTGTTGCATATTGCACTTCGGGCAAAACACGTTTCATTTCGTCAGCCATAATGCCGGGGCTACCAAAAAAGGAAGTCACGCCATCATCGCGATATTGCTTTTCATACACACTATATAACTGTGAACCGTTTTTATGAAACGCATCTACGTTATATTCATCGTTCACCCATAACATAATGATAAGACTACACGCCAAGCCCAGCGCAAGACCCATTATATTTATGAAAGAAAATACTTTGTTCTTCCAAAGATTTCTTACAGCGGTTTTGAAATAATTGCGAAACATAAGATAGAATTTCTGATGTATGATTTAGCGATGTATGATTTTCATTTTCAAATTTTCCCTGTCTGCCGCCAGGCAGGAAATTGTCTTATTGTCAAATTGCTTACTCTGTTCTCAAACTTTTCACGGGGTTTGCAATCGCTGCTTTTATCGTTTGAAAGCTTACTGTTATTAGTGCAATAACAATCATAAAAATAAAAGGAAGCAGAAAATACAGCCAGTGAATATTAATACGAAATGCATAGCCTTGCAGCCAGCTTGATGTAGTAAACCACGCCAGTGGAACAGATATTACAAATGCAATCAATAGTAAAAATGCAAACTCGCGGTAAAGCAATTTTAAAATACTGATGACAGATGCGCCTAATACTTTTCGTATACCGATTTCTTTTGTTCGCTGCAATGTTGTAAACGAAGCAAGGCCAAACAGGCCCATACATGCGACCAATATGGCAAGGCTTGTAAATAATCCGAATACCTGGCCAAAACGCTGGTCGGCTTTATACTGATCATTGAAATGATCGTCAAGAAAAAAATAATCGAATGTATTACCAGGGAAAAACTTATTCCATTTTGCTTTTACAACATCAATTGTTTTGTTTGCCTGGGCTCCTTTAGTTTTTACGGATAAATACCCTCTTACATCAGGAATTAACCGGAGAATCAATGGCTCATAAGCTTCCTGTAAAGATTGCTGATGAAAATTTTCTGTTACGCCAACGATCGTATATCGCCGTCCCCAGAAATCAATTCTTTTGTTCAGCGCTTCTTCAGGTTTATTAAATCCTAATTGTTCTATCGCTTTCCTGTTAAATATGACGGCGCTATCATCGGTGCCAAAGCTTTTTGAAAATATACGCCCTGCAATCAATTTCAACCCATAAGTTTTCATATAATCGTAATCAACCCCAATAACACGATATTGCTTCTGGGTATTTTCATCGGCGCCTACAAGCTTGATGCCACCTGCATTCCATCCGACAGGCTCGCCGGGAATACTTGTAGAAACAGTTATATTTTTAACAGAAGTATGCTGGCTTAATTCTTCTTTAAACGATGTCATTTTCTGCAGGTAAGTAGAATCAATTCCAACTATTGGAGCGGCCACAACCAATGTCTGGTCAATATTAATTCCCAACGATTGCTTGCGCATGTATTGTATCTGCTTATAAACAGTCAGCGTTCCAATAAGTAAAAATAAAGACGCAGCAAACTGGAATACAACCAATGATTTTCGTAAAACAGAACTTTGTTTTGTACTGCCCATGTTTCCTTTTAAAACTTCGATAGGTCTAAAACCAGATAAAACAAATGCAGGATACAATCCCGATAAAAAAACACCCATTATAAATAGTGCGGTAAGTGAGAGCCAAAACCGGGTTTGACTGAATAATGAAAAAGAGATTTGCTGGCCCGAAAGCTTATTGAAGCCAGGTATAGCAGCGATAACAATTAGTAACGCAAGCACCAAAGCAATTCCATTCATTAAAGCAGATTCAGAAAGAAATTGAAAGATGAGTTGCTTTCGCTGCGAGCCAATGGCTTTGCGTACGCCCACTTCTCTTGCTCTCGTGATGGCACGTGCTGTAGCAAGATTAATATAATTTACCCATGCAATTATTACAATAAAAAATGCAACGCCTAATAACAGATAAACGGTTTTACCATCACCATTGGGGCCCGGCTCCATCATATAATGAGAATACAAATGAATATCTTTTAACGGCTGTAAATTATAAGTAACAGCCGAATTAAATTTCTTCATATCGGCACCAACAAATTTTTCAGCAATAGGCACGAATTTCTTTTCGACTGCTTTTGGGTTTGCATCTTTTCGCAATAATAAATAAGTGAGGCATCCATCCCATTCCCAGGCTGTTTCAGGGCCATTGCCGGATGAGTCCGTAGTCATTTTTACAAACGTTGCATAAGAAAGAAGTATATCAGGTTTAAGTTGTGTATTAACCGGTGCATCTTTGTATACTGCTGTAATTTTATAGTTACTGTTCCTGTTTAATTCCAGTGTTTTACCAACAACATTGGTAGTGCCAAATATTTTGCCGGCTGTTGTTTCTGAAAGTGCAGCGGTATTCGGTTCTTTTAACGCAGTATTTTTATCACCCGCAATTAACGGATAAGTAAATATGTTGAAGAAAGAACCGCTTCCAAAAAAAACCTTTTCAATCTTCAAAGGCTGGTTGTTTACATCTGTAGTAACTTTTCTGTTCTGGACAACCTTTACATAATCTTCTATTTCAGGTATGGCATCTTTAAAAGCATTGCCAACTCCAAAAGCGCCTGCAGCCCATTGGGTGCTTAGCTTACCATTATCGTACCTGTCTTGTTCTACACGGTAAATCCTGTCTTTATTAACCTGGAAATCCTCATAGCTCAATTCAAACCATACATATTGAAGAATAAGCAGGCATGCCGCAATGCCTATAGCCAATCCAAAAATATTAATACCTGAAAAAGCTTTGTGGCGTTTCACATTGCGCCATGCAGTTTTAAAATAATTTTTGAACATAAAGTATGTTTATTGTCATAATAAGTCAACCGCTAAAAACTAAAATTTTAATTGGCTGCAAATGCAGGTATGGTATCCGGAAATAATTCAACCATTATACCAATGCTTTAGTACATTGATACAGAATAGCTAAGAGTAAATTCAGCAGTTGAAAGTGTCCGAATATGAACAGTTGAACGGGGGAAAGCGTACGGTTATGGATAATTAAAGATCGTAAGCACAGAAGATGAAATTACATACTGATGTTGCAATTCAATAGTATTTTTTTCCTGCTTTATAACATGAAAATTTTCTAATAATTTATTTTATAGAATTAAGTATTTTAATTCAAGCCTTATTAGCATTGGATTCTCTCTATATACTTTTTGTCTTGATACAAAAAAGTAACAAAAAAAATCAAGGCTGCATAAAAAAAGCTAAAAATTTAATGATTGCCTAAAATGAAATTAGCTCCAGCCATAGTGCATATTCGAGCTCCAGTGCGACTTACCAGCTATCTATATGTCCGGGCTATAGTAACATTAATTTCATTTCCTAACGACTATCATTCAAATTTTCTTAACGCTTTTTTTATGAGGCCGGAGGTAATCCCCTCATATTTTCCATTGCGACTATTCTACCTAATTCTATAATTTTATTCAATCCCTTCTATTACATATTCATTATGATTGATCTCGGCTGCATCACCAACATGCAAGCCCAGCAGTTTTTGGCCAAGTGGAGATTGTGGTGAAAGCGCAATAACAGCATGGCCATTTATAGTGGCCTTCCCCAGCGCTATACTTATAAACAAATATCCTTTATCCGTTTTAACCAGGCTGCCCGGCGCAATTACCGGCGAAGTGAGCAGAGGATTTATTTTTTCCAATGCAGCTTTTTTCTCTTGTACATCCTGCAGTTGTGCGCCAAGGTTGGCCTGTTCTATCTGCAACATGGCCAATGCCGTTTCATGCTTGTCGCCCGCCGTACTTTTTGTTTCGTTGCTGCTGCTTTCTTTCAAATCTGCCTGCACCTGCTTAAGTGAGTGCAAGCGTTGGCTCAGCACCCGCATATAATGCTCAAATACTTTTTGTTTCATTTGTTGCTGCTGTGGGCTTAAGGTTTGCAGGTCACTCATTAAGATTCATTATCTCACGCATAGCGCAAAAATAAGGATTACCTTAGGCCAGCTAAAAAAATAAAAAGAGCCGGCTCTCGCCGACTCCTATTTTTCCTCACCGGTTTTAACCAGTTTCTTTATATAATATATTTATTGTGTTGCTTTATGCTACGTTCTTCATTGCATTTATAAGCGTAACATCAAGTTTAGCTGCGACACCTGCAGTTAAGCTTACCTGCTGCACAACCGGAGTATAACCAGGAAATGATATTGTAAAAGTATAATCGCCTGCTGCCATCTGCTTGATGCTGAAGTAGCCTTTGGAACCGGTGACAGCCTCGTAACCAAGCTCGTTGAAAACAACGGAAGCGCCAACAACCGGCATTCTGCTCTCATTTTTAACGTAGCCGCCAAAGCTTGCTGAACTGGCACCTCTATGGGTTACTAATTGCTGATCAAAAACAAATAATCCCTTTACGGCCGCATCCTCTTTAAAAATTGTTTGACCGTCTTTCAATATGCTGATCACGCTTTCGTATACAGCATTATTTGCATCAGTTTTCTGTTTTACTAACATCTTCTTTTCACTATCTATTGCAAAAAAGTTTGCTGAAAGATTACGCCAATGGTAGCAGTAGATCATGTTAGCGGTTCGTTGCTGATATTTTTTGTCCTCCCGGTTTAATTTGTATAAAGTCTTCATTTTTTGTAAAATACTCCAGCGCTAAAACTAATAGTATCGAGCTTATAATATATACTTTCTGCATTATAACTGACAAACCCAAATAACCTAAACCAAAAAAGGAAAAGAAACAGTAATAAGTCAATAAACAAATAATACAGCAGAATTTAAGTAAATGAAGTTTTGACTTTAGGATAAATACAGTAATAGTAAATAAACCAATCAATGTTAAAATGATTGATATTGTTCCCAGGTCATGCAAAGGTGTTGCGATTAAGAATATAAATATTATGTTGGCAGCGCCTATAAGTTTTAAAATATTAGCCCATTTTCCCGGAGAGATCTTTTTGACATATTGATAAAAAAAATTCCATAACCAACCGAGTTGAATGCCATTCCAATAATTGCCCAAATCCTGCCAGGGTTTTCTGAACCATTTATGGCTTTTGGTGCGAACAAATTACTTAGAAAATTTTTTGACCAGCTAAACCCAATAGAATTTTTGTCAAGCAATGAGTCGCCCGGATAACCCAACGTTGCTATTACAATTAATATCGCTGAAGTAACCAGGCATATTAAAACCGAATACTTCTTAATCATCTGTTTAATAGTGGTCAAAAAATTAGTTGTGTATAGTTGCAGCAAAGTCGTTTGCAATGCCCGCTAACGTTTACGCATTGGCAGGGCAATTTATGATTTTCTGCTGGAACGTCGGCGCAGTAACTTACTTTTTCTTGTCCGCTGTTGGCGTAAGAGTGAGGTATAAAGCTGAGGCTAAGCCCTCTTGCGCCATTTCATGCTTTGCTGGCGTCCCGCCAACTACTAACGTAAGTAAATAGTGCCGGTATGTTTCTGTGGGAAGTAATAAAGATTAATTTTTTAACTTACCTGCCATTAGACTTATTGCTGTTGGCGAGCACGCCAAGAGTAGTAGGGGTATGTGAAAAAATGAGCTTAAAATGTACTTTACTGTTTCACCCACATTAATTGTTCCAGGTTCAGAATTTTTATTTCAGCGTCTTCGTTGGCGATGAAGTCGTATCCTATGTTATAACTTCCTTTTCCCTGCGCTTTAAATTTATTATTCCCTAAAGAAATTAATGGGGCTTCAAAAAGTTCGCCTTGTAAATAAGTAGAATATAAACTTCCGTCTTTTAAATAAATTTTCAAACTGTCATACCCGCCAGCTAACCGGTAAGCCCCAGTAAATTGATTTAAATCCGGAACGGGCTTTTTATTATAAACAGGTAAAACCAATTTGCTGATGTATTCATTGATCCTGGAAAATTCAAAGTCTGTAGTGTTTGTAAGAATTACCCAGCCGATTTTTAAGTGTGTGTTGAACGCTATTTGGCAACGATAACCCAACATTGCCCCTTCATGTAAAACAAAAGGGTAGGAAGGTTTCCATGCGATTTTAAAAGCCTGCATCATTGCCTTATTCCCCGAGGAAAGAACTTTGTTTGCATCAACAGAATTGTTATCAAATTGAAAGCTTATAAATTTGGCCAGGTCAGTTGCTGTGGAAAACATTCCACCTGCGTATAAAGCTGAATTTGCTTTAAAGACCGGTGTTTTAATAAAATCTTTGATACTGTCATTATAATAATAGCCGTTAGCAATAATATTATTACCGAAGCTTTCAGTTCCAAAACCAGTATTGTACATTTTTAAAGGCTTGCAAATATTATTGACTACATAATTAGAATAATCCGTTTTTGCGGCTCTTTCTAATGCAATGCCAAGCAGGGAATAACCAAGATTTGAATAATGCCTGTCGCCATAGCTAAGTAATTCGTACTCGGGATACTCTTTTTTTATAAATTGCAGCGAATGGAGAAATTCTTTTTTCGTTGCCGGCTCCAATGCTAAATAGCTTGTACCAGCCAGTAACCACCTGTCAACTTGTTTTGCAAAGTTGATATCAGCAGGCGAATTACGTGGAAGCCCTGATGTATGAGTAGCCAGTTGAAGGAGTGTCGTTCCACTCTTGCCCGGCAAATTAGAATTTCCTTTATATTCAGGTACATATTTTTTTACGTCATCATCAAGAGCCACTATATTTCGTTGCATTAGCTGCATTAACATTGTAGCAGTAAATGTCTTGGTTATAGACTGAATTGGATATTTAGAATCAATTGTTGCAGGTATTTTATTTTCCAGGTCGATATATCCCAGCGCTTCACTAAAAATTATTTCTTTATCATGAACGATCACAACAACAATACTTGGGGAATGATACCGGTTCTTAAATCCTTCAATTCCTGTTCTTAATTCTTTGATTGTTGAATCGTGAAGTAATGTTTGCGATTGGCAAATCACCGGAATCATAATTTCAAAGAAGCCGACAAGAACCAACAATATTATTTTCATAATCAAATGTTTAGAATTAAAAGTATCTAATAGCAAGGTACTATGCAATGCATAGTGGCTGGATGGCTTTGTGTAATGATAGGCGGTGATTGCTGCATATCTCCATGCTATTCAATACAGAACAGCATAAGCTGTACATTTTAGATCATAAAAATCCAAAAGAGTGGGAGAGAGGGTTATAAGGTGAGTGATGTCTCATCGTCAGGGTTTCATGCTGCCTTGGTAGCTTTTTATAAAACCCATCTGTATAATAAAGATGCTCATGTGAAGTGAAATTTGAAAATTTTTTCGTTATGTCTTAATCTTCAATGCATTGTATTCGTGAATAAAGCCCATATTTTACTCTATCATGTTGACGGAATGAGAATTTTCTTCGGCCAGAACACATGTGTATTCGACGAATGCGGATTTTGCTTAGATTTTTGTGAATTTGGCTTCGGCGAATCGCAATTAAGTTTGAGGAAATTTCACTTATGCTTCGGCGAATAGAAATTCTGCTTCGGGAGATTGGAGTTTGTGTGCGGCGAATTTAACTTATGTATCGACGGATTGAAATTATGCCTCGGGAGATTCGGCATAGGCTCCGAGAGATAAAGCGTACGAGTCTACAGCCTTAGGATAGACTTCGATAGATGAAGCGGATACCTCAACAGATTAAAGGTAGCCCTCAACAGATGAAGCGCACAACTAAACAGAAGGAGGATAACCTTCGACAGATAAAGCGTATGCCTCAGCGAATTCAGGCGTCGCTTCCACTGATAGAGCCTCTGTATTGTCCCCGGAGGCATAAGTACCGACTTGTTTCGCATTGCGACTGTTGGGAATGTCTAAATAAGTGTGTAAATGGTTATAAAATAATTTGACATCTTTTAGGATAGAGTATTAAAAACTGGCTTGCTACCGATGCCCAGCTATGAATGGCCTGAGTCCATATTCTGCTAACGTT
>Ga0207652_10003309_pt1 | contig 13344 bp, 5 predicted proteins | sample KBSC63BmetaG_FD_184334 | JGI IMG/M metagenome (GOLD analysis project Ga0207652, IMG submission 184334) | Corn rhizosphere microbial communities from Kellogg Biological Station, Michigan, USA - KBS C6-3B metaG (SPAdes) (version 2) | ecosystem: Host-associated > Plants > Roots > Rhizosphere ... | reverse complement strand
CTCCATTCTCAGTAAGGAATGAAGTAAATTTTTTCTGAGCAGATTTATATTCTTCCTCAGAAAGCACAGGGGTAAAAATCACCATCAATTCGTAATGCTGCATTTACTTGTTTTGTGTTGTTTTAAATTACAACCGGTGAAAAATAATTTTATTTTGGGCTGCAAAATTAGGCTTTTTTACTTTAAAAAAAAGAAATAATTAGTAGCATTTATGAGCGATAATAATGTAATATGATATAATTTTTTACTATCAAACTAATTATCGCCTGTGTCATAACATTAGCAATTGCAGAAGTTGGTATAAATAAAAAGTCTGCCAAAACTATTGACAGACTTCTATAATACATATTTATAAACTATTTAGCTAGTGAATTTACATTTTTCGTAAGCTTACTTTTTAAATTAGCTGCTTTGTTTTTATGAATAATGCCACGTTTAGCAAGCTTATCTATCATTGATAATACTTCCGGAATCTTTTCAGAAGCAGATGCCTTTACATCAATTGCTTTCAAATCACGAATTGCATTTCGGGTAGTTTTCCCATGATAACGATTGCGTTCATTACGCTTACTGCTTTGACGAACATCTTTCCTTGTTGCTGAATGGTTTGCCATTAACTAAATTTTTTGGGCTGCAAAGATAATGTTTCTGATTTAAAAAAGAATTGTTTTTATATTTTTATAAGAAGTGCTGCCATTAAACTTTTAGGGGCAAATTAGCTAATTCATATAAATGGGTTGTTAATAATCGTTTGTTTAAAAATATATAGTTAAAACTTGCGATATTTGTAGACAGAATATCTTTATCGAAAAAATATTTTATTTATCTCCCATAAAATTTGTAAAATTTTTTGCTCATCATGAAAGATTTTTCTTTTATAACAAGTTCTCACCCCGCCTATATTGAAAACTTATACAAAGAGTTTGTAAAAAACCCTCAAAATATTGATCCCGATTTAAGAAAATTCTTTGAAGGATTTGACTTTGCCATGGCAGGAAGCGCTTCAAAACCTTCAGCAAACGGGTTTTCAAATGGTACACCTACAATCGAAGAAAAACAAGTTCTCTCTGCAGATTCAATAGATTGGATGCGTGAGATTCGTGTTTACCGCTTAATTCTTGGTTATCGTAATAAAGGGCATTTACTGGCTAAAACTAATCCCATCCGTGCACGTAAAGACAGAGGCGCAAACCTTGATCTTAGTTTTTTTGGTTTAAATGAAAATGATCTTGATAAAACTTTTGAGGCTGGAAATTTGATTGGTTTAGGCGCAACTACTTTGCGGAATATTCTTAACCACTTGCAGGCTTGTTATGCTTCGCATGTGGGTATTGAGTTCAAATACATTAGTGATCAGAAAAAAATTGACTGGATTACAAATGAAATGGAACACAAATTTACTAATCCACTACCCATTGAAAAAAAGAAACGCATTCTTCAGAAATTGAATGAAGGTGTAATGTTCGAAAAGTTTTTACACACAAAATATATCGGCCAAAAACGGTTTTCATTAGAAGGCGGAGAAAGCACCATCCCTGCATTAGATGAGATTATTAATACAGCTGCTGAAAATAGTGTTCAAGAAGTTGTAATTGGGATGGCTCATAGGGGAAGGCTCAATGTGCTTGCCAATATTCTTGGCAAAACCTATGAACAAATTTTTACAGAATTTGAAGGTAATTCAATACCTGATACTACAATGGGAAGTGGTGATGTTAAATACCACATGGGCTATAGCAGCGAAATTGACACCGACGCAGGTAAAAAAGTGCATTTAAAATTAGCACCTAATCCATCTCATTTAGAAGCCGTAGATCCTGTTGTTATTGGCTTTGCCAGAAGCAAAGCAGATATACTATATAACAGTGATTACGACAAAATATTACCTATTCTTATCCATGGAGATTCATCCCTTGCTGGCCAGGGCATTGTATATGAAGTTGTACAAATGAGCGGTCTAAAAGGATATTATACAGGTGGCACTTTGCATTTTGTAATTAATAATCAAATTGGCTTTACGACGGATTTTGATGATGCCCGTACTGCGGATTATTGTACCTCTATTGCTTCTATGATACAAGCTCCGGTGTTTCATGTAAACGGGGATGATGTAGAAGCCGTAGTGAAAGTTTCGCAAATTGCTATGTGTTACAGGCAGGAGTTTAACAGCGATATTTTTATTGATATGGTCTGCTATCGCAAACATGGCCACAACGAGGGTGATGATCCAAAATTTACACAGCCAGGTTTATATGCTATTATTGAAAAGCAACCAAATCCCCGGGAGGTGTACGTAAAATGGCTGATGACCCATGGCGATGACGCCACAGCCGAGCTTGCAAAAGAAATGGAAAAAAAATTCTGGAGCGACTTACAGGAACGGTTAGACGAAATAAAACAACATCCTCTTCCATATAAATACCAAACTCCTGAATTATGGTGGCAAAACTTGCGAAGAGCCACCGCAGAAGATTTTAATTCATCTCCAATAACTGCTATTTCAAAAGAGGAAGTAGACAAGTTATTTAATGCTATCATGAATTTACCTGAAGGTTTTAAACCTCTAAAAAAAGTTCAAAAAATATTACAGGATAAAGGAAAACTTTACAAAGAAAAGGGCGAATTGGATTGGGCTACCGGAGAACTGCTGTCTTATGCAAGTATTTTGGATGAACAAAAAGACGTTCGCATGAGTGGCCAGGATGTGAGAAGAGGAACCTTCAGCCACAGGCACGCTGTTGTGAGAGACGAAAATACTGATGAGTTTTACAATCGCTTAAGCAATATTTCAGATAAGCAAGGTCATTTTAGAATTTATAATTCTTTATTGAGCGAATATGCTGTGTTAGGCTTTGAATATGGATATTCTATGGCTAACCCGAATGCATTAGTTATTTGGGAAGCGCAATTCGGTGATTTTGCAAATGGTGCACAAACAATAATTGACCAGTTTATTTCATGCAGTGAGCAGAAATGGAGAAGAATGAATGGAGTGGTTTTATTATTGCCACATGGTTATGAGGGACAGGGCCCGGAACATAGCAGTGGCAGAATGGAAAGATTTTTACAAATGTGCGCAGAATTTAATATGGTAGTCACCAACATTACAACTGCAGCAAATTTATTTCATTGTTTCCGTAGACAAATTAGCTGGCCATTCAGAAAACCATTAATTAATTTTTCTCCAAAAGCTAATCTTAGGCATCCTAAAAGTCATAGCGTTATTGCCGAATTTACAACAGGAGGTTTCAAAGAGATTATAGACGACGCATCAGTAAAAGATCCGGCTTCTATTACAAAAGTTTTGTTTTGCAGCGGCAAAATTTACTTCGATCTATTGGAGAAAAAAGAAAATGACAAAAGAAATGATGTTGCAATTGTAAGGTTAGAACAATTATATCCCCTGCCGTTAAAACAAATTGAAAATTTGTATAAAAAATATAGTAAAGCAATTTGGTATTGGATACAGGAAGAGCCATTAAACATGGGCGCAGCTTCATTTCTCAGGATGAATCTTACTTCAATTAATTATGGAGTTATCAGCAGGCCTGCAAGTGCTGCCACAGCTTCTGGCTTTTCTAAAATACATGCTAAAGAACAGGAGGAAATTCTCAATACCGCATTCTCAATATGATATAAGCCTTTGACTAATTATCATTTTAGCTTAGGTTTGTAATTCTTAAAATCAATACATGCCGATAGAAATTAAAGTGCCGTCAGTGGGCGAAAGCATTAACGAAGTAACGCTTACAAAATGGATAAAAAAAGATGGAGACTGGGTTGACAGGGATGAAGTAATTGCAGAATTAGAAAGCGAAAAAGCAACCTTTGAAATTAATGCAGAACAAGCTGGCATTTTGCATACCAAAGCAAAAGAAAATGATACACTTCAAATAGGAGACATTGCCGCAACTATCGATGATAAGGCTGAAAAGCCTGCATCTGTATCTAAAGAAAAAACTGAAGAAAAAAAGGCAGATAAGCCTGTATCAGAAAAATCACCGGGACACTACATAACAGAAAATGATAAGAAGCAACCTGTAGAAAAAAAGGCTTCGGCAGAAAATGATAATATAAAAGCAACACCTGTTGCCGCAGCAATATTAGCCGATAAAAAAGTTGACGTTAAGAAAGTTACTCCTACCGGCTCTAACGGAAAAATATTAAAGCATGATGTACTTGATGCGCTTGCCAATCCAGGCAGGCCAGTTGGTAAAGAACTTTTTAGCCGTGAAGAAAGATCTGAAAAAATGAGCAACCTCCGCAGAACAATTAGCCGCAGGCTTGTTGAGGCGAAGAATTCTACTGCGATGCTTACTACTTTTAATGAAGTAGATATGAGCGCTATTATGGAATTAAGGGCTAAATACAAAGAAGTTTTTAAAAAGCATCATGAAGTAAATCTTGGCTTCATGAGCTTCTTTACCAAGGCTTGTTGTTTTGCCTTGCAGGAATGGCCTGCGGTTAACGCCGGCATAGACGGAGATAATATTCTTTATCATGATTATTGCGATATATCCATAGCGGTGTCTTCTCCCAAAGGACTTGTAGTTCCTGTAATAAGAAATGCTGAAAGCCTTAGCATGGCTGAAATAGAAAAAGAAGTTGTTCAACTGGCAACAAAAGCAAAGGAAAGTAAACTCACTATTGAAGAGATGACCGGCGGTACATTTACCATAACCAACGGTGGAATTTTTGGCTCTTTAATGAGCACGCCAATCATTAATATTCCGCAAAGCGCAATACTGGGCATGCATAATATTGTAGAAAGGCCTGTTGCCATAAAAGGCCAGGTAGTCATAAGGCCAATGATGTATTTGGCTGTAAGCTACGATCACCGGATTATAGATGGGCGTGAGTCAGTTAGCTTTCTGGTAAGAGTTAAGGAAATGCTTGAAAATCCCGCCCAGCTTCTGTTTGGTAAAGATCCGCTCAAAGCTTTGCTTGAGCTGTAAGCAATAAATTTCAATTAATATTTGCTGATGCATAACGATGGATCTGAATCTTCTTTAACAGATAAAAAGCATTTACAAAGATATTTCCAATACGCTGAAACGATTATTTCATCTTATGAAGGAACAGAGCCGTTTCATAATTACCTAAAAAAATATTTTTCGCAGCACAAAAAACACGGTTCACGCGACAGAAAAATTATAACCTCGCTGTGCTATAATTATTTTCGTGTATGCTTTGGAGTTAGTAATAAAAGAAGTCTTGAAGAAAAATTATTATTATCAATCTTTTTGTGTGAAAATAAAGATTCGCCGTTAGTTAAATTTGTTGGGTCCGAATGGCAATCAGCTATAGAACTGCCTTTAGTTGATAGGTTAAATATTTTTGGAGAAGATTTTAATAAAGAGAGAATATTTCCATTTTCCCAAGAATTAAGCATTGAAATTGATTGCTCGAAATTCAGCTTTTCATTTTTAATTCAGCCTAAATTATTTATACGAATAAGGCCCGGGCATGAAAAAAGTGTATTAGATAAATTAAGCTCAGCTAATATTCTATTTGCAAAAATCAATGCCGATTGTCTCGCTTTTTACAACACTGAAAAAGTGAGTAACGTAATTGATATAGACAGGGAAGCCGTTATCCAGGATTATAACTCCCAACGCACAGTTCCCTTTTTTGCATCATTTATTCAACATACTAATTTTCAAATCTCAATTTGGGATTGCTGCGCAGGAAGTGGCGGCAAATCTATCCTTGCTTTTGATATCTTTAAAAATATACAACTAACTGTAAGCGATACACGAAAAAAGATACTTCAAAATTTACAAACCCGTTTTCAAAAAGCAGGCATAAAAAATTTTAACTTATCAATATTTAATTTAGAAAAGCCTGCGCCATTCGGTTCTTTATTTGATTTGATAATTGCTGATGTTCCCTGCAGCGGATCGGGCACATGGTCAAGAACTCCTGAACAACTTTCTTTTTTCAAAAAAAAAGAAATAGATAATTATTCTTCCCTTCAGAAAAAAATAATTGAAAATGCATTGCCGCATTTAAAGGATAATGCACATCTATTGTACATTACCTGCTCTGTTTTTAAAAAAGAAAATGAAGAAAATGTAGATTTCTTTAAAAGCGCATTTGAATTAAAATTGATTGGAATGCAATATTTAAAAGGTTATGAAATGCAGGCCGACACTTTATTTGTTGCCTTGCTAAAAAAAACAGGCTGATATCTTATAAATATTGGTTTTGCGTTTGTAAGCCCGCATTACCTTATTTTTCTACATTTACCCTTTCACCTTCACTATGCGCTGTAAACTCCGGCGCATACATGCATTGAATGGTTGTAATGCCGTTACTGAAATTGCCGCTGTGTGTAACAAACATAGGATACTCGAAAACATAGGTTCCTTTATTTAAATAGCCAAAGAAGAAATTGGTACTAACATCTTTTGTTGTTTCATAATAGCCAAGGCCGTCCTGGTATTTGTATTCACTTAGAACATTTGTTGGTTCCATGCACGAAGCACGCATATCTTTCATGTGCACATATTCCATATCGCGGTCAACGCGAAGTTCAATGCGCACTTTTATTTTATCACCAATATGAATTTTATCGCCATCATTTACCGGAATTAAAATTGGTCCATTGTCAGAATTTTTTTCAATAAATAATTTTTTAGAAAGCTTTAAAGGCGTTTCGGAAAAAGTTATTTTATCAAGATTTTCAAAGTATTGCCAATAGACAGAACCCCAGGAAGCGGATTGGTTAATTGGCTGATTGGTTGATTGGTTGATTGGTGACGAAACTGATACACTTATATTTCCCATTTCAGGTTTTACTTTGTCGCTATCTATTCTTCTTTTAAAATAACCGGTGCCGGCTTCCTGCTTTTCGTCTTTGCTGTTGATGGTTGTATTACCGAGCTTTATTATAACATTTTTTTCCTGAGACAATAAATCTGTATTTCCTCCTAACAACAAGGCATAACATGCTTCCGCTGTGGCTTTGGTGGTTTCCCAGTTATTGGTTTGTTTATTTTTTAGGAGCCATGTTTTTAAATCACCAATTGTTTTTGGGTCCTTTTCAATTTCGGAAAATGCTTCTATCATCATGGCTTGCGATTCTATCGGTGCCTGGTACCACCAGTACCCATGCATATCCCATTCTTTCCAATACATTCCCAGTTCTTCATTATTTATCGAATTTTCTTTTAATGATTTTATAATTGCATTTGCAGTAGCTGCATCTTTGGTGCGATACAATTCCAATGCGATCATGGCCTGCATATACTTACTTTCCTTAAGCCAGTATTTTTTTGATTGCTCTCGGTAATAGCTATACGCAGTTTTTGTTTCTTTTGCAATTGGATATTCAGTGAAGAAGCTACGCATGTATAAATATTGAATGGCTATCGCGGAAAGATTATTTTCATTGAGATTATTTTTATTTTTTATGAGGTCAGTATAATCTTTGGCAATCATTTTATCCAAATACGGCATGGCCTTATCAACAATATTTTTTAGATCGGTTTGCAGAAAAGAAGGTGATGCATTTAATTTTTTTAGATGACCGATTCCTTTGACAATGTATTGTGTAATATAACGATCATCAGGCCCTCCTTTGAACCATACAAAGCCACCATTCGGCGATTGCATGTCACTTAACTTATCAAGTGACGATTGCAACCCAAGGCTCATCTTTGCCATATCAAAAAGCAACGCAATATTTTTCTTTTGCTGCTCTTCATTTTGCGCTTGTAATACCCACGGCGTTTCCTGCAATAAAACAGATTTTAATTCTTCATTCTTTTGCAGGTTGCTTAAAAATGCAGCCGTATCGACCGTTTTCCACTTTTCAAAAACGGCTTTTATTTTAGGTGAAGAGTTTACAATTTTTGTTGCAATAGCATTTGCGTAATAGCGGTTAAAAGTTTGCTCCGCACATTCATAAGGATATTCCATTAAATAAGGCAGCGCCTGAATTGCATACCATGCTGGATTAGTAGTGTATTCAACTGTGAGGCCATAACTGCTAAGCGTATGCGAAGATTCAGAATTGATTAATTTTTCAAATTTGAAATTTTTGCTTCCATTGCCCTGCATTGGCAAAGGCATTGTTTCAGTAACAAGCATACGATTAGTGACTACAGGAATCGCTGCTTCTTCCCCATCGCTAACATCGCCGGCTTTTGCAACAATCCTGTAAACTACAGCATCATTAAAATTAGTTGGCACTGCAATGTTGAATGTAACTAAAGCGCTTTGTCCGGCCTTTACAGTGAAGCTTTGCGATGGAATATTATTTTTGAACCATCCATCTACAGGATTCATGGTAGATGCATTTAACAAATGAAATTCCGATTGGCCGCTAAGTTCTTTATCACTAAGATTTACAATTTTTGCGTTGAATTGCATGCTATCACCTTCTCTTAAAAAACGCGGCGGATTGGGCTGAACCATTAAATCTTTTTGTGTAATAATGGTTTTTTCTGCATAACCAGTTGCTAAATCTTTTGTATGCGCCAATGTCATCAGTTTCCATTGCGTTAATGCTTCGGGCATGGTAAAGCTGAATTCAATATTGCCATCTTTATTGGTTCTTAATTCAGGAAAGAAGAAAGCAGTTTCATTGAAGTTTTTACGGATTTGAATCTGAGATTGATCTACCGGTTTAATAACTTCTTCATTTTTTTCAACATTCGGTGAAATAAGTTTTTGGGTTACAACGGCGCCTGTTAATTCTTTTTTCTTTATAGTACCATATCCTGTTACTACAACCTCGTTTAGCGCTGATGGGGATGGACTTTTGTCATAAACAATTGATGAGTTTCCTCTTATATAAATACCTGCTACGCTTCCTTGCAGATATACTGGCACAGGCAAATAATTTAAAGCATCATAAATTTTTTCTTTCTGCTGAATAAATTTTTCACTCCAATATTTTTCAAAAGATTGAATAGAAGAAAAGCTTTGATTAGCTGTCCACATACTATTATTATAATAAGTTGGCCAAACATCAAGCGCATTCCATGAATGCGGTTTAAACTGGTCAAGCGATGCATCATACATTGATGCCAGCATTTCTGCAGCAACTTTTTCACCTTTGTTTCCAGTGATCTTTACTTTCCATTTTTCTTCGCTGCCCGGTAAAGTTTTATCACGATAAGTATCAAAAGAAATATTGAGATCTTTATTGATCCACGGAACATAAATAGTATTGGCAAATAAATAAAAGCGGTTGTCTTTTACAAAAAATTGATTAACGCCAAATCCGCCGCGGTCGTCTTCTTTAAGTTTAAAATCAAAAGTTTTTTTATTATGGCTTAACGTATAATAATTGTATTCAGAATGTGGAGTGCTCTTAGGAATTCCATAGACATTGGTATTATTTTTCGATCTATCAATTTCCTGAATTAAAAACAAATCATTGGACGATGTACCCGAAATAAGATGCGCAGTTTCTCCAGGTTCTAAATAATTTTTTTCCAAATGATTCCATAGATAGGTGGTAACAGGAGTAACAGTTGATTTCGGATCATATATCTGAAAATATTTTACATCCTTTACCTCCTGGGCGTACTTATCTTTTGCAGTTGCTTCAGCAACATACCAGCCTTGAGAAAATTTTGAATTTTGAATGTTGAATTTTGAATTGTTTGTAGAGTCATTTAAATTATAAATCAATTCATCTCTTTGCCATGTCTCTTTTTTTATTTCATCTCTATATTCATCATGCGGAAAATATTGAATGAATTCATTTTTGCTCATTACAAATGTATCAGGTGCATTCCACAGCCTTGTCCTGATCAGCCTTTCGGGCGCTTTTAGTTTATATATTTTTACGTCAGCTTTTACTGTTTCAGGCTGGCCGCTTAAATTCTTACTGGTAACTGAAATGCTCTTAAGGCTGTCAGTATTTATAGCATCATCAGGCGATAAATTGATTTGAAGATTTAATGATTTGTAACCAATTGGCACCGTTATATTGCCACTTCGTGTTTCACCATTTATATCTGTAACATCTGCTTCTACTTTATAATCAAAAACGGGTTCCGTATTTTTATCAATACTTAAATCAGGAATGGCTTCAAATTGTATAGTGAATTTTCCATCAGCACCGGTTGTTATTTCGCCATGCGTTATTTCCAAAGGTTGTGTTCGGGGCATGATGGTCTTCCAGAACATCCAGGGATATAGAAACCTTGCAACTCTTGTTACGCGGTAAGAAACCTTTGCACCATCGATGTTATTACCGGTATAAGCTTTTGCAAAACCGGTAATGCTAACAGTGTCGCTTACATGATAACTCCCTTTTAATGTATCAAATTCTGTATAAAATTTTGGACGCTTATATTCTTCTACTGAAAAAGAAATATCTGAATGTTCATAATCATCAACTTTAATATCAAACTCTCCATTTAACTTATTTTCTCGCAAACGAAATTTTCCATTAAATGAACCGAAATCATTTAATAGAACTTTTAAAGAATCTATGTTTTGATTGTTTGCATCAGACAGAAAAACGGTTATAGAATCTTTTGATTTTAGAAGAATGGACTTTTTTGTTTTCCAATCTTTAGTAACACCAATTCCCTTAAAGTAAACTAATTGTCCGGGCCGGTAAATACTCCTATCCGTAAATAAAAAAATCTTTGCATTGTCTTCATCAAAATCTTTCTGGTCGTCATAATCATCATCTTCATTAGAAGTATAATAATTATAAGTGTATTGAAAGTCATCCAAAAAAAGCCTGTCTTTTTTGTATATAATATCGAACCGCACAATATTATTTTCGTTCTTTTCAGGAATGGGTAATTTAAAATAGCCATTGTTGTCTGTCGTTACCAATCTGCTTTCCTGTAATTTATTTTTACGTGCATTGTAATCATAAGTTTGAGTATATACCTGTGCCCTTGCACCTTTCAGCGGCTGGCCTGTTGTGCGGTCGAGCACAAAATATTCCTGTTTGTTATTAATAAAACTAATGTCAGAAACATAAAAGTATGTTGCTGCCAACGGATTTTTATCCAAACTAAAATTGGATGCAGCGCTTCCAAGCAATAAATATTCACCAACAGGCAACGCATCAATTTTTACTTCTGCAGAATGAGTAAGATAATCTGTTGTAGCAGGCAATTGCTGTTTCCATTCTTTTATGCTTTTTTCAGTAGTTAATTTTTGAAATAATTTTTCATTATCCGTAATGTCCTTCAGCATGTCTTTCTCTTCATGCGTTAAAGAAACAATCCTGAAATAAATTGTATTAAAATTTTTATAAGAAACCAGCGTGCGAAACGGAAGACCTGGCAAATTTACTTTTTCTGTAGTAAGATTTATTTCTGGATGTAATATTTGATTGATGAGGTTTCTTGCGTTAATGCCGCCTTCACTATCAGAAAATTTTTTGCCGATCGCATCCAGTATTTCTTTCGCTTGCTTTATAGAATATTTGGAAAGTTTATTTTCGGTTGTTGAAGCAGTATTGGCATCATTATACATAAGCTGTGCCTCTAAAAACGCAGCCTGTGCCGATGCAGGATTGTTCTTATATTTTTCAACAATACTATTTAAAGCGCTTAAATAAAATGAGTCTTTGTTATTCATTACGCCATATTGATGTACAAAATCAAGGCGCTCTATATCCGCATCAATTAGCGCATTAGGATTGGCATCCTTTAAGTGAAACTGTAAAATATCTTGAAATATTATTAAGGCTTTTTGATGTAATGACGAAGAATCTTTTGTATCAAACTTGTATTGCACAAATTCGCTGGCCGGCGCAAATGCCTTAATGTCTTTTATTTCGAAAGCATAAGAAGGCCGTGTTATATCCTGTTCATCGTTTTTAAAATAATCCAGTGCACGGTTTGCTAAAAAATCGTATAGGGTCGGCCGTAAATAGCGAACATTTCCTTTTTTTATAACAGCATCAAATGACGCCAGGCTTGCCTTTTGCAAAAGAGGTTTTTCCCGTACAGATGCCAAGTACTCATCTCCAATTTTTTTATGGAAGTCATCTAAAGTCCATGTAGCAACATCCTTTTTATCAAAATTTATTGTATTGGTTCTTTGGTATAGTTTATAGCGGTTTTGCTGAAAATAGTTCCAATACATTTGAGCAGTAATACTTTCCAGGATTGACTTAGCCGGTTCCTTAGCTAATGCAATTTCTCTTTCAAGCGTGTCAATACTTTTTACTGAAGCATCTTCTGTAATATTTTGCTGCAGCGTTACTTTATAGAGTAACGCTTTTATAATTTGCGTACTGTTATTGCTTTTATTCGCATCACTGTATATTTGGTTTACCTCCTTCAATGCAGATTTAGTAAGCCCTTTGTCTACCAACGCATCAATTGATTTCCAACGGGCAGAATAATCATCTTGCTTGCTTTGGCCATTAACCATTATACTCATACAAAGAAAAAATGCTATAAAAATAACTCCGGTAAGTAAAGAATATTTACTACGCATGTAAAAGAGATTTGCGTTAAAGATAGAAAACTATAAAAAGCGGTTGCATACAAAGCACCGTTATTGAGATGCATTATTACTCCGAAATGCATAAAGTCATTTTTGAAGTTTTTTTTAAGTGCGGGTAAACCTTGTAATCAATTTGCAGTCAGATTACAGACTTGTCTTAAAAAGCCAGGTAAGTATTAAATTTTTATAAAAAGCAATTTGGGGCCATAGCAAAAATAGAACCGCCACTGATTTTGAATTGGGGCGGTTTTTTATTTAAGATTGTGATATACTTTTTGAACATCTTCGTCCTGCTCGAGGTTGTCAACAAGTTTTAATACTTCGTTAGCCTGGTCTTCAGGAAGCTCAACAGTGGTAGTTGGAATTCGTGTAAGCTCAGCCGTTAGTACTTCTATTTTTTTATCTTCGAGCGCCTTGCTCATATTTCCAAATTCATTGTAAGGTGTGCGAATTATAATATTCCCTTCGCTGTCTTCACCTATTTCTTCCAGGCCAAAATCGATTAACTCAAATTCCAGTTCATCTGCATCCAACCCATTATTTTTTATTTTAAACTCGCCCATGTGATTGAACATGAAACCTACACTTCCACTGGTTCCCAGCGAGCCATGATTTTTATTAAAATGCATGCGCACATTAGCTACTGTCCTGGTTGGATTATCCGTTGCAGTTTCAACCAATACAGCTATGCCATGCGGCGCATAACCCTCATAAACTTCTTCATGATAATCTGTTTTATCTTTCCCCATCGCCCGTTTTATGGCAGCTTCTACGCGATCTTTGGGCATATTTACTGCCTTTGCGTTTATAATGCAGCGGCGAAGTGCAGAATTATTATCAGGGTCGGGACCGCCTTGTTTAACGGCAATATCTATTTCTTTGCCAATACGTGTAAATTGCTTT
>Ga0207652_10003308_pt1 | contig 13346 bp, 11 predicted proteins | sample KBSC63BmetaG_FD_184334 | JGI IMG/M metagenome (GOLD analysis project Ga0207652, IMG submission 184334) | Corn rhizosphere microbial communities from Kellogg Biological Station, Michigan, USA - KBS C6-3B metaG (SPAdes) (version 2) | ecosystem: Host-associated > Plants > Roots > Rhizosphere ... | reverse complement strand
TCAACCGGTGCACTTCATCCAATAATTTCGGTACTTTCTGAATCTCATCCACGACCACATACAATGTCTCTTTTGGGAGAGCCTTCACGATTGCATAGAGCTCTCCGGGATTGCGCAGAAACCGGTCTTCCACCTCTGTCTCTAAAAGGTCTAACCAAAGACATTCGTTCGGCCGAAATCGCTCTTTCAACAGGGTGCTCTTCCCCGTCCCCCGAGGCCCAAAGAGAAAAAAACTATGTTGATGTGAAAGTCGAAGAAACCGACGGAACATACCCTACTCCGGATTTAGCTGCTTTTTCCGGAGTATACTCCATTTTTGTCAGCCAGTCAACCATTTTACTGCCAAATCCGGAGTATGCTCCGGATTTGCCTGCCATTTCCGGAGTATACTCCGGAAATGGCAGGCAAATCTCAGTTGCTCCCCGAAAGGGAGCAACTGAAAGTCATTGATAATCAATGGTTCAACCGTACCCAAAATGAGTACGGTTGAACTTGAGGCCACCGGCAAATTCAGTTGTTCGATTTTTCCGAATAACTGAACAAGTTGTTCATAGTCAACGTGTAAACCGTACGATTTTTCCGTACGGTTGAGCAGAAAACTCGGCCAACCGAGTTCAGTTACTCGATAGAATCGAGTAACTGAACTTTCTTCAGAAACGAAAATGGCCAAGTCAGCTTCAGTGCTGTAAAACTTGCCCAACCTCTTCTTGGAGGGCTTTCTGCAATGCAGGGCTTTTCAGCGCGCCATTTTCGTCGAATGCTTCATAAGCGTTTGGCACCACCACTTGCTTCTTCACCACCTTTCCACCCACATCTTCGATCACGGCCCGCAAATGCACCAATCCTCTAGCGCCGCCGCCTTTGCCTGGCGAAGCGCTCATGAGCCCAAATGTTTTTCCCTTGAACGCATCGCGCGAAGAGCCCCCGCTTTCAGCCCTCGATGCCCAATCCAAGGCATTTTTCAGAATCCCAGGAATGGAGCCATTGTACTCCGGAGAAGCGATCAGAATGGCATCGCTGTCAACCATCGCTTCGCGAAATCGCTTGGCATTTTCCGGCATGCCCGACGTGGCTTCCATATCGGCATCATAAAAGGGCATCGCATACTCTTTCAGATTGAGGACGGTGACCTTGGCTCCCATCTTTTCCGTTACGACAGCGGCTTCATGAGCCAGTTTTTGATTGTAAGAACCGGTTCTCGTGCTTCCGGCAAAAACCAACACCTTCATTTCCGCGAGAAGCGGAAACGCGAAGAGCAAAAAGGCAAATAACATCTTCTTCATTGTGTATCTCCGCGTGGTGAAGAACTCACTTGCGGCGCGTAGCAGTGTCCTTCTGGGTAAAAGTGGGTTTGGGCAAGACGATCCGCAAGGTCAGGGTAACATTCCTTGAGTTCTTTTTGCGCTTCCGCAAAGCGAACCATGTGCTTGATCGACAAACCGCCTTGTCGGTTGCGGCTGAACTCCAAATCACCCACGTAATTCACCGTGCCCGGCTTCACTTCGAAACCTCCCCATTTGACCGGGCAAAAACTGGGGATCAACTCTTTGCCTGTGTAGTACGTGGTGTTGCCCATTTTCCAGGAGATGTTGTCGATCACATAGAAACCCGGCTCGACCGCCAAGACTTCCCATTCCTTGGCCCAAGGATTGACGCCATCGAAAAAGCCCGGCTTCACGTGGTAGTAAACCCCCTTGAGCGGAGCCTCGAACGTCGTCCGATCAATCTTGGCCAGATCGAACGATACCCTCGGTTCCCTTCCAAAACTAAACAGCTCTTTTTCCGCTCGAATTTTGAGAACCACCACCGCTTGGCTGTTCTCGATCGTGGTCGTCGTGACCTCGTGATCCCGGTAGGCCCTTCCAGCACAGGATGTGAGCAAAGCGGTGAAAGCTAAGCAGAATGCAAATCGAACGCGTGAGAACACAAAAGCTCCTTCGTTAAAGAATGGCATTTTCTGAAATGGGAAAGGATGTTGTCAATGCGAAAGCGGTATAGCGGACGATAGCTTCTAGTGTATTTAAAATTTTAATATCTCCATAGACAGATCGATTGAATTCTTTTCGAACAATTCGTATAATCGTTGGCACATTCAAACCAAGGTAGGAAGTATGGTTCAACTCAGTGCAGCGATCAACGCCCCGTTCGAAGTGTGGGAAAAAGCATATAAAGGGTGGGAGAACGCGCCCGCTTCCGACTCCGCAGATTCTCAGCGTAAATTCGACTCTCGGCCCGATTTCACCTGGTTCACCAACCTCAATCACCTTCTCTCCAATGGCACCACCGTTTCGGTCTCCTTTTGGGGAAGCCGGGAGATCTCCCTAGTCGGCTATGAAGGAACGGTCTCCATCAGTCAACTGGCTGAAGACACCCTTCGCTTTATTTTCACTCCCCAACCCTACAACTTTTTGTCTCTGAAAGAACGATATGCAGCTCTTCACGTAATCGACATTCTACGCACTGCCTATAGAGACTCTGATGATGTTCTCCGCAAGCGAAATGTCATCACACGCACCTTTCTCGCAATCCGTGAGTGGCTCTATGACAAACTCGGAAAATGGGATCCGGGATTCAAACAGATCAAAACGCCCGCTCGAACCTCGCTCCGTGAAACTCTCGGAAGACCTGAGGTCGAGGATCAATTGCTGACTCTCGCAAAAAGAGTGTGGGAAAAATCATTTCCGAACACACCGCTTCCTCCACCCGTTCCTGACTTTGATGCACAACCCGCAGGCCCGGAACCAGACAAAACTCTGAATCACGGAATCGACTATTGGAGATGGAAATCGCGATGCGTGGACTTGGAAGCAACACCTGCTTACCCAGCTACACGTGCACAGATCACGGCAGCAATCCAGCCTCTCATGCAATCGGAGACTCGAGCATGATACCCAGCATTCCCCGTGAACGGCTTCTTGCCCCATTAGATCCCGTGAGGGACTTTAAAACAGGAAAGACCGAGATTTTGCTTGGCTCAAATGCAGAAGACTGGAAAAGTCTCCGCGATGCAGTGGTTCAGTCGAATTTTTCGAGAACCGAGCCTTATGTGCTCTATTGCCCCAAACCAACGACTATACACCGCTTTTCTCCCGCATCCAGATGGGAAATATCCAAGCTTGTGGTCACTAAAATGTCCGCTCAGAAAACTCTGTGGGAAAACGTCGCTATTCTGGTCGGTACAGTCGTGGTGCTGGTAGGACTTTCCCTGGTAGCTCTATGGCATATTGCCAGCCAAAAAGAACGGTTGGCTTCCGGTGGCTGGTTTGTCAATACATACACCCATGGCATCCTCACCAATTCTCGCCCCTTTTCCCAATCGGATGTAAATATGGCATATGTCGGAGTTGGAAGTTGCGCCTTCTTAACGTTATTCTTTAGCTTGATTCCGATTTCTCTGGTGGTAGAAAGCGTACAGCAAGCTTACAAACAAGTCCGACAAGAGACGGCAAGTGCCCAGTCTGGCCAGGTGTATGTCTTGCAAATCGAACGCAAACCCTCTTCAGGAGCGGCTCTTGCGAACAGCATGGCAGAAAAACAAACTGAGACGAACATCATGTCACAAGAGGATCTCTACAGAGATCAGGTCAAAGTGCCGAGAATGATTGCTGTGGGTCGCTACGTGACAAACGTGAGAGGAATGATTCTGAGAGTGCTAGAAAAGACACCTCAAACTCCTCGCCAATTGCGCCATCCCATTGAAAACAGAGACATGACACCAGAGGAACAGGAAAAATTTCTGACCGACTGTGCCAACATCTTTTCCATTGATGACCGAGAAAAACTCCTGGCCTGTTGGCAAGCGAAAGCACCTGTCGAAGCGCTGAACAAAGCCGTACGCATCTATCCAGACATTTCTCGTGAATCTATGGAAAAACACCTCGACGGCTTATGGCGCAACTGGACATTTACAGGACTATTGCCAACCGATGCTTGGGTAGATAGCTGCAAAGGTTGGCCTCTTCCTCCTCGAGAACTACGGCCTGGTCGTCTGGCTGAGCATTCCTATCGACGACAGTTCGGGAGATTGTCCGATTTCATGGATCCGTGCCTCGAAGATTTTGGTTCGGCAGCCCCCAATCTTTTCGACTAATCCAGTGCTATTCAACAAGATATTCGGAGCGGGATTCGAGTCTCGCCCACACCTCCCATTTGGTTTTTTAGGGTGTGGATAAAAACCTTTAATTTCTGTTACAAGAGGCTGATAAGCAATATGCTCGGAGCGAGAGTCGAACTCGCACGCCCTCGCGGGCAAAGGATTTTAAGTCTGCTGGAATCCACTTTCAACTACTTTGTTTAAACAGCAACTATATGATGGACAATGCAATAAGTCAACTTTTTGTTGAGTTGAAGATATTTATTTATAGCTGTTTTTAGGCAACTAGTGGCCCATTTGAGGCCCACGTAAATGGCTTCCTACCAGACATTCGGAATAGCATTATTCCCGAAGATGTCTTCCACATGATTTAAAACGGGAAGAAGGGCTGGATGAATCTGAGGAAGATGTCTAATCGCGGCAACGTTGAGGCGACCATGAGAAGCACACTTGAATTGAGCAGAGATTCCCTCTTCCTTTAACGCGAGAGCTTTTTCCATCACGTCAACTTTATAGAGTCCCTCTTCGATACTCGTCCCAATAGCGAGAGCAATTTCAAACTTGGTTATTTGGTTTTTCGCTAGGTATTCCTGCATCCGTTGTTGAAGAGTTGCGTGCCAAGCAAGAGTCTTTGGCGCTTCCGTAAAATTCAGATTCATTGCGCCAACAAAAGGCTCTATCCCTTTTCCTTCGATACGAACAGCGATCAAAGTCTTGTTCGGATAATCGATTTGTCTCAAGAGAGCAGTTTTGATTTCAGCCATTGCTTGATCCATCGTTGCATTGACCCACTTCGGGTTGATTTCCGTCCGAGCAAAAGATTTCGAGAGCACAGTTCCAATCCGACTGAGCCATCCGGCTTGAGCAGCTGGAGCGGTTGCGTTCCGTCTTCTGGGTTGAGCTACCTGAAGGCGATTGTCTCGTGGCAGTTCCTGGCTATAGCTGTGAGTGAGATTTTGCGATGAGCGATAAGCCTGATAGAGGGCTGGGAAAGAGCAAAAAGCGATCCAAGGATTGCCTGTGAAAACCGATAAAGCAATCCACGCAACAGCTCGGATCAGAGCCCCAATTGCATGGTATGTGTTGATCGGATCAACTTTCTCTGCATACACGAGCATCTCGTTGAAATTTGTAGGTTTTAAAATTCGGCTGAGTTGAATGTGCTGAACCAGCTGCGCAAGAACGGGAACACATACGACTAAAGTTTCAGGCTTTTTCAGCCCGTATTCAAGCCCTGCAATTCGATCAACTAAGAGACTCATAATTCACTCCATTCTGTTGTTTGCATTCATAGGCTGCCACAAGCGATAGCTCACTTGCGGAGCTGGACTGCCCATGTAAGTTGTACCCGGGAAAGGCCCACACGTCTTTCCGCTGAGAAGATCTTGTAGCCAACGCAGCCCATCGCCCGTAAGCCAACCTGTTCCTTTGCTATACTTTTCCTCGAAAAAGAGACCCTCCCACAGTAGATCTCCTTGCACCCTGATCTCCTTGGGAATCAGCGGGCTGGAAGGATCCTCGTTCCCGTAGGGCGTAAAATTTAGCTCTACTCTAGCTAATTCGGTTCCCGGCATTAATGTTCGTTTTTCAGGTTGTTGAGGAAGATACCACCGAGCGGGCAAAGTCACTGTGTTCGTCAAGGTTCTGACAATTCGAAGAGTAATTCCTTTGGTTAAGAAATCTGTCTCTGCATTTGGCAAAGACGAGTGGATGGTTCGAAAAACTGCAGAAGGAAGCTGTTGAATCGGAATGTTTGGGGCTGACCAAAGTCTTCCTTTCGTCTTCACGCAAGGCATCAGAAGAAACTGCCGAACATCGCCGAAGGCAACCTTAAATCCCTCAGCAGCATACATCCTTTGGGCATTCCTGAATGCTGTCCGAATCCAATTCTGTATTTCGGCTACTTGCATCGGAGGGCCAGCATGAGCTGCTTGCTGCTCCCGATAATCGGGGAAGCGCAATACCACGGCTCGCCAAAGAGGAAGTTCTTGTCGACGGAGAATCCCGTTCCACGTCTTACAGACAGAAAAGAGAGCCCCCACACTCTTCAAGGAAACATAAGCGGCCACGCAACAAAGAACTGACCCCTTGGCATCATTCAGAACTGTTTCATTCAGCTGACGAAGCTGAACTGCTTTGGTTGTTTGGAAGGTACGGTAATCATTCAGTGCACGATGCAGAACCTGCGAGCTTTTCGCACATTGTGCGATCAGTTTAAGCAAGGCACCGGGAATCGTAAAAACAACAGTCCCCACAGCAGCACAAACAATCTTGCGGATGCGAACACCTTGAGTGTCCGGAGCCAACTCAGGGTTGGGAATCCACTCGACACGAGAGCCTTCGATGCGATAATGCGCAATCCGATCTGGGCCATATCTTTGAGTTAAAAGGTAGTGGAGCGGAGCGAGCAGCCAACGGTCAGCAAAGCACTCAAGCCGATTGCTGTTGTCAATGCACGTCGTAAAAAACCGCTCAATTCGTTGTAAGCTCATGATTTTTCCATAAAATCCAGTGCAGAGAAACTCATAATCAGTCTTTCTCCTCTAAAACTTTTGTCAAAAAGTTTATCAATTAATTGAATTTATGTAAATAAATGTAAAAATTTTACATTATAATGGGTGCTGGGAGCGGGACCCTCTCTCGCTGGGCCGAAGCGGCCCATGCTGCCGGGGCGGCGGTCTCGTCTGCTGCAGCAGACGAGACTCGAGTCCCGCACGTGACGCACGCAGGTGCGTCACTTCCTGCGCATTTTTTGCGCAGCAAAAAATTGCTCGGAGCGGGACTCGAACCCGCACGGTATTGCTACCAAAGGATTTTAAGTCCTTTATCTACAGCAAGATACAACAAATAACAGATCGCCACAAGCTAACGGTTAAACGCTTGCGTATTGGCTTCATAAGCGAATTTATGGCTTTGATGGCGGTTTTCAGTCACGCATTCCCCCACAGCTCCCCCAACTTCTTTGGATCGAGCTTACGCCGGATTCCAGTTGGCTCCACGGTCAATCAACCAAGGTACCAACTCTTGATGAACTTGCTTCGCGATAGACAGTGGCGTGTGCCCATGACCGTCTTTTGCATTAACGTCGGCTTTTCTCTTGTAGAGCATCTCCATTAAGGAAAGATTTCCCCGTTCCACAGCAAAATGAAAAAGTGTTCTTCCTCCCCCATTTTTTGCATTCACGTTAATGCCGTTTTTCTCGATGAGATATTCAAGAACCTCTTCAGCGTCTTGTCTCCATAAAAATTGATGAAAAATAGGAGTGGAATTATGAACATCACCAAAAGAAGCACCGTTCTCTACAAAAGCTCGAATCACCTCGAGTTTTTTCTGAGAAAGAGAGTGATACGGTTTTTCTTTATGCAGATTCAATGCATGAATATTCGCGCCGGATTGAATGAGTTTTATGATTACGGGCCCGTTGTCGAGGCTTATACTGCATGCAAGATGAAGCGGTGTATTCCCATAGTTATTTGCCGCATGAATATTTGCTCCAGCGGCAAGGAGAATCGCAATAGATTCTGCGGCTTTTGGGTGGTTGCATTGACTTGCATAATGAAGCGGAGTCATTCCACCATCGTATGCCTTATTCACTGGCAGACCTGATTGGAGTAAAAAGCGAACCATCTCAGGGTGCTGATAGACTTCACTATTTTGCAGCGGATTCGCTGTAAATTGGGGATTCAGAACTGCTCCAAATTTCACAAGCAATTTGACGACATTTAAATTTCCTCGACGCGTCGCAATATCGATTCCATTGCGGAGAGCTTCTGGAGGAACTTTCCCTGCGGAAAGAAAAATCTCAAGAATCTGGGTCATTGCTGGATAAACGTTCGAATCTTGGTGAAGAAGATTCTCCCATACATTCGGGAAACCTAATCCTTTCGCAAAGGGAGATGCACCTTTCGCCAATAAAAGCTTAATGAGCTGAATGTCTCCTGGGAAAACATTCCCAAACTGCGAATGCATGCATGCATTCCACAGTGCGATTTGCAAAACTTCCTTGGGGAAAGGCCCAAAGTTTTCGAGCAAGAAAACAGAAACATCGGCCTTCTTGGCAAAGCCTTGCCCAACCAATTCGTCTTTCAGTTTTGAAATGTCCACTCCCGTCACAAGAATATGCTTAAACACTTTTATCGATCCGTTTCGTGCTGCGATGAAAAGAGGCGTGTCTTCTTGAGAAGACCAGTGGTTGAAGCTTTGGATATTTTCCAGGGGGTTCACACCATTGGCTACCAAAAATTGAAAAGTTTCAAGATTGTCAAAAGCAGCAGCGATTGCAATAGGAGCTTGGAGCAATACTTTATAACCACCGTGATTCCATGTAGTTTCTGCTCGGAAGCTGGCACCATAAGATTTCAGAAGAGACATCATGGCTGGTGTCGAATAAGCAGCCGCATATTCGATTGCATTTGACGGAGTGTGCATTCCGTTATACTCAGCTCCGTGATCTTGTTTAACCCGGGTGTTAGCACTTGCTCCATTCTCGAGCATCACTTTAACGGCCTGCTCATCGTTCGATTTCACTGCGTACAGCATGGCAGGAATTCCATCCGGGTTGTTCCCGTATTTGATCAAGATTTGGTCTAATTCTACGTGGGTTGAGCTCTGAACCGAAGTCGCATTGACTCCATGCAAATTCTGAATGCTCCGCTGATGAGGTTGCGTTTCTGTGCGTAATCTTCTCATGCCAGCCCGAAACGTTGTTTTTTCTCTCGGGCCCTCCACAGTGAGTTCTAGCTCTGATGGTGCCACCACTTGATGGTCATCATTTTTCAACGGAGAAACACTGCTTACTTCGTTCAACGCATTAATTTCATCAATTTTCATAATAAACCTCTTAAATTCGACAAAAACTGTAATAAAATCAGATATAAAAATCAACGATAAATTAATGATTTGTTTCAAAGACAGAGTTATTAATTTGATTCACTAAAAGACTGCAGTAAATCTTTGGATTGTCGGATCAGCATCATAGCTTCCCGATGCACTTCCATCGCTTTTTGAGAGAAACCGCCATGCTTCAAAACGGCAAGGCGGGATCGTTCTTTTCCCGCCTTGGTCTTTGGCCCGCTTGACCCAGCTCCATGCATCCTACAAACGGCTTTCTTTCGCACCGCCCAATTCAGGCACCGAACCCCCGATCTTTTACTTTTCGCTTTGCATTGTCCCATAGTGCAAGGGGTTCATCCGATGTTTTTTCTGACAGCCCCTCCCCCCAAATCTGCAGGTGAGAGGTTTTGAGCGACAATTGCCTGGCTATCGTGAATGTGCACGACTTGGAAGGTTTGGTTGCCTCCGGTACGATATTTCAGAATGGTTTGAAAGGTTGCATTCGCAGTGCTCATCAATTTTGCCGACAAAGCAAAATACCGCTCGGTGTGATAAAACGACTCCGAAGAATTTGCCCGGCGAAGACATCGCAACGCAGATTGCCGTAAGGCAAGAAATTGGCTGAAAAGGATGCTCTCCATCGCATCTTTGGGTTCGAGAGCAGCCATCATCTTCGTCAACTGATTGAGCCTGCCATCCGAGGTCTCGTCGGTTAGCCCGTGGGATCCCTGAGACAAAATGTTCATCGCAACGTACATATCATCTATTCCCGCTGCTCTTTTGAATGCCTCTTCAAATTTTGGCAGGTTTTCGCGACAAAGTTTTTCTCCACTGGAAAGAGAAATTTCCGCTGGGCCATTTTCTCCTTCTTTTTCCTGTGAATTCTTAAACACAAGGTAGGATCGGGAAGACTCATTGACCGGCTTCTCGCCAACTCTCGTTTGCTCAATTTTCGAAATTTCAGTTTTATTGCTCATTCGATTTTCTCCTGTTCATTTTTTGTTGGTTCAGTGTTGGCAATCTTTTCCAAACACCTTAAATCATCTTGTAAGGCACCAAAAATCGCTCTGTGCCCGTTTGGGCCCCTTTCGATATCCCCAAGAAGGTTTCGATGGAATTTTTCTAGGTCTGCCACCCAGACAGCCTGCTTCAGCCAGAATGGCTTTGCCGGGAACCGCCATGCTTTCGAAACATACCCGTCAATCACCCTTGTATCCTCCTTATTCCAAGAGATGTTCCTTGTTTCCAAACCCGTTTCGCACTTTGTTTCAGACGGAACAAGCGTCGAATGCTCCCGAAGCGGAAAAGTTCGACAACTTCCAGCTGCACAGATTGGTGAAGACTTCACCGATCGAGCAATTTGAGCCTGTTCCACTGCTGTTTCGTTTGTCGTTTCAATTTTCAGTCGTGCAAGGGCCTGGTCAGCAATCAGTTTCAAATCCATGGCTCACTCCAGCTCCACGATACGTTTCTTCTCAACACGACGTACCACCGTTCCACTTCTTAGAAAGAGAAACATGAAACACTTCATTTTACCCTCCTTAAATTCCCGCTTTCAGCTTCTTTGATCCAGCGATTGACAGTGGACGCACTCACGTTTAATTCTTGAGCTATTTCCCTCTGAGTCAATCCTTCGCTTTTGAGTTCGAGAACTCTCGTCTGGTCTCGTCCTTCGAGCTCAGAAAAAATCCACTGCTGCGCTCCGTCATCACGAGAGATTAGACTCGCTTCAATCGGTTTCGCCTTTTCCCCCTCGAAGCCTCGCGATTTTTGGAAGTGGATTTCGAATTTTGCCCCATTGGACTGGAGGTAATTATTAGGACGCTTGAGGACAATTGTGGTGTCCAACACATCTTCTTTTTTGCTGGTACCCCTCTGCTGCCCGTTTTTCCCTGCATGATGGAGAAAAATAACTGCTTTACCAGCTCTCCTCAGAGCTAAAATCCACTCCTGAACCGGAGCCCAGCTCTCTGCCTCATTTTCACTGCCGGTTCGGATAAGACACGAGAGATTATCAAGAACGACAAGGTCAACATCATCGAGATATTCATTGATGTCTTCCTGTCCTTCTCTGCTGCTTAAGTCCCGGATTCCCTTCTCTTGCAGATCGGGAGTGATGAGCCGCAAATAGGAAGAATGCGGAGGCTGCCGATCGAACGATTTTGCAATTTTAGCCAACCGTTCTTGCATCGTGACCATGGGCATTTCCCCATCGACATACAAAACCTTCCGAGGCTCGATCGTTGACCAATTCAAAAGGTTATCGCCCGATGCAATCGCATAGGAAATACTCAATGCAAGGTAGGTTTTCCCCACACCGGGACTGGCATAGATCATGGCCAGCCCCTGTTCTGGGAGCCAAGGAGAAAGAATGAGCTTTTTGGGAGGAATCGCGAGAGAAAGAAACTCCCCGATGCCAATCGCTGTCAAATGCCTTTTTTTGACCGGCAGCTGCTTCTTCACCTCATCCAAGCCGCAATGCACCAAAAGGTCATTGAAATCGGTCGGTGCTGACCCATCAGGCAACTTAAACCCATCGGGAAATCGAGGAAGGATAACTTTGCATCGATGCTTTGCTGCCGCCTCTTCGGCTTTTGTTTTTCCCGGATTGCCGATGGTTTCGATGTCGTCGTCGGCTAAAATCGAAATCTGATGGTGAGGATATTTCGATCGAAGATTCTCGATGACCGGCATGATGTTCCCGCAATCGACAGCCACGACTATCGGCAATCCGTTTGCTTGAAACGCAGTTGCGGCCGTGGCATACCCTTCAGCGACTTGGATGTGACTATTCTCCCTGATTTCCCCTATGAGATGAAAATTACCCTTCTTAAGACCGTGAATTCGTTTTTGCCCATCAGATCGAATTTGCTGAACTGCTTGAATATCCCCGGTGATATTCCACAGCGGCATGATCAAAACACTGCTCCCGTACGAATCCTTCGCAAAGCGAAGCCCATGAATCCCGACTTGCTTTTTGTTCAGATAAGCCATGTGATCGTCCGCGAACGGCTCGGAAGCTGCAACCTCCCATTCACTCCGAGCTTTTCTGACACGCTCCTCTTCCTCTTGTTTCAAACGCGCATCTGTTTGCTTCTGCTTTTCCTGCGCTGCAGCTTTGAGGTTTTGAAGCTCCTCTCGAGAGAGATTCGCATCGTTTTCGTAGCTTTTGAAAATGTGTGTCGGAGAACACCCCGACCACGAGCCGTACGTACAAGTCAGATACGGCTTTGAATTACGGGAAAAACCCGCATGGCAAACGTACCATTCATCGAGCTGGTTTTTCTTCGAGTCCGCAGAAAATCTGTGAATTTCACCGTCTACTTCGAATCTTCCGTCGAATGGAAGATCGTTCGCGGCCATGTGTGCACGACACTCGGCCTCCAAATCTGCCGCCGTTTTTCTTTCTTTCCATGAATGTGCACTGTTTTCTCTGCTTGATTGTTGATCTATTTCTGGTATCATGATGACTGTATCCTTACTGGTTAAAGACCTTGAAGACTGCAATCTTCAGGGTCTTGTGTTTTTTTTGCCGGTTTTTCCAACTCATCCAATCTGCTCTTTTGCTTGACCGTGGCCTTGCAAAATGAACTCAATCACGCCCGCTTCGATCAGAAGCACTCGCCGACCCAATTGCCGCGTACACTGCTCGCGAAACGATGCGTTGGAGTAAATAAGCCATCGCAAGCCCCCCTGTGAAATGAATGGGTGTTTCTCGGCAAACTGCCGAACTGTTAAAAGTTGCGTTTCGCTGTTCACATAAACCTCCTGTTGTGGTTTCTATTCATTTCTGTAGCTCACGCATCCAATTTATTCTAAGAACCTTAATGCAAATTTTTCCTGGTGAATTTCGGGCCAGAATTTCCATAGGAAAAGCCCGAAATTCGTTAAAAACCTGCTTATTTTCGGGCCAAAAACTGCTTCTATGACAATCAATTTGAGAGAGTTAGACCGTAAACTCCTCGATCTGACAACTAAGGTTTGGATGAGCGAAGTTGTCTGGGCTTTTACATTTTTTACTCTTAAGTTGTTAAGATTTAGGTACAAGAATAAATTATCAAGCTAACAAATCTTTTTGTTGACAGTTAAGAATGTGTAAAGTAAAATAATTGGCACAAGGAGAAAAATATGATAGAAAATGTCATTGATTTTGGTGTGGGTTTTTACAGAGATGTAAATCGTCTCGATTTAAACCAGATTTTAGCGGGTGATGAAAAGATGCGGGCTCTCGCAGCTTCTGTTGCTGGACGAGCTGTCGGAACAATCGCTTTCGGGGCCGGATTTTTTCTCTTGCTCTCAGGAATTGGAGCATTCGGTGCCGGTGCTGCTTCTCTCGTAACGGGTAGTGCAGCTGGAAACATCGGCTTCGGTGCTTCATTTATTTTAATAGGTCACGACGAAGCCGTCATGGGACAAAACC
>Ga0207652_10003300_pt1 | contig 13361 bp, 22 predicted proteins | sample KBSC63BmetaG_FD_184334 | JGI IMG/M metagenome (GOLD analysis project Ga0207652, IMG submission 184334) | Corn rhizosphere microbial communities from Kellogg Biological Station, Michigan, USA - KBS C6-3B metaG (SPAdes) (version 2) | ecosystem: Host-associated > Plants > Roots > Rhizosphere ... | reverse complement strand
ACCGGTTATGAATTGGCAGAGGCTTTGCGTGCAGATATTATTTTAATGCACGTAACCTCTGATGCTACTTACTATTCTTCTCTTAACTATTCGCCAATATTAGGGTATAATAGTTTTAGTAACTTAGATGCACTTCAAACAGATACTGTTGAAGAATTGAGAAGGACGGCAGAGGATTATCTTGAGAACGTGAAACGGAACCTGGGAGATGAAACAATTGAAACAGTTGTAAAGGAAGGAGACTATGCCGAAAATATTCTGCAAACTGCAAAAGAAATGAATGCAGATATGATAGTGATGGGAACCCATAGCCGCAAAGGATTTGACAAGGTATTACTGGGAAGCGTAGCCGAGAATGTTTTACATCATACAACAATACCACTATTTGTTATTCCCGTAAAACAACGTGGTGAAAAACAATAATTACTTTAATTGAAGTCAATTTTACTTAGATGCCCTAAAGATTATTGAGAAACAACAAATTGTTAGTATAGAAATTATTAAAACTTTATTTATGGAAGAATATCCTAACGAAGAGCATATTGTAAAGATCCTTAAAACAGAATATGTAACACACAATGTAAAACGATTCACATTAAGCAAACCGGATTCTTATAAATTTAAACCGGGACAAGCTACGGATATTGTCATTAATCTTCCTGAATGGAAAGAAGAAAGAAGGCCTTTTACTTTTACCAGCCTCAACGAATGGAATCATCTTGAGTTTACTATTAAAATTTATAGCGATCATAATGGCGTTACCAATAAATTAGGTACGTTGCTTGCAGGTGATGAATTAATTCTGCATGATATATGGGGCGCTATTCATTACAAAGGGGAAGGTATCTTCATTGCAGGCGGGGCGGGTGTTACACCATTTATTGCCATCTTCAGGCAATTGCAAGAAGATAGAAAGCTTGGTAATAATAAACTAATTTTTTCCAACAGGACAGTAAAGGATATTATTCTGAAAAATGAATTTGAAAAAATGCTTGGTGAAAATTTTATCAATACAATTACCGGCGAGAAAACTGAGAAGTATGATAATAGAAAAATAGATGAAAGTTATCTCAAAGAAAAAATAAAAGATCTGTCTCAATATTTTTATATCTGCGGTCCTGATGCAATGATCGAAAACGTCAAAGACATTCTTCTGCATTTAGGTGCGGATGAAAATAAAATCGTGATAGAACAATTTTAAAATTGTACAACCATGTCCAAAGATCCTTATCAAATAAAAAAATTATTAACTACAAAAAATAATACGTTCACTTATTACAGTCTTACAGAATTTGAAAGCAGGGACATGGCATTAGCAAGCTGCCTTTTTCCATTCCTATTTTGTTAGAGAATGCCTTGAGGAATTTTGACAATTTTGCGGGAACGCTTGATGAAAAAACAAAGCAATTAATTGCAGTAGCCATAGCGCATGTAACACAATGTCCTTATTGCATCAAGCTGCATTCAAAATATGCTTTGCGAAAAGAAGCTAGCAAAAAGGAAATTACGGAAGCTATTTGGGTAGCTGCGAAAATGCGTGCTGGTGCTGCTATGCTCACGCAACTATTGCGATGGATGAAATGGATAAACATTAAATAACCTGAGTTATGGATAAGACAATAATTTTACAGTTCAAACATTCATAAAAAACCTGGTAGAAAATATTGCCTTTGGGAGTTAAACCTTCTTACCTTATTTACTAAATAATTGAATAAGCTTACTGTCAGCAGGCTGGATTTATACTAAGGTTAAAACAAATCTTATCCGGAATTCTATATTAATTAACTATAATTTAAAATAATGAAAGCCCGATTAAACTATGCACAGATTTCTCCCGATGCTTTAAAAGCGATGCGCGAACTTGAAAAATATGTTGCTGCTTCCGGACTTGAACGTCCTTTATATGAACTTGTAAAAACGAGAGCTTCACAAATAAATGGTTGCGCTTATTGTATTGACATGCATACGAAAGATGCACGTAAAGCCGGGGAAACAGAACAGCGCCTGTATGCCTTAAGCGCCTGGAAGGAAACTCCTTTTTTTACAGAGCGAGAACGTGCTGCCTTAGAATGGACTGAAGCGCTCACCTTAATTTCAAAAAATGATGTGCCTGATTCTTTATATGAAGGCGTTCGTAAACATTTTGATGAAAAAGAAATGATTGCCTTATCCATGGCAATAGTTGCTATAAACGGTTGGAATCGGTTGTCGATTGGTTTTCGTACGGTTCCGGGAACATATAAACCGCAATAAATGGTAAAAATTTTAAGCTTCATAAATGAATGTTGATGGAAAGATAGCAGTGGTAACCGGTGCCAGTAGCGGATTAGGAGCTGCATTGGCTAATGCATTAGTAACTAAAGGGGCTATAGTTTATGGGCTTGCACGCAATGCAGAAAAGCTTGGTGCAATAGAAAATAAATTGGGAGAAAATTTTATTTCTGTTGTAATAGATATTACTAAACAGAAAGAAATTGCTATATGGGCTTCAAATATTTTTTCAAGTTCACATTTTCCTGATATTCTTATTAACAACGCAGGCGCAGGTTATTTTGCAAAAATTGATGAACTTTCGCTTGAACGATGGCACGAAATGATAAATACTAATTTAAACGGCGCATTCTACATCACATCATCAATAGTTCCTTTAATGAAGCAGAATCAAAACACTTGTCACATCATCAATATTGGTTCTATACTTGGAAAAAGTGCAAGAGCGGAAAGCACTGCCTATTCTGCAACAAAATATGGTGTGCAGGGTTTTAGCGAAGCGCTGTTTAAAGAACTTCGTTCTTATAAAATAAAAGTTACCTGTGTAAATCCCGGCAGTATTGATACAGGTTTTTTTGAAGATTCCGGAATACCTGCGCACGGAAATATGTTGCAGCCAAAAGACATCGCAGCGTTTATTATTCATATTATAGAAACACCCGATAATGTTTTGGTGGATGAAATTACTATGCGGCCATTAATTCCTAGTCCTTCTAAATAGTTTTCTAAAATTTATTTAAGATAACGAAGCAAATATTTGAAGATTCATAGAGTTAGTTTTAAAATAGTAACGGGTACAAATTGATTTGACCAGAAGTTTTTTTGAAAATGAAAAATGATGTTTATTATATTAAGCGCTGTGAGTTATTAGCTGAAGAAGCCGCCGCGAAAGGAGATGCGCCGGTTGGTTCTATCATTACAAAAGGTGAAGAAATTATAGCTGAGGCAATCGAAGCATCAAAACATAAAAATGATATTACCTGCCATGCAGAATTAGAAGCCATCAGGCTTGCAGTAAAAACTTTAAAAACAAATGATCTGTCAGGTTGTGTTATTTATTCAACACACGAGCCTTGTATTATGTGCTCTTATGCTATTCGATTTTATAAAATAAAAAAAGTAGTGTATCAACATGCAGTAAATTATTTAGGCGGAAACTCTTCTTCAATGCCCTTGCTGATGAGTAAAGAAGTTCCACCGCATTGGGCCGAAGCTCCTGTTATTGTTCATTTAAATAATTATGTATAAAAAAGTACGATTTTTGAATTGCAAAAATTGAAAGAAAAAAATAAAACGATATGGACAATTGGCCATTCTACCCGTTCTTTGGAAGAGTTTGTAACGATGCTCCTCTCATTTAATATAAAAGTAATTGCAGACATCAGGAGCTTTCCGGGCTCTCGAAAGTTTCCTCAATTTAATAAAGAAGCGCTGGAAATTTCGTTGCCTCAAAACAACATTCAATATGTCCATATAAAAGAACTTGGAGGTAGAAGAAAAGCAAATCCCGGTTCAAAAAATACAGCCTGGCGACATGTCGCTTTTCGAAGCTATGCAGATTATATGGAGACAACTTCTTTTAGAGATGGCATAAAACAGCTTGAGCAAATTGCATTGAAACAAACGACGGCTTATATGTGCTCTGAAGCAGTGTGGTGGCGGTGTCATCGGTCTATGGTTTCTGATTATTTAAAGCTGCATGGCTGGAAAGTAATGCACATAATGGGCATATCAAAAGAACAGGAACATCCTTATACGGCACCAGCAAGGATTGTAAATAACGAATTGAATTATGAAAAAGAAACGGAATAAAAAATGTTTTTTTGATTTTTCATCATGAATAAACTCTTAAATAAAATACAGCAATGTGAAGTTTGTAAAGAACATTTGCCGTTAGGTCCAAGGCCTGTTGTCCAATTAAACGGATATTCGAAAATTGTTATTATAAGCCAGGCTCCCGGCAGGCGTGTGCACGAAACCGGGATTCCATGGAACGACGCTAGTGGTAAAAAATTAAAATCATGGATGAATATAAGCGATGAAATATTTTACAATCCTGCGTACATTTCAATTTTACCAATGGGTTTTTGTTATCCTGGAAAAGCAGTATCAGGCGATCTTCCGCCACGGCTTGAATGTGCTCCATTATGGCATCCACAGATTTTTAAAAATTTTAAAAGCAAACCGCTTATTTTATTAATAGGACAATATGCGCAGCGCTATTATTTAAAGAAAAATTTCAAGGGAAGTCTTACAGAAACAGTCGGAAATTACAAGGAATACTTGCCAACTTATTTTCCGCTGCCGCATCCTTCCCCGCGAAATCAAAATTGGGTGAAAATAAATTCATGGTTTATGAAAGAAGTGGTTCCTGAATTACAAAAGAGAGTGCAATTAGCAATAAGCGGGACAAATTAATTACTGTATTTTATAATCAAAAAGTTACAACCTTGAAACAGAAATTTAAAATCGGTGAGCATGTAACCTGGAATTCAGAGGCTGGCCATGTGTCGGGTACAATAATTAAAATACATATAAGAGATTTTGATTACAAAGGCTACACACATCATGCCAGCAAAGAACATCCGCAATATGAAATTAAGAGCGATAAAACAGACCATATTGCCGTACATAAAGCCAGTGCACTTTCAAAAAAATAAAATTGATTATAACATCTGCAACATTGAAGAAATGAAGTCGTATATTCTTTAATAAATGAAACTTAAAAAAATAAAATAATACAAAAGATAAAATGACAAAACAAAATATACAACCTGAGAAAGGAAATTTATTGCACATGCTTCATCATAACGGAAAGTTATTGGTGCTTCCAAACATCTGGGATCCTTTAGGAGCAGCACTTTTAGAAAGTTTGGGTTACGCTGCTGTGGCTACCGCGAGCGCTTCAATTGCTTTAAGCAATGGCTATCAGGATGGAGAAAACATCCCCTTCAAGGAATTGTTGGAGGTATTGAAAAAGATAGTGCGTAGTGTGCAAATTCCTGTAACCGCTGATATTGAAAGTGGCTATGCAAAAAGTAACGCTGAGCTAAAAGAAAATATTAAAATGCTTCTTGACGTAGGTATAGCCGGAATTAATTTTGAAGATACCAATAAGGATGATAAAACAATTATTTCAATTGAAGCGCAATGTGAAAAGCTTAGTGTGATCAGAAATACGGCATCGGAAATGGGAGTTCCTCTTTTTATCAATGCACGCACTGATGTGTATCTTCAAGCAAATGATTTACCGGATCAGGAAAAATTAGCGGAAACCATACGCCGGGGGAAGGCTTATAAAGATGCGGGTGCAGATGGTTTTTATCCCATTTTTCTTAAAGAAGAAACTGCGATGAAAAGCATAGTAAAAGAAGTAGGATTACCTGTAAATATCTTAATACTTCCGGGTATACCAGATTTTAAAGAACTACAGGATTTAGGTATAACAAGAGTAAGTCTTGGGCCTGGCTTTTTAAAAATTGCCATCAATGCTATGAAAAATACTGCTGAAAAATTATTGCATAATGAAGGGATGCAGGAAGTGACAGATAATCCTGTTACATCGGCGTATTTAAATACTTTAGTTTCTAAACAGAATGGTTGACGCAAAAAAATAAAAGCTGCGAAGGTTCTTTTATTTCCATATCATCTAGAATTATTATGTCACCGAATAAATGTAGCAGCAGTCTAACCTTTTAGTTTTTTTCTAATCAAATTCTAATGCTCCTTTAATGTCAAATTAATTATTAGGACATAATTTTGAGGACTGAAATGGAAAGATATAATCGCGAAACTGTTTCATAACTTTTTATGATGAAAAACAGAAATTCAAAATTTAATAAGGTAAAGTATTCTTTGCTTAGTAAGCTTGGATCTATGTTCAACCTCTTTTTCAAGCCATGAATTGCTGGACGAAAAGATATTTGGCGTTGATGGAATTCAGCGAAAAGTGTTAGTTGTAGAAGAAAATAATGGTTCAAATTCTTCTTATATAATTGAGCTTGATAAAGTAAAATCTATCTCAATGAAAACAGTTTATGATAGCATAAAGCCAGAAGAATTAAGAAAAAGAAGATTGGAAGAGTTTCTTAAAACTATTCATTTACATTTTGAGTTTAAAGATGGAAGAGAGGCCGTGGCGTTACCTTTTTTTGAACATAAAAAAAATAATATTGCGGATTTGCCTGTGATAGAAAGAAAAACAAAAAATTGGAAAATGATATTTTCCAAAATGGCCGGCGCAGAAATGAACAATGTTAAAGATGCAGCTTCGGTTTGAATTAAACTTAGATAAATTATTATAAATACATCCGTACAAAATTAGGCATTATCTGTCTGCTCACTCTGGTTGAATAAAAAGATTATGACAAACATTAAAACACATATTTGTAAAAATGTTTTCTGCGAACAATTGTTGTTTGCAGTGCCGTCATACTACAATTATATTTTTTCCTCCTGTAACGAAACATTGCATTATTACCCAATTTCAAGGACTTCAATAAGCACGCCTCCGCTCTAATGTAATGGGGATGGGTTTAGTGTTTATGAAGGGGCAGGATTATATTTCCCTATTTATGTTTTCCACGTTATTTCAAGCCGAAAAGTTCTTTGGAAGAATAGATACATAAGCAACCAAATTTTTAAAAAATATTAAAAAAACTGATGCAGTAACAAAAAATTTTTCAATCACAATTAAAATTGGAAAAAACATGAAAAAAATAACAAACCATCTCATACTAAGAAAAGATGACTATTCATTACTAACGGCATTCCTGAGAAATGCCCGTTCACAATCAAAATTTAACAAGCGGGATGCTGATGAACTACAGGCTGAATTAAAGAAAGCTACACTTGTAGATGCAGACAAGTTTCCGAACGATGTAGTAGGCTTGAATTCTAAAGTGAGAATAAAGGCTGAAGACAAAAATGAAGAAATGGAACTGATGATTGTAACCCCTGACAAGGCAAATATTAAAGAGAAGAAAATTTCTATTATGGCACCGATAGGAACCGCTTTAATCGGATTTCGCCAGGGACAAAAAGTAAAATGGAAGGTTCCTTCCGGCAATAGAATATTTACAATACTAAATGTTGTGAACAATTACGAACCTTCCCTTGCATAAATGAAGCGGTGTTGTTATACCATTTGTAAAATTATTGGCCATCATATTTAAAACAGATAAATAAAATAATATTTTCTAAATATTATTCAGAATCCTGAACGTAGCGTTTGCCAGCTTTTCATCAACGAGTATCTGGCAGGCTAACCGATAGTTTGGATTTGTTATTCCTGTTTTTTTTATGGTGGCTTCTTCATTTCTATCAAACGAAAACAGCTCATTGTCCTTCTTTACAACTTCCACTATACATGTACCGCACCTGCCCATTCCCCTGCACTCGCCAAAATCTTCCAAATAAATTTTTTCGTTTATTAAAACCATCAGATTCCGATATTCTGAATTGTATGTGTTTATTACATACTCATCTTCTTCTTCAAGGAGGGTAAATCGTATATCGGGTTTTGTGGTAGCCATTAATAAAAAACTGTAAGTAATAGCAAAGAATTTTTTTCAAATACTCGGCTGATTTAAAAATTTAATTTCGCTACCAGCTGCGAATATTATGTATGCATTGAATTGATCGTTAACATGCAATTGATGTTCCTTATGTGCGGGTATCACCACTGTGGAACCCTGCTGCAGTTCCACTTCATTATCGGAAAAGATTAATTTGGCAAAGCCGGCCTTCACAATAATAAAGGCATCAGAGGTAGCCTTGTGCAAGGGCATTGATTCGCCGGCGTTAAGTACCACATTCATTACTTTATAGTGGCTATTGCCAAAGAGCTTGTTCATTTCCATATAAATGGTTTTATTTTTTTATCCAAAATTCATCTTCATATTCATCTTTTAACAACATCGGCTGTGCCTCGTTCAATTTTTTTCCGATAGATGTTAATTGTTCGTTGCTCAATTTACTTTCCATGTAAGGGAATAATTCCCGTTCTTCGTAGCGCACATGATCGTCCACCAGTTCAGCAATTTTTTGTAATGCTTTTTTTGAATGGCTTTCATTATAAATTGGAAGCCGGGAGATTAAGTTATTTATTTCCTTATGTTGTTCAATGGCCTTGTCAACCTTTTCATCGTTTAGTGTAGAGAATAAAAAAAGTTCTTCTTCCCTGAAATGTGGAAGCAGGAAATGGGTCGAAAAGTATTGTACGTATTTAATAATTCTGCCTGTTGGTATCTCGCCATTTAATCCTTGTTTTATTTTCCAACAAAACAATAAACTGAAATGATGCTCTTTTGAAAGCTTCAAAATATTTTCGTTCCGTTTAATAGGTTTATTAGCCATTCAATAATTTAATTGTTATTAGAAATTTAGCAGGCGTTGAAGAACTACTGCATTATTATGTTCGGTGTCATGCGCTGCATACAACAATGTAATTGTTTTATGTTCTCTTTTAAAATTATTTAATTCATGCAATGCTTGTGACTGTTTCAATTCTGCTTTATATCTTTTAACAAACTCATTCCAATTTTCTGGATCATGATTAAACCATTTCCTTAAGGAAGCAGAAGGTGCTACCTCTTTAAGCCAGGCATCTATCTTCGCATTTTCCTTTTTTATTCCACGTGGCCACAGCCGGTCTACCAGGATCCTGAGTCCATCAGACTTTTCAAAAGGAGCATAAATGCGTTTTATCAATATTTCACCCATAAAATAGTCGCTTATGTTTCTATATATTCTATCGCATCTTTCCAGCTTACATAGTAATCGTTTTGAGAAGGCCACCGCCAAAAAAAATCAATAATAAAAGCTTTATAAATTCTACGCCTACAAAATAATAATGTGCACCCGAAGGCGATAACCTTTTACCGCTGATTATTGTTTCCGCTCTTTTGTTAAGCGTTGGAAGCAACCATGCAGTTTGTAAAATAAGAATCGCTACAATTATCATAAACCAATAAACAAATAGTATCTTCTCTGTACTTGAATAAAAATACAAGCCAGTGCCAATAACTATTGCAAGTGCCCACTCTACTTTATTAAGAGCGCTGAAAACTAATTTCCCAATACTTAATCCAACAGGCATCGTAAGGTTGGGAGCTCTGAATTTTATCCAAGATTCCATAAAACTGATAGCGCCTACAAAACCTGTCCAAATGAAGGTGCAGGCAATAATAAAAATGATGCTTGTCATTGTATTACGGTTTTAAAAGGATTTCTCCTGTAGTATTCTATCTTTTCTTCAAATAACTCGGCCATTTTATCGGCTCGCCATTTTGCGTCTTCCGCAACAGCGCCTGTAAATAATTCGTCAAGCGTCTGCTTAAAAAGTTCCATCCATTTTTCAAAATGCTCATGAGACACAGGAAGCGTTGCATGCGGCGGAAATGGGCTTCCGAAGTAGGTATGTTCGCCAAGTAAAACTGTTTGCCAGAAGGTGTACATTTTTTCAAGGTGCTGCGGCCAGCGATCTTGAATTCTTGCATCAAATATTGGCCCTATCAATTCGTCCCTTCTTACTTTCTCATAAAAGGTGTTCACCAATAATTTAATGTCATTCAGAGATATAATTTCTTTTGTGCTATTCATAATTGTTACTCTTTGTTCTACCCATCAGGTATTTTATATAATACCTTTTTGCCTTTATTTTTTTAAAATTTTTATTTCCTTTTTAGAAAAGCAAGGTTTTTTTCTAATTGTTTGCTGAATTCACCAATGGTGGCATTCTCAAGCATGTTATAAATATTTTCCCTTACTTTTTTGAATTGGCTGTGAATAGGGCATGGCTTTAGTTCGTTACAATTTTTAAGCCCTAGTCCGCATCCTGTAAAAAGACTGTCACCGTCAATTGCTTTTACAACATCAGCCAGCGAACAAAGTGACGAGAAGTCTTCTACGTAAAACCCTCCGGTGGGGCCCTTTAAAGATTGAACAAGGCCCTTGCGGCTCAAATCCTGCAAAATCTTCGCAATAAAATATTCAGGAGCATCAATTGCCTTAGCTATTTCTTTTATGCCAACTTTAATTCCTGTCTTTGATTTTTGCGCTATAAAAATCATGGCACGGATGCCGTATTCACAAGTTTTAGAAAACATTACTCTCTTTTACGGGGCAAAGATAAAAAAAGAAATCTAATAAAAGACAAAAAAGTCTTTTATTAGATCGGTATTTGTAAAAAGTAACAGGAAGAAATATCAATATTATTCCGCAGTTATTTTCCCTTCATTACCTGATGAATTGCGCAAAAATAATCCGCGTTGGTTTTAATTATCATTTTCCAGGATGCGCCTGGTGCAATATTAGAAGATGTCCATGCCTTCGTTTTTTCTTCAGTTACACAGTGCGTTACCATATCACGGTTAATCCATATTACAGTATCGCCCCTTTTCACCGAAAGGTTTTCAGGTTGAAATTTCATATCTTTTATTTCGATGACATGTAATTCGGGTCCGGCAGGGTGGGCCGGTATAAAATTAGTTGCTGTTGAATCAGGTTCCGGCACTTTGATGGCTCTTTCTTCAGGGGTGCCACAACTATAAGTAAAGAAGAGGAGAAAGATAAAGCCCAATATCATTTCTCCTCGTTTTAAACTTTTGTTCATTTTTCTGCAAACTCTTTTTGTACCATTTCAGCATGAGCCAAATGAGCTTTCAAAGTAGGTACAACATCTTGTAATAATTTTTTCAATTCGGCATTTTGACTTTGTGGTATCAGCAAATTTTCAACAGCACTTATAACGGCTTTATGATAAGCAACTTCATTATCTATATAGGCTTTATCAAAGGCTTGTCCGGATTTTGAATTCAGCTGTTTTTTTGTTTTTTCTGCATCAGATAAAAGCTTTTTACTTACTGCATTATTTTTTGGAGTAACTCCTAATTTAGTAACCAACGCTACGGCCTGTTTTATTACTGCAGTGTGATCATCGCTCATGGTTTGTGCAAACTTTAAAACATCCGCATTTTTTGATTTTACTTTTGCGATTTTTGCATAGTTCACGTCTATTTGATTAGCAACGACGGCTACAGACGCTATTTCCGGATCAGATAATTTTGGCGTAGCGGATTGCGAATAGGCGTTACCGTTAGTTAACATGCATACTACCATTGCAGCCATGACCGGCTTCATAAATTGTTTCATAATTTTTAAGTTTAATTTATTTTATAACCAGTTAGAGTAGCCGAAAGAAGGAAAGGTTACAATAAAATAAGAAGATGATAAAGGGAAATTGATAGCGGCCAGATTTATATTTTTTTCATGACTTCATCTACAATTTTATCACAATAGATAAGATTGAATTCATAAATATCTTCAGGGGAATATATTTTTTCTATTTCTTTCCGTAGCATCATTTTGGCACGGTTCAGCCGTACTTTTACATTTGTCGTTGTAATATTTAATAATTCGGCAGTTTGGGCTACGTTTAATCCGGTCAGTTCCCGCAATATAAAAGTCATCCTGTAATCTTCAGGCAAATTTTTCAGAGCAGTCTCAATAACATTTTTCAATTCTTTGTTAACAACAGATCTGTCGGGGTTGCTATGTTTGGTTGTCAGATACATTGCTCCTGAATTTTGATTAACTGATATTTCTATTCCGGGTTTATTTTGATAATCTAGTTTGTGAGATTTGTGATAACACTGGTTTAGCATTATTCTTATAATCCACGTTTTAAAAGAAGAACGATTCTCAAATTTAGAGAGATTTTGAAAGCTACTGATAAATGTTTCCTGCATAAGGTCTTCAGTATCCTGGTGGCTGAAGCCATATCCTCTTCCGATTTTGTAAAGATCAGGATTATACCTTCGTATTAAGATCTCAAACAAGCTTTTGTTACCCGATAAAATACCATTGATAACTTCTGCATCAGTATAAGGCTGTACGTTTTTATATGGAGCGACAATAGTCATTACTTTAACAATTTTATTTACCTATCCGACAAATATCAATTGTTTAGAGTATTAAATTAATGAAAGGTTACACAATTTGATATTTTTTAAGCTCATTTATTTCACTTCAAATTCATATTTTTTATAAATTATTTTTGCAATGTCGCTGTTTAAAAATTTTATGAAGTCTTTTGCCGCCTGCGGATGAGGCGCATTTTTTAGAACACCTGCCATATAAGTTGCCGATATATTTTCTTTATCTGGTATCATCACCATCTCAATAGGATGATGGATCATTTGCTGGTACCAGGCTTCAGAGTACCACACCGGGCCTGCATCACTTTGTTCATACATAATACGCATAGGAGTTTGCCGATGATGTATTTGTGTTAAATGAGTGCTGCTATCTGCAACCTTGCTAACCATAATTTTATTTTTGAGTTCTTCTCCACCTGCTTTTTTATATGCTTCTTCTATTTTTTCTGCAATACCTTCCCAGGCAGGGTTGGGCATGCTTACTTTTACGTCGTCTCTTCCTAAATCGCGAAGACTATGAATTTGTTTAGGATTGCCAGCCTGCACCATAATTGCTAATTTATTAAAGGCATAGGTAGCAGTATCATTAAAAGAATTATTCATTTGCACTATACGGTTTTTTCCAGCAGTGTATACATCGGGCTGTAAAGTAATTCGCATATTCCCGACCGTTAGTGAACCGCCTTCAATTTGTTTTGCCAGAATTCCGGGAGGTAATGTTTCTGCAAATATTCGCTGGTATTGAGGATATTCTTTTTTAAAGGCAGCAAGTAAATCGTCAATACACATAAACTGGTTTCCCGCAAAAAATATCACAAGTTGCGGATCATTAATATCGCCGAATAAGTCAGGCACATTATCTACACCCGGTATAGTAAACATTACCTTGCTTTGCGGCGGCGTATTCCATGGCGGATCATATTGGTGGCTTTGTGCATTTGCCGTTATTATCCCATTGCCAGCTATCGTCAAAACCAGGAATATCTTCTTCATTTCTTTATAAATATTTACTAAGGTTTAATAATGGCCCAGCCTTCTGCCTGCCTAAGTATCAGTTCGCCATTGCCACTCGGCACTATCCCTATAAAATCATATATCTGGTCGCGGCTTATTTTTCTTTCCCTTAATGTGTTGTTACATTGTACTACTATT
>Ga0207652_10003299_pt1 | contig 13362 bp, 12 predicted proteins | sample KBSC63BmetaG_FD_184334 | JGI IMG/M metagenome (GOLD analysis project Ga0207652, IMG submission 184334) | Corn rhizosphere microbial communities from Kellogg Biological Station, Michigan, USA - KBS C6-3B metaG (SPAdes) (version 2) | ecosystem: Host-associated > Plants > Roots > Rhizosphere ... | reverse complement strand
GAGACGCAGGGGCTTCAATTGTTGCAGAACCATCTTAAGCGAGGTGTCACGATGGATGTCAACATCAAAGCTACTGTGGCATCGCAACAATCAACTGCGGCAGGACATTCGCCGCGGGCGGCAAGCGCAAATTTCCACCCGATGCGCCAAGGACGGGCTTGATGCGTCTCCAGGCTGCGGTCGACTGGGAAGAAGCCCCACCCGCGTAGACGGTCCGCGGCGCGAGTACGGTTTGCGGAAGGCTAGGCCGGAGGTGAAGCTGTTCGGTCACCACCGGAGGGTGCGGAAGAGGATGGCGCGGAGCTGCGGGGCGGCCGGGCGTGCCGAACATGGCGACGCAAGGGCTGAGAGCGCTCCACTCAAGCTCGCGTTCGAGCACGGCGTCTCCGCTCTCGGGATGGCGCCTCGCTCGGACCGAGTCGAGCACACGACACTCCGAGCTATATGAGGCCGGAGGCGACTTCGGCGCTCAGCATCGACCGATGCTCACCGCACTGGCGGCGGGATCGATCTGCCTCACTTCCAGCAGAAAACCGAACGATGTTGTGGAGCTGAACGGGATCGAACCGTCGGCCTCCTGAGTGCGATTCAGATGAAAAGATAAGAACTTCAGTGGCTTAAGGAGCTAATCGTTTTTCTCGCCCGAGGAACGTCAGCAATTCCATGCGGTTACACGAAAAACGACACCGCGAAAGAGCATCCCAGCAGGGCTCGACTCCGGAGCCGCCAGCGGCAGCGAGCGGCAGACAAAAGCTCTTCACTTATTTAATGTTTGAAGACATTATGTCTCCATGGCTGCCAGGGCCTATGAGCGCGAGGTCAAGCTGTTCCGCCAGCATGGTGGCGGTCTCCGCATGGCCGAGGCGCTGCGCCTGGGCATCAACCGCAAGGCGCTCTACTCGATGCGCGACGCCGGCGTCGTCGAGCCCGTCTCGCGAGGAGTGTACCGCCTCGCGTCGCTCGGGCCGCTCGCCCACCCCGACCTCGTCACGGTTGCGAAGCGCGTCCCGCGGGGCGTGCTCTGTCTCGTCTCGGCGCTCTCGTTCCACGAGCTGACGACGCAGGTGCCGCACGTGGTCGACGTGGCGCTCGAGCGGGGAAGGGCGAAGCCGCGCCTCGATTATCCGCCGACGCACATCTTCTGGTTTTCGGGACCGGCTTTTCACGAAGGAATCGAGACTCACGAACTCGATGGCGTGCCGGTCCGTATCTACGACCCGGAGAAGACCCTCGTCGATTGCTTCCGCTATCGGAACCAGCTCGGCATGGACGTCGTGCTGGAGGCGCTACGGCTCTGGCGTGAGCGCCGCCGCAGGAAGGTCGATGTCCTCCTGAAGTACGCCAGCATGCGCCACGTCGAGCGCTCGATGCGTCCCTATCTCGAGGCGACCCAGTGACCGTCAAGAAGGTCTCGAACCTCGCGGCTTCGGTGCAGGCCCGTCTCCAGAACCACGCGCGCGCCTCGGCGCGGCCGTTCCAGGAACTGCTCCAGTACTACGCCATGGAGCGGTTCCTCTACCGGCTGTCGACGACCTCTTACCGCGCTCGCTTTGTCCTCAAGGGTGCGCTGATGCTGCACGTATGGGACGCACCGCTGGCGCGCGCAACGAAGGACGTGGACTTTCTCGGCCGCCTCGACAACTCGATCGAGAACCTCGAGCGCGTGGTCCGCGAGATCTGCGCCGCCGACGTGGAGGCCGACGGCATGGTGTTCGACCCGACCACCGTGAAGACGGAGCGCATCAAGGAGGATGCCGACTACGAAGGCGTGCGCGTCCGCTTCGTGGGCCTGCTCGGGAAGGCGCGCGTCGCGATGCAGATCGATGTCGGGTTCGGCGACGTCGGTACGCCCAGTGCGCAGGACATCACCTACCCGGCGCTGCTCGACTTTCCCCCACCCGCGCTCGCGGGTTACCCGCGAGAGACCGTGGTCGCCGAGAAGTTCCAGGCCATTGTCTACCTGGGCACGCTGAACAGCCGCATGAAGGACTTCAATGCGTGTGGATTCTCGCGAGTCAGTTCGCCTTCGACGACGCGGTGCTCACGGAGGCCGTTGCTGCCACATTCAAGAATCGCAAGACCGCGATCGACGTCGTGCCAGTCGCGTTCACGCCTGACTTCACCGAGCAGGCGTCGACGCTCGCGCCGTGGACCGCATTCCGAAAGAAGCTGCCGAACACCGAGTGCCCGGAAAAGCTGTGACGTCGTGACGTTTCTCGCCGAGTTCCTGCTGCCGATCGCCCGCGCTTATGAGCGCGGTGACAGATTCGAGCAGCGCTGGCCACCGGGCGGGCCGTGGACGACCGCGGGCTGAGGTCAGATAGCGTCTTCACGCCAAAGGCGGTATTCGCGCCGGTTTCTGACGACCTCCTGAGTGTGATTTCCCTGCTCGCTTGGGCCGGGGACTTGGCGATCCTCGACCCGTTTGGGTGTGGGCCGAGCTTCACGTGGCCCGGCCGCAATGAGGCGAGGATAACGGGCCCACCAGCGCCGAAATGCAACGTTCGGGATGCTTGCCCGCCTGTTGGCTCCGGCTGACGGCTGTCGGTCGGACGCCGCTTCGTACCGCGACGGCCCCGTCCGGTAATCGGCCGACGCGGGGACCGGACCGCCAGTCCCCGTCGAAACCTCCGCCGCTATCGCCCGAAAACGCGGGTTGGTGTCTCCATCGAACCGCCCACATCGGAATGGCGCCGGCCCCAGCGCAACGGTGGTTCACCCCGGCCGGGTGGACCACGCCCACGAACGCCACCGCCCCGAACAAACGCTGCTCTACCAGACCCTGCAGGTTCACTGGCGCACCTTCCTTTCCGAGTTGGATTCCCAGGGTGACTCGTCCGCGTTGCCGGCGTTCGTCGCGTCCGAAGTCGAGGCCTTCCTGCGCTGCGGAATCCTGGCGCACGGCTTCGTCCTTGCCAGGTGTCCCGACTGCGGCTGGTCGCGCGCGGTCGCGTTCTCGTGCCAGCGACGCGGATTCTGTCCCAGTTGCATCGGTCGTCGCATGTGCGACTTCGACGCGGCCCTCGCCGACCGCGTGGTTCCGCGTGTTCCCGTGCGGCAGTGGGTGCTGACGGTGCCCCACGGCCTGCGCGCGCGATTGGCCCACGACCCCGGCTTGACCAGCGAAATCCTGCGGCAACTCATCGCCGCCGTCTCGGCATGGCTGCGTGGGCCGGCGAAGCGCCTTGGCATACGCGGCGTGCTCAAGACCGGCGCCGTGACTGTCATCCAGCGCTTCAATTCGGCTTTGGATGTCAGCCCCCACTTTCACGTCTTGTTCCTCGATGGCGTCTACGGGTTCTCGCCAGGACGAGAGCCCATCTTCCACCCCACCCCCGCTCCCCGCGACGACGACATAGCGCACGTCGTCGCCGCCGTCTTCCGCCGCGTCGAGACCAAGCTCGGCGATCGCGAATCAACCGCCCGGCAGCGACGCTTCGAGGAGAGCGCGCCGCTTTTGCTGGCGATAGCCGATGCGTCCGCCCGCGGCTTGGTCGCGACCGGCCCCCGCCGCGGCCGCCGCCTCGTTCGCGTGCGCGGTCCAACCGCCACCATGGACGCGTTCGTCCTGGGGCGCCTCTGCGCGCAGGTCGAAGGCTACAACCTTCAGGCGCCACCCGCATCGGCGCGAATGACCGCCAGGGACTCGAACGCATGGCCCGCTACTTGGCCCGCCCGCCTATCGCCACCGACCGGTTGTCGCAACTCGACGACGGTCGCCTGCAGTTGCGGTTGAAACGGCCCTGGCGCGATGGCACCGTGGCGTTCGTCCTAACGCCCCACGAGTTGATCGAGCGCCTCGTCGCGCAGGTGCCCCGGCCCCGCGCCCATCTCACCCGGTACCACGGCGTCCTGGCGCCCGCTTTCGCGGCCAGGTCCCAGATCGTGCCCGGACGCGCCGACGCCCAGCGCGACATCAAGGCGTGCGCGGTCGCGCAGCCGGAGGATGTGGCAGGCGCGAGCAAGCGCCGCCGGCCGACCAGGTACCCGTGGGCGTCCCTGATCTGGCGCGTGTTCCTGAAGGACATCCTCGAATGCGCGCGATGCGCGGGCCACATGGAGATCATCGCCGCCGTGACTTCGCGCGCGGGCATCGTTCGGATCCTGGAACACCTGGGGTTGCCGACCGCCGCGCCAGCCGTGCACCCCGCCCGCCCCCCGCCGCAATCAGAGCTGCCGTTCGAAGTCACCGGGTTCGAACCCGACCCGCCGGCGCCGGACGACTTCGAGCCTTGAAGGCGACGCGGAGCTACCTCAAGCTACCGGCGCGATGTCCACGCGCCGGGAAAGGGGCCCGTCCGCCCGAGCCGCCCGCCTGGAGGGCTTCGGTCCTTGTTTTCCCCGCCCAGGCGGGGAGGCCGGGCTCCAGCGGGCCTTCCGGGAGTTGACGGAGTCCCCCTTGTCGGCGCATCTGGCATGTGACAAGGGCCCCTTGATTCCTCTGTCCTCGACACCTGTGGCAGATACACCGCGACAGTAGACCTCGCTACATTCCGAATTGAGGCAGAGCGCCGCCTAGAGGGAGAAGCCATCGGCACCGACTGCTCGAATGAGCGGATTGTTAAGCCAACGATTCCCCCCGGAGATGGCTCGTCAGATCATCCTTTGCTGACTCTGCATTAGCAGTACAACTCGGGAAAGCACCCCATACCCCCACACAGGTACGAGACGTTAATCTACTTTCTTCTTTACGATCCCAATCAATTCTTTCGCTATCTCGTATTGCCTGTCGGCAGCTTCCTTCAAAGCTTCCTCGGCATCGACGCCAGGGTGGCTTGACACCGGAGATACGAATCTCCTAATAACTTCATCCCTTACGCTGCCGGGCTGAGCGGACGCCAGAGCGAGGCAGAACCTTCTAACACCCACCTCCTGCGTCGCAAATTGCATGACCGTACCGCGGGCCTCGCGGTAGAGGCCTGCCACATACCTCAAAATCGCAAAAAAGAATGAAATCACGACAAATCCAACTGTCGCGCGCTTGACTATTTCCGCAATGCGAATCGGCGACGACGCACTCAGTGCAGCAGCGTCTTTTGCGATATCTTGGACCAGCTCTAGAGCTTGCTCAGTCCGAATTTTCGCGCCCTGTCTTAGAAGAGTAAGTTGTTCTATCTTTTTCCGCAGCGAAGCGACATGATTGAAATATTCTCCTATGTTACCGGGAGTGCCGGTATACTTTCGGACCACTTCGGCAGGCATTTCGTCGATTTCCCCGCCAACCTCAATAAGGTCGTCTGTACTGGGGCTCTCAAGTAGGAGAGTATACTTCAGCTTGGATTGCACCTTCCAAATTGCCGTTGCGACCTCCATGGGCATGTCGCTCTCATACTTTATAACATGGAATGTTTCCCTCATGTAATCGACGATTTTAGAGCGAGCCTCTTGGTAGCGCGGACCGCGATTCGCTGCCATCAATTCGTCAAGAGTTTCTACAGCGTCACTTAGGCTCGCAACGGCCGATGGAAATCCGGCCGACTTTTCGTCGACAAGAACCCACCCATAAAATGCGACGAGTGCGGCAAATGCCGTTCCGGCGCCGACGGTCGCGAGCAAGAATGCGGTCGCTTTGCGCTCCTCACGCTTACGGGATCGGTTCAAGGTTCTGAGGATGAACGGAACGTGTTCCATCCCTTTGTCTGCACTGCCGGCGCTTGGCACGGTATCCCGCATGGCAGTGAAAAAATGCTCAGAGTCGATAATTCGCCGAACAGCCTCCTGAACTACCTGACCTTCGGTTGCGATCTCAGGTCTAGGAACGTTCTTGGCCAATGCGCCTCGCAGCTTGAATCGCCAGAACAGGGCGAAACCGACAATCACGGCGCCGACGTCCCAAACGGCTTGTACCGAACTAGTTAAAGGTCCGGCGGAACCGGCCCAAGGGTGCATTTGATAGGCGTATCGAACAAACAGTGCGACTACTGCTACCGTCAGCCATCCAATTCCTGCAAACACCTTCGACAACGAGATTCTTCGACCCTTCACTACGCCCATAACCGAATCATCGAGTCACAGGCGCAGAGAGTCAAGATGCGGACACTTTCGGCCCGAGCCAGTCACGCAACTTCACGGGGCCCGCCCGATCCACGCGACTGCACTTCCTGCCATGGATGGACGTCGTCGGGGTGGACGACCAGCTCGGCGGCGCGCCGCTTGGCCCGAGTCAGCTTGCCCGGAGCGATGGTCTTCGCGCGGACTCGCGCGCCAGCGGCGACGGCGTCGGCGGCGCGCCGCCGGGCGCAAGCGACTGCGGGTGTCGGATCTTCCGCCTCCTCCTTGTCGCCCCCCACCGGCGCTGAGTCGTGTGCGGAGAGCGCTCGCCACAGTGCGTCTTCCGCCGGCGCCTCCTGTTGCGGCCCGGGCGTCAGCTCGGGGGACAGGTCCGGCGCGTCGTCAGCCGCCAGGGCCTGGGGCGCGTGATGGAGCGGGCTATCGGCGCGGTGCCCGACCTCCCCGCAGATGCCGAACCTGCGCGGCACCCGAGGTGAACGCGGCGGCCCCGACTGAGCCGCCTGCTCGACCACCGCCGGCCCTGTCGCGGCGCCAGACTCGGCATGGGGTTCCGCCGGAGCAGCCGCTGGAACCGCCGCCCGGTGAATCGGACTGTTCCGCTGGTGGCCGACCTCGCCGAACAGACCGCAGACCTTTACGCTGAGCTCGGATCGCGGCCGGCGCCCCAGGCGGGGTAGGCGGCTTCGGGGAAGTTGACGGAGTCCCCTTATCGGCGTATGGCGCGATGTGGCAACCTTCTTTGAACTCCCTGTACCCAAAGCCCGAGTGCCATCGCTGCAGCGACTGGAATGGATGCGGCGAAGACTGCACCCTGAGCGACATCTACTGTGCAGACTGTGGCACATCGGTCGCTGCATAGGCAGAGCCCGTGAGCGAGCGCACTATCAAGAACTTGCTGAAGGGGTAGTACCGCACGGTGCAACCCCGCGATGCCATAGCGTCCTCCTTCGGAGCGGGTTGTTCAGTTAGCGTGGCACCCCGTCAGCATCCGTCGTTGTCCGGCGTTAAGGCTGATTCTCCTGCTGAGTAGGCTACTCGTCGATCTCGATCTCTGCCTCTGCCTCAATCTCGGATTGCAACTCAATGACCGCAGTACGCAACGGCTCATAAATCGCTATCTCCTGGCCGAGAATCTCCAGTGTCACAGCCATGGTGTACCGCGCAACCGAGTCCGGATCGTGGCTCCACCCCTGATGACCGCGGACAGCAATGCAAAAATGATCGGGGAGGGTGTTGGATTTGACAACCGCCCAATCTTTCTGGACGGTGCCATTGCTCCGCTTAGTATCCCGAATAACACCAAAATGGGAGGCTTCATGGAGGACCCAGGGTAGAATAGCGCCCGGCAGAGGCTCGCCGTCATTGTCGATGTCTTTGATTACACGGGCGCGGAAGTCTGCAAGTCCTTCGCCAAGTTTGCTGCTCTTCCAGTCCACCCATGTCGAAAGGTAGCGGCGCAAGTTCCGGCGTGTCCGACGTGGTCGCGCGACGTACGACAGCGTTGCCTCAATACGGATGTCAAACTCATCCCCCGGACTGCGCAGTGCTATGGGAATGGGGATCTGGTAGATGTGGCACTCACCGGCTCGGATGGACGTTTCTCCGCCTGTTATATATGTGGTTCGATGATCGGTGTTTACTGTTGCGCGGGCTTCGTCGGGTACACCGTATCCAAGACAACGAATGATCCGGGAAACTTGTTCCAGGAGTTCCTGCCGTCGCTCCGGGTCGTCCTTCGAATCCGGCTGACGCAGTTCGGACAGAAGTGCCTCTGCCCAATCGGGCCACCGAGCGGACTGAACTACCAGCGCCCGGTAGAGAAGCGCCGGTTCCTCAGGCAGCAGCTCTTGAAGCCGCGCGGCAATTCGTGACACTTTCGGCGCCGCGAAAGATGTGCCACTTTCGTCGCGCGCGTAGGAAGGGCCGGGAGGAAACATCGTGGATCGAACCAGTTCGGGACATGCGGCGGCAATGTGCCCGCCGCCCTGTATGTCCGCTGGCGTACCACCCGTACGGATGAAGTCACCGCCATATTCGACAACCTCCGGTTTGATCACATCCCATATTCCAGGGCCAGATCGCGAGAATGCTGAAGGATGATCGGATGCGGGCGCGAAGGTTTTCCAGGAATCGTTCGCTAGTGAATCGTATCCAATCGAGCCGACCGTGAGAGCCTGGAGGCTCTGCCCAGGACTTGCGATCCGCGCCGATAGTTCATAAAGGTAGTCGGGGTAATCGCGCCCAGCAGCAAGGTGATCTTTTACGCCCAGATACGGATTTACGCCTGATATGGGTAGATTCCCGGCAGTCTGAACGATGAGGACGTCATAAGTGGCGCTAAGCAAATCGATCTCGGCAGCCCACGCTGACATATAACGAGTTCGACAAAACGAGCGTCCGTTGATCGAATGATTGAAAATTCTCGTGTGACGGGGGCCCTGGTGAAATCGCTCTACGACCGCGCGAATAATTTCGGGGGGAAACATCTCCACCGGCATGCTGTTGTCCTTGTCAAGGACACGGGCATTTTGAATCCAGAACGGAAGCTGGGGCGTACCGTCTCTTGGTATGGTCTCACCGTACAGCACTGCTCCGGCTACCCGGGTGCCGTGTCCCGCAGGCGGTACGAAGTCTCCAACATCAGCGGGGTTCGTGCCGGGCAGAAAACAGTGAGATGTCGTCGTGTCAATCGCAGCCTGAAGCAACAGATGGCCTTCTTGAATTCCACTGTCGATAACACAAACGGCGGGAGCGTTTGCAGCTGGCGAAGCGGGTACCGCTCCGAGTGCCGGCGGTGGCCCGCTTTTGCTAGGTTGTTGTGGTAGGGAAATATTATCAGGCTCAACCACCTCGAACACGTAGGGATAGTTAAGAACGAAATCCTTCAGACCCTTGCCGAGAATCTTGAGCCGCACGGTGAAGCTGTCGGGAAGGACGGCGGCGTGGAACGCCGCGCCATCGATTAGACGCAGGATCTCTGCTTCATAAAACGTGGCAAATTCTTCAATCTCGCGCTCGCGTGCCGCTTTGATGTCGTCCCAAGCATCGTATGCACCTTCTCGTGCTTGCGACCATTCAAATTCCTTACGCGCCCAGTCTGCATCACTGTCGCGCTTAGCTCGCTTGGGAGGTTCCGGAATCTCCCGGCTCCCTGTACAGGCGATACCTACGTCGACGATATAGCTGCCCGCATCGTCAATGGCCGGCCATAGTGCAAACATGTAGTCGGAAAGAACGCGCCTCAGTCTGTCGGTCTGGCTTGGATCATCATAGAGGCGGTGGACTGAGGCGATAGTAGCCGAGCCGCGTACCTGCACCTCGAAACCCTTGATCATCGCCAGAAATGGCGCGAGCTCGATGTCCTCCGATGCAACGATGACGTATCCTTCTTCCTGTTCCGCGACGATCTCGAACGCGAATTTGTCTCGCAGCACGTCGAGGTCCAGACCTGGATCTACCTGCAACAGGATGGGAATACCTTGTGGAAGCGTGGGCAACTCGGCTTCCTGCCGCTGTTCCTTACGTTCCTGCCAACTGGTTGAAAGCGCCTGCGCAGCATTTCGGAGCTGCAAGCTGTGCGCCTTTCTGGCTGCCGCATTAGCTTTGGTCTGAGGAGATTGCGCACCGCCGCCGCGTAGACGCGCAGGACCGAGGTAACGACGCAACAAACGCAGATGTTCAAAGTTATGGGCATTCGCCGCCATCCGCTAGTCTCCCGCCGCTAAAGTGTCCGTTTTGCGAAGTTCTGCAACCGCCTGCACGAGACAGGCTTCGGTTAAAAGCTTGCGCCCACCAAGGACAGCTGACTTGGCCGCATCTTGGGCAGCCTTAACAACCATCGCCGCCGAAGAGCCGGCCAAATACTCTACAATGCGTCCCCAGTTCATAGGTTCGGCTATTCTCACCGCGGAGAGTGTGGAGCGAAGAAGCCGCTCAACTTCCGATGGTCCAGGAGGCGGCACTAGAAACACATCGTCAAACCTGCGGAACAGTGCCGAATCCAAAGATGATTCGATGTTCGTTGTGGCTACAAGCAGACCCGGGGCGTCGTAGTCCTCCATCAATTGGAGAAGGGAAGTCACAATCCGGGATGCTTCCCCTATGTCTCGGGTACCTACCCGAGAACGCGCTATAGAATCACATTCATCCAGAAGCATGACGCATGGACGCTCTTTTGCGGCAATGAAAATGCTCCGCAGATTACTAGCGGACTCACCAAAGAACGACGAAATGAGTGCGTCGAAACGCACTTTCATTAACGGCAGACCCGTGTTCCACGCCAGGCGCTTTGCCCCAAGCGATTTACCGCAACCGGGCGGGCCATATAGAAGGATGGTCTTTCTTGGCCGCAGACCATATGTCCCTAGCCTTTCCCTCGCAGCATATTCGAGTTCAATGCGAGCGAAGCGCTCCTCGGTCGCAGACGACAACACCATGTAGTGATCTAGCGATTGAGGCTCGAAAAGCGTGGCGAGGGATTCGCCATGCCGTCGGCTAAGCGGGAGTTCCTTCAGGCCTCTGCCAGAGTCGGTTGTCACTCCATGACCATTGGTGCGTTTTCTTGGCTGTTTAAGGATCGCATCCAACTGGTCCGCAAGTTTTGCATGCCCGGTCCGGCGCTCGGCTTCGACCATTTTGTCGGCGAGCCTGTCAAGATCAGCCATAGAACCGTCAGCGATGGCACGAACTACCCTCTTTAAGATATCGGCGTTCATGTGAGTCTCTCGTTATCGTTCAGGAGATTTGTAATCCATGTCATTTTCCAAATCTCCCTTCAGTCAATACAGCGTGTCTTCTTGGCCTTCCATTCATCACTCCGCCGTCGAGAATAAACCGCCAGCCCCCTTGCGTCCGCTCGGATCGGATATTGTGGCCTCGTTCCCGCAGCGCGGTTACGTGCCGCGAAACGGTCGGAATTGAAACGCCGAGCTTCTCCGCGAGCATGGGAGTCGAATATCCACCGGAGCGAATCAGCTCTAAAGCCGTTTCGAGACGACGTTCAATTTCCAGCGAGCGTTGATAGAACATTGGATCATCTCCCTGCTTGTTATAAGGCGTCTATCAGTGCATGATAGACATGTCAATCGAAGGGCGGGCTGCCGCCGAGAAGAGAGGCGCCCCCTACTCCCGAGCCGTTCTGATCGGGGACGCAAGAGTGGGACGCGATGCGAAGGCTGCATGGACGAGCGGGTGGACAGGGTGGAGCGCCGACCCGCCCTGAGGGCGAAGAAGTTCCATGTGGAGACGGGACCGAACGGGGGGGGACCCTAGCGTACGGGAAACGGCGGCCGAGCCAACCTGCGCGCGGTCCCCCAGGCGGGGTAGGCGGCTTCGGGGATTTGACGGGAGCGCCCCTTATCGGCGCATCTGGCATGTGACAAGGGCCCCTTGATTCCTCTGTCCTCCTCTTGGGCGGACGGCGGTCAACAGCGGGCTCCCACGTCGACCCGGGGTGGCGTCGGTCTGTTCACCGGCGTCGGTGGTGCCGAAGCCGTGCATAGCGATCGCGCGAAGCGGCGGATGGCGAGAAGAGCACTGGGACGGTCGAGGTCGTGGTCGACGTTCATGCAGACATCCCAGCGGCGCAGATCGAGTAATCGCCCTTGGCGGCGCCGTTGAGATCTGCACAGCGCTCCGCAAGAGAACCCTGTCGCGGGAAGATCTGTGTCGGGTCGCAGGTGAGGGCGTCGTTCCCTCGCGCGTATGAGGAGCAGACCGGAAGACTGCTCGGCATCGAGCCCAGGCCTCCCGCGACTGAACTCGTTCGACTTGCGCGGTCCATGCCCGGGAACGTCGCACGCCTCGAGGACATCGTCGCTCGGCCTGCCGCGAGACTGCTCCTGACCCTAGGCTCGGGCGCGGGACGCACCTTGGTTGCGAGCAGATTGCTTGGGTGAATCAGCAATCGCGACACGGCCTCGCGGCGATCGGGGGACGGGAAACACCGCCCATGCGGCGGGGCTCATCCTCGGCACCGCTCCTGAACGCCTCAGGCGTGCTCCGAGCGTTTCCAGAGACTTACGACGCCAAAACGTTTTCGATCGTTTTTCGGCTCATCTCACTCGGTAGTGGGTAAGCCGAGCTGAGAAGTGGGCAGGCCCGGCTAGGCCGGGTACGGATTTGGGTGTCGAGACCAACCCGAACCCGGAGGCCGAGCCATGCCCGAGACGATGCTACTGCGACGACTGCTGCTGCCCGAACTGAAATTCCACAGGAGCTGGCGGAAGCCGGGAACGGGCACGCTGGGAGTCGAGGCGGAGAAGGTGTCCACGCACGAGGTGTGCCCCCGATGTGCCACCGCCTCCCAGAGCGTGTACGACCATCGCGTGGTCCGCATCCGCGATGCTCCGGTGCGCGACCTGGGCGTGCGGCTCTTCGTGCGCAAGCGCCGGTTCGCGTGCCGGCCCTGCGGCCGCCCGTTCACCGAGCCCGTGCCCGGCATCCGCAAGGGCTACCGGACCACCGAGCGCTTCCGCCGCCAGTTGCTGTGGGCCTGCGAGAACTTCAGCGACCTGTCGCGCGTACGTCGAGCGTTCCACTGCTCGAGCGGCTACGTGTACAAGGCTCTCTATGCCCAGCTCGAGCTCGAACGCCGCAAGCGCCTTTACCCCTGGCCCAAGGTCATCGGCATCGACGAGCACTACTTCCGCCGCCGACGAGGATTCCGCAGCTTCGTCACCATGGTCGTGGACTATCAGCACCCGCGCCTCTTCGAGCTGGTCGAGGGTCGCACCATCGGCGAGCTGGAAGCAGCGCTGGGGCACATCCCTGGCCGCGAGAACGTCCTTTTCGTCACCGCCGACCTGTGCGACCCGTACAAGAGCTTCGCCCAGCGCTTCTTCCCCAACGCCAAGGTGGTCGCCGACAAGTTTCATGTTCTGCGCTTGCTCTCGCCGCACATCAACCGCCGGCGCCGTCTCGTCGTGGGAGACAGGCGCTCCGCCGCCTTGCGCCGCCTGCTCCTGCGTAGCCGCTTCCACCTCGACCCCGCCAGCCGCTTCGCCCTGGACCGCTGGCTGGAAGGCCACCCTGAACTCCAGCAGCTATACGCCGCCAAGGAGGCGCTCCACAGCCTGTACCGCATTCGCGGCACCGACCGCGCGAGCCGGGCCTTCACCGCCATGACCGACAGCCTCGCCATCGCGTCGCTCCCCGAGCTGCAGACCTTCCGCCGCACCCTCCTGCGCTGGCGAACCGAAATCCTCGCTTACTTCGGCACCGGTCTCACCAATGGCCGAACCGAGGGCTTCAACAACAAGGCGAAGCTAGTCAAGAAGCGGGCTTACGGCTATAGGAGCTTCCAGAACTACAGACTCAGACTCCTAAATGCGTGTGCCTGAACGCTTCTTC
>Ga0207652_10003298_pt1 | contig 13362 bp, 12 predicted proteins | sample KBSC63BmetaG_FD_184334 | JGI IMG/M metagenome (GOLD analysis project Ga0207652, IMG submission 184334) | Corn rhizosphere microbial communities from Kellogg Biological Station, Michigan, USA - KBS C6-3B metaG (SPAdes) (version 2) | ecosystem: Host-associated > Plants > Roots > Rhizosphere ... | reverse complement strand
CGACGATTTCGTGCGCGGGTTCCTCGCGGCACACCGTAACCTTCCGGGTGGCAGCGCATGAGACGCTGGCTCACCCCGCTGTTCGCGTGCATGTTGTTCGTCTGCATGCTGTTCGCGTGCATGCCGCTGGCCGCGCTGGCACAGGCGGGCAACGCGCCGACCGTCCACGCAAACAACACGCAAGTCGTGGTCGGTTCCAAGAACTTCACCGAATCGGTGGTGCTGGGCGAAATCGCACGGCTTGCCGCGCGCGAAAGCGGTGTCGACGTGCAACACCGGCAAGCACTCGGCGGCACCCGCATCCTGTGGCGCGCGCTCGAACACGGCGACATCGATGCCTATCCGGAATACACCGGCACGCTCACCCACGAGCTGCTGCACGGCGTGCCGCCGAACGCGGGCATCGATGTGTTGCGCGCACGCCTGAAACAACTCGGCATCGGCATCACCGATCCGCTCGGCTTCAACAACACCTACGCGATCGGCATGCGCGAAAAGGAAGCCGAAAAACTGCACATCCGCAACATCTCCGACCTCGCGCGGCATCCGGACCTGAAACTCGCGTTCTCCAATGAGTTCATGAATCGCGCCGACGGCTGGCCGGGCCTGAGAGCGGCCTACCACCTTCCGATGAATGCGCGCGGCATGGATCACGACCTCGCGTACCGCGCGCTCGCCGCGGGTGCGGTGGACGCGATCGACCTGTACAGCACGGATGCGGAAATCGCCTACTACCACTTGCGGGTGCTCAAGGATGACAAGCATTACTTCCCGCCTTACGACGCGGTGTATCTGTACCGGCTGGATCTCGACCAGCGTGCGCCGCGATTCGTGGCCGCATTGAACGGCCTTGCGGGCAGCATCGGTGCCGGACAAATGCGCGCGATGAACAAGGCGGTGAAACTGGACGGCAAGGACGCGAGCGTCGCGGCAGCGGCATTCCTCGGCGTCGATGCGGGCAACAGCACGACCGGCAACTTCTGGCCGCAGCTGGCGCGTTACACGCTCGAACACCTTGCACTGGTCGGCATCTCGCTGTCGCTCGCGATCCTGATCGCGGTGCCACTCGGCATCCTTGCCGCGAGACGGCGCCGGCTCGGCCAACTTGTGTTGGGCCTGACCGGCATCCTGCAAACGGTGCCGTCGCTGGCGCTGTTCGTATTCATGATCCCGCTGTTCGGCATCGGCGCGGAGCCGGCGATCGCGGCACTGTTCCTGTACAGCCTGTTGCCGATCGTGCGCAACACCCACGCGGGCCTGACGGGCATCGAGCCGTCGTTGCTCGAATCGGCTGCGGCGCTCGGGTTGCCGCCACGCATCCGTTTGTGGCGCGTCGAATTGCCGCTGGCGCTGCGCCCGATCCTGGCGGGTATCAAGATCGCCGCGGTGATCAATGTCGGTACCGCCACGCTCGGCGCGTTGATCGGCGCAGGCGGTTACGGACAACCGATCCTCACCGGCATCCGTCTCGACGACATCGGCCTGATCATGGAAGGCGCAATTCCCGCCGCGCTGCTGGCGCTGGTGATGCAGGGCGTGTTCGAACTGATCGAACGCGCGCTGACGCCGCGCGGCCTGCGGCTGCGCGCACAAAATTGATGGCGTCGGAAAACGCCACGCACGGATTTTCGAATCGACGCGTGGCGACGCTGCACCTTTAAATGCGTGGTTCGACCGGCGGAACGCCCGCATGGCGTTCGGGAATACCCGGGTAATGCTTGTTCGGGCAAAGCTCGACAGCCAGCGTGGCGGCAGACACGTAGAACGCCACCAAGGCGCTCGCGAGGCCGAACGCGCCGCCCACACGGAGCAGCACCCAGAACCCGAAGAAGCCATTCAGCCCGAAACACAGGAACGCCACCCACAGCAGCAGCACCATGAGGGAGACGGCCCCGCCGAACCTGGCGCTCTTCCAGGCCGCGACCCACAGATAGAAGTTCACCAGCGCGATCGTCATCATGAACCATCCGGCATAGCGCATACCGCCATAGCCCATTTGTCCCTGGTCCATGCCGTAGGCGGAGCTCCAGAACAGGCCCGACCAGAGCAGGAAGAAGAACCCGAGCCAGGATTCGCGGCGCAGGAACGCGGCGATCCCCGCGATCAGCAGGCCGAGCATGGCGACCGTGCCGAACGCGTGCACGACGTGCGGATCGAAACCCATCATGGCGCCCGCAATACCGGCATGGACCACCGACAGCATCCACAGCGCGATAGCCAGTACCCCGAAGCCCAAGGCCCTCGGGTCGGCGATATTCCCGTTCATGAAGCACCTCCTGCGGTCCTCGAGGACCACGTCAGCCACTTGCATCGTCGATCGCAGACGGCGCTGATCGACACCGGCTTCCGTCACCCGGGCTCGACGCCACGGCGGCGAGTGCCTTCCAACGTCCCCACTCTAGTCCGAGGACGTCAAGGTACCGTCAAGATGCGCGTCGCCGAGTATTGGCACTGCGTTCGATTCTCGCCGGGACCCAAGGTTCGACTGGCGTTCGAAGCCCGGTTGAACGCGTGCACGTGCCGCGGGATTGCGAGGGCCCACGCATCGGCACATGACAGCGCTCAACGGTTTCCCCGCATGCGCCGCAAGCGTGCTTCCACCCCGAACACGTGCGGGTCGTCGGCGCCCAGCTCTCGCAGCGCCTCGGCAAGCTTTCGAACGTAATCACTGTTGCGGCCGCTCGGCCCTGCGGCGCCGGCGACATGGCGCGCGATTTCCGCGTCATCCGCAGGCCCGAGCCACGCCGCGTTCTCGGGATTGGCGATGTACACGATGCCTTCGGCCACGCGGCCACCGTCGAAATGCAGCGTCATCGTGAAGCGCAGATAGCCGTTCTTCTCCCGGTGATCGAGATGCTCGAACGTCGCGGGCGTCACGAGATACGCCACGCCCATGCAGATCGCATCGTGTTCTGGCACCAGCGTGGCGACACGTCCCGGATGCGCGGGCGTGCCGCGATGGTCGTGCGAGCCTTGCCACAAACGCCGCGACCAGCCATGGATCGTCGCGGGCCGGCGTTCAAGGTACGGAAAATCCGCCTTGTAGATCAGCGACCCGTAGCCGAACAGCCACACGCTCTCGACACCCGTGAAGTCCTGGCGGCCGCGGTTGATGTGCGTGGTGTCGTTGGGTGCATCCATGTCCGGCCAGTATCCCACGCCGGGCGGTCAGCTTCGGACGGGCGGAACCAGCTTCAGCTTCGCGTTGCCGGGTTGGCGCTTGGGACGCAGCATGCGTTCCAGCGCGGCGGGCGGAAGCGGGTACGAATAAAGGTATCCCTGCCCTTCCGCACAACCGGCCTGCAGCAGGAATTGATGCTGCGGTTCGGTCTCGACGCCCTCGGCGATGGTGACGAGGCCGAGGCTGGCGGCCATGGCCAGCATCGCACCGGTGATCGCGGCATCATTGGCACTGCCCGGCAAACCCGTGACGAACGAGCGGTCGATCTTGAGGTACGTCACCGCCGGCAGTTTAAGGTACGCCATCGACGCGTAACCCGTGCCGAAATCATCGATCGCGACGGCAATGCCGAGCGCCTGCAGGGCCCGCATCGTGCGCTCCGTCTCTTCGCCCAACCGCAGCATCGCGCCCTCGGTGATTTCCAGCACGATGCGCTCGGGTGCGACCACGTTGGTCAGCAGCGCGCGATAGACGCTATCGACGAAGCCTGGATGGCCGAACCAGCGCGCCGACACGTTGATCGCCACCCGGATCTGCGGCATGTGCGCCTCGTCCCAGGCGCGGATCTGTGCGCATGCCGCGTGCATCACCCATTCGTCGATGCGATGGATCAGGCCGATGCTCTCGGCGACCGGGATGAATTCACCCGGCATCACTTCGCCGCGCACGGGGTGCTGCCAGCGCAACAGCGCTTCGACCGCGACGATGCGTCCCGTACGCAACTCGACACTCGGCTGGAAGGCCAGGTGGAACTCCTCCTCCAGCAGCGCCTGACGCAGTTCGGTCGCCAGCAGCATCCGCTGCCGCGCATCCGCCTGCATCATCGGCACGTAGAAACGCGAGGCGTTGCGCTCCTCGGATTTCGCCGCGTACATCGCTGCATCGGCGTTGGCGATCAGCGTCTTGGCGTCGCTGCCGTCCAGCGGATAGCCGGCGATGCCGATGCTGGCACTGACCACCAATTCGTAGTCGTCGATATGGAACGGTTCGGACAACACCGCGAGCAAGCGGCTGGCCAGCGCCGCGGCGTCCTCGCGCAGGTTGAGGTGCGGTACCAGCACCGTGAACTCGTCGCCTCCGATCCGCCCGGCGATATCGCCTTCACGCAACTGCCGGTGGATGCGCTCGCTGACCAGCTTCAGCAGGCGGTCGCCGACGGCATGGCTGTAGCTGTCGTTGACGAACTTGAAGGCATCGAGGTCAATGAACAGCACGGCCACGGCACTGCGATCCCCCGCCGCCCGCTCGATGGCTTGCTCGCAGAGATGCTGGAACTGCGCGCGGTTGACCATGCCGGTCAACACGTCGTGCGCAGCAAGATGCTCCAGCCGATAACGGTCCGCCTTGGCGGCGGAGATGTCGCTGAACACCGCGACGTACTGCTGCACGCGGTTTTCCGCATCGCGGATGGTGCTGATGTCGAGCTTCTCGGCGTACACGCTGCCGTCCTGACGGCGGCTCTGCACTTCGCCCGACCAGTGGTGCGTGGCGACCACTTCGTCCCATATCGTCGCCGGCAGCGGGCCGCCATCGGCGAGCGTACGCGTGGCGTCCAGGCGCATCCCCGCCAGGTTTTCCGCCGTGAAGCCGGTGAGCTGCGTGGCGGCCGCGTTCACCGAGAGCACCCTGCGTTCGGCGTCCGCGATGATCACGCCTTCCGCAATGCTGGCCAGCGCCTCGGCGGCCACCCGCCGCACGCGGTCGCTTTCCACGCGCTCGGAAATGTCGCGGATGATGGCCTGGCGCACGACCTGTTCGCCCCACACCGCCATGCTGCTTTGTGCCTCGACAGGCCGGAAGCCGCCATCGGCGCCGCGCAATTCGCCGCGAGCTCCGGAAGCATCGCGCGCGGGATCTTTCTCGAACAGGTCGCCATAGGGTGTTCCCGGCAATTCCCCCGGACTGCGGCCCGTCCATGCGCCTGCGGTACGGTTTGCATCGAGAATCAAGCCGTTGCTCTCGTCCACCATCACGATGGCGTCAGGCGCACTGTCGAAAAGCAGCCGATAGCGCTCTTCGCTGCCGCGGATGCGCGCAAGCGTGCGCCGCGCGAACAACAGCCACACCACCAACGCCGCAGCCGCGGACACCAGCACGCCCGTGAACAGGACCTTGCCGATCCAGACCGCACCGTGTGCGATGCTCAGCGAAAAAGCATCGCTGCGCGGTTGGATGTAGGCATTGATCAAATTGATGCGGTCACGCTGGCGAGAAACCTCCTGCACTGACATGGCACCCGTGGCGTACGACCGATGCAGCTCGCCAGCGACCGTCTCCAAGTCCGCGATATGACTGTCGGTTGATTCCCACAGCCGCAGCGCGTCCCGCATGTAGGGGGCGTCGGCAAAATGGTCCAGCATGAAAATGATGTTGGGAATCGCCGCCGGCATCGCGTGGCCACGGCGCAATTCGCTTTCCACGGACGCGTAATCGAACTGTCCTGACAGAATCATGTCACGTGCGGTGCGGAACGCATCCAGCGTCGCGCGGTTGTGCTGGAAATTCGCGTAATCCGCATTCTTGCCCGAAACCGCGTAGTCGAGCAAATCAATGGTCGTCTGCTTCTGCGCCTTGGACCAGATGCTCTCGCCGTTGAGCAAACCGGCGAGAGCCGTCTGGACCTGGAGCGATACCAGGGTAAGAAACAGGATGAACGCCACTACCGCAACCAGCGCGTAGGCCAGCGGCATCAGGCGCTTGGCCAACGGATTCGGCAAGGGCTGGAATGTGCCGCGACGCATGGTCAGGATGGTTGCTTCGGACGTTCTATGTTGTTCTCCTTTCAAGCATTTTTCGTACCAATGCAATCGGATCAGGCCGCGGCGGCCTCGCGGTAATTTTCCGAGGCCTCCAGCACGAAACCCGGTTGGACGCAGCGGTCCGCCAGAATCCGCATGGCGGTGTAGCTGCGTTTGACGCATTCCGCGACGTGGGCTACCTCGGCAACCTTGGGCGCATTGCCCATGATCGTGCAGACGATTTCCAGTGCCTCCCACGGATGCTGGTCGTCATACGCGGCGTGCAGTTGCAGCCAGCGCAGGCTGCCCCGGCGGCTCGATTCCGGGAATTGCGCAGCGTAGCTTTCGCTATCATAGAGGATCCGCGACCAGTCCCCCGTCGCACCTTCCACCGCGTAATTGACGGCCGCGATGCTTGCCGCAAGCGAACCCCTGCTGCTGATTTCCTCGCACCAGTTCGCCAGCACTTGGGTGCCATTGGGAACCATGCCGCTCAGGACGTCCTGGCGAGGCACGCCCGCACCCTCGGCCCAGTTCAACCAATACTCGGCGTGGTTCTGTTCGACACGAATGTTGCGCACCAGCCAGCGGCGCGCCAGATCGTCACCGTTGCTGCGGCCGTAACGGGTCTTCAGGAGGCTCTGTGCCATATAACCCGGAAAACGTTCGATGACAGGCCAAATGCCGATCATGAAATTCGTGGTGCAATCGCGACCTGGTTGGCTGTCGCGCATGATGTCCCACAGTTCATGCTTTACCACTGTCTGCTTGACGAGGTCGCACTCGCCAACCATGTCCTGCGTCCATTGCGGGTAGCTTTTCACGTCCGCCAGTGGGCCAGTCAGTTCAAAACGCATACTCATGATGATCTCCTCGGGTCAGGTCGGGTTTGCTCGCCTTCATTGGAATCGACGGATTGGAATCACACTCAAGCGCGTCCAGCCACCGGTCTACAAAACAAGATGCAGAAAGTCCGGTAACCCACTGAGGCAAATTGGCATGTTTCCCCAAAATAATCCGCTAAGCCAAAGACGGCATGTGCTACTTTACGCTTTGTTACCAAGAAATCCATCACAAATTTTCACAATATGGACCGCTCAATCACCCACATCGGGACATTATTCATATTTTACTATAAATTAGTTATGCAACTTATTGTTATATAACACATTATTAAACAAGGCTTGCTTGAGGCGAAGCGATGGCCTTCGCTTTCGAAGACGCACCGCACCAAGACGGAATCGCCTCCGCGATTCCACGCCTGCCGAAAATCAGGGAACGGTGCCGCCGGTTACGCGTGCGCCAGGGCGTAATCGATGGCCGCGCACGCGGCCGCGGCTTGCGCGGCGTTGCACTGTTCGGGCGTGGCGCGCGGACTGTCCGGATACACCTCGGTGGTGGTGCGCCAGCGCGCAGCAGTGATGCCTGCGCACAGGCCCCACTTCACCACCGGATATTCGATGACGCCGGGCGCCACCACCGGCGAACCGATGATGGTGCCGTCCGGATCGGCTGGCGCGATGTGTGTCACCTTCGCCACCGCCGCGATCACCGCTTGCTGGAATTCCGGCTGCGGGTTTTCACTGTCGGCGCACAGGTAAAAACCATCGGGGATGGTGCCCGGCTCGAACGGCTTGCCATCCCGCGCCGCGAGCGCCGGACGGAATTCGGATTCATCCGTATCGGTGGTCTCGTGCAGGTCGATGTGCATCAGCACGCGTTCGCGGAACGGCGCGACGAAACGCATCAGCGCAGCCGCTTCCGGCGCGGGGCTGTCGGGAATGAAATTGCGGTTGGGATCAAGCGCGTACGGATCCCAGCGATGGATGCGCTCATAGCCCCACGGACTCACGCATGGCACGACGACGACATTCGCGCGGCCCGCGTAATCGTTTGCATGCCGTTCCGTGAAGCGCAGCGCGCCATGCACGCCGCTGGTTTCGTAGCCGTGCACGCCGCCCGTCACCAGCATGATCGGAAACGCATCGTTCCAGTCGCGGCTCTTCAATGCGAACAACCGGTAACTGTCCGGCGGATAGTCGAGCGTGCTGTACTGCATGACGTCGAAACGCGCGCGCAGACGATCGATCGCACCCAACACCTCATCGGCGTAACTGCGCTGCCTGCGCTGGCGCGCCAGCCACTCGGCTTTTTCGGCATCGCCCCACAATGTGCCGGGCGTACCGACTGGATAGAAAGCCACGGTTGTCATCGCATTGCCCAACTCCAAACCCGGCCAGAAACTCTATCACTTCGCGCGCGCAGGCCCGCACGGAATGACGATGTGAAATGACCGGGATGACCGGGACCACCGCCAATCGGATTCGGATATTCCTGGCTCCCTGGATCCGCCCGCGCCCACGGCCTTTGCTATGCTTTCGTGCGGAAGCCATGAGCCACCGATGATTGCCGACTCCAGCCGACGCAATCGCTCCGCGCGCTGTCTGGCCGTGGCGCTGCAGGTCGCCTTGCTGCCTTGTGCGGCAGCAACCGCGCAGGTTGACAACAACCCCGGCTACGACCGGCCCGGCCTCGGTTTCACGCCCGCGGTGCTGCAGCCTGGCGACATCACGCTGGAACAGGGTGCACCCGACTGGAGCCACACCCACGGTGCTTCCGCCTATACCGCAGACAGCTCGTTGCGCCTCGGCCTTGGACACGACTTCGAACTGCAGCTCGGCACCGGCTGGAACTGGCTGGACTCCGCCGAGGTCACCGCAAACGGACGCTCCGATACCACGCTGGCATTGAAGTTCGCGCGACGGGCGCGCGGCGATTTCAGTTGGGGCCTGCTCGGCAGCGTCGAATTCACGGATGGCACGCAAACGTTCCGCGCCGGCCGTCGCCAGTACCTCCTTGGCGCGAGTCTGAGCTGGCAACACGACGCCGGTCGTTCGACCGGCATGTATGCCGAAGTGCTGCACGGCGATGCAAATAGCGCATTGCTCGCCGTCAACGAAGGTTGGCCGGCCACGCCCGCGCTGGCTCTGTATGTCGAAGCGGCGGCGCAGCACGTCGCCGGCTCGGGTTACGGTGGCGTCGCGGGCGCAGGCGTGAGCTGGCAAGTCACGCAGCGCGTGCAGTTCGACATCGGCGCCCGCCACCACATCGTTGGACATGCCGACGCCTGGCAAGGTGGCTTGGGCGTTTCGGTGTATTTCGGCGATTGAAGGCCGGACGCCGCTCATTGACATGCGCCCAACCGCCTCCACATTGGTGCAGATACACACCGGTTCGAGTGCCATGAACAACCCTGCCCCGCTCCGCATCGATTTCGTCTCCGACGTCGCCTGCCCGTGGTGCGCGGTCGGTCTTGCCAGCCTGCAACAAGCGCTGACGAAGCTGGATGGCAGCATCTCAGCCGAAATCCACCTGCAACCATTCGAGTTGAGCCCCGACATGCCGTTCGAGGGCGAGGACGCAGTCGATCACATCATGCACAAGTACGGCATCAGCGAAGCGCAATCAGAAGCCAACCGCAAGGCGCTTCGCGAGCGCGCCGCGGCGGTGGGCTTTGCCTACAACATGCAGCGCGGCAGCCGCGTCTGGAATACCTTCGACGCGCACCGCCTGCTGCACTGGGCCGGACTGCAGGACCCCGGCAAGGTCGTCGCACTCAAGCAGGCGCTGTTCCGCGCGTACTTCACCGACAACGAAAACGTCGCCGACCGCGATGTGCTGGTGCGCATCGCCGGCGTGGCCGGGCTGGATACCGGCGAAGCCCACCGCGTGCTCGAAAGCGGCGAATACGCCGACGAAGTGCGCGCGCAGGAACGCCGCTGGCAGCAGGCCGGCATCCATTCCGTGCCCGCCGCGATCGTCAATGGCCAGTACCTGATTTCAGGCGGGCAGCCGCCTGAAGTTTTCGAAAACGCATTGCGAGAGATCGCCGCGAAGACGACCGGCGGCTGATCAGCTCAACTTTACGCGCGCTCACCATGGCTGCAGCACGAACAGGCGCACCACGCCCCAGATCGCCAGCAGCAGCAACAGCGCCCAGGCGATCATCGACAACATGAAGGGGTTGTGGCGTGCGCTGGCATCGCGCAGGTACGCCGGTATGTACCAGATGCGCGCCGCGATCCACACCAGCCCGAGGATGCCGGCCCAGGTCGGGTTACCCCACGTCGCCGCGAGCCAGAGCGTCGGCAAGAACATGACGGTGTGCTCGAGCGTGTTCATCTGCACGCGAAACGCGCGTTCGAAATCCGGATGTCCCGTCGTGGCCGGCGCCTTGATGCCATGGCGATCGCGTGCCCGTGCCACGACGAGACCTGCAGCGAACAGCACCAATACGTTCAACAACACGATCAGCACGGGCAGGTGGATCACGACAAGTTCCTTGCACAAGGGATCCCGTGAAGTGTGGTTTGAACCGCAAGGCATGTCCAGACGCGTGCAAGCGAACGGACGCCAGCGGCGCCCGTTCGTTGTCGCCGCACGAGAAAAGGCGTCACTGCACGCTGATCGTTCCGTGCATCAGCGCGGAATGGCCCGGAAAGCTGCAGAAGAACACGTACGGACCGCCGTTCTTGATCTTGCTGACGGCAAAACTCGTCGACGCGGTTTGGCCGGCGCCGATCAACTTGGTATGCGCGATGATGCGCGGATCACCGGCCTTGATGTAGCCGTTGTCGAGGCCGGCCGCCGCGCTCTCCTGATCCACCGCCTGCATGTCAGACTGCTTGGTGATGACCACGTCATGGCCCATCGACGCCACCGGCAGTTTGCCGGTGTGCTTCAGCGTGATCTTGAAGTTCGCGCAGGACGAAGGAACGGTGATCGATCCGACGTTGTATTGCATCGTGTCGCTGGCCTCGATTTCCGTGCTGCAGTCGGTCACGGTCGCGGCGAGTTTGCCGTTCGCTCTGGAAGTGGCCGGCGCCAACGCAGCCGTGGCAGGCGACGCAGCAGGTGCGGTGGCCGCGGGCGCGGCCGTCATCGGACTCGCCATCGGAGCGGTGGAAGCAGGCGACGCAGCGGTCCCCGCCGACGCCGGCGCGCTCGGCGATTGGGATTGGGAATGGTTTCCGCACGCCGAGAGCACCAGCGTGCAGGCGACGACAAGTGCAGGCATCTTCAGGTTCATCATCCGACCTCCATTGGCCAAATACCGGATTGTCGGGATGCAACGCTCCACATGGCGTGAAGGCGGGCGCCGCGTACCGTCACAAACCGATTACCCGTGGCTCGATTTCATTGACATCGCATCGACCCGCGCCTGGCCAGCCTGTGCAACCTCTCGTGCAACGACCGGCGTGAATGCGATGCGAGGCAATCCCCGTGACCCGGCGAACGATGCGATTCCGCACGGGCTTCGCATCGGTGCGGCTTTCACTTGGCGCCTGCTGGTCATCGCCACCGCGAACGCAATGATCAGCGCTGCGGCGAATTATCATTCGGAGGCGATCGTCTGCGATCCTCCCGGCGACGGCAGCAAGGCAACTTCATGAGCGACGCACTGCACATCGTCTGCCCCCATTGCCAAGCGGTGAACCGCGTGCCGTCCGATCGCATCGCGGCTGCGCCCACTTGCGGTCGGTGCCACCGGCCGCTGTTCGAAGGCAAGCCGGTGGAGGTCAACGAAGCCGCGTTCCAGAAACACGTGACCCGCAATGGCATTCCCGTGCTGGTGGATTTCTGGGCGCCGTGGTGCGGACCATGCAGGACGATGGCGCCCCATTACGCGCAGGCGGCAGCGCAACTGGAACCACGCGTGCGACTCCTCAAGGTCGACACCGAAGCCGAGCAGAATCTGGGCGTCGGTTACGACATCCACAGCATTCCCACGCTGGCGCTGTTCCGCGGCGGCCGCGAAGTCGCGCGACAAGCCGGTGCCCTGCATGCTCCCGGCATCGTGCAGTGGGTGCGCTCGCACGGCGCGTAGGCGTTGAACACGAGCACGACCACCATCAGTGTGCGCCGTAATGTTTTTCTTCCCCCTTCGCTTGCGAAGGGCGGAGTGGAGCGAACGCGCGCGCAGCGCGACCGAGGGGGATGGCTTTTGTGCCGGCGCTCTGCGAAGCGGCGGGTTCCGGCGGTGGCCCATCCGGCCGCCTGCGCATGAAGCGTGCGAAGCGCGGCAACCCGCTGGCCGTCAAACCGTTGAACCGATAAGTCACCCACGATCCGACCGGTGGCGGATTGGTGCGATCGTCATCGGAGAATCCCGAGCCGATCGAAAAGCGCCGCCCATCCTGCGTGCGCACTTCGAGCGAACCCATCTTGCCTTCCAGCCGGCCCCGGCCCGGCCGGATCGCAACCACCCGCGCTTCGGCATCTTCGTAGGGTTTCAGCTTGAGCAGGCCCACGCCACGCCCCGCGCGATACGCCGCATCACCACGATGCAGCACCAGGCCCTCTCCACCCTTGTCCACCACGCGCTTGAGCTCGGCGTAAAGCTGCTTTTCGTTGGCGACGTGGTACTGCCGGATCGTGACCACCCAGGGATCACCGATCGCGGCCACCGTGTTGCGGATGGCCGGGACGCGCGCATCGAAGTCGCCTCCGTGCGCCGGAAGGTCGAACACGTGATAGGTCACTTCATGCCACGCCGGATCGTTCGCATCGGCCGTGCGAATGATGGCGGAGGCGCGCGAAAACTTTCCGTAGCCGACCCACAACTCGCCATCCAATGGCGTATCCGGCCAACTCTTCGTGAACCACGCGGGCACATGCACGACGGTGCCCCCGCGCGTCAGCATCTGGTGCCCGTTCCAGTAACCGCGCACGCCATCGAACTTTTCGCTGACCCAGTAACGGGACAGGTCGACACCGCCATGATAGACATCGACGAGTTCCACCGGTGGCGGCGCGGTTCGTGCCGGGCCCGCCAAAGCCAGGGCCCACGCAACCATGACCAGCATGATCCATCGCATCGGTCGCATGTCTGTTTTTTCCCGCTCGTTGAAAGCGCAAAGTTTCGGACTGAACGCACAAACGCGCCGCAGGCCGCAACCGCGATATCGCAGGCCCTTTCCCGAAAAGCCTGTAGGCGATTCCTTACGCAATGGCCGCGATTCGCATCGACGGTGCAACTATCATTCCGATGACTCGGGAGAATCCATGACCCGCAATCCAGACCACCTTGAAAAAGGCACACCGCTCGACGGGCAATCGCTGCTCGAAAGCACGAGTCTGCCCGCGGCCGTGATCTTCGAAGGCGCGCTCAGCCACAACATCGCCTGGATGCAACGCTTCGCCGATGACCACGGCGCGAAGCTCGCGCCGCACGGCAAGACGACGATGACACCCGCGTTGTTTCGCCGCCAGCTCGATGCCGGCGCGTGGGGCATCACGCTGGCGACCGCCGTTCAGTGCGCCACGGCGTTCGAACATGGCGTGAAGCGCCTGCTGATGGCCAACCAGTTGGTGGGCACGCCCAACATGGCGATCGTTGCCGGGCTGATCGAGCGCGGCGCGGATTACTGTTGCCTCGTCGAC
>Ga0207652_10003294_pt1 | contig 13369 bp, 10 predicted proteins | sample KBSC63BmetaG_FD_184334 | JGI IMG/M metagenome (GOLD analysis project Ga0207652, IMG submission 184334) | Corn rhizosphere microbial communities from Kellogg Biological Station, Michigan, USA - KBS C6-3B metaG (SPAdes) (version 2) | ecosystem: Host-associated > Plants > Roots > Rhizosphere ... | reverse complement strand
CGACGCGGTCCGGAAACGCGGGAGATCCAGGTGACGCCTGCGCTTGCCGCCCTCCCCTGTGCGACGTACGTTTCCGTGACGCGGTGACGAAGAAGGCCAGAACGGATCGGTGGCTGTCTCTCCCCGTCGTGGGTTTGCCCCTGATTGTGCTGCTGGCGGGCGCCGTCTATTCGCTGTCGCATCTGCCGGGTGCCACCGCGCAGATGGAGCATTCCGACGACGTCCGCGTCGCCATCGAACATCTCCGCACCGCCACGGTAGATGGCGAGACGGGGATGCGCGGCTACCTGATCGCCGGCGAGAGCGCCCTTCTGGAGCCCTACGACCGCGCCACCGCCGACTGGCCCGGTCAATTCGAGCAGGTACGCGCCCTGACGAGCGAAAATTCCGAGCAGCAGCAGCGGCTTAACCACCTCGAGCACCTGATTCGGCAGCGCTTCCAGATGCTGGACATCGAACGCCGGGCCTTCGAGCGCGGTGCCCGCGGCGACCAGCTGGCCGCCAGCGGCCTGGAGGGCAAGCGGGTGATGGATGAGATCCGCGCGCTACTGAACGACATGGAGCGCGAGGAGATTCGCATCGACGTCCTGCGCCGCGGGGTCGCGGTCCGGCGCTGGGAGATCACGATGGTGCTGTTCGTGGGGGGCGCCTTCACCTCGCTGGTGGTGCTGGGCGCCGCGCTGATCCAGCGCCGCAGCGCCGATGCCCGCCGCACGCGCGTCGAACAGGTGGCGCGCGCCATCGACGACGAGCGCCACCTGTTGCAAGCGATCCTGTCGGGGATGGACGACGCCATCACCCTGCACGACCGCGATGGCCGGCTGGTGTTCGCGAACCGCGGGGCGGCCCTGCTGATGGGGTTCCCCTCGCCGGAGGCGCTGATGGCCGCGTCCCCGGTCGAAGTGGCAGAGCACTTCGAGGCGTTCGACGAAGCCGGACAGCCCTTCTCCGTCGACGACCTGCTGACCCGCACCGTGCTCGCCGGACGCGCCAACAAGGACGTCTCGGTGGCGGTGCGCACGCGCCTGCGACACGGCGGCCCGGATGCGGCTGACGACCGCTGGTCGAACATCCGGGCGTACCCGATCCTGGACGCCCGAGGCGAGCTGACCCAGGTCATCAACGTGTTCCGGGACGTCACCGCCGAGTGGCGGGACAATGAGCTACGGCGCTTGCTGTTGCGGGCGACCGACGAGCTGATCGCCAGCCCCGAGCCCGATGAGGCGCTGTCGACCGTGGCCCGGCTGCTGGTCCCGACGGTGGCAGACTGGTGCGCCATCGACGTGGGAGCGGGTCCCGAGCGGCGCAGGATGGCCGTGGCCGGGGCCGAGGGGAAGCCAGGCGCGGCCCCGCCCCCGCGCGGTGACTCCGCGGAGCTGCACGAAACGGATGGTCACCGGCGCTTCGTGCGTTTGCCCCTGACCGTGGGCGGCCACACCGTGGGCATGATCAGCCTGACCGTCGACACCAGCCGCCGCCCCCACGACGAGCGCGAGCTGGTCTTCATGCAGGCGCTGGCCGATCGCGCGGCGCTGGCCATCGAGAACGGCCGCCTGTTCCGGGAGAACGCCGAGGCGCGCGTGCAGTTGCGCGAGCAGCTGACCCAGGAGACGGCGCGGCGCCGGGACGCGGAGAGCACCATGCGCTTCGCCGAGATGTTCGTGGGCATGCTGGGGCACGACCTGCGCAACCCGCTGAACGCGGTGGCCATGACGGCGCGGCTGCTGAAGCGCAAGGGCGGCGCCGACGACAAGGCCGTCGACCGCATCCTGTCCAGCGCCGACCGCATGTCGAACATGGTCGCGCAGCTGCTGGATCTGACCCGCAGCCGGCTGGCCGGCGGCATAACCGTCGACAAGAAGCCGATTCATCTGGGCGAGATCGTCAACGAGGCGGTCGACGAGCTGCGGCTGGTCCATCCCCAGCGAAACATCCGCTGCGAGCTTCGCGGTGACGACCGGACGCTGGGCGATCAGGGTCGCCTGGCCCAGGTGGTCTCGAACCTGGTCGGCAACGCCGTCGAGCACGGCGACCCGGGCGTTCCCGTCATGGTGTCCCTGGCGGCCAACGGCGACCGGCTGGTCCTGGTGGTGCAGAACGCCGGGCCGCCCATTCCCCAGGAGCTGTTGCAGGTCATCTTCGACCCCTTCCGGCGCACCACCGCGCGCGGCGAGCTGGCGAAAGGCCTGGGCCTGGGCCTCTTCATCTCGCAGCAGATCGTCCTGGCGCACGGCGGAGACATCGAGGTGCGCTCGACGGCACAGGAAGGGACCACCTTCACCGTCAGTCTGGCGCGTTTGAACGACCAGAAATTCCCGATCGCCGACGGAAGTTTGGTAATTTGATGTGATGGGCCACGGTAAATCGACCATCCTCGTCGTCGAGGACGAGGTCGATTCGCGCGAAGCCCTCCGCGATCTGCTCGAGCTGGAGGGTTATCAAGTTCGCACGGCCACGAACGGCCGCGAGGCGCTGGACGCGATGGCCGACCTGGGCGATCAGCTTTGCATCGTGCTGCTGGACCTGTTCATGCCGGTGATGGACGGGTGGCAGGTCATCGACGAGCTGCGGGCCACCGGCAAGCTGGCCAGCACCCAGATCGTCATCATCACCTCGGCGGCCTACCGGGCGCCCGCGGGCATGCCCGTCTTCGAGAAGCCTCTCGATATGGACAAGGTGATGAACGCCGTCGCCACCCTCTGCTGACCGCGGCGCGCCTTTGCGATATACAGGGGCCCTCGCGCGTGGGGACGGTGGATAGTGGCGCGGGGCTGATAATCCGAAGCACCAGGGCCCATAGCTCAGCTGGTAGAGCTGCGGACTTTTAATCCGTAGGCCGCAGGTTCGAACCCTGCTGGGCCCACTACAAACCCGCTGATTGTGAGCGATTTCAGCTCATGGAGAGAAGAACCTTCGTGTCGGGACTGAGTCGAATAGTAGCCGAGGCGCAGCGGTCGCTTCGGGCGCAGGTCGAACGGGTGCGCGTGTTGGCCTGTCAGACCGCCCTCGATCGAGGTCCGCCGTCGGCGCTCGTCGATTACCATGCGCTCCGTCTCCTGGTTAAGCATCTGTCCGGGGATGACGTCGCTTTCTTGCGCCGAAGCCTGGGCTCGCCGCGGATCGATCTGGAGGAGATCCGCAGCCAGGGGGAGCCGTCGCTGTTCAGCCACATGCTGTGGGTCATGGCGCTGGACCGCCTGTGGGGCCAGCCGATGCTCAGGCAGGTCGAGTACGTCCTGGGAGCGCAGTCCTTCAAGATGGAGCTTGACCTAACCTGCGCGCCCGAATGTACCTACTACGCCGAGGATCCCACGCCGTCCCTGACCAGGTTGCTGCGGCTGGGCGGCGAGGTCCTCTATGACATCGGAGCGAACGTGGGCTTCCATGCGCTGACCGGGTCCATGTTCTTCGGCGAGTCGCACGCGTTCGAGCCGACGCCGCAGACCTTGGGTCGCTTGAGGAAGAACGTTGCCATGAATCCAGATCGTCGCGTGACCGTTCACGGCGTGGGCCTCTCGGCGCGCGACGGACAGGCTCGCCTGTTCGTCCATGAGGTGCATCCCGGGGTCAACACGCTGGTCTCGGGACCTTCCGCCACAGGCGGCGAAGCAGTCGACGTTTCGGTCTTCCGCCTGGACAACTACCGGAAAGCACAGGCCCTTCCCGGCCCCAGCGTGATCAAGATCGACGTGGAGGGGCACGAGTGCGAGGTGCTGGAAGGTGCCCAGGAGACCATCGAAGCTTTTCGGCCCACCATCTTCGTCGAGGTTCAGAGCATGAAGATGCTCGAGCAGTTCGCGAACCGATTGCCTCGCTCTTACGAGCTCTACAGCCTGCCCACCAGGGGCGCCCTCGTACCAGCGTCGCTCCAGGCGCCTTTTGGTCGCGACCATGACTTTCTCTTCGTCGACGGCGCGCGACGGGAGCTTCTGGAGAGGCGACTCTCCGGATCGTGGACCGGCTCCGGGCCGCCAGAAGGCGACCGCCCAAGATGATGGTCGATCTCCTGTTTCGGTGGACGAAGAAGAAGGCGGTCAGCCTGGCGCCGCGAATCGACCACGGTAGTCAGATCCTGTTCCACCTGCTTTACGGAGTACACAACCGCCTGCTGGCGTGGCAGCCCGGGCCGGTGACCATGACGGTGCGCGGGCTCCCGCTGCAGATGCCGGCCGACCACCTGTTGCCGTTCTACGTGGGCGAGCACCCGCTGGTGGACCAGCCGCTGGCGGATCTGGCCGAAAATGTGGCGGCGCGAGATGGTCATCTCCACGCCATCGACGTGGGCGCCAACATCGGCGACACCGCAGCGCTGATGGCCGCGCGCGTGCCATCCGGCACGTTCCTTTGCGTGGAGGGCAACGACCGGTACCTGCCCTATCTGCGTACGAATCTCGCCCGGCTGCCCTCCGGTGTGACGACCTTCCTCGAGCCGGTCTTGCTGGGCGAGAAGGACGAGCTGGCGGCGGTGTCCATGAGCACGCAGTTCGGCACTGGATTTCTATCCGCCAGTCCCGGGGCACGCACGCAGCTCAGGTCCCTGGATTCTGTGCTGGAAGATCCACGCTACCGCGACCTGCCATGGAATCTGGTGAAGCTGGACACGGATGGATACGACTTCGATATTCTGAAGGGCGCTCAGGGCTTGCTGAGGACCCGGGGGCCGGCCCTGTTCTTCGAGTACGTGCCCCAACTGCTTCGGGACCGCGGAACGGAGCCGATGGAGGTCTTCACGTGGCTGGCGGCCCGGGGATACGCCGAGTTCACGATGTTCACGAACTTCGGCGAGAAGCTACTGACGGTGGATGCGCGCTCGTTCGACGCCGTGGCCCAGCTCGCGACGTACAGCTCCGCATTTCGGCGCCTGCACTACGACGTGCTGGCGGTGCGTCCGTCGCACCAAGGCCTGGTCTGACCGATCAGAACCAGCAGCGATATCTGTTCGACGCTGGCCCCGAAAAGGTGCAAGATTCGCGGCGCTTCCCCTCACCCGCCCCCCATCGACACCGTCACGGAGAAAGCCATGTTCATCCTGCCGTCAGACTTCTTTTTCGTTTACCTGCCCGGTGCGCTCGTGACGGCGTTCGTCGGGGTGGGCTTTCTGGTGGGCAGCACCCCGCAAAAGCGCGCCCTGGGTGCCGTCCTGTTCGCCGGCGGCATCGGCGGAATCCTGGCCACGATGGGCGGGATCTCGACCACCATCGCCCACGTCCTCGGGATCGGCTGACCACGGCCGGCCTGGGGCCGGTCAATCGGCGTCGAGCTGCCACCAGAGGAGCTCGACCGCGCGCGCTCAGGTGAAGAGCGAACCGGTCCGCGCCACGGGACGTGGCGAACCGGCGACAGGATGCGCGTTGTCGTTCTCCGCGCCGGACGTGCCCTCGGACGGAAACCGGCGGTCGATCTCGTCGAGCGCCAGCCCCAGCGGCAAGCCCTCCCGGCGCAGCCGCAGCAACTCGTCCAGGCGCCGGTCAGCGATCGCCTTGTTGCGCATGTCGCGCAGCCTTTGCACCTCGGCCTCCGCCGCCGCGTTTCCGGCGCGGAAGTACGCCTGCAGGTCCAGCTGGGCGAGGCGGGTCCGCTCCTTCTTGCGCTCCGCCGCCCGGGCCGCGGCCGCCCGCCCCTGCTTCTCGGCTGCTCGCCGGGCGGCCCGTTCGCGGTCGTGGTCCGTGGGCGTGAACCCCGCCTCGCAGCGCGGGCACTCGCAGTCGCGACGATGCGTCTGCCCATCCGCCTCCAGTCGCTCCACACCCCGCCGGGCCTTGAGCCCATCGGCGTTCTGCACCTGCGCGTTCTTGGAAGTGACCTTCTTCATGACCGCACCCTGATAATCTGTTCAGTCATCAGTATGCCCTCTTGGGCCTCGCCGTGCAAGCCAGGTCATAAGCAAGACTGGCGCCGACCGAGGCCGTGGAGCAGGCCCGCCCCTCGAAATTCCCCCGGCGTCGGATTTCCTTGCGTCCGCCTCCCCCGTTCTCTATGAATGCGCCCTCGATCGTCGTCCCCCGCCTGACCCCATCGTCTAGCCCGGCCTAGGACAAAGCCCTTTCAAGGCTTGAACGCGGGTTCGAATCCCGCTGGGGTCGCTACGTAACTATCGGCGCTGAGGAGTGTGAAGACGTCCCGCCGCAGCTATTGGCGGCGGAGCACGGGGCCGCCGGCGGCGGTGCCCGAGACGATGCCGGCGATCCAGGCGTCGCCCGGCGCCGCGCACCAGACGGCCGTGGACGGTACGGCCGAGCCGGTGCCCGAATCGCTCCAGGTCGCGCCGTCGTAGTGCTCGACGCGAGATGCGTCGCTGCGCACGGCCCAGATGTCGTTCTGGTTGCAGCCGTGGATTCGTCCGAGGCCACCGACGAGCGAGTGGCTCTGCACCCACTGCTGACCGTTCCAGGAGTAGATCACGCCACCTGCGCTGGTGGCGAGCGCGTGCGTCGCGTCCCAGCCCCACACGCCCATGATGTCGGCAGTGGTGTCCGGGGTCGTGTACGGCGTCCAGCTCGTGCCGTCGTAGTGCTGGGTGATGCCGGCGCTGCCAGCCAACCAGACATTGGTCAGCGAGGCGCCCCACACCGCGCGAAACACGACGCTGCTTCCCACCAGCGCGTGCGAGACCGTCTGCCACGCGCTGCCGGTCCAGTTGTACACCGCGTTGGTCCCGCTGGTGACCCACACCGAGTCGTTCTGCGGCGCCCAGAACATGTTCGGCGTGACGCCGGCAGGGCCGGTCTGCGCGACGAAGCTCGCCCCGTCGAACTTGTACGACACGTTGGTGGTGGCGGTCCAGACATCCCCGCCCGGGCTGACGCCCGCGGCGGTGAACGAACCGCTGCCGCCCAACGCGTAGTCGGTCAACCCGGCGCCGTCCCAGTGCGTGGCGCGGAAGCCCGGACCGCCCGCGATCCAGACGTTGCTCGAGCTCGAGCCCTGGACGTCATAGGTCGTGGCCCCGGTATGGGGATTTTCGACGGCTGTCGCGCCGGTCAGGAGGGCGATCTCTCCCGATCTGCCGACCGCGATCGCGTCGCTTTGATTGGTCGGCCCGGAGACGGCGAGCACCCCGCCGGAGGAGGCCAGCGGGATGACCGTCCACGTCCCGTTGTTGAACCGCCAGAGGGCCGGGGTTCCGCTGGTGGTGCCCGTGGAACCGGAGACCCACAGCGACGACGGCGAGTCGCCCCACACGCCGTTGACCGCGTACGCGCCGGGGATCTGGTAGCTGATCCAGGTCGATCCGACGAGGTGCCACAGCCGGCCCATGCCGTCCCTGCCCGCCCAGAGCCCCGCCCCCGGCGTCGCCCACACGCCGTCCAGCCCGTACTCCAGTGCCGTCAGGTCGGTGAACGTCGAGCCGTCGAAGTGCTGCAGGTAGGGATCGTTCGTCATGACGTAGAGATCGTTCTTCGCCACGCCCGTCACGTACCTGATGTACGTCGCACCGTTGTCGGCGTACACGGCGCGGGTCCAGCTGGTGCCGTCCCAGTGGTAGAGCGACCCGTTGCGGTAGGAGCCGACCCAGACGTCGTTGGGACCGGTGCCCCAGATCCCCTGGAAGCGTGTCAGGTTGTTTCCCGACGTCGGCACCGACACCACGTTCCAGTGCGTGCCGTCGCCGCGCATGAGCAGCGGCGCGGTCCCGGTCGTCCCCGCCAGCCAGACGTCGCCCGGACCACTGGCCCACACGGTGTAAAACCGCGCGCTGCTTTCGCCGGTGCCCCCGTCTACGAGACCGGAGGTCCCCGACCAGGACGAGCCATCCCAGTGAATGACGGTCGCGGCGTCGCCCGCCGCCCAGACGTCAGTGGATGAGATCGTGAAGACCGAGTAGAGCGTGTTGCCCTGCGGCGCCGGCATCACGAAGCACCAGCGGCCGGGGCTGCAAACCTTGCCGGCGGGCGACGCCGGCGTGTAGCCGCACGTGTCGTCCACGCCGCCACCGCGACACGTGAGCGGCGCCGGACAAGGCGCGCAGTTGAAGCTTCCGCCGCCCGTTCCGCCAGCGCCACCGCCCGTGCCCGGGCCGCCGCCGGCGCCGCCCAGGCCGCCGCCAGTGCCGCCACCGGCACCCGCGACGCCGTTCGCCCCCGCCGTGCCGCCCGCGCCCCCGCTCGAACCGCCGGCACCGGTGCTTGAACCACCGGCGCCGCCCCTCGAACCGCCGAGAGCACCCCCACCGGCGCCTGCACCGCCGTTGCTTCCCCCGGCGCCGCCAACGGCGACGCCCCCCGTGCCGCCAGCGGAAACGCCGCCGGGGCCCCCCGCCGCGCCGCCGCTGCCCGCCGGACCACCGCCTCCGGCGCCTCCATGCGCGCCGCCGCTGGCGCCGCCCTGCGCGCCGCCGCCGGCGCCTCCTGCGGATCCGCCAGCAGCGGTTCCGCCGGCGCCATTTCGACCAGCTTGCGAGCCCTGGCACGCCCCGAGGGCGGCCAATCCGGCCAGGGCCACGAGCGCGAGGCGCAGCGCCTCTGGCCGGCAATGGACCGGCGCCATCGCAACACGAGGTCGTTCGCCCATGCGAAGGCCGATTCTATATCTCGCACCAGGACCGGAGGTGAAAATCCTGGTGATTGCGCGTGACATCCCGCAACGGCGTCCACTTGACGCTGAGGCGCGGCATTGCAGCGGGACGACCGTGGCGACGCGATCCCAGCGAGACTTCGAGGCGGTGCGCGACGGGGCGTGCCGGGCGGGGGTGACGACCACCAGACGGAGCGTGCGAGGCCTTTGCTAGCCGACGGAAACGCGGGCCCATCGGACGGGGACCCTCGACTACGACGGGGCGCCGCCTGGTTCCGCGACTGCCCGCGCCGTCGTCGGCACGCGCGAACGGGCCCGCCGCCGCGCAACCACGGACCCGACCGCCGTCGCCAGCGCGAGGGCAGCGCACAGGGCGAGGGTCGCCTGCGTCGCGTGGGTGAAGGCGAGCCGCGCCGTCCCCAGCAACTTCTCCTGCGCCGGCGGCGTCAGCGGGGTCGCGGCGGCCACGGCGCCCCCCAGCGTCTCGATGGCTGCCTGGCGGGCCGCCATCGGCACGCCGGCCAGCGTCGTGTCGCTGAAGTGCCCGCGGTAGATGGCGGTACCCAGGCTGCCCAGGACGGCGATGCCCAGCGCGCCCCCCAGCTCGGAGCAGGTCTCGGCGAGGCCCGAGGCGGCGCCCGCGCGGCGGGCCGGCGCCGCGGCCAGGATGCTGTCGATCCCCAGGGTGAACACCGGCGACATGCCCAGGGAATACACGGTCGATCCCACGATGACCGCCCCCACTCCCAGACCGGCGGCCAGAGCCACCGCGACGGCGACGAATCCGCAGGCGGCGACGACCAGACCGCCCGCCATCACCAGGGCCGGCGAGGCTCGCCGCGCGAGCAGGGGTGCCAGGAAGGAACCGACGACGTAGCTGACCGACCAGGGCAGCATCCACAGCCCGGCCACCAGCGGAGACAGGCCCGCGACGAGCTGAAGATACTGGGCGACGACGAAATAGGACCCGAAGGTCACCAGCGTCGCCACCATGTACCGGGCCAGGGAGGCGGCGAAGGTGGGCGTCCGCAACAGGGCGAGATCGATCAAGGGGTCGTCGAGCGCGAGTTGGCGCCGCGCGAACGCTGCGGCGAGGGCCACTCCGGCCAAGATGGAGACGAGCGGCACCAGGGCCAGCCCTTGCTCCGAGAGCAGCTTCAGCCCGAAGACGACGGACAGGACGGCGACCAGCGACAGCGCCGCGCCCCTCACGTCCAGCGGCTTTGCCGCCCGGTCCCGAGACTCGGGTAGCAGCACCGGACCGAGCGCGAGCAGCAACACCATCACCGGCACGGCGAGCAAGAAGACGGCGCTCCAGTGAAAGTACCGCAGCATCACGCCGCCCAGCAGCGGTCCCAGCGCGCCGCCGATCGAGTAGCTGGCCGTCCACACGCCGATGGCGAACGTCCGCTGGCGCGGATGCAGGAACATGTTCCGGATCAGCGACAGCGTCGACGGCGCCAGCGTCGCGCCGGCGATGCCCAGCAGCGCGCGCGCCGCGATCAGCATGCCGGCGCTGCGCGACAGCGCCGCTATGACCGACGCCACCCCGAACCCGGCCGCACCCAGCAGCAGGAGGCGCCGCCGGCCGATGCGATCGCCCAGGTTGCCCATCGTGATCAGCAACCCGGCCACCAGGAAGCCGTAGATGTCGACGATCCACAGCAGGGTCGCGCTGCTTGGCTTCAGGTCCTCGCTGATCCGCGGCAAGGCCAGCTCGAGCACGGTCAGATCCATCGCGTACAGCAGGCAAGGCAGCGCGATCACGGCCAGGCCCAGCCAATCGCGGCCGGTGGCCAGCGCCGGTGCGACGCCGGCCGGGGTGACGTCATCCCGGTCCATGGGGGTTGGTGTGCGCCGGCCCGCGATTGTTACAGGCGACTAGTGCTTCTTTTCGTGGTGCCAGCGCCGGAACAGCTCGCCGAGCCGATCGGCGACCTGATCGTCGTCCGGCGCCGGCGATGCTCCGAGCTCGGCGGCCAGCTCCAGCGTCGTCCTGACCTGAGCGAGATACGCCGTGCACGGTGGACAGGTCGACAGGTGCTCGTCGAAGCGCGCCCGATCGACCGCGGACAACGTGCCGCCGAGGTACTCGGTGACCAGCTCCACCACGTCTCGGCACAGCAGCTCGATCGCTTCAACCGTCATGACGTCTCTCTCCCGCTTCCGCGAGCTGCCGCTCCAGCCGGGCCCGGACCTTCGAGCGCGCGCGGTGGAGCAGCACCCTCTGGTGGGTGCCGGTCACCCCCAGAATGTTACAGGCCTCCTCGCCGGTCAGGCCCTCGACATCGCACAGCACGATGAGCTGCTGCTGGACGACCGGCAGCTCGGCGATCGCGGCCTGCAGGAGCTCGCGCAGCTCCCGGCGCTCCAGGGCCTGCTGTGGCCCCGGGAAGGCGGGTGGCATCTCGTTCCAGTGACCCGCCCAGGGATCGCCGTCGGGGAAGAAGCGCGCGGGCTCGACCGACGGCCCGCCAGCGGCGACCTCATCCTCGACCAGGGCAGAGAGGGGCAGCTGGCGCCGTTCGGCGCGTCGATGGGTGCGCGCCACGTTGACGACGATGCCGTACAGCCAGGTGCGAAGCGACGACCGTGCCTCGAAGCGGTCAATCGATTCGAGCGCCGCCAGCCACGCGGACTGCACGACCTCGCTGGCGGCGGTGCCGTCCCTGACCCACACGCGCGCCACGCGCAGGAAGCCCGGCTGGTACCGGCGAACCAGCGCGGTGAACGCCGCGCCGTCACCGCGCCGCAGGGCCGCGATGACGGCGGCATCGGCGGCGCGGGCGTCGTCCATGGGCGAATTGTGCATCAGTTGCCGGGCAGTTGCGCTGCCCGACCATGGCCCACTGTTCGACACTGCGGCACCATCCACCGCGAGCGGCCCGGGAGCCCCTGCAACGTACGGTGGTGACGCTGTGAGTCCGCGCGGCGGCGCCGTTTCCCGCGCTTCCGCCGGCGAACTTTCTTCGGCCTCGATGTCGATCCCCGTGCCGCAGCTTCGTCATCAGGGCAGGAGGAGCCGAGATGACGACCGAAACGACGACCCTTTCACCCGAGATGATCACCCCGCCGGCGCCCGGAGGCGGCCTGTGGGGCCTGGTCCGCGAGGCACTGGCCGGTACGCGGCACGACTTCACCACCCTGCCCGTCCGCCGGGCAGTCCTGCTGCTGGCCATCCCCATGGTGGCCGAGATGTTGATGGAGTCGCTGTTCTCGCTGGCAGACATCTTCTGGGTGTCGAAGCTGGGCGCCGCCGCGACCGCCACCGTGGTGCTGACGGAATCGATGCTGGTGATCGTCTATTCCTTCGCGATGGGGCTGTCGATCGGGGGCGCGGCGATCGTCGCCCGGCGCACCGGCGAGAAGGATCCCGACGGCGCGGCGCGGGCCGTCGTGCAGGCGATCGCGCTCGGCCTGGCCCTGGCGGTCGTCGTCGGCCTGGTGGGGGCCTTCGCGGGGCATCGCCTGCTGGCGGCGATGGGGGCATCGCCCGACGTGGTGGCGCTGGGGGGGCGCTTTCCGCGGGTCATGCTGGGCGGCAGCGCCACGGTGATCCTGCTGTTCATGATCAACGCCGCCTTCCGGGGCGCCGGCGACCCGGCGATCGCGATGCGGACGCTGTGGCTGGCCAACGGCATCAACATCGTGCTGGGGCCCATGCTGGTGTTCGGGGTGGGACCGTTCCCCGCGCTGGGCGTGACCGGGGCGGCCATCGCGACCACCATCGGCCGGGGCGTGGGTGTGGTGTACCAGCTACGCGCCCTGGCCGCCGGCCGCGGTCATCTGGTGGTTCGTCGGCAGCACCTGCGCGTCGACCGGGCCGTGCAGGCGACCATCCTGCGCCTGTCGGGCACGGGCATCTTTCAGATCCTGATCGCGACGACCAGCTGGGTAGGCCTGACCATCGTCGTGACGGGGTTCGGCAGCCTGGCGGTGGCTGGCTATGGCATCGCCACCCGGATCGTGATGTTCGCGCTGATGCCCTCGTTCGGCATGGCGAACGCGGCGGCCACGCTGGTGGGCCAGAACCTGGGCGCCGGCCGCCCGGACCGCGCCGAGCAGGCCGTGTGGCGCGCATCCTTCTACAACCTGATCTTCCTGGGGGGCATCGGCCTGCTGTTCGTCGCGTTCGGCCGCGCCATCGTGGGCGCGTTCAACGCCGACCCGATCATCGTCGGCTACGGCACCAGCGCGCTGCGGATCATCAGCGCCGGGTTCCTGCTGTACGCCTTCGGCATGGTCGTGACCCAGTCGTTCAATGGCGCCGGTGACACCCGCACGCCGACGCTGATCAACCTGGTCTGCTTCTGGCTGCTCGAGCTGCCGGTCGCCTGGTTGCTCGCCCGACCCATGGGCCTGGGCCCGAAGGGCGTGTTCATCGCCGTGCTGGTCGGGTTCTCGACCATGGCGATCATCTCGTCGGCGCTGTTCCGGCGCGGGCGCTGGAAGCGCGTCGCGCTTTGAGGAGGGGACGCCCCATCCGACCGCAGGGGCCGGCGTCAGGGAAAGAAGACGAGGCCGATGTTTCCCCCGCCCTGGAGGGCGGGTGGGAACGAGGGGTCACGATCGGCCGGATACCCGTGCTGCCGGACCAGCCGCTCCTTGGCCGACGGGAACAGCGCCACGCCGAGCACGATCTGCAGGCCGACGCGGGCGTTCAGGTCGTAAAGGATCCCCAGCCCCGCCCCGCCGCCGTGACCGAACACGGTGTTGTACTTGTAGCCCACCACCAGCGAGCCCTCGACGCGCGGGCGCTGGAAGAGATGAAACGCCAGGTCCTCGTTGATCTGCAGCGAGCTGTAGTAATTGAGGCGCACCGCCCGGTCGGGGGTGCGGGCGTTCGCGAACACCA